>JAABVA010001711.1_pt1 | contig 23012 bp, 19 predicted proteins | sample 5560331 | NCBI WGS metagenome assembly JAABVA01 (sample SAMN12812661, study PRJNA571458) | rock metagenome | isolation source: Antarctica rocks | place: Antarctica: Victoria Land, Mt New Zealand sud | collected 2016-01-07
CAAAAAGCTTACAGAAAATACTGAGTGACAGCGTGGCACCAGCTAATGCAGCGTAACATATCCCTCGAACGCCAGAGGGATGTCGCCACCAGAGATATGCAGCACCAACCGCAAGTAGCGAGAAGGCGACAAATGGTGCCTCGGCTTGAAGTGTTTGGGATTGCTGTAAATAAAGTGGGTCTATCACGAGCAAGAGAAGGGCAACGAGCGCACCAATACGCCCACTTAACGCATAGCCTAGCAGAAATGCGCCGAGCAAACCAATGAGTGAGACCAGTGCGATGCCTAGCCGAGCCGCCCAGAGCGTTTGCCCAAAGAGCATATAGGTGGGGAAGATAGACAGTAGAAAGAAAGGCGGCTGTGAGTAGAAGATTTGTTGATACAGGTGATAGCCGCTGCCCATAGCACGCAATGATTGCCAGTAGACACCTTCGTCGTAGCTGTCACGGTCAATGGGTAAGCCAAGATCACGTAAGCGCATCCATAGGCCGATACCAAATATGAGCAAGGCGACTAGTGCTGTCAAGACGTTCGGCAGTGATGCATCAGGGCGTTTCTTAATAGTTTTTTTTGTTGCTGTATCGTTAGTCGTACTTGTCACCATAAAATTTGTCTCTTTTTTATTTTTGTATAGGTTATAATCGTTTCGTTACACAAGGCATATTATGTGCGCGGGAACTTTGTACGGGTCTCATTCATGACACCCTGTTGGCGACGCACAATATGGGAGAGGGTTGATGAACCATTTCTACGCCCCTCTTCCATTGTACCATGCCAACAGGGTGTCATGAATGAGACCCCTACATGCTATACGGTTCGTCAGAAGGCAAATGTGTATTCGTACCTTCAAAGTTGAGTGGGACTGATTCGATGCGTGGTGTAGGAAGCGAACCGTTGCCATGACCGTTTGTCAATGTGTAACCATTGCTGTTGTTACTTGTCCCTAAGAGCGGCTCGAAGTCGCTCAAGACAGTTTTGACAACGCGCCGCGCATCTGCCTCGTCGATGAGTTGCTTAATCTCGTCTGCAATCAATTCCTCACGCTCAATCAAAGCTTCGGCAACCGCCATCACCGCCTCACTATGCTCCTGAAAGAGCTTTTTAACAGCTTTGAACTGTGCTTGGAGCAGTGCCTCTGTACGCTCGGCAATACCCGGTAGGCTGAGTGGGCTTGCACCATTCAGGCCACCATTGAAGGCAAGGTAGGAGGTGATAGTACCGTCCATGCCATAGGCACCGATATAATTTGCTGCAAGTTGTGTCGCACTGGCGAAGTCGGCGGTGACGCCGTTCAGATTCACGTTCAGGAACAGTTCTTCCGCCGCACGCGATGCCAGCGATACCTGGATACGTGCCAGCACATCTTCCTTGCTCATCGTGATAATGGTCTCTTTTTGACGCCACGCCGCGAATGCCGCCGCCCCTTCAAGATCACCATGCATGTGTAGTGTGACGAAGGCTGGAAAGAAGCGATCCATCAGGTAGTAGCATGCAACAGTGTGACCAGCCTCGTGATAGGCGAGGCGGCGCCGTTCAATTGGTGTGAGTTCACTGAGTTGACGTAGGCCGTATTCGTGTACATCCTGTGCCTCGATCAGGTCCTTGTAGTTCACTACGTCGCGTCCATCGAAGTGAGCAATGATGACTGCTTCGTTGATGACGTGCTTGATGGCAACAGGAGTGTAGCTGACCATACGTTGTGAGAGTGCCGCTATCGAAACGGTGGGATCGTACTTGATTTTTTTCAGGTAGTATTCGATCACCTCCGGTCGATACTTATCTGTTGGTGCGGCTACGTTAATCTTGCGGTCGAAGCGACCGGGGCGAAGCAGTGCTGCGTCAAGCGACTCAGGCAGGTTAGTGGCACCAACGGTCAACACAGGCTCGTTTTGTACGCGGCTATGGTAGAGGCCAACGGTACGTAGCACTTTTTTGAACCAGCCCGTTTCAATGTTTGGTGGGTCCATCTCCATCAGCAGTTGGTTCAGACCACCTGTACCTGCACCACCCATCAGACCCATCATACCGCCACCCATACCCATGCCACCATTGCGGCCACGCGAACCGCCAATCGCGTCGATTTCGTCAAGGAAGATCACGCAGCCGCCGTACTCACGCGCCAATTTACGTGCTTTACTGTAGAGGCGTCGAATCATCAGAATATCCATGCCGATAAACATGGCTTTGAAGCTGGCGGCACTGGCATAGGCGAAGGGAACGCCAGCCTCGGTGCTCATACATTGTGCGAGATAGCTTTTTCCTGTACCGGGGTCGCCAGAGAGCAGAAGACCACGTACCGCAGAACCACCCATATCCTGGAACTCTTTGATGCCACTGAGCAGCGAGACAACACGTTTTGCAGCTTCAAGTACCTCCGGGTTGCCTTTGTAATCGTCAAAAGTGACGCCCGTTTCTCCTGGCATGACCCAGTATAGGCGCGGACGCCCCAGGAACCAGAAGATAGCGACAAACTGCATAACGCCGAAGAGAATGGCAAACATGATCTGAAACGCATAAACAAGTATCGTCCCCGGAGAAGGTGTGGTCAATTGTGGGGCAATATAGATGGCAATGTACCAGATAATAATGCCGATGATAACCAGCCATAGCCAGCGCAGTTTGACAAAACGTCCAAACTGGTCCATACCTAGATCAATGGACTTATCCAAACTTTTAGGATCGGTCTTTGTTTTTTCTGTCATGATCGATATCCCTTTGCATAAGAGACGCTAGTTATTCGCGCTACGCCAGTGCTGGACGTATATTGCTTCCTACAAGATCAACGCTATAAAGGAGTTCTCCTCCCTGTGAAAAGGTGACGAAGTGCCAGAGCATTTCGCCTTTGGCATCGCCCCCTGGCCCATGTGTGACGACATCTATCTCCACAAGGCTATCAATTGAACTATCGCCTTCCTGCTTGACACCAACGACAACGGGGTCTTTCCAGGTGAGGAGGTTGCTTTTCTCGCTGTATTGATTGACGAGTTGAGTAGGATCAGGGGGCTGGGGCATAGCTTTTTCGTCAATACGAAGTGCGGTGGCGTTGCCTTCGCGTAAGTGGTACACCCAGCTTTTCACAAGATCACCACCGCCGCTGGTTCCGTGAATGTGGAAGTTGAATTGATCGTTGCCGACACCGAAGGGAAACTGGCCTGTGGTGAGGTAGTTTGTTGCCGTGATACTGAGTGCCAGTAACAAAATAATCGCTAGAGCCAGCCTGATATGTTCTCGTATCGCTTTTAAGAGGTAGTACAACCCTTTTAGAATAGGACGAAATATGGCTTTGAAGAAGCGTGCCGTTGGCGACTGTCCATGTTGACGACGAGCAGGCGTAGAGCGTACTGGACGCTTCTGTTCTGGTTGAACAGGTTGTTGTTGAGTGGGTGAAGGGCTTAGCATGAGTCTCTCATCTCAACTTTCTCAGGATGTACTATATACTATATGGGTTTCTGCAAGGTTTGGAGTAATGTTTTCCGCACTCAGGTCACGACGCTGTGGCAATTTTATTATTGTGTACCATACACTAAATTGCTCAAGTTGACAAGAGGGATTTAGTGTATGGTACCAGAATGAATATAGCGATCGGCCAGGTTCCTCAACATATGTTATACTGTTGGGGAACTTCTTAAATCGGCCAGGTATACTTACTGGAATGAGGGAGGGGTCATGGCACGAACGACTCCCCTGGTACGCTTTGATACACTTGTCTATCAAGAAAATCGGCAGAACCGACTACTCAAGGTGGAAACCCCAGAGTGGTATGCGTGGCTCACTACAGTTTCAACTTTCGCCTTCAGCAGCAATTCTGGCACCTTCACCGCACGCAAAGAGCAGGTTGGAAACTTGCGCGGAGGGTGGTACTGGAAAGCCTATCGCAAGCGAGGTGGAAAACTGCATCGTGCCTACCTCGGTAAGTCGGAGGAGTTAACACTTGCGCGATTGAACGAGGTAGCCGCCATTCTGGTTGGCGACCGTGTGGTTGAAGAAGAGGAAGGTGTACATCGCCCCGAAGAGAGAACTCCGCAGGCTCAGACTGCTTCCAGTGCTAGCAGTACACAATTCCTCCAAACTATGGTCTTCCCGGAATTTACGACCAAACCGGAGAATGCATTTTCATATTTTCTACCTATCCCGCTTACTCCCCTGATCGGGCGAGAGCAGGAGATGAAAACGATCTGCGGCCTTCTTCAACGTGCAGATGTACGCTTACTCACACTTATCGGTTCTGGTGGCGTTGGCAAAACGAGGCTAGCCTTACAAGTCGCTATGGATGTGATGCAGGACTTCAGTGAAGGAGTTTGCTTCGTCCCACTTGCTTCAATTAAGGATGTTCGGTTGGTTGTGACTGCCATTGCACAAGCGTTCGGACTGCGGGAAGTTGGGGGACAAACCCTGTTGGAGAGTCTGAATATGTATCTACGCGACAAGCATTTGCTGCTGATACTCGACAACTTTGAGCAGGTGGCGGCGGCGGCACTGGATCTGGTTGAACTGCTGGAAGTGTTTTCCGGTCTCAAGATGCTAGTGACCAGCCGCTCTGTCTTGCGAGTTCGTGGTGAACATACATTCCCAGTATCCCCACTGGCACTTCCAGATATGAAGCAACTTCCAGCTATCGAGGATTTGCCGGAGTGTGCAGCAGTAGCCCTTTTCATCTCGCGTGCCTTAGCTCTCAAGCCAGATTTCGCCATTACTGGCGCAACGAATGCTCGGGCAGTTGCAGAAATATGTGTTCGACTGGATGGCTTACCGCTGGCAATTGAACTGGCAGCCGCACGAATTAACCTGCTACCACCGCAGGTGCTATTGACGCGCTTGAGTCACCGCCTTGAGATGCTGACCGGAGGTGTGCGGGATTTGCCTGCGCGACATCAAACGTTGAGAAATGCCATGCGCTGGAGCTACGAACTTCTGGATGTCGATGAACAGAAGTTCTTCCGGCTATGCTCTATCTTTGCTGGCGGCTTCACGCTAGAGACGGTGGAGGCGGTGTGCAGTAATATAGGAGAGAGAACATTAAATGTGCTGGACGGAATTGGCTCACTGATTGACAAGAGCCTGCTGCAAAAGATCGAACACATCGACGACGGAACGCGCCTGTTCATGCTTGAGACGATTCGCGAATATGGAATGGAGTGCCTGGCGGTAAGTGGTGAGTTAGAACTGATCTCGCATGCTCATGCACAATGCTACCTGGCACTTACAGGAAAGGCCGAACAAGAACAGGGGGGAGCAGAACAAGTAGTCTGGTTAGAGCAGTTGGAGCGCGAACAGGAGAACTTGTACGCCGCACTTCGCTGGTTAGAGGAACAGGGAGAGATAGAGACAGCCTTACGTCTGGCAAGTGCTCTATGGTGGTTCTGGGCAGTACGTGGTCATGTAAGTGAAGGAAGAAGGTGGCTAGAAAGGTTGCTTGCGAAAAGTGATAGTGTAGAGATTGCTGTGCGGGCGAAAGCGCTGGATGGGGCAGGAATGCTGGCTATCAATCAAGACGAGTATGATCTGGCAGAAGCATTGTGTGGGCAGAGCCTGACCTTGTTCCGGGAACTCGGTGACAAACGAAACATGGCCGCTTGCTTCTATAGATTGGGGCTTGCAGCCTGGTGGAAGTGTAACTATGTAGAAGCCCGTTCGCTGGAGGAAGAAAGTCTGGCACTGTATAGAGAGGTTGGTGAGCAGGGGTGTACGGCTGATCCACTTCTCCTGCTCTCCAATCTGGCATTTGCTGAGGGAGATTACGCGAGAGCACGTTCGCTCGTAGAAGAGAGCATCACACTCTTTCGCACACTGAATGATAGATGGGGTATTGCCTACGCTCTTATCCACCTAGCGCGAGTAACTTTTTCTTCGGGTGACAACGCGGGAGCAAGTACACTAGCAGAGGAGTGTCTTGCCATATCTACTGAATTAGGCTACAGAGAGGGTATCGCGGCTTCCCTTGTCCTTATGGGACAGTTTTTCCTCGCTCAGGGCGACCTTGCTAGAACACGTTCCCTGGTAGAAGAAAGTTTGGTAATATTTCGAGAGATAGGCGATAAAAGAGGTATTGCTAGGTCGCTCTTTCTTTTAGCAAAAGTGTTCACTTCCCAGGGCAGTGGTGAGCAAGCACGAGCTTTATACGAGGAGAGCTTCTCGACCGCTCGAGAAGTGAGTGACCAGAAATTAATGACTTCATGCCAGGAAGAATTGGCAAAAGTGCCATCTATAGATGTAAGAGCGAAACTTTCTCCAATATATCCTTTAGGGCTGACGGTACGTGAAGTCGAGGTATTGCGCCTATTGGCAAAGGGCATAACCAACACACAGATTGCCCAGCAACTCATTATCAGTCCCCTAACCGTCAATGCCCATGTACGTTCCATCTTTAACAAGCTGGACGTTACCTCGCGTAGTGCCGCGACCCGCTTTGCCATTGAGCATCACCTCATTTAAACTCTTAGCCCTTGTCATCTAGCGTTAAATAGTTAGCTCAAATACTATGTTTTAACGATGTATTGCTCTACTGGGCAGGTTAAACTGCTATCAGTGGCACAAGCTTGTGCCACGAGACAGACTTAAGACAGACCTATAAGTGCAGATGACACATGGAAAGGAGCATAGCATGTCATAGTAGCACTTACATCTCGTTGTCTTCAGGGTGGTCTAGCTGCGTTGTTTCTCCTATATTGATCGAAAACACTTAGAAAAATTCCTTTGCTACTGAAGGTAAAAAGAATGAAAAAAGTTTTACAACTTACTCTCCCAATTCTTGGAATGTTGGTAATGCTGCTTGCCCTGGTTGGTCAAAGCTCTGTAGTCAATGCACACGCAAACCTCGTCGCAGGACAATGGAAACTAGCAGGTAGCCTGAACATTCCCCGGTTTTACCATGCTGCAACACTTCTGAAGAACGATAAAGTCTTAATCGTTGGTGGAGAAAGCTTCTCAGGAAGCACTTTTACCGTTCTGGCATCGGCAGAGCTGTATGATCCATCGACGGGAAAATGGAGTTTTACTGGCAGCATGCATGTAGCTCGCTATAACCAAACAGCAACGCAACTGAATAATGGTGAAGTCCTGGTTGCTGGGGGTCAGGACAGCAATAACAATCCTTTGGCATCGGCGGAGCTGTATAACCCTGTCACCGGAAAGTGGAGCATGACGGGCAATATGAATAATGTTCGCTTTAGTCATGTGGCGCAGCGATTGCAAAATGGTCAGGTTCTGGTTGCCGGCGGTGAGGATAAAGGCAACTCCGCCATTGCATCAGCAGAATTGTATAACCCGAGTACAGGGAAGTGGAGTCAAACGAGCAGCATGAACATTGCCCGGAAGGACTTTACGGCAACGCAACTACGAAACGGTCCGGTTCTGGTTGCAGGTGGGCAAGGCAATTTCACCAATGCTTTAGCATCAGCGGAACTATATAACCCGAGTACTGGGAAATGGAGCCTAACGGGTAGTATGAACCAGATTCGCCTTGGTCATACGGCTACAGATCTGAATAATGGCCAGATTCTGGTCGCAGGAGGTGAGTACTGGAGCAATAAGGGCTACGCTATTGCTCTAGCATCAGCAGAACTATACAATCCAGCCATCGGCAAGTGGAGCTTCACAGGTAATATGAATAACTTGCATGCTCATCATACTGCTACTTTGTTGAACAACGGGCAGGTTCTGGTCGCAGGTAATGTAGCGCAATCGGAGTTGTATGATTCAAAAACTGCAAAATGGAGCCTGACTGGTAGTATGAATTACGCTCGTGAACTTTACACGGCAACGCGTCTGAACAATGGTCAGGTGCTGGCCGTAGGCGGCCAAGGCAATTCATCTACTCCTATAGCTCAAGCTGAACTATTCATAAGGAGCTAACTAAAATGACAAAACTCTGGCGATTTTTCATGATATCAATGCCCTTGATAGTGGTGATGCTGCTTTCACTAACAAAAGTGGTAGGAGCCGCCCCGATTACTCAATCCGGTAACTCTTTTAGCAACAAGGCGAGCGCATTAACCTGCAATAGTTGGTGCGTGGTCCCCAGTCTCAATGCTTCTACGGCCAACAATTTTCTTCGTGGAGTTGCTGTGGTCTCTTCAAGCAATGCCTGGGCCGTCGGATACTACACGAACCATTACAACAATACGCTCATTGAACATTATAATGGCACGAGCTGGAAAGTCTTCCCCAGCCCTTCGCCAGGAAATGCTGATAATCGACTGTTTGGAGTAGTGGCACTTTCAGCCAACAACATCTGGGCTGTAGGAACCTATGATATAATGTATCAGCCTGCTCAAACGCTCGTTGAACACTTTAACGGCACCAGTTGGACAGTAGTGAAAAGCCCTTCTCCAAATTCGTTCGATGTAGGACTGTATAGTGTGGCAGCGGCCTCGGCCAACGACATCTGGGCTGTGGGATACTACGCCACGAGTAACACAACGACTTCCATAGTCATCGAACACTATGATGGTATCAGTTGGAAGATAGTTCACAATCCCTCGCCAGGATCAGCATATAACGACCTTAGGAGTGTGACAGCGGTTTCATCTGGCAACATCTGGGCTGTAGGAATCTACAATAATATCGGCACGCCCTATGACACTCCACCTCAAACCTTGATTGAACACTATGATGGCACGAGCTGGAAAATCTTTGCCAGTCCCTCGCCAGGCTCCGCAAATAATCAGCTTTACGGAGTGACAGCGGTTTCGGCTAGCAACATCTGGGCAGTCGGAATGCAGATTGCAAGTAACGGTCCCAGCCAATCCCTGGTTGAGCACTTTAATGGTACGAGCTGGACGGTTGTTCCCAGCCCAAATTCGGGCCTGGCAGGATCATATTCAGCCCTTAGTGGGATAGTCGCCGTCTCAGCTAACAACATCTGGGCTGTAGGCAATGTTGGCATCATATCCAGTGGTGCTGGCGTTCCTGCGGATAGTCCCTCCAATGCTACTACCCAGGAACCAACGTTGATCGAGCACTATAATGGCAAAAGCTGGCAAATCGTCTCTAGCCCAAGCCCAGGAGCAAATGCCAATGTTCTTGAAGCTGCGGCACGCGTTCCCGGTACAACCCAGGTCTGGACGGTAGGATACGAATTTATGACCTATGGTCCAAACGAGGCTGCACAGACGCTTATCGAGTTCCATAGCTAGTTGCTGAGCCTCCTGGCATCAATTTATGAGGAACAAGCATTTGTCCGTCAAACACACATGATGGGAAGAAAGTTGGCTTTCTTCCCATCATGTGTGTTTGACGGACCACTACTTTTGCTGTTCGTGAGCCTCTTCGATGTGTATCTGGTCGGCGTCATCGGTTGGCTTTGTATTCACATGTGCAGCCGATTCTCTTGGCGACAGGTCTTTATTGAGCTTACCTGCCATCGTACTCACAAATGTTACAATATCATTCGGAATGGGGAGTACCCCTTCAAAGAAGAAGGCATTTATCTCGGCTCCTATTAAAAGAATAATGGCAAAGTAATAAAAGAAAAGTAGCAGGATGACAGCAAATCCCAGTGGACCCGCGTAGCCACTGAAAAAATGTGCAATGACAAATGGAAACACTGCGAGGAATATTTCCGTTGCGAGTGCCGCGAATACAGCCCCGCGCCAACTATGGCGCCAACTGATACGTTGGTTGGGGACAACAACATAGATAATTTCGATCAAAACGAAGGATGTAAGAAAGCCACCAAGAATACCGCCGACACTGATAAAAATGAGGCTACCGCCCGGAATGTTACTCAAAATGGGCAGCTTCCCCACAAGGGAAAAGAAAATCGTCGGTGCCGCTGACGCGAAAACCATAATTGGAATGAGAATAACGAACACGACTAACATGACGATAGCGACCGCAAACTGACGCACAGGTGGACGCTGGCGCACACGATACACGATGTCCAGACAGCCCTCGGTGACGACAAAGAGGAACGAACCAAAGAAAATACCCAACACAATTGCTGCAATGCCAAGCACCCCTGATGCGTGACTCAATTGTCGGGATGCGAGGTTGAGCGCGTTCTGTTGGCCCGCCAATCCCGGAAACAATGCCGTGACCTGCTGAATAACTTTGGTGCGTATACTGTTGTTTCCTAAAAATACGCTGAGGATGGCGACGAGTGCAAGCGCGATTGGCAACATTGCCATAAGCATATTATATGCGATAATACAGGCTAGGTTGAGTACCCAGTCATTATTCAGCTTCGTAATGAAGCCTTGCAAGGGCCTTACATCGTTACTTAACGTTTCCATAGGGCTTGCAGCACCAGTTTTGTGTGTTTTTCCTCGTTGGTGAGCGTTTGTTGCCATTGCTATTCCGTCCTGTTTGCTAGTATGTACGTAGATGAAAATACTGCAAGGTGATAAGTTTTTATGTTCTTCCTTTAACACGGAGGCGTATGAAAAATGGTCTCACCTTAGAACATAAACCAGTTGCATCGACGATTTTCTAATTTTTGGAAGTTGTTATTTATCGCGATGGTTCGCATAAATAGTTTCGCTTCCTAGAAGAAAGCGTGCATGTTATACTAGCAGGTGGGTAGAACAGTGCAACGAGAAATAGAGAGGGCTATATGGAAATCGCAGTAGTAAACAATGCTCTGACAATGAGCATTCAGATACCCTATTTAGTAGGTATCGCAGTAATTAATAGTAATTCTTATGCTTTTCAGCAAAAAGCACAGATAATTTCATCAATTTGCAAAAAATAAGAGCGGCTCATACTGTACCCTATTTGATATAATAAATACGCGATGTTAATTATCTATGTGTAGGAAGGTAGGACGACACGTTATGGACGGAAGAAAGAATACGCAGGAAGGAGCAGGAGATTACATCTGGCTGCGTTACTCGACGAGCATTACCATTGCGGGTAGGCCACGGACTATTGAGATAGGTATCCCCATGCCGATTGGGGCTGATGAAGAGGAGCGCGAGCAGTTGCTTCGTGAGGCAGATGCAGGAATGAACCAGCTTACAGGCCATGTCGAAAATCGTATCGCGCAGATGTTGCAGCGCGTTCAGCCCACACAGGGCAACATTCCCGCACCTACACCGACCGCCAAGCCTTCTGTCAATCCACCGCCGCGTGCTGTATCCAGCCCTGCTTCTGCACCTGTACAACCGCAACAAGTAACGCCACAACAACCTGTACCTGCCGCGAACGACACCAACTCACACGCCGTTGCTCAGCCTCAGCAAGCATCACAGCCACTACGTGAGGAGCGCGAGACAAGAGCAGAGCAGGTTTCGGTATCGGCACCTGAAGAGATGACACCGCAGACGCAAGCACCCACGACACGTCCAACGATGGGCGTGAGTATGCCGACAACAGGCGATAGTAGTGGCAACCTGTCAATACCACAATTTATTCGGGTGGTAAAAGACCGCTTCGATCTGAATCCTACACAGGCGATGGAGATGCTCAAACTCAAGTCTCTGAGCGGGGTCAACCTGCGTGAAAAGCTAGAGGTGCTACAACGCATGCAGGGACAGGATGCGAATAGCAATGGGCAAGCGGAGAAAAACAATGGAGATGATGCTACGAACGGCGTTGTAGGTGAGAAATCATCGAAACCAGAACGACAAAGTGAGATTCCTGCTAGTAAGCCACCCACAGTGAAAACACCATCGAAACCTCTCATCTCTACGCGCCTGAATACGCCGGATACAAGTGGTGCAGCACGTACACAAACACCACAATCTCCTACAGGGGGCAATGTTCGTGATGGACGCGCTACCTACTTCGATGAGGAAGAAGAGTTCGGGGACATTCTGGCTGAAATTGATGAAGATAACGAACTTGAGGCAACGGAGCAGCCGCGCGAACTGACGCCACAGGAGCGGCTCTATGCGAAAGATTTAGTGAGTAAATTCCGCGAGTCACAGGGTGCCGCCCTTGCCAATCCTGCACGTCTACGTGTGTTAAGCAATGTCACCGATGGGCAGGTGAGCGAGGAAGAGATACAGGATTTGATTCAAGGTATCTGGAGTATGTCCTCAGTCAAGAAGTTGAAGGTCGATCAGGTCGAGTCGCTCATCTCATGGGCCAAAGAAGATGATTTCATGACCGATGTAGAGATCGTCCTATTGTTATTGGAGGAGGAAGCTCTTGCGCGTGGTAACAGGTGAGGCGAAGGGACGCAAGCTCAAAACGCTCAAGACCATGACGGGGACACGTCCAATTATGGATCGTGTCAAAACCGCCCTCTTCGATATTCTCTCGGATGAGGTGGTTGGTGCGCGTTTCCTCGATCTTTTCGCGGGTACAGGTAGCGTTGGCATTGAGGCGTTGAGTCGTGGCGCAGCCCATGCCACCTTTATCGAGATGGACTACAAAATTCTCAAACTTGTACGTGAGAACCTACAAATTACAAAACTCGCGGACCGCGCGGAGACAATTCAGGCCGATGCATTCAAGTTTCTCGAAAATCAGGCATCCCTTACAACGCAAAAGCGTACCTATGATATCATCTATGTTGCGCCACCACAGTATCAAGAGATGGCGGCACATGCGTTGACGCTACTCGCCGCGTCGCCGCTTGTGCCTGATGGTGGTCTTGTCATTATTCAAATTCATCCTAAAGAGCGTACAAATGTTGCCGCCGTTCCGTATACAAGGCTGATGCTAACCGACGAGCGGCGTTATGGTAGTACGCTACTGATGTTCTATAGAGTACCAGAAGAGGTAATAATAGATGGTGAGTAAACCAGGAGGCAATCGTTTCGCCTTTGTAGATGCGGGTGAAGCGGCGCGACGCCTCGGTATAGATCGTGTGACGTTGGATCAGTGGGTCAAAGAGGGGCGCATCAAGACGCATAGAGGTGTAGGACGCGATGCCTTCTTCCGTGCAGGCGATGTCGAGGCGTTGTACAACGAACTGCACCCAGCCAGCGAACTCGCCGAAGCTGTAGCAGCCGACGACGAAGAGAGTGCTGGCGAAAGTAAGGCGACTGCCCCCGTGAGGAAAAAGCAGGACCCACAGATGCGCGTCTATCTGCGTCTACAGGCCGATGCCAAGTGGTACGACGTTTCGGAAGAAGATATTCGCACATGGGCGCAACTACTGGCCCCCGATGGCTACGAACGCAATAAACGCAACGCCGAACATACCATCAAGAAACTACAATTGCTGGTAGGGTTGATTGAGGATGCTCAAGCACGCGAAAAAGGATAAGCATAGAGGCGAAATCTAGTGTTCTTTACCATGTAAGAAATATAGTTGTGAAGACATTACTCGATGTTGTCGAGCAAATCTAAATCTGCTAACCGCTTTGCTTGGGCATACGCGTCTTTTTTCTCAGCCTCCAAGCTCTGTTTTTTCTTCAGCTTGTTTGCTCCACCGAGCCAGAACTGACGCGATTTTCGTGGCTTAAAGCAGTATCCAGCTATTAGCCATGCAAGAGTAGCCAGAACACCAACTGCGGAAAGTATAGCACCGAGGCGTACATATGACGGAGTGTAGGTATAACTTAGCGTGTGCTTCCCCTGACCCACCTTGATTGCGGGCATGACGCCCGCGACCAGTTGAATTGGCACGGGATGACCGTCCAAGTTGGCGGTCCAACCGGGAAACATTGGTGTCGCAATCACGAAATACGCGCTGGTACTGCTGGAAAAGGCGAACGTCTCCTGCTCTGGGGCTAGGGTAACGACTCGTACAGGTGCATCGAGTCGCTGCATCCTCTCAAGTGCTGGTGGAGTATCATTGGTTCCTGGCTCAACGAGGTAGGCCGGACCAGCATCGGCAGTGTTCTTGTAGATCAGTGTGCCATCTACCACTCCTATCTGCACCAAGTGCGGATCGGTCAGCGGTCTCCGCGATACCACAATGCTAACGTTCATCCAACCGAGGAGCGTAGCATTTGGCTGAACCGAAGGCGAATCGTAGGGTATACGGAAAGCATAACCAGTATGAGCATAACCGCCAGCACGCTGCATGTAGGAGACGTAGGATGCGATCAAAAGCGGGTCCCAGCCATCAGCCAAGCGTGCCTGCAACTGAACTGCGTTTGTTTGTGAGATGTTTTCCTGCTCACTGTAGATGCGCCCGGAGCCAGCCAGGTGTGCGGCAGTGAGTGCCAGCGCAGAAGGCGTGGTAACTGTACGCACATCGCCAGTGCGGGAGTAGCCGATATCCGTCACGACGAGCGAACGCGCAACGATCAGTACGAGGAGAAAACCGACGATCACGGTAGAGATAGTGCGGAAATTAGTGGGAAGCTTGCTGTGAAACGAGATGCGCTTGACGAGACAGAGGAGCCAGTCCGTGCCAATGCCAGCAAGTAGAGCGATCAGAAGGAGTGCGACGAACCAGATGCGAGCGGGACCGCGAAAGAGGTCGAGACCTGGCAGAATCCGTGAAACGACCAGATAAAACAGTGAGGCATTACCTAGCGCGAGCAGAGCCACAAACACGATGCCGAGAACAAGCGGCCAAACCTTGCGCCAGCATGTTACTACAGCAAGCAATGCGAGAACAAGGACAGCCAGTTTAGGGGAGATAATCCCTTCCCACGGTGAGCCAAGTGGCGAGGGCAGGAAGAACAGTGCGTGAAGGAAGTCCACCAGCGGAAAGGTGTCGCCCGAATTCAGCGAGACCTGACGCGTCGAATGAGCAGTAAACTCCAGCAACGGTAAGAGGTGAACCGCAGCCAACAGCACACCGATCACGCCAGCCGCCGCAAGACCTATGAGCGACGAGAGGTGTCTTTCCAATCTCCAACGTCTCACAAGGAGCCATACAGCTAGCCCGGCAGTTAGCAACAGGCCATAATATGCCATTTGCGGATGCCCAGCCAACAATGTTAGCCCGATACAGATTCCAAGTAGTGCTCCCCATCGCCAGGACACACAAATCGTAGCCCAGCAAGCGAATGCGAGCCAGGGATACCAAGCGACGGTCTGAACAATAGTTACATGTCCAGCACCGAGATGGCTGATGAGTCTAGGCGTTGCCATATAACTTACTGCCGCCATCAGCGCAGGAAAACGTGGCAATCTGAGTACCCGGCGTGCCAGAAGTAGCACTCCCAAACCAGCAAAGAGTAAGTGCCCCAGGATAAGTATCAAGAAGTAGTCACGCAAAGAGAAAAAATGAACAAGCAGAGTCGGTGGATAAAAGAGTGTTGCGAGTGGGTCAGCACCCACTGGTTGACCACCACCGAAGTACGGGTTCCAGAACGGTAACAGATGTGTCTGCGTGAAGGTATGCTGGATCAGGAGCGCAAAAGGCCACTGGCTATAGACTAAATCGCTATCCGGCCAGACTGCAAACAATTGGTTCTGTGTAAAGGGCGCGGGCCAGAGGAGTGCGACTGCGACCACTACGAGTATGGTCAGTTGGCCTACTGCTAGTAGCCAGGATATCAGACGTTTCTCCCAAAATCGGCGTCTCACTATTTGCTTTCTGCTCATTTATTCATTCTGACTACTCGTCTCAACGTAGCTACATTACTGTCGAATATGTGATTGCCCCTTCCTTTAACCTGTAGGTTATAATAAGTGTACTCTACATCACATACCTTGTCAATGCGTTGTAGCTTGCTCTGGCAAGCACTCCAGCAGGTCCTCGACTGCTTTGACAATGAAGTCTGCGCCACGTTGCTTGTACAGTTCGATCTCTGACGGATGTGCTACAAGGACCGCTGCGAGAAAGTCTGGCTCTGTCGCAGTCTTTCCTGTACGGTAATTCTTGATGAGGTCGTAGTCGTCGGCAGTATCACCGATGTAGAGGCCGCCTTTTGCGCCTGTCGCCTCTATCGCCAGTCGGAGCGCACGCGGGTCGGGCTTGGGGCAGATATCGGCGGAGACGACAACCTCCCACCACTGCTCGCCGCTATACGCTCTCATACGCTCTAATGCACTATCGACTTCGGCTCCTACACGTCCGGTAATCATGCCGAGATGCTGTATGCCAGCCTTGCGAAGGCGAGCGAAGAAGTCCGGCGTGTAGAGCAGTTTTTCGTGCTGCACAAAGCCCTCGAAGGTCGGGAGATAGTGTGGCTCACGTCCAAAATATATACGAATGTTTGCCGCTCCCCAGTAGTATTCGTGGTAGATATCGCCGATGATGTCATAGTCGAGGCGAGTGCTTGCAGGAAAGGTAGCATCTACCCATGCACGACCGCCATGTCCTTGCAGGTTTGCGGCTCGTGAGAGATCGGCCCATTCTTGACTTGTGCGTGTGGCAAGTGGTGTGTCGCGCCATTCGCGAAGGCGAGCGGTGCCAAGTGCAGAGAGCAGGTAGCACATATCCCAATCGTTGTTGTAGCCTCCGGCACGCTTGAAAGCATCAACGTCGTCAATAGTCATGAGTCGCTTTCCCTCGCCCTGTCCCCAGTCGAGGGAGTGCAGGGTACACGCGACATATTCAGCAACGGCGATATCGGTGGCATGAAATGAGGCGATAGTGTCGATGAGAACGCCATCGACATCGAAGAAGAGAGTGTCGAATGGCATTGGAAATTGTAGCTCTGGTCGTTGCCAGAGAAGCTGGGTGTTATTGTTCATCTATAAAATAAAACCTTATTATGTTGTTGACGTTCATCAACCTGTGACACTATTGGGTGGTGGTTGTCCATTGCTGTGAGCGATGATATTCTCACTTGCCATTATCGCCATGCGTGTACGTGTTTTAACGGAGGCACTGGCAATGTGTGGGAGCAGTACAACATTCTCCATTGTCAACAGTGCAGGTTCGACGACAGGTTCATGCTCGAACACATCCAGTCCAGCCGCCGCGATGGTACCCTGTTGCAAGGCTAGCACTAACGCTTTTTCATCGACGAGGGGACCGCGTGCCGTATTTATCAGCATGGCTTCTGGTTTCATCAAGGCAAGTTCACGTGAGCCGATCAGGTGATAGGTCTCCTGTGTATAGGGGGCGTGTATACTTACAAAATCAGCTTGTCGTAGTAATTCGGGCAGAGGAGCGTAGGTGAGAGCATACTGCTGCTCTTCTTCAAGTGGTAAGCGATGTCTGTTGTAGTATAAAAGCTTCATGTCGAAGCCACGCGCACGCCGTGCCATCGCCTTCCCGATACGGCCTGCTCCTATGATACCGAGCGTGGTATCATAGACATCGGTTCCACAGAGCAATAATGGACCCCAGGCGGTAAACTCGCCTGCACGCAGGTATCGTTCCGCTTCACCAATGCGTCGCGCTGTTGCCAGTAACAAACCGAATGCCAGGTCCGCCGTTGTCTCGGTGAGTACGTCAGGAGTGTTTGTCACAACAATACCGAGCCGTTTGGCAGCCGCTACGTCGATGTTGTTGTAGCCCACCGCCATGTTCGCCACCAATTTCAGATGTGGTGTACATGCCTCTAATAATCGCGCGTCAATGGTATCCGTCACAAGGCTTAGGATATACTCATGCCCAGGTGCTTTTTGCAGCAATTCATCAGCAGACCAGATGCGGCCTTCTTCTCTGTTGGCATCGACTGTTCCTACCTTTTCCAGGAGTGGATATGCTGGATCTGGTATTTTTTGTGTTACGAGAATGTGAAGAGGCATGATATCCTTCGTATCAAGCACCTGCATTGCGCGATGCAACAGAGGTTGCACTCAGTGGCTCCTCGCCGCGTTCCTCGATTTGGAAAGGTTTGCCGAAGCGTCGGCGCAGCAACATTGCCAGCGCAGGCCAGCCATCCTTCCAGGGAGCCAGCTTTTTCTCTACACGAGGTGTATAGCTGATAGGTACTTCGAGTACGGTATAGCCCGCCTGTAGAATGCACGATGTGATTTCTGGTTCGATCTCGAAACGGCGTCCAGTCATCGGTAACGCTTGTGCAACCTCGCCGGGAAACAATTTATAGCAGGTTTCCATATCGTGGATGTTGCAGCCGAAAAGCAGATTAGTTACAGCCGTTAAGAAACGATTGCCCCAGCGCGTTGTAAACTTTTGCTGTTTGAGGTTACGATAGCCGTATACCGCCACCTTATCATGTCCGGCGGCACGCCCTTCTTGCCATTTGCGAACTAACAGGGGGAGTTCTTGCGGATTATACTCCATATCCGCGTCTTGCACTGTCACCAGATCACCACTAACCTGCGCGAAACCTGTACGCAAGCCAGCACCTTTTCCTTGATTATATTCATGCCGAATAAAGCGATATGCGCTGAATGGCTCTTTTTGCCGCAGTTCCTGCAAAATTTGCCATGTGCGATCTGTGGATGCGTCATCGATAACCACCACTTCCATCGCAAGCGGAACCTGCGAGAGCAGTGTCAGGACTTGCTCAACCGTTTTTTCTTCATTATAAACTGGAACGACCACCGAAATAAGCATGCAATTCTCCCCTGCCTCTACCGTAAAATCTCACACTGTATGTATACCACAAAAGCAAAATAATTCCTATCGGAATAACTAACGAGCGAGAAGAGGAATTACAACAAGTCTATTACTTTTGCTCTATTGCCAAACTTGGATTGTGCCATCTGTGAGTGCGACGAGCAACTGTTTATCAGCAAAATGTAATGCGCTAATTTGCCAAGGATGGTAAAATTTTTGTACAATCTGACCCGTTGTAATCGACCAGAGATCGACCACCCCTTCGTTCACCTCGCTATCCTCACGTGCAATCGCTGCGAATTGTGCGTCAGGCGACAGTGCAAGCTTTGAACTACTGCCCATTGTGCCGCTTAGTAGTTCGCTATAGGTGCCCGCAATTGTATCACAGACACGCAGTTTTTGCCCTTCGTAGACAAATGCAGTCGTGCTAGCATCGCTTGTTGTGACATAAGGCGGGGTACAGTTGGCGCATTGCCCCACGAGAACCGAAGCCGCAATACGTGGTTGGATGTTGCCCTGTCGCGTGCGTGTACTCAGGTCCCAACGCCGCAGTATCGCCATTTCTTGCTCTTCATGTGGAACCTGGGCACAGGAAAGCGTAATAAGTGTTTGTGCATCGCAAGCAAGTGCGCGATGACGAATGGCCCAAAATTGTCGTCGCTCTATGTTTTCTTCCGCACAGCTTGCTAGATCGATAAGGCTTGCATCAGGTGTTCCAAGAAGGTGTGTCACGACATCGGTACCGCGCACACCCAATGAGCGGGGCAAGCGTAGGTCTTCGCCTAAGAGGGGCAACGCCATACGGACTTGACGCACGCCATCTGCCCCAATTTGCAGCGTCATATCCAGCGAATAATGCGCCGAGACCGCACGTTGCATGAGCGAATAGCTCCATATACGTACACCACTCACAGCATCCCATACATGTAGGCCGAGGCGTCCCCAACCAGCTAACAGTGTCCCCGCCGAAGAGAAACGCAGTTCGCGTAGTGACTCAACTGTAGACGAGGCATCTGTAGCAATGTTTACAACCGACTCAAGCGATGTGGGTGTCAATTGCCATATCTGTCCCTTGCCATCGAGTGAGCCAGCAGCGATCAAGAATCCGTTGACCGATGGAACACTACTGAGCGCGGATATCACACCCAGAGTCGAATGAATCACCCGACCCGCGTGTAGTGGCCCTTGAGTGCTAAAGATGCTCAGACCATCGAACTCTCCATCTACTGATGGATCAAATCTCTGTGGTTGTGGGCGTGGACGTGTTCCTCTGCGAAAGTCGATCACACCGCCAATCACGGTGTCGTAACTTTGTCGCTTTTCAGGGTCACTCAATACGGCATAGGCACGATTGATGCGCTTCATCTCCGTTGCCGCAGCAGCATTCGCTCCCGCGAGGTCAGGATGGTAGCGTCGTGCTAATTGGCGGTACGCGCGTTTCAAGGTATCATTACTAGCATCTACAGGTACGCCAAGTATTGCATAATAGTTTTCTGGTGTATCCATCATAACGTTTTCTATAGTATCGCAATTAGTTGAGCGTGATAATGCTCATAAACAAAATAAGCGTATACTGTAGGGAGCTCATTCATTACATCCTGGTACGGCTTGTAATGCGTTCGCAGGGTGCAATGAATGAGACCCCTACAATGAAACAATGCGTGTGCGTTTTCTGGAACTCTGTTGTAGTTCCGCGCGGCGCACGGCCCACATGTACCATGTTGCGAAGGTACGAAAAGGTCGCCACAGTTCTCCAAGTTCGCGCATCTCTTTTGGTGTCGGGCGTGCTGGCAATGTATACGCCACACGTACACCCTCGACGAAGCCCAGATCATCAACAGGTAACACATCGGGACGCCCAAATGTAAATATGAGGCACATTTCGGCGGTCCAGCGGCCAATACCTTTCACTGCTGTTAGCTGGCTGATGACCTCTTCGTCAGCTAGCTCCGCAAGATGTTCTAGTCGAAGCTGCCCACTACTAATATGCTCTAACAAGTTGCCAACGTAGCGTGCTTTTGGTGTGGATAGCCCAAGTAGACGTAAGGCATCGAAATCAAGCGGCAGGAGGTTTTCTGGTGTGACCTGTTGATTGGGAAGTGCCGCCCGCACGCGTGCCATAATCGCATCGGCAGCCTTTACAGAAATTTGTTGCGAGATGATTGCATCAACAAGGGCACTGAAAACGTCGGGATCAGGCCGTAGAGTGCATGGACCGATACGCTCAATGGTCGCTCGCATGATTGGATCAATATCACTTAGATACGCGGTCGCAGTCGCAACGACATTATCAAATGGGGTCTGCATACTATGGTTATTCTTTCGTACTGTTACAAGAGATTCCCTGCAAAACTATTTGTTAGTATAGAAGGCTTGCACGGACTTGTCTAGTAGTGAAAACGGACGGTAGTGAAGACGGACGGGCGACCACAAGGGATCGCCCCTACTATACAGAACGTGTTTGAAATGTACTGGTCTATAGTAGGGGCGATCCCTTGTGGTCGCCCATCGTTGACTGGTCTGCATGCGTTGTATACTGACATACTGGGCAACACAATAGGGGGGAGATATTTGTAGAGATGACACAGCAATTACCGGAAGAGGCATATCAACTTGGCAAAACTTATCAGTTGGGGACACCTACAGCGGTGTATCGCGTGCAATATACTCGTAACGCCATGCTCTCTTTCTGGTCGCAGATAGCACTGTCGCTATTCACAATTGCAGTGGCTCTTATTTTCATAATTGCCCTTGAACTCTTCCATGCATTTGTTGCCAAACTTTTCTTTCCGGTGCTTGTCGTATTTCTAGCCTTAAATTTTGCGAACACGTTTCGTGCAACACAGAGGAAAAACCGTTCGTTGTATGATCCGTTTACGCGGAATTTGCGTGTGTATCTCTATGAAGATGGCCTCATTCAGATACGTACAACACAACCGCAGGTGGTACGTTGGGATGAGATAGCCCATGTGCGTTGTTCCCTCTATCAAGATGCAAGGAGCTTTCAATCTTCTGTCACGATAGTACGTCACAAGGGAAAAGCACTGCGTTTCGGTGCGAATATAGCAGGCATTGCCGCGTTAGGCGAGACGCTTGAGCGAGAATACCGAAAGAGAAAGATAGATGAGTGAAGAATACAAACGAGGGAAGAGGCAACGAACAAAATCTTTTCGTTGCCTCTCCCCTCGTTTGTATTCTTCACAAAATGTTAGAACGCACCCGTGCCATGTGGTGTGCCAAGTCCAGTCGGGCCGTCATAACCGTTGCCTGCTGTACAGAGGTACGAGCCACCACAACTACCATTTGAGCCAGAGGTGACATCGTTCAAACTCCCTGTGTGGCTGTAGGGATACGAGCCGTAAGTAATGCTTGATGCATTGCCTGCAAGCGCATAGACGCTGGCGATGATCGGTGAGGAGACGCTGGTGCCACCAAAGACGAGCCAGCCGCTTTGTCCCTGATAGGCGTAGCTGTCATATACAGAGACGCCCGTGTTGGGGTCAGCCACCGCCGAAACGTCGCCTACTGTTCTGTGACCACAGCCGCTATCATGCTGCCAACTGGGTTTCGCGATGTAGGCAGAGCAACCACTTCCTGTTCCATTCCACGCGGTTTCAGAACGTGTTCCGCCACTATAGTTTAGCGACGTGCCACCAACTGCCGTTACAGTGTTGTATGCGGCAGGAACCTCAACACCATAGCCCCCATCACCAGCACTCGCGGTAATCGCAACGCCCGGATGATTGTAGTAGGATGCATAGCTACTCTCGGTGCTGGACTCGCTACCGCCGTAACTGTTGCTCACGGCATTTGCACCAAGTCTGACGGCAGTGTTTACCGCGATACCAAGATTGGCCGATGTAGGACTGGTCGCTTCTACCAACAAAATGTGGCAGTTGGGGCAGATCGCGCTGACCATATCCAGGTCGAGCGAAATCTCCTGTGACCAACTTGCATTGTTACTGGGGTACTTTGTGGTGCTGCCACTCTGACTAACTTTCTTGAAGCAACCATTTGCGGTCGTACAAGCGGGAAGATGGAAATAGGAGCGGTAGAAGGAAAGATCAGACTCAGCTTTGGGATCGTTGTAGGCGTCAACGATAGCAACCGTCTGTCCCGATCCTGCTGTTGTGCTAGGCAGGTTGTATGCACCCTGCAGATCGGACGGATTATAGCCGGATGGGCTACTGGCATTTGGCTTGACCCCATCGTTGACAAGCAAGAGAGCGTTACAATGAGCAATGCCTGCGGAGGTCGCACTACACACGCGTTGTGCATGACTATGATGGGAAGATGTGTGTGTTGGGGGATGAGCCGAGGCACTTGTGAAGGTACCGCTCACTGCCAGTACTGATAAGACGAGAGCGGACATGAGTAAAAGGGCAAACTTTTTCAATCTAGTCTCCTCTTTTATTAATGATGGCTGCTGCAACGCTACTATTTGAGTAGAACATGTACAAGCATGCTATTATGAACAACGGCAGATGTATCCACTCAAATATTGCGTGACCATCAACTTATGTATGTCATTCCGTAAGAGGTGGGAATTGACGATACCCTATAGATAAGTATACTAATTTATTGAGGAAAGTCAAGGTATGTGTGTGGCACGGGTGTGATTTATTTTTTTGCAAGTCCCCCTTGACGCAGCATGCGAGGGGAAAAGGTTTGGCGTCCCCAGCGATATTGTCCTTGCGTCCGTCCTGTGGAAAGCTTGGGTGCTGGCTCAGGCTGAGCA
>JAABVA010001712.1_pt1 | contig 23009 bp, 20 predicted proteins | sample 5560331 | NCBI WGS metagenome assembly JAABVA01 (sample SAMN12812661, study PRJNA571458) | rock metagenome | isolation source: Antarctica rocks | place: Antarctica: Victoria Land, Mt New Zealand sud | collected 2016-01-07
CCCTCAATGTTTTGCGGTTCAACAAGGTCAACGACATCGCCGATGCTCTTTGGCGCAACGCCATGAACCTCAACCGCGTCCTAGCATATGGCGGAACCTGAAGTAATTAGAATCGAATGACCCTGGGCGTAAGGCGCTCATAGGGCCGCGATCCGAGCGGAGATGCTCGGCAGTTCGCACATGGGAGGCGGCAAGATGGCCCGATTTGTTGGTTTAGACGTATCGCAGAAGCTGACTTCGGTCTGCGTTGTTGACGAGACCGGTCGAAGGCTTTGGCGCGGCCAGTGCTCAACTGATCCGGAGCAGCTCGAGCGGATGGTCAAAGGGCATGCAGGAGAACATGCTCGTGTGGGGCTGGAGACCGGCCCAATGACGCCATGGCTCGTGCACGCATTGCGTGGACGCGGGCTCGATGTGGTCTGTCTCGATGCCCGGCATGCGAGCGCAGCGCTGAAGATGCAGATGAACAAAACGGACCAGAACGACGCCGAGGGTTTGGCGCAGATCATGCGCACCGGGTGGTATCGGCCGGTGCACGTGAAATCACTCGACGCGCATCGAGCCCGCGCCCTGCTCGGTGCCCGCGCACAGCTCGTCGGCATGACGACACGACTGTCGAACCAGATCCGGGGTATGCTCAAGACATTCGGCCTGCTGCCCGGCTCCATGCGCGGTCTGTCGTTCGACCGCCGGGTCGAGAGCCTGCTGGTGGACCGCGACGACCTGTCGCCGATCGTCCGCCCCATGCTGGTGGCCTGGCGGCAGTTGCGCGAGCAGATTGCTGAATTCGACAAGCAGGTGCGTGCGTTGACGAAGAGGGACCCGACCTGCCGGCTGCTGATGAGCGTGCCGGGCATCGGAGTTGTTTCCGTGCTGGCCTATGTGAGCACGGTCGAGGACCCGGCGCGCTTCGCCCGATCGCGATCGGTGGGGGCGCACATGGGTCTGACGCCGCGGCAGTATCAGTCGGGCGAGGTCGATCGCAGCGGCCGTATTTCGAAGTGTGGCGATAGGCTTGCGCGCACGCTGCTGTATGAGGCGGCCGTCGTGATCTTGGCGCGGGTCAAGCGGGCATCCGGATTGAAGGATTGGGCGCAAGCGATCGCCAAGCGTTCTGGGTTCGGCAAGGCGCGCGTGGCGCTAGCGCGGAAGCTATCGGTGATCCTGCACAGCATCTGGCGGTCGGGCGAGCCGTTCCGCTGGCCCGAGCAGCCGGCGAGCGCCTGACCAAGCCAGAAGTGGATCCATCTGCGCGGCACGCTGACGCGGATGCGAGTTGCCCTCCGGGGCGAGGGTGCAGGCAGACTGCGAGGGAGGCCGTTGGGCCGCGTGCGCTGCACGTGAGCTCGTTGTGGACATTGCAGCGCCTGTGCTTCGGACCAGATGTTGCGGCGGCCTACGCCGACCGCGGAGAGAACCGTGACCCCGGGTCGGCAACACAAAGCAGAAAAAATCAGTTGACGATGGAAATGCGATTAGAGAACTCCACCAGTTCGCACCCGCCGCCGAACGCGAGGCCGTTCACGGCGGCGATCACCGGCTTCGGGAAGCTCTCGACGCGCCGTGTCATGCGGTGACCCGGCCGCATGAGGTACGCGACCGCCTCGGCTGAACCCGCCTGCATGTGGTGCTGGAATGCGGCGATATCGGCCCCGGCGCTGAATGCACGCCCGGACCCGGTGATGACGACGGCACGTATGGCGGGGTCCAGCTCGATCCGGTCCAGTGCATCCACAATGGCACCTAGCAGCTCGTTGCTGAGTGCGTTCAGCTTCTCGGGGCGGTTCAGCGTCAGCAGCGCCACCGCACCCTTAAGTTCGAAGCTCATCACATCGGACACGGCCTAGTCCCCTTGCTGCATCGGTGGTGGACGAGGACGCTAAGGGCCGCTACAGGCCGTGTATATTCACTGGTCGGTATACATGACGCTTCCGGTACTCTCGACAAAGGAACGGATCGTCGCTGCAGGAAGCAAGCTGTTCTACGCCGAAGGCATCGGGCGCGTGAGCATGGACGCGGTGGCGGACAAGGCCGGGGTCACGAAGCGTACGCTCTACTACCATTTCCGGAGCAAGGACGACTTGGTTGCCGCCACCCTCGACAGCCGCGACCAGCCGAACCTCTTGCTGTTCCAACGCTGGTTTGGGGCGACACAAGGCGGACTGGCAGAGAAGGTTCGTGGCATCTTCACCCAACTTGCCGCCTCGGCGCGGCACCCGAAGTGGAAGGGCTGCGGCTTTCTGCGGACGACGGCGGAACTCGCCCACATGCCGGGGCATCCGGCGATGAAGGCGGGGGCGGGCCATAAGAAGCGATTCGAGGGGTGGATGCGCGGCGTGATCGAGGCGGAAGGGATCGGGGATGGCCTGCCGCTTGCCCGCCAGATCATGGTTCTCCTGGATGGCTCCTTCGCCGTGACCCTGCTGCACCGCGACCCGTCCTACACATGGAAACCGCGGGCGAGGCGGCGTTCTCCCTCGTGAGGGCCGCCTCGACCTCGCGGTGAAGTGCCCGCTGCGCCTCCCGTTCGACATCTGTTTCATTTCGACTATGGACGGGACGGACACTGTTGGCGAAATCGACCCCTCGCTCCATCGCCTACCCAAACGCTGGTGCAGGGAGCCTGCAAGCTCGGTGAGAACGAGCTTGCCAGGCTCAGGCATCCCGTGAACAGACAGCTAACACCGACTTCGCCAACAGTGTCCCACCCGTTTGCCAGAGTGACACATCCCACATAGCGTCAGGACATGTCCCCTTCCCTGCCCCGATCCTCGGCTTAACCAGGCGGCCGTGAATGCTCACTCGAATTATCAGCATCAAGAATGTCGGCCGCTTTCGCCAGTCGGCCAGTCCCGTCATCCCGCAGCTTGCCCGGAATGTCCTCGTGCTGGGGGCCAACGGTTTCGGCAAGACGACGCTGTGCGCCATGCTCCGATCGTTGCAGGGCGGCGACGCCGCCCACGTTGTGGGGCGGCGAACGCTCGGCAGCACGGGCGGCTGCGAAATCAACCTGCTGACGGCGGCAGGCAGCGTCCAGTTCGGAGCGTCCGGCTGGAGCGCCGTCATGCCCCAGATCCTCATTTTCGACGGCACCTTCGTCGCGGAGAACGTGCACGCGGGCGACGTGGTGGAGCTGGAGCAGAAACGGAATCTCTATCGCGTTATCATAGGCCAGGACGGTGTTGGGCTCGCCGCCGAGGACACGCGTCTGGCCACCGAGAGCCGGGAGAAGACGACCGCCATCACAGCCGCCGCCAAAGGGCTTCAGACGCATCTCCCTGCCAGGATGAAGCTGGAGGAGTTTCTGAAGCTAGCGGCCGACGCCGAGATTGACGCCAGGATTGCCGAGCAGACCCGGACCGTCGAAGCCTTCCGCCAGGCGGAACAGATCAAGAGCCGGGCCGTGCTGATAGAATTCGCCCTCCCTGCCCTGCCGCACAGCCTGGCCACCACGCTGGCGCGCACCGTCGACGATATCGCCGAGCGCGCGGAGATGCAGGTCGCAGCTCATCTGGCGGCGCACCGCATGACCGGCCGCGGAGAGGCCTGGCTGGCCGAGGGGACGCCCTTCATCGCCGACGGAAATTGCCCCTATTGCGGCCAGAGCCTGGACGGCCTGCCCCTCATCGCGGCTTACCGCTCGCTGTTCGGCGAGGCCTACAATCAGCTAAAAGCCGACATCGCCGCGTTGCGCGAGACCATCGAGCAGGATTTCGGGGATAAAGCAGCCGGGCAGCTAACGACGCAGGCGGCGACCAACACGGCCGCGCTCGAATTCTGGCAGCGCTATTGCAGCATCGCGCCGGGCGGCTTCGACCTTCCGGCCGGACTGGCAGCCGCCCTCTCCGGCCTGAAAAACGCCGCGCTAACGCTTCTCGACCGCAAGGCGCAGGCCCCGCTTGAAGCCATCCAGCTGGCGACGGACGCCGGGTTTCTGGAGCATAGCGCGGTGCTCGACTTGGCGCGGACGGCCTTGACGGCCGTGAACACGGCAATCAACGCGGCGAGCACCACGATTGCCGCGAAGAAGGCCGCGACGGCGGGCGGCGATGTGAACGCGGCCGTCGCGGCGCTGAACCGCCTATTCGCCATCAAGAAGCGTCACGAGGCGGCCGTGGCCGAGGCCTGCACCGCCTACGGAAGGCTGGAAGCCGAGAAGGCGGACGCCGAGACGAAGAAGGCCACGTCGCGTGCAAAGCTTGAGGAGCACTCGAAGAAGGTGGTGAAGCCCTACGAGCGGCGGATCAATGCGCTCCTGGAGGACTTCAACGCCGGCTTCAGCATCGCGGAAACCAAGTACGCCTATCCAGGTGGCCTGCCGACCTCCAGCTATCAATTGGTCATCAACGACACGGCTATCGACGTGGGCGACGGCAAGACCGCGCTCAGCAAAGCCAGCTTCAAGAACACACTCAGCGCGGGCGACCGCACCACACTCGCCCTTGCCTTCTTCCTAGCCCATCTGGAGCGCGATCCCGACCGCGCGACGCGCATCGTCGTCTTCGACGACCCCTTCAATAGCCAGGACGCCTTTCGGCGGCACCAGACGATTTACCAGATCAAAAAGGCCTGCGAGACCTGCGCGCAGGTCTTTGTCCTCTCCCATGACGCCGCGTTCCTGCGCCAGGTGTGGGATAAGTGCGCAGAGGGCCAGCGCATTGCCATCCAGATCACCGACCACCTCGCCCTCGGGTCGAAGATCGGCCCGTGCGATTTGGAAGAGGCCTGCAAGGGCCGTGTCGCCAGCGAGATCGATGACCTTCTGGCTTTCTACAATACGGGCGCGGGCAAGACGCAAGACGTCGCTAAGAAGATGCGCGTGGTGCTGGAAACCTACTGCCGCGCCAGCTACCCCAGCAGCTTCGACGCCGACGACATGCTCGGGACCATAGTCGGTAAAATTCGGACCGGAGGCGACCAGCATCCCGCCTATTCGTTGCTCGGCGATCTCGATCAGATCAACGACTACACGCGCGACTTCCATCACGGCGACGACCCCACAGATGGGGCGGCCGACCAGTATGATTCAACCGAAATGCGCGGATACGTCCGCAGGACGTTGAAGATCTCTAACAACCTTCAGGCTTGAATTTGAGCGCGTTTCTGCCCGCCTCCTCAATGCCGCAACTTGCCGCCCTTCAGCAATCGTCTTGGCGAACAGTTCCCGCGATATCCTGCCCAACTTGAGTGCCAAGCTGGATGCATCGCCATTTATACATGATAATGTCCTTTACGAACCGGAGGCGGAACAGCCGGTCTTCTCCACAGAATGACTCAGCGGGATCAGCAACCCGATCAGCAGCTCGCTAGCTAACCCTTCTTGTTGCGCCTGTGAGGCACGGCATCCGGCTTTGGAAACCTGGCTCCGCGCAGCCACGAAGGATCGCCGACCGCTTTGTCGGGCGGACGCGGCTTCTGGCGGGTAGCTCCGATGAACTCGAATGCTGAGCTGCCGTGCACCACCTCTTTGAGATGGGTCTTGAAGTAACTGGGGCAAAACCCCGGGTCAGCCTGCGTTTCAGGCAGGCTGACCACGACAGCGGATGAGGTCGGAGAGCGGGGCGACGGTGGGAGCGCTGGCGACGCCGATCCTGGCGCCGAGGTAGTCCCAGAAGGCGACGCCGAGTTTGCGGCATGTCTTGGCCAGTCCCAGGAAGGCGTCACGGCAGTCGCGTCCGGTGTCGCTGCATGTGCCCCCGCTGACAGCGCGCTTGGTCACCTGGCAGCGGATGTCGTTCTCCGAGCCGTTGGTGTGCAGCGGTATCCCGGGATGGTCGAGCACCCTGAGCAGCTCGGCCTTGTTGGCGTGCAGCCGCTTGAGCAGGCGATCCAGCGTGGCGAAGCCGGTGCTGCGCCGGAAGATGCGGTCAAAGCGTGCCCGCAATTCGCGGCGGCGGGGCGGCGCCGGGTCGAGCCGATAGGCCTTGAGGTCGGCGTAGAACCACCAGATCAGGCCTCGGACATGCTGCTGGGCACAGCGCTGCTTGTCTGTGACGGGCTCCAGCCTGTGCACCAGCCGCTCGGCATGGATCCAGCATAGAGCGTGCGTGCCGACGTCGAACTGCCCGGCGTCGTCGCTGACCACCACCGCGTCGCACAGGAACCCGTGGGCGCTGACCGCGCCCCATAGCGCTCCTTCGGTGGCAACGCGCACCGGATCGGGCGTCACTTCGAGGCTGGTTAGGCCAAGCTGGCCGAGGTGGGCGGTCCAGGCTTTGCCATCGGCGAACCGCCGCTGTTCATGGGCTGCGAGTTTGCCGACTAGCGGTCCGGCCAAATGGTGGTCGCGCATATAGTCCAGGGCGGCATCGTTGATCACGTAGTCGGTGTGACCCGCGCGCAGCAGGCCGAGGAAATTCAACCGGCTCTTGCTGCCCGTGGTGCCGAACCAGGCGAAGTCGTCATTGCCGACCTGGGTGCAGACGGCGTTGGCGCCACGATGGCGCGCACCGGTGTCGTCCACGGTGATCCAGCCCGCGCTTTGCAGTCCGGCCCGCAGGACTTCCTTGGTTTCTGATAGGAAATCGTCCTGCTGGTCGATCAGCAGCCGCATCACCTGGCGCTTGGAGATGCTGACGCCGACTGCTTGCAGCAGGGCGACCAGCCGCTCCACCGTCACTTGGCCCTGGTGATACTGCATCAACACGAAGCGCCGCAGTTCGGGACCGAAATGGCCGCGGATGCCGCCGGGCAACGGGGCCACGATCATCTCCCCATCCGGCGTCAGCCAGCGCTCGCGCCGGTAATGCACCGCGCGGGCGCTGATCACCAGGTCCTGCACGTCATACGGCTCATAGCCCTTGAACTGCGAGCCGGGCGGATGCGCGGCCCGCAGCACCTTGGTCTCCACCTTAACCCGTGGCGTCACCTTGCCGCGACGGCGCTGTTTCCCATCCTTGCCGCCACGGGGCGGCTCGGTGTTCTTCTCCATCCCGCTCGGCTTGATCGAGGGGCGGCCTTTCAGGCCTTTCAGCCGCGCAATCTCGTCACGCTGCGCGGCGACGACCGCTTTCAGCTCCGCGACCTGGCCGAGCAGCTCGACCAACAGCGCCTCCAGATCGGCGCGCGATAGGCTCGGCAGGTTGGAGGGGGGTGGCATATGCCGAGGGAATCGTACTCGCCCGCATGGGGGCAAGCCCTAAAATGCGGCCGACCCCGGAGTTTTGCCCCGGTTACGTCTTGAACCGCTCAACGTCGCCGAAATAGTTCGGGTAGGCTTCGCGCAGGCTGTCAATCTTGCCTACCTCGACGAGCACGATGCTCTCGTTGTCGGACTCCGTCTGGTTGGACGGTGCCTCGGCCAAGTCGTATGACCGCGTTGCGCTCAGCGTCTTATTGTAAGGAACAACTGTAACGGTTCGCGTCGTACGATCGTAGCGGATCAAGAAATGGCTGGGCTTGTAGCCCTGCATGAGCGGGATGTCGGGTCCGGCGAAGCCGCGGCTGACGGTCTCAAGAACGGAAACAGCATCGAGCGCCTTCACGAGGTCGCGAATTTCCTTTCGGCGCGCGCCAGTGTCCGGTGTTTTATCCGGCGTGGCGCAATTCTCTGATTCCGCAAAGTCGGCCGACATCAGAGCGAACAGCCGAAGCCATTCCTCGCTGCCTTGCCGGCTCTTCAGAGCTTCCCCACGATATAAGCCGACCGCCTCGATCGTAGTCGCCCATGAGTGCTGCAGGCTGGTGCGTACCTGAAGTTCGATGCTGCGCCCGGACAGGACCTTGTGACGGCGACGGCCGACGTAGCGCCAGATCAGATGGTGGCTGCGATAGCCGTCGATCTTAGGCTCGGCGATGTAGTCGTCTTCCTTACGCATCTCATGCCGCAGGACGGTCTTGAGCGTGCCCGCAAGGTTCTGAACGTCAGAGATGGTGGGAAGAATGATACGGCAGCCGCCGAGGTCCTGCAGTTTGTCGAGTTTCAGATGATCGAGGCGCCGCAGCTTTCCACGGATGGCCTGCATGCGCTTGAGACGTGCAGCCGAAATCAACGGTGTGCCGCGCAGGTAATAGAGGGCGCTAAGGCGGATGCTGCGCATGGGGATGACGTGCGAATCGCGCCAACTGTTGGCAACGGCATAGGCCTGCCGAATTGCCACCTCAGTCTCGTCGGCCCAGAGCATGTCGCTGGCAATGATCTTGCCAGCATTCCTGACGTCGCTTGTGGTGTAGTCGAAGCTTGGGAAGTCAGTCATGTCGCTGAACTCTGGGTCTGATGGATCGCCGTCGTCGGCGACTCGGTCAAGGGACTCGAACACCATCATCATATCCGAGAACACAAGCCGATGTTCGAGATACCAGAGGGCCCATCGATCCCCGCGCAAGGGCATCCATCGCGTTGATTTGGGCTGTCGGCCGCGCGGCGAACAATCGGATAAGCGCGACGGTCCCCACCAGACCCGATCCAGCGCTGTCGCGTGCCGATCCTTGCTGCTGTGATACACTATGAGTAATAGTGTTTCAGGACGGCGGGCGCCGCCGGGCATGGCCACAGCCCCTGCCCCGCCCTGCGAACCCACGCCGTCCCGGAAACCCTGGCCCGTTGCCCGCTCCTTACCGGCCCGCCGCACACGGCGCTGGACCGGCGCACGCCATCCGTGAAACAAAGGTCGCGGGATCGCTCGATCCCGCCCGCCCGGAGGCCGCCATGACCGTCATCAGCATCCATATCACCGTCGCCCCCGACGGCGCCATCTCCACCGCAACACCCCTGCCCGCCGGGGAGTATACCGCCCGGGTCGAAGTCAAGGAGCAGCCCGTGCGACAGCTCTCCACTCATCCTGACCTGGATGATCTTCCGACGCTCGACCTCGGCCCCTGGCCCGAAGGGCTGAGCCTGCGGCGCGAAGACATGTACGGCGACGACGGACGGTGAGCGTCGTCGATACCAACGTCCTCGTCCAGTCCAGCGTCACGACCGCACCGGATCACGCCCGCGCACGGGCCGCAATCGCCCGGCTCAGGGCGCAAGGACCCGTCGCGGTCACACGTCAGATCCTGCGCGAGTTCCTGTCCGCAACGACCCGGCCGCAGCCATGGGCGAAAGCCGCCACGCTGGCCGAGGCCACGCGAAACACGGACGGCTTCCTCCGGCGCTTCACCGTGCTCGAGGATGGGCAAGCCGTATGGGACGAGCTGATGGGGCTGACCCGTTCCTTTTCCTTCGGCGGCAAGCAGGTGCACGACGCCAACATCGTCGCCACCATGCTGGCGCACGGCGAGACGCGCCTGCTCACCTTCAACGCGGCCGACTTCCGCCGCTTCGTTCCCCTGATCGAGGTCGTCGTGCCATGATGTCGCTGCACGACCAGGCGGGCGGGCGCAAATACCTCACCCGCGAGGAGCATATCCGCTTCCTGCTTGCCGCCGACCAGGCGCCGCGCGACGTGCGCGCCTTCTGCCACACGCTGGGCTGGTCGGGCTGCCGGATCAGCGAGGCGCTGGCGCTCACGGCCGAGCGGGTCGACGTCGCCGCGGGCACGATCACCTTCGAGACCCTGAAGAAGCGTAGGACGGGCGTGTTCCGCACTGTCCCGGTGCCGCCCGAACTCGCCACCATGCTCGACCTGGTGTTCGGCCTGCGTGGGTTGCGCGGGCCGGCCGTCAAGCTGCCGCTCTGGACCTGGTCGCGCGCCACCGCCTGGCGGCGGATCAAGGAGGTGCTGGCCGCCGCCGGGGTCGAGGGCACGCAGGCCAGCCCCAAGGGGCTGCGCCACGCCATGGGTGTTGCCGCGGTCGGCCAGGGCATCCCACTCAACCTGGTGCAGCGCTGGATGGGCCACGCCCAGCTCACCACGACGGCGATCTACGCCGAGGCGGTCGGCGAAGAGGAACGCAGCATCGCCGCCCGCATGTGGCGGTGATCGACGCGATCGTCTTCAGGCACCTCGAACACAGAATGAACATAGCTCGACGAACGTAATAAGAGGGCAGGAAGGTGATGGCACCCAAGCAGAGCAGCGCCTTTGTCACCGCTCGGAAAGGCTTTTGCTATCTCACGATCAAACATGGCGGCCGCAACTTCGAGATGATGCGCATCCGCGGCTATAAGCTCGATGCGGACGAGAAGCGCCACATGCGCCGGCTCTACCCGGAGGTGATGTTTGACTGGAAAAAGATCACCCAGCAGCTCGTCGAGAAGCGCGAAGCCTGCCGGCGCTACCGCTCCCGGCGGAGAAACCCTGGCACCGCCCGCCAGTCGGGCGCCGGTGAGCCGTTCTACGGCATTTATGAGCCAGGCACCCGCACCGTCTATGTCAATGACGTCCCATCCAGTGCCGCAGGCGTGGGTGCGCTGCTCGATGCCCTCCTCCAGATTGACCGCGACATGCAGGAGGCCCCTGCCCTACTGGAGCCCGTTCGCAAAAAGGCGAAATCAAGCGTTACGCTGGTGAAGAACAGCGATCCTCCCAAACCCCAATGAACCAGCACGGTAATGCCCTGGCCTACAAAGGACGGCAAACATCGTTTACGCGTAAACTCGCAAACGCGTCGTCGCGTTTTTGAGTTAACGCGCTTGCTGTGAGAGCTAACGTTCCGGATAGCTGGCGCTTCGTGATGGTCAATCCTTTTCCAAGAAGCCAAAGTTCAAAAATTACTTATGCGTTAACTCGTAAACGCGTATAAGCGTTTACATGAAAACTATTGCCATTGTCTCGCAGAAAGGCGGAGCCGGTAAAACTACCGTTGCGCTGCATATCGCCGTTGCAGCGGACCAAGTCGGGTTGTCAGTTGCGCTGATCGACATGGATCCCCAGGCGACGGCAGAGACATGGGCTATCTGGCGCAAGAACGAGGAGCATCCTGCCGTTGTGGCGGCTAAGGCTCCCACCCTAGTTCGGACGCTTGAGAAGGCCGCAACGCTCGGCGCTGATTTGGTGGTCATTGACACTCCCCCACTGGCCCAGGCTGAGGCAGCCGAGGCGGTACGTGCGGCGGATCTAATCCTCATTCCGTGCCGGCCGGCAGCTTTCGACCTCCATGCTGTTCGCATGACGGCGCGAATGGCGCAGACTGCCAGTAAGCCGGCATTTGTCATGTTCAACGGCGGTCCGCCAAACGCGCCGCACATTTACAGCCAGGCGACTGAACTCGTCCAGCAGATCGGACTCGCCGTAGCGCCGGTGCGTCTCTCTGATCGGGCGGCCTACAGGGCTGCCACTAATACTGGACAGGCGGCGCAGGAAATCGAGCCCAACGGGAAAGCGGCGGCCGAGACCACTGCCTTGTGGCAGTGGCTTGCAAAATCACTTAACGTGAAAACGAGTAAACGAGTTTACGTTGTAAAAGAGCCGTCATGAATAAGAAGCCTGGACTTGGAGCGGGGTTGCGGGCCGAAATGGCGCAAGGGACTGCCACGCCAACTGCTGAACCAAGTTTCATGCGGGCGAAGCCAGGCCGGCCGACGCAGCCCGAAAGAGAGGGCAGGGCAGTCCGGCCTAGAGCTGTCCTGGCCTCCGGCGAACGTCGCAAGGCCATCGTCTCGTATTTGCACCCTGACGTATCGTTATGGCTGAAACAGATTGCCGCTAAGGAAGAGACGACGGTCAATGCGCTGGTCGGCGAAGCCCTGGACCTATTACGTAGGGCGCGGGGCGAGCACCCCTTTGGGGAGCGATGAGGAACGTCAGAGCGCGTCGTTTGGCCCAATATCCAAAAAAGCAGCGGCAGAAGCGATTTCAACGGCACCGCCCTGTAACCTTGCCTTGCGACCAAGCTTGGATCGCTGACGCTCTTGGGAGGTCGCGCGATACTCATCACCCTGCTTGCGCCACCAGACCAGGCTAACGGCCGAGATAGGGGCTCGGAGATGCGCGCGCTCAATATCGAGGCGAATACCAAACTCCGACAGGCCGTTGACTTCGAGGACGGCGGGACTGACGACATAACGAAGTAAATCGTTGCCGCGTTCGTAGGTGCCAAACGGAACGCCGATCAGCTCACGGAAACGAGCAATTGGAAACCGCTCTAGAGAGCGATCCAGATTCCCACGCAACTGGACCATTTCGTAGAAGGCCATCGCGTACTTACTCGACATTGCGCAAACAACTTCGGCTTTGATTCTACCCCATCGGCTGGAGGTTGCGAGAATTGGTCGAAGCTTGTCAGGTACTCCATACCGTATCAAGCCTGGTCGGCAGCCAGAAGGAACGTCAAAGAAGTTAAAAAGGTGAGTCATAAGGTCGCGAAACTCGCCGGTCGTTTTATCGACATACGAGACACGAACTTGCACTCCAAGAAGACGCGTCAGACTTTCCGGTATTCTCTCAGTGCCATAATGCTTGGAGAAGCGCAAAGCTGTTATAGGCATTTCCCATTCAGCCCCAGGCTCGATAAGCCGACCACTATCATGAGCATGCTGGTATAGTAAATTCAGTATAGCGCGGTCTGACGCCTCGAGTGCTGAGGCACCAGTTATCTCAATTAGTTCAGCAGCCTTTGGAACCCCGTCATAATTCGACTTCTGTTCTATGGTGAGGCTCATGCGATATGATGTTGCGAGAAGATAAGCCGGTCAACTCCTAATTGGACTGGTTTACGGGCTAACCTCACAAAGGTGTTCCCGTTTCCTCGCAATAGGCCGGTATAGAGGATTCAGAAGCGGCGTCTCAGGGGCTGGGAGAAAGCAGCTTAATGCTGAAAACACTCCGACAACGCCTCTTCAGGCTTCCAAGGCGCCACCGATTGGCGTAAAAGCTCGCGTTCCCGTTTCCTCGCAATAGCATACCCCTTTCCTCGCAATAGGGTTCCCGTTTCCTCGCAATAGAGGACCCGTTTCCTCGCATTTAGCCATGTTAACTCATTGAATTATTTTACTAATTTAAGCCCTGAATCTATGAATTTAAAAAGGAACTTGAACTTTCCGCTGTGGACAACTCCGACCTGTGGATAACTGTGGCCGATCATGGATCGTTTAACGGACAAAGGCCACGTTGGTCGACCACACGCTCACGCCTCTGTTCTGGGGTCATTTGAGCTCTATTACCGGTTCAAACTCGATATACGCAGCAGGCCTGGTTGGGGCGGGCCGGCGCTGCGGCCCGCCCCAGAGCGGGACCAACCGCAAGGCAAAGCGTGACGCCGAGTGAATAGCAGAGCGCGCCGAACGCTGGCGAAAGTGGGGCTGGCTGCCCTCGTAAGCCCTCTCCCATAACAGAGTGCAGTGCCGCGGTGCTCGCTACGGGCAAGGGGTGGGTCCTCCCCGTGCTCGCCATGCTCGCCGCCAAGCGGCGGCTGCGCGTGGCTGCGCGCGGGTCCGGTCCCGGCGCCAAGCGGCGCCGCCCTTGCCCTCCGCTGCGCGCCGCGGCCGCCGGGAGGCGTCGGGACGAGGAACGTCCCGAGCCATCGACGCCGCCTCCGGCGGGTCGAACAAGGAACCGGACAAGATGCTTCGCCCCTTGCTTGTCACGGAGGTCACAGTGTCGCCTCCTGGTCCGACTCGGGCCGGACGAACGCGGCCGCCTCCGCCAGCATCGGCCCGTGCCGGGGACAGTGAGGCGGTCCGACTTGGTCAATCCATTTGCGCGCGGTGCGAACAACGTAGCCGCAGGTGGGGCAGGCGCATTTGACGTGCCGGTTGGCCTGCTTGCGAGGTCCGGTGGTGATCGGAGCGTCCCCGGCATCCTGGGCTGCCGCCAAAGCCTCACGGTCGGCTTCGAGGCGGGCATGGGGCAGGGGTCCGGCGGCGTCGAGAACGGGAGCGATAAGTGCGAGGAAGGCCGGCCCCGGGCTGGTGGCGCGCATGGGCCCGACGAGGCCGATGCTGTGGGCGACCTTGCGATAGGCAGGTCCGCGGCCAGCCTGGATGCCGACGGCGGCATGGATCAGCTCGCGGGCGAGGGCCGCGGCGACAGGCAGGGCGAGAGCGCCTTCGGCTTCGGCGAGGTCGGGACGGACGAGGATCTCGAAGGTGGCGTCGGCGCTGGCGGTGCTGTCCCAGCACTCGCCAGTGGCCTTGGCGCGGCGCCCGGTGGAGGGAAAGCCGATGGCGATGCGCAGCCGCTCGGGCAGGGGCGCGCCCATCTGGGCGAAGGCCGGGCGGAGGCGTCCGGCGACGCCGTTGAGCCAGCTTTCGCGGTTGGGGTGGGGATCGGGGTGTGCTATGGGCATCGGGCGCTCCTGGGCCGTTGGTGGCGGCTCCAGGCTGCAGGTCCCCGGCGCGAGTGGGCCTAGAAAAAATCCGAGGACAGCGAAAACCGCCGCCGCGCCGTGTTCACGGCCTCCAGGAGAGCGTGTTCACGCCCTGCCGTCCTCGGCTTTGTTGTTCCCCTGCCTCAGGGATGAAGCCGAAACCGAGCGTGCCGCAGGATATCATCGGCGGCGCAGGACCGGCGTGCTACCGGAACAATCCATAGTGCTTCGTCCGCAGGTAAGTGTCCGGAACTGACAGCCAATCATTTGGAAGTTGCACGAGGCAGGTCGGGATCTTGTCGTCTCCTTTGGTGCGAAGAGCGGGCCCGTTGGTGACGCAGCCCGGATAGACGTGCTCTCCGGGCCACCACGTTTCCTTGCTGCGTTCCATGGCGAGCCGCATGATCGGCAGGAAGGCGTCCCGGAACTCTGGGTCGCCGATCTTGGCGAACTCCATGGCTTGTGAGCGAACCGCGGCCGGCAGCGCCATCAGCCCGCGGACGGCCTGCAGCTGAGGGCTGGGCTGCGCGCCCTTGGCGGCGCCGACCAGCGCGTCCAGGATGCCGTTCATGGCTATCCGCTCGCCATCGGGCAGGGTGCCCATCAAGCGCAGCACCGAAAGGCCGGTGCCGGCATCGGCGACGGCCTTCCTCATCTCGTCTGCCGTTTCGCGCAGCCGTACTTCCTCGGCCATGAAGCCCACCGTCGCCTCGGACGCCGCGATCTGCAGAGCGGCCAGCTTGTTTGCCGCGTCGGCGGTGGCGGACGCCCGCGCCCACCAAACCCCGGTCAGCAGCCCGACGCCGAACACCAGCGCGACCCCGAGGCCGGCGATCCCGACCGCCCAGCCGTAGCGCGCCCGCCGGTCCACGGCCAGCACCTCGCCGAAGCCCGCCCGGATCACCGCCACCGCCTCCAGCTTGGCCGCCGCCCGGTCCGCCTCGGCCTGGGCGGTGGCGGCCTCGGTTTGCGCCTGCGCCGTTTGCTGGGCCGTCGTCAGCAGGCCGCCGATGCGCGCGACCATGGCGCCCGCCAGCTTGGACATCGACCGGACTTGGGCAACCCCGGCCGCCGCCAAGCCCTCGCCGTAGATGCGGATCGGGTCCGTCTTGTCAGGGAACGCGGCCTCGACCCGGGCCCGCATGGTCTGCTCGAGGCCACGGACCTCGGCCAGCGCCTCCGCTTCCATCTGGTCGGGCGAGCGGGCGCCGTCCGGCACCCCTGGGGCCGTGGGACGCCCGCTCACGGGGGCCATCCGATCACTCCCGCCTCGGTGTGCCGCTGCTCCATCAGGGCGAGCCACTTCTTCAGCTCGTTGCGGCGCCACAGGTTGAGCGGGCGGGCGTCGGGATGCGGCAGGCCGTCCTTGCCCTTGGGCACGCCGCCCCCGGCCGCCTCGCGGATGCCGATGAACAGGTTGTCGGCCTCGACCATGGTGGCGAGGGGGACGGCGGGCATGCGCACCAGCTTGGCGCCCCGTTCCAATGCCTGCAGCACCGCCTTGGACCGCAAGGCCGTGGCGAAGGGGTCCTGTCCGGCCGGCACGGCGGGCGCCAGGCCCTCGTTGAGCACGATGGCGGTCCGCGGCGGCTGAAACCCCAGCGCCTCCATGAACGCCAGCGTCTCGAAGTCGTCGCGCCCGCCGGCCAGGAAATACCACGCGGTCAGATCGACGCCCTCGGCCGGCAGCACCTCGTTGAACGCGTGACGCTCGGCCAGCGTGGCGAAGGAGCGGTCGCCGCCGGCCATGTCCAGCACCAGGCGTCCGCGGCTCAGGATTGTGCTCTCGGCCTGTTCCTCCATCCATGCCGCCACCGTCACGTCGTCGCTCGCGGCCGGCGAGCTGGCGTCGGGGTAGAAGCTGCCCAGGGTGGCGTTGTTGCGGTCGCCGTCCGCGATGGCGACGCTGCGCCCCGCGGCCCTGGCGCGCTCGATGGCCCAGCGTGCCCAGGTGGTCTTGCCGGTGCGCCCGCGGCCGAGCAGCACGTCGATCGTGCCCCGGACCGCCGCCTCGATCGCGGCCAGGTTTGGCCCGTCCGGGTTGGTTGGAACGTTCGGGTTCTTTGTCATGGTGCTAGGTGTCTCCGAACCGTCGTCGCGGCGGCATGCTCGTCGCCGTGACCTTCGGCTTCTCTGGTGCGGCCCCGGCCACTCTCTCTGCAGGCCCGGGCGGAGCCGTGATGGTGGGGGGCAATGGCGCGAACGGCTGACCTCCGCCCGCATCTTCAATCCCATCCTGCCCCCTTGGGGATGGGACCGTTCCGTCCGGGGTCGGCCGCGCCGGAACGGACGGCTTCTGCGCCTCCAACCCCTTGACCCGACCCGCCCGCAGCAGCACGCCCCAGGCGTTCGACACGGCCTTGCTGCCGTACGGCTCGCCCGGCCTGACCTCCACACCATCGGCGGCGGCGTCACGGCCGATGTCGTCCCACCGCAGCGTAAAATCCGCCTCGGCCGCCTGGATGCGGGCGGCGTTGGCGAGCAGCCAAATGCCCAGCGGGCCGCGTCGGCCACGCCCGCCCGTGGCGCGAATCACGGCCGGCTTCGGGACGCCTCGGCGGGGCGGCTTGGCGTTCATGCGACAGGGCTAGCATCCCGCCACATAGGTATTCAACGGTTTTCCTAGACTATCATAGACTATCACAGGTTTTCCATAGTAGTCCAAGAGAGTCAGTGCATACACGCGGTCGCACCGTTGGTGCATCGGAGGTGCATCGTGGGCCAGAGTAGGGCTAAGCTGGCCACGTCGGATGCCGGAAAGGCCATCGAGAGACGCCCACGGCAGACAGACCGGATGCAACCTTCGGGGAAGGATCACACGATGCCCGTCAACCCGGAAGACAGGACGACCGTCGCCCTCGGGGCCGCGCTGATCCAGGCGGTGCGCGAGCGGGCGGAGGCGGAGGGCCGCGGGTTCAGCGCCGTGGTGGCGGACGCCGTGACCGCCTACCTGCACGGCGTGGCCCGCCCGGTGGAGGCCGCGCTGCCCGGCATCGCTCCGCCCACGCCCGGCTTGCAGGCGGAGGTGCGCTCCCTGGTGGGGCTGCTGCAGCAGATGCTGCCGCGCCTCGCCAAGGTCGCCGACGACCACGATGAGCAGATGGACATGCTCGACGAGATCGTGAGCGAGCTGGGCCGCCGCGAGGGCGCGGCCCTCGCGCTGGAAAAGGCGGCGGCCCTGGTCGAGCCGGGACGGCGCTGACCCGTGGCGGTCGTCGGCTTCACCAATCTGGACGGCGGCGACGCCAACAAGGCGTACTACGAAGCCGAGGTGGCGGAGGCGGCGCAGGAGGAGGCGCGCACGAGGCTGGCCGCCTACTACGCCATGCCGATGGCCGCGCGCTGGGTGTCCCTGTCCGGCCGGCTCGCCCCGGACGGCGCCGAGATCGCTCCGGGAGAGATCAGCCGGGCGTTCGACGGCTATGCGCCGCGGACCTTCACGGCGCAGGACCGAAATGGGCAACCGATCGAGACCGGCGCTGTGGCGGACCGCCTGGACGCGCCCAACCGCCGTGCCGGGACGGACATGACCGTCTCCCAGCCCAAGAGCTACTCGGCCCTGGTGGCGATGGCGGAGCTGGCCGGCGAGGCGGCGTTGGCGCGCGACCTGCGCGAGGCCCGGCACCAGGTGGTGCGCGAGGTGGTGAAGCACGCCCTCGACATCGGCCTCGTGCAGACCCGACGCGGGCACGGCGGGCGCGAGGTGGAGACGCCGGCGGACGTGATGGTCGCCGTCATCCCGCACAGCAAGAGCCGGGCGGGCGACCCGCAGGAGCACGACCACGTGCTGTTCTTCAATGGCTCGCTGCGGGCGGACGGCACGGTCGGCACGCTCGACCTGTCCCGGCTGGTGTCGCACAAGTTCTACCTGCAGGCCCTGGTCGCCTCGGGGATGGCGGACCGGATGCAGCGGCTGGGCTTCGCCGTGCAGGAGGCCGGCCGCGGGCGGTGGGAGCTGGCCGGGGCGCCCGACGCGCTGCTGAAGGCCTGGAGCCAGCGCCGCGCCGAGGTGGTGGCGGGGCTGCACGGCACGGCGGCGGACCTTGCCCGCACCCAGGCTGCCGCGGAACAGGCCGCCCATGATGGCACCACGCCCGAGCGGGAGGACGCGGCCCCGGCGCCCGCCCGGGGCGCGACGCAGGCCAGGCGCGAGGCGATGCAGGCCTCCGCCCTCAAGAGCCGCCGGGCCAAGGACGAGATGCCCGACGCCGCCGCGCTGACTGCCCGCCATCGCGAGGACCTGGACAGGCTCGGCCTCACTCCGGACGGCGTGATCGACCACATGCGCGCCGTGGCGCCGCACACGCCGGTGCCGGACGGGCAGCCCGCCGAGGTCGCCCTGGCCGCGCTGTTCGCGCGCACGTCGGTGGCGACGATGCGGCAGGTCCGCACAGCCATCGCCGAGGCCGCCGCCGTGCGCGGCATGCGGGTGGCGGAGGTGGAGGCGGAGGTGCGCCAGGCCATCGACGGCGGCGCCGCGAAGGCGATCGGCGTGGCGCCGGGCGGCGAGGCCGTGTTCTCGACCGACCAGGCGATCCGCACCGAGCGCGCCATGCTGGTGGCGGCGCGCGACGGGCAGGGGCAAGGGCTGCTGACGCCGGCCGCGGCCGAGCGCGCCATGGCGCAGATCGAGGCGCGCGAGCAGGCGGGCGGGCGGGCGGACTTCGCCTTTGCGCCCGAGCAGCGGCAGGCGGTGCTGCACGCGGCGCGCGGCGACCAGTTCGTGGTGCTGGAAGGCGTGGCCGGCGCGGGCAAGACGACGAGCATGCAGGCCGTGGTGTCGGCCGCCCAGGCGATGGGGATGCGGACCATCGGCGTGGCGCCGACGAACGCCGCGGCGGAGACGCTGCGGGCGGAGACCAAGGCCGACGAGCATCTGTCGCTGCAGAAGCTGGCCACCGAGATCGCCACGAAGCGACGTGTCCTGACCAGGCGGGACTACGTCCTGGTGGACGAGGCGGGGATGGCCGAGCTGGCGGACGTGGCGGCCCTCGTGCAGGCGGCCCGGGCCGGCGGCGCGCAGGTGGCGTTCGTCGGCGACGAGCGGCAGTTCGCGCCCATCGGCTCCGGCGCCCCCTTTGCCGCACTCGGCAGCGTGCTCGGCAGCTCGTGTCTGACGGAGATCCGGCGGCAGCGCACGCCCTGGCAGACCGAGGCGTCCCGGCGCATGGCGGCCGGCGACTCGGAAGCCGGCACCCTGGCCTATGCGGCCGAGGGGCGCTGGACCTTCGGCCAGCACCGGGCCGACACCTTCGCCAGGCTCAAGGCCGACTGGACGGCGGACCTCGACCGTGCACCGGCGCCCGGGCAGGCACGGGCCAGCCGCCTTGTGGTGGCGCAGCGCAACGAGGACGTGCACGCCCTCAACGCCGAGCTGCGGCAGGTCCTGCTGGACCGTGGCGTGCTGGGACGGGAGGAGACCACGGTCCGCACCCTGCACCGCGACGGCGGCGCGGGCGACGTGCGCGACCTGCCCCTGCGCGCCGGCGACGAGCTGATTGTCTGGCGGCGGGTGCCGAGCCACAACCTGAACAACGGCGACCGCCTGACCGTGCTCGGCTTCCAGCCCATGCCGGGCACCGCCACGGGCGACGTGCTGCTGACCTGGCGCGTGGAGAAGTCCGGCACCGTCGTTACGGCGCCGCTGTCCAGCCTGGAGGCGCCGCCCGTTCCCGACGACCCGGCCGGGCAGCCGCGCGTGCCCTACCTGCAGCACGGCTACGCCGTCAGCATGTATGCCAGCCAAAGCAAAACGGTGGACCGCGGGTTCGTGTTCGGCGGCACCGGCCTGGACGCCCGCAGCACCTACGTGGCGCTGACCCGGCACCGCGACGACGCCCGGGTGTACTGGGACCGCGGCGCCATCGCCCAGGAGCTGGCCGAGCAGGGCGAGCGCCCCACCCGCGCCGCGGTCGTGGGGCACATCCGGCGCGAAGCCCGGCGCGTCACCGAGGCCCGCAGCGTCCTCGACTTCGTGCCCGACGCCGACGCCTGGCTGGCGACCGGCGACGTGGCAGCCGAGCGATCCCGCCCTTCGGCCGTCGCCGCCCGCATGGCGGCGGCGTCGCAGACCGCGGCCGCGACGGTGCTGCAGGCGACCGAGACCCGTCCCGACCAGGTTGCGGCCCTTGCTGGAGGCGCACAGGACCTGGCCGCCGCGCGGTCGCGCGTCCGGCCGCCCCGCACGGCTCCTGAGGTGCGCGCCGCTGCGGTCTATGCCCGGGACACCTCCCGCATCCAAGAGGCCGCCGCCGTGCGGGACCGCCGGGCCATGGCCCGGGTGGACGCGGTCGTGCAGGCGCTCAAGCAGCCCGGGGCGGTCCGCGCCGTCGTGGCAGGGTTGCGGGACGTGCCGCGGCGGGTGCGCGACGTCCAGCAGCGCGCGACGCGAACCGTCCCCACGGCGGGGGAGGCCGTGCTGCGCTGGACGCGCGCATGGCGACAGGGCGAGCGCGCGGCGCAGCTGGACGCCCGGCGGCAAGAGGTGGACGGCGCCGGCCAAGCCGCCTTACGCGGCGTGACGGCCCTCGCCCCGGAAGCGCGTCAGGCCGCGGCCGTGCCGGAGGAGCGCATGTGGACGGAACACTGGCTGTGGCGGTCCAGGCTCGGCCGGTTCGCCCCGGACGCCCCGGTGCTCGCCCCGCAGCCGGAGGGACACGCCGCCGCGGTCGCCAAGGTGGCGGTGCTTCCACCCCGGATCGCGGCGACCCTCGGCGTGGACGCGCTGGCGGCCCTTGCCCGGCCGACGCTGGGAGAGGCGCCCGCCCAGGCACGCACCGTTTCGGCCGGGGCCTACGCCGAGACGCTGGAGCGCGAGCGCGCCATCCTTGCAGAGCGCATCGTGGCGGGCGTGGCGCGCACGACAGGCAAGCCCACCGACCAGGTGCGCGGGGAGCTTGCCGCTGCCCAAGCCCGGCCGCAGTCGCTGGAGAACGTCGGGTTGCGGGCGGGCGTGGAGCGTCTGAACGCCCTCGCCATGGCACGGGGCGAGGTGGCCGGCGCCATCGCCGAGGGACGCCTGCGCGTCACGGCGCCGATCCTCGCCCTCGATCCGCATGCTTCGCCGACCGGCTGGCGCGTGGAACTGCGTCGCGCCATGCAGGCCACCGGCGACCACGCCCCGCCGCCGGACCCCAAGGGCGACCGCGCCGTGCTGGACGGCCGCACGGTCACGGTCGGGGACGCCGCGGCCCTGCTGCGGGCACGCCGGGCCGCGCTGGGCGTGCCCGAGGGCATCCCGGCCGCGCTGGGCTCGGGCGCCGCCCTGCTCGACGGCGCGATCGGCACGCTGCGGGAGGCCGTGGCGGAAGGGCGCCTGTCTGCCCGCGCGCCGATCGCCGCCGTCCCGCCTGCGGAGCGCAAAGGTTGGCGGGCGGCGTTCCGCGACGCCGCCGCGGAGACCGCGCGCCGGGCCGGGGCGGGCGCCAGGCTGGCGAGGGCGCACGGCCAGCAGGCCGCCTCGTACGCCTACGAGCGCGACCGTGCGCTGTCCCAGACCGCCCAGGCCCTGCGCGCCCGCGACGCCCACGCGCCGGCCGCGGAGCGGGCCATCGAGGCGATGTGGCAGGCGGAGCGGGCCGCGGCGGCACGGGCGGAGGAGGCCCGTCGCCAGGCCCAGCGGCCGCAGCCGGCGCCTAGCCCATCGCGCGGGATTTCCATGTGACCCCGAGCGTCCCGGAGACCGCCCATGCCCGTCCGTAAGCCCGGGCCGTGCCGGAGCTGCTCGCACTGGCGCGACGCGGGCAGCATTATGCTGGCCGGCACCTCGGCTCAGGCGGGCGAATGCCGCCGGCGGGTGCAGACGGGGGAGGACGGGTTGCGTCCGCGACCGCCGATCACCCAGCCTGCAGTCGAGTGCTCGGAGCACCTGCCGATGCCGGCGCCGGGCCGCCTCGCGCAGTGCTGCGGGGATTGCCGGTATTGGCGGGCACCCGAGGTGGTCCGGATCGGCGCGGCCGACGAGGGTCTGTGTCGAGTTTGGGCGCCACGCTGGAGTGGTGTCGGACCGGGCCACGCCTTTCCCGTCACCCGGCGCGACTTCTATTGCGGCGATGGGGCCAGCCTCAGCTACGTGGACCCGGAGGACGAGGAGGAGGATGTCTGAATGGATAGTTGTAGTGGCCCTAGGAGCCTGTCGGACTTAAGCCTGTCACGCAACTATCTAAAAGGAATACCGAGCTAAGCGCAATTCCACTATTATTTCTGGCGAACTTGAGACATAATATTTCAAATAATCCCGATTTTTGCTTAAGTCCGACAGGCTGCTAGCAGCCTGTCGGACTTAACGCGACGCGGAAGCTTCCAGTAGGATCGGGACACAGGTTTGCCCACCTCTCGCCTTGGACACCGCGCGCATGAGCAACTTCCGCCTGATCGACCGCGACACTGGCTTTCTGATGCCGCCCTCGGTGGACGAGTGGCTGCCGGAGCGGCACTTGGCCCGGTTCGTCGTGGAGGTGATCGCGGGGCTGGATTTGCAGGCGATGACCGGCAGCTATCGTGGATCGGGGGAGGCGTCCTACCACCCGCAACTGCTGCTGGGCATCATCATCTATGGCTATGCCACCGGCGTGTTTTCCAGCCGCAAGCTGGAGCGGGCGACCTACGACTCCGTGGCGTTCCGCTTCATCGCCGCCAACGATCACCCTGACCACGATACAATTGCCGCGTTCCGGCGGCGTTTTCTCAAGCAGATCGGGGCGCTGTTCGTCCAGGTGCTGGGCGTGGCACGCGAGATGGGCGTGCTGAAGATGGCCTTGTCGTAACCTCCGTGCCAAAAGTGCCGATCTGAAAAGCGTGTGGATTCAACACACTACACTTTGCGCTGTGCTGCAAAGCATTGATAATACTGGATAGTCAGCTTTTCGTTACGGTAGCAC
>JAABVA010001716.1_pt1 | contig 22985 bp, 16 predicted proteins | sample 5560331 | NCBI WGS metagenome assembly JAABVA01 (sample SAMN12812661, study PRJNA571458) | rock metagenome | isolation source: Antarctica rocks | place: Antarctica: Victoria Land, Mt New Zealand sud | collected 2016-01-07
CGCTGCTGGCCCACGACCAGGCCACCGCACCGGCCGACCTCGACCAGTTCGCCACGCAGGTCGCCTGACGTGGCGGCTTTTCATGAAATCCCTACTGTTCAAAGTTCGCTTGACAGGCTACTAGCCCTACGGCATTGGTCGTGGGACATATCCAGCCTGCGCCCAGGGTTGGACGATGGGATACTCGTCCGTCCGACCCACGAGGGGCCGTCCTCGTGGTTGCTTGTGCGCTACGCCGTGCCGCAGTTGGTCGCCGCACCCGTCCCCGTGACCGTCCCATCCGTCCCGTCGGTCTTCTGGCGTGGCCCGGCCGCGATCCCCTCATGCCTCGCCGTGCAAGGCGTCCTCGCCGCCTTCCATCATGCCCGGTCTCCCCAGCGATGGACCGCCGCGCAGACCGGCCTGCCGACCTTCACGTACCGCAAGCCGGCGGGTGACGCCGTGACATCCCTGCGCCCTGGGGGCGAGCTCGGGCGTGACGAGGATCGCGCGGCGCAGGCCTGGCGGGCCGTCCGTCGCCTGGATGACCTCGACGGCGATGTGCTCCTCGTCGCGCTGGCGCAATGGTTGGACCCGCGCCGGCGTGAGGCGGAGGGAACGACCTGGCTCACCGTCGATACCGTGCTCAATGGGCGTGGCCTCACGCCCAAAATGCATCGCACCGGGCTGGTGCGAGAGCGTGCGGGGCACCGCGATGAGGATCGCGCCCGCATCGCGGAGAGCATGGGCCGTCTCGACGAGGTGTGGATTCAGCTAGAGGGGATGGCGCTGCTGACGCCACACTCGGATCGTAAACCGACGCGCGCCGACTACGCGTGCGAGAGCAAGCTGCTCGCGATCACCGATCGTATCGCGCGCGACGGAGCCCCGGTGGCCTGGCGCTATCGCCCGGGAGATTGGCTGATCCCTTTTCTGGAGCGACCCAATCGGCAGACGGTCTTGTTTCCTCAGCAGGCGCTGCGCTACGACCCGTACCATCAGATGTGGGAGAAGCGCCTCGCGCGCTACCTCACATTTCACCTACGCATGGACGCCAAGAACGCGCGCCCGTTGGTGCGCCAGGTCGGCCTCCTGCTGGACGAGCTGAACTTGCCCGACGATCGGCGGCATCCCGAACGGATGCGCACTCGCTTCGAGGCCGCGCTCGCGCGTCTAGTCACGGATGGGGTAATCGGTGGGTGGGGGTACACGAACGCGGCCAAGGAACGGCTCGCCGCCCTACCCACCCGCGGATGGCTTGTCGAGTGGCAGGCAGCAACGATCGCCATCACACCAGCGTCCCCATCCACACGCGCCGTGACGACCGGCGCCGTGACGACAACGTCGCATCCGCCGCGTTCCTAGGCAGCGTCCCGGCGCGATCGCGCTACCTTCGGCTGAGCGCCATCGTGTCCCTTCCCCGTCGCCATCGTGTCCCTTCCCCGTCGCCATCGTGTCCCTTCCCCGTCGCCATCGTGTCCCTTCCCCGTCGCCATCGTGTCCCTTCCCCGTCGCCATCGCGTCCCTTCCCCGTCGCTATCGCGTCCCTTCCCCGGCGTGATTGTGGCCGCCCACCTGAGGCGGGGTGGCTGTAATAGGCTGAACAGCCGTAACAGGAGTGGCCTTGCCTTGCGCCCCGCGACAGGACCTGTGTGTACTGAGACTATGCCCGACGAGCGCCGCGGCGGCGAAACGCCACCCGGCTCACGGACGAGACACAACCTGGTTCATGGAGGACAGGGATGGGCGCACCCATCGACGCCAACAACGGCGCGCGCACGGAGGGCCTGCCGGGCAGTTCGCTGTGGCGCAACCGTGATTTTGTCCTCCTCTGGAGTGGTCAGGCCGTGTCGGTACTGGGCGCACAAGTCGCTTTCCTAGCCGTGCCCCTGCTGGCCCTTGCCCTGACGCGCTCGCCGGCCCAGGCCGGATTCGTTGAGGTGGTAGGCTCGCTCCCCTATCTCGCCCTGGCGTTGCCGGCCGGTGCGCTCGTCGATCGTTGGGATCGCAAGGCGACCATGGTCTGGTGCGAGCTCACACGTGCTCTCGCCTTCGGATCTGTTCCGCTCGCCTATGCCGTCGGTCACCTTAGCATGCCCCACCTCTATGTGGTAGCGGCCGTGACGGGCAGTGCGTTTGTCGTCTTCGATCTCGCGAACAGCGCCGCGCTCCCGCGCGTGGTCCCGCCCGCGCAGTTGCCACGAGCCAGCGCCCTTATCGGAACGGCCACATGGACGGTGTCCCTGTTCGGTCCCGGCCTTGGTGGTGCCCTGATCGGCCTCGCTGGCACGACCGCTCTCGGCAGTGTCCTGGCCTACGGCGTCAACGGGCTCTCCTTCCTGGTGTCTGCCGGCTCCCTGCTGCTCATGCGTGTCGCCTTCCAGGAGGAGCGCGACCCAGAGGCGAGACAGACGGTCCGCATGCTGCGCGTGGACATTATCGAGGGGGCGCGGTTTTTCCTGGCCCACGCGCGCCTGCGGCTGTTGGCCCTGCTCGACGCCAGTATGAGCTTACTCGCCGGCCCCGCGACGCTGACCGTGACCGTCTTGGCACGCACGACCTTGCACGCCGACGCGCGGACGATTGGCCTCATTTTCAGCGTCCTGAGCGCGGGCGGGGTCATTGGATCGCTGGTCGCCCCGCGCATCGCGACGCGCATTCCTTTCGGGACCATCGTCGTCAGCGCGTTCGCAACGATGGCGCTCGCCGCGCTCCTGCTCGCCGGCGCGGTCGCCACCCCGATGTTAATGCTCGGCGGGGGCATCGTCGTCCTCGCCGCCACCATCTACAGCATCCCGCAGAACGCCTACCGCCTTTCACTTATCCCCGATGGCTTACAAGGACGTGTCAACAGCGCCTTCCGTTTGTTGTTCTTTGGCATCGAGCCCATAAGTATGGCCGCGACGGGCGTGCTGCTGGGACTCGTCGGACCGCGGACTGTGTTTGTGCTCATCGCCACGATCGTGGGGGTGGGCGCCCTAACGGCGAGCCGAACCTCCCTGCGCCGCGCAACACTACCTTATATGCCGTAGGGCTACGGGTCCCCCGAGCTAATAGTAAGGTTCCGTCGAAGATCCTAACGGGAGGCCGGTAGGTAGCGTCGCTCAGCGCGCGGAAGCGCGCCATGGACCAGGAACGCCTCGACCTGCTGCGCTCGACTGGCCAGAGCCTGGACCGCGCCCTGGCCGGGGCCGATGAGTTCACGGCGGAGCGGCTAGGTCAGATCGACACGCAACTGCCCTTGCTGCTGCGCCGCCACCAACTGATCCGCAACGCCCTGCTCTTCGTGTACGACGCTATTGTTGTCTTTGTCGCGAGCATGCTGGTCATCGCCGTCGCGACCATAACCCAGTCGGACTATGTCGCCTTCGCCGCCCTCGTCGTGTTCTTGCTCGGCATGGGCGCCTTTTTGATCGGCATGCTCATTACGTCGAACGAGGTGCGCCGCTCGCACCACGAGGTGGCGTTCGAGGTCGGGCGCGTGCTCGACCTCGGTAAATGAGATGGGTGTGTTTTAGGCTTCCTCCCCCTCGCCCTGACGCGGGAGAGGGGGTTGGGGGGTGAGGGCCGGTGTGGAATTACGCGGTCCAGGTCCAGTCGCGGACTGCGGGCTCGTCCTCCAGATGCTCTTGTGAGTATTCGACGGCCTTGGCGATGAGCGAGTGCAGTTCGGCCTGGGGAATTGGCATGCCCGGCCGCGTGGCGCGCTTGACCGCCTCGATGGCCAGGTGGTAGCGGCTCATCTCGTTGAGCACGACCATGTCGAACGGCGTGGTCGTGGTGCCCTGCTCGTTGAAGCCGCGCACATGGAAGCGCTCGGCGTTGGCGCGCCCATGCACGATCTCGTGCAGCGCCCGCTGGTAGCCGTGCCAGGCGAAGATGACCGGCTTGTCGGCCGTGAACAGGTTGACGAACCGCGACTCGTCCATGCCGTGCGGGTGCTGCTCCGGCGGGAACAGGCTCATGATGTCGACGACGTTGACCACGCGCACCTTGAGCTCCGGGATGTTGTGGCGTAGCCAATGGGCCGCCGCCACCGTCTCCAGGGTCGGAATGTCCCCGGCGCAGGCCAGCACGACGTCCGGCTCACGGTCGGCGTCGTTGCTGGCCCAGTGCCAGATCGACGCGCCGCGCGCGACGTGGGCGATGGCGTCGTCCAGTGACAGATATTGCAGCTGCGGCTGCTTGTCCTGCACGATCAGGTTGACGTAATTGCGGCTGCGCAGGCAGTGGTCGGCCACGGCAAGCAGGCAGTTGGCGTCGGGCGGGAAGTACATGCGCGAGACCTGGCCGCGCTTGGAGAGCATCACGTCGATCAGGCCCGGCCCCTGGTGGCTGAAGCCGTTGTGGTCGTTGCGCCAGCACGTCGAGGAGAGCAGGATGTTGAGCGAGGCCACCGGCTCGCGCCACGGCAGCTTGATCGACTCTTCGAGCCACTTGGTGTGCTGCACGGTCATTGAGGACGAGATCATGGCGAACGCCTCGTAGCTGGCGTAGAGGCCATGCCGCCCCGTGAGTGTATAGCCTTCGATCCAGCCCTCGCAGAGGTGCTCGCTCAACACTTCCATCACGCGGCCGTCCGGTGAGACGTGGTCGTCGATGCTGATCGTTGGGCCGACGAAGCAGCGGTCCGTGACCTCGAAGACAGCGCCGAGGCGGTTGGAGTTAGTCTCGTCGGGGCAGGTTAGCCGGAAGCTGTGTGGGTTCTTGGTGTAGATGTCGCGCAGCATCAGGCCGAGTTGGCGCGTCGACTCGCGCCGTATGACAGCCGGACGCGGCACGTCCGTGGCGTAGGCATGGAAGTCGGGCAGGTCGAGGTTCGACCAGGAGCTTGCCGCCGTTGGCGTGCGGGTTGGCGCCTAAGCGCCGGTCGCCGCGCGGCGCTAGCTCCGCCAGTTCGGGCACGAGCGCGCCGTTGGCGTCGAACTGCTCCTCCGGGCCGTAGGAGCGCATCCAGCGCTCAAGTTGAGCCAGGTGGTCCGGGTTCGTCTTGACCCCTTCGAGCGGCACTTGGTGCGCGCGGAAGGTGCCCGCGACGGGCGCGCCGTCCACCACCTTCGGCCCCGTCCAGCCCTTGGGTGAGCGCAACACGATGGCCGGCCAGCGCGGGCGCTCCGTGACGCCCTCGGCGCGCGCCTGCTGCTGGATGGCACGGATCTTCTCGTAGCAGGTGTCGAGCGTGGCGGCGAGAGCCTGGTGCGCCGCCGCCATGGCGCCCGGTTGGTCGGGGTCGGGGTCGGCGACCTCGACGAAGTGGACATCGTAGCCGTGGCCGCCCAGCAGCGCGCGGAGGTCGTCGTCGCTGGAGCGCCCCAAGACGGTCGGGCCACTGATTTTGTAGCCATTGAGGTGTAGGATGGGCAGCACGGCGCCGTCGTGGGTGGGATTGAGGAAGCTGACGCACTTCCACGAGCCCTCCAGCGGCCCCGTCTCGGCCTCGCCGTCGCCGACGACCGCGACAGCGATCAGGCCGGGGTTGTCGAAGGCGGCGCCAAAGGCGTGCGCCAAGACGTAGCCGAGCTCGCCGCCCTCGTGGATGGAGCCGGGCGTGGTGACGCTGACGTGGCTGGGCACGCCGCCGGGTGTGGAGAACTGGCGGAACAGGTGGCGCAGCCCCTCCACATCGCGCGAGACCTTGGGGTAGATCTCGGAATACGTCCCTTCGAGGTAGACGTTGGCCAGGATGGCCGGGCCGCCGTGGCCGGGGCCGGCCAGGTAGATCGCGTCGAGGTCATGCTCCTTGATCAGCCGGTTGAGGTGGACGTAGATCAGAGAGAGGCCTGGCGAGGTGCCCCAGTGGCCGAGCAGGCGCGGCTTGATATGCTCAGGGCGCAAGGGTTCGCGCAGCAGCGGGTTGGCCTGTAGGTAGATCTGGCCGACGGTCAGGTAGTTGGCGGCCTGCCAATAGCGCTGCATCTTGGCGAGCAGGTCGTCCGAGAGCGGCCCCGCGACCTTTTGCCGAGCGGTGGCCGGCGGCGCTTTACCGTCTGTGGGGGCCGCGACCTCGCTGGAGATGTCGACGTCGAACGTGTACATGCGGTGCTCCTTTACGATAGTGAACGCCGTTGGCCTGGCCTTAAAAGACCATGGCAGACGACGGACCTTAAAAGGTCTGTGTGGGCGTGACCCGCGCTCCCTCCCGTCGAGCGCATGGCCGCCGTGATGGTCGCCGGTGGTCGCGGGGAGACCTTTTAAGGTCCGGTCCCTGCCATGACCTTTTAAGGTCAGGCTCCAGTGCACAAAATCCGGGTAGGCTCAAGTCTCGCGACATTTTACGAGCCCCGCTGGCCTTGCGACATCAGGCGATAGGTATGCCGGGCGATCATCAGATCTTCGTTCGTCTTGATGACACGAACCGTCACGGACGCGCCGTCGCGCGAGATGATTGGGGCGTTTGCCCCGTTGCGCGCGGAGTCGATGTCGATACCTAGGAAACCCAGGCCGGCGCAGACGCGCGCGCACGGGCGCGGCGTGCTCGCCGATCCCGCCGGTGAACACGAGCGCGTCGAGCCCGCCCAGCGCGGCGACGAGCGCGCCGAGATATTTCTTGGCGCTGTAGCAGAACAACGCGACTGCCTCGGCCGCGCGCTCGTCGTTCGCTTCCTTAGCGAGCAGGTCCTGCATGTCACCGCTCGTGCCGGAGACGCCCAGCATACCGGCCTGTTTATTGACGAGTTTACTGAGGGCGGCGGCGTCCATGCGCCGATCTTCGAGCAGATAGAGCATGACGCCGGGGTCGAGGTCGCCCGATCGCGTGCCCATCACCAGGCCTCCCGTGGGTGTGAAACCCATCGTCGTATCGATGCCCACGCCGCCGCGTACGGCGGCCATGCTGGCCCCATTGCCGAGGTGCGCGATCACGACGCGACCGGCGGCCGCGGCCGGGTCGAGCGCGCGCAGTTCGCCCATGACGTACTCGTACGACAGGCCGTGGAAGCCATAGCGAATCACGCCGGCGTCTTCAAGCTCACGCGGGAGCGCGTATTGCCGCGCCACGCGCGGCATATGGCGGTGGAACGCCGTGTCGAAGCAGGCCGCCTGGGGGATCGCGGGATAGGCCCGGCGCGTCGCTTCGATGGCGTCGATGGCCTGCGGCAGGTGATCGGGGTCGATCGGGACCAGGTCCCGCAGCGCGGCGACCACCTCGTCGGTGACCAGCTGTGGTTCGCGATACTGGCTGCCGCCATGGACGACGCGGTGGCCGGCCGCGTCCGGCCGCGCCTCGTCGCCGCGCTCGCGCAGCCAGTCGAGGAAAGCCTGTAGCGCGGCCGCGTGGTCGGGCAGCGCGCCCTGATGGGCGAACAGAGAGTGGCCGCCCGCGTCCTCGACATAAAGATGGCTGTCGGGGGCGCCGATGCGCGCGACCCCAGCCTGAAGCTCGAGATCTTCGGTCGTATTCCCGGCGCGGTTAGAGATGTGATACAGGGCGATTTTGAGGCTGGACGAGCCGGTGTTGATCGTCAGGATGCGCGCGTCATCGTGGTCGGTCATAGAGCTGGCTGTCACTTCCCCACAATGTTGCCACTGCGGCAAAACTATGCTTCCAATTTTGACCTGGCATCGTGTTCACTCATGCTGATTGATAAATAAAGAGTCTAAAAATTCGAGCAGGGCGCGTCACGACATTAGGGCGCATGGGGCGCCGCTCGCGACCACACCAGCAGGACGCGTTCCACGCCAATCAGCTGGGAACGTGCGAACGCCCACTGCTGTCGGGCAGGGTCATGTTTGGGGGGTACACCCCGACGGCTCCGCGAGCGCATTGCCCATGACCTGCTCCAGCGGTAGGCGTTCGCCTTCCGCGCACTCCGCCGCGAAGGCGTCGGCGCCGAGGGCGGCCCGCGTGGAGGCGACGGTGTGGTCGTGCGCGGCCTGGTCGGCTGGTGGGAGGGGGACGCCGAGGGCGCGCCGTGACGCGGCCGCCGCGCCGCATAGTCGGGCGGCGACCGCGACCCGCCCTTGCGCGTACGCCAGCGCCGCTATGCCCTCGACATAGGACGTGAGGCCAATGGCGCTGTTAACCTCCCGCAGCAGCGCGAAACCATCGCGGTACAGGCGCGCGGCTTCTTCCCACTCGCCCTGGTCGCGCGCCAGGCTCGCCAGGACGTTGAGCGAGTACGCCGAGGCCCATTTATCGCCCAACTCCCCACGTAGCGCCAGGCTCTCCCGCGCCAGCGTCCGCGCCCCCACGCGCTCGCCTCGATCGCGCATGACCACCGCCAGGTTGTTCGAGGCCATGGCGACGCCGCGCTTCCAGTTGAGCGCGCGGAATAGGGTCAGACTATCTTCGTACAGTTCCCGCGCCCGCACGGGATCGCCCCGATTGCGCGCCACGATCCCCAGGTTATTCAGCGAGATAGCCACGCCGCGCTCGTCCGCGAGTTCCCGCTTGATAGCCAAGCTCTCCTCGTGCAGCGCCCGCGCGCGCTCGTAGTGGCCCCCTTCGCAGGCCAGGAGACCCAGGTTGTTGAGCGACGTGGCGGCGCCGCGCTTGTCCCCCAACCGGCGGCGCAGCGCCAGGCTCTCCTCGTGCAGCGCCCGCGCCCGCGCGAGGTCTCCTTGGTCGAGGGCCACATTGCCCAGGTTGTTGAGTGCGACGGCCATACCCCGCTCATCCCCCAGTGCTCTGTACGCGGTCACGCTCCGTTTGGAGAGCGCGACCGCTCGCGGGTAGTCGCCCTGACCATACGCCAACATACCCGCCCCCGCGAGCGCCTTGGCGGCCGCCGCTCCCCTCATCGACGCGGCCGGCGGCCCGTCTACCTCCTGCGCGCTCTCCATGGGGGCCAGGAAGCGCTCCAACCAGTCGCGTCCTTCGCGTAGATAGCCGCCCACGTTCCAGAACTGCCACAGCGCCGCGGCCAGGCGTAGCCCCTTGTCGTTGTCTCCACGCGCGAGGAACCACTGTAGGGCGGCGCGCAAGTTGTCGTGTTCGCGTTCCAGGACGCGCAGACTGAGGGCTTGTCGTGGCCCTGCCAGCTCCGGCTCGATCCGCTCGGCGAACCCCAGGTAGTAGCCGGCGTGGCGCTGTTGCAGGGGCGCGAGTTCGTCGTGGGCTGTGAGGCGTTCCAGCCCATACTCGCGGATCGTCTCCAGCATAGTGAAACGCGGTTCGGCTTCCTCTCCATCGTCTACGTCGCTCATGGAGGCGGGCGCGGCCTCATCACGCCGGCTCAACAGACTGTTTTCCAGCAGCGCGGAGAGACCCGCCAGTGTCATATCCTCGATCTCGATATTTTCCGCCTCCCCGTCGTCTTCGCCCGCCTCCCCGTCGTCTTCGCCCGCCTCCCCGTCGTCGGGCGCGATGTTCGCGTCACGGATCGCCGCGGCCGCTTCCAGCGTGCATCCGCCCACGAATACACAGAGCCGCCGGAACAGGACCTGTTCGTCCGGCGCTAAGAGGTCGTAGCTCCAGGAGATCGTCGCCCGCATCGTCTGTTGCCGCTCCGGTAGGTCGTGAGCGCCTCCCGTCAGCAACTGTAGGGGCGTATAGCCGTGCGCCCGGTCCAGGCGCTCCAATAAGGCGTGAGGGGAGAGCAGCTTGACGCGCGCGGCGGCGAGCTCGATGGCCAGCGGCAGCCCGTCCAGCCGCCGGCAGATCGCGGCCACTGCCGGCGCGTTGGCGGGGGTCAGGCGCCAATCGGGCTTGACCGCGCGCGCGCGTTGGTCAAAGAGCATGACGGCGGGATACCGGACGATGGCCTCCGCGGCGGTCGCGGCGGTCACGGCGTCCACGGCGGTCACGGCGTCGCCAAGGGGTATGTGAGGCGGATCCGGCGGGGCGGGCAGCGGGAGGGGCGCGACTGGATACTCTTGCTCACCCTGCACGCGGACAGGGGCGCGACTGGTCACAAGCACGGCGAGCCCCCGGCAGTAGGCCAGCAGGTCGGCGACCATGGACGCGGCCGGCGCGACCTGCTCGAAATTATCGAGCGCCAGCAGCGCGCGCTTATCGCGCAGCGCGCGCCGCAAACTATCCACACTCGTGCGCTTGCCCTCCTCGCGCAGTCCGAGCGTCTGCGCGATCGTGAAGGCGACCAACGCGGGGTCGCGGATGGACGCGAGCGAGACAAAAAACACACCATCGGGGAAGTGGGCGCGCGCCGCGAAGGCGGCTTGCAGCGCCAGGCGTGTCTTACCGACGCCGCCGGGGCCGGTCAGTGTCAGCAGGCGGACCTCATCGCGCGGGCGCAGCAACTGCCCGACCACCGCCGCCACGTCCTGCTCCCGACCCACTAACGGCGTGGGCGGCGCCGGGAGCGCGAACAAGGAGTGCGCGTCCGGCGCCGCGTCGACGCGGCGCGACGCCAACGCAGGCATGGCGGGCGCGCGCGCCGCCAGCGCGAAGGCGTCGCGCTGTGCGCCCGCTAGCTTCAGGGCGTCGGCGAGGAGGGTGACGGTATCGGCGCGGGGGAAGCGGCGCACGCCGCGTTCGAGGTCGCTGAGCCCCCGCACGCTCAGGTTAGCCCGCTCGGCCAGAGTCTCCTGCGTCAGACCGGCCGCCGCGCGGTAGCGCTTTAGCAGTTCCTGGAAGGTAACGCGCGCATCGATCGTCATCGCCTATCGCCATCCGTTCGCATATGTCGTACATTGGGTGTGTCAAGTGAACTGACGGGGCGTTGCCCCCTCTCCCGCGTCAGGGAGAGGGGGTTGGGGGTGAGGGCCGCAGGGAACGGGCATGGGCGATGGCCTGCTCCAGGGTCAGCGTCTCTCCGTGCGCCCACGCCGCCGCGTACGCCGTGTCGTCCAGGGCGCGCCGCGCCGGCTCTAGCGCGCGCAGCAACCGCGTCTGCCCCGCCGGCGAGCGCGATTGCCCCGCCGGTGAAACGACGGTTCCCAGCGCCGCCCGTAGCGCCAGCACGGCTCCAGCCAGGCGGACGGCGAGCGCGGGTTCGGCCAGCGCGCACGCCAGCGTCGCCCAGCCCTCCAGGCAGTAGATCAGACCCTGCCGATCGTCCACACCCTCGAGCAGGGTGAGGCTCTCGCCGAGCAACGACCGCGCCTCGGTCAGGCCGCCCTGGCTGATGGCGACGTGGCCGAGCCCAGTGAGGGAGATGGCCAGACCGCGCCGATCGCCCACGGCGCGCCGCCGGGCGCAACTCTCCTCGTAGTAGACGCGCGCCGTGGCGTCATCGCCACGGTCGCGCGCGACGTTGCCCAGGTCACACAGCGCCATGGCGTGGCCCCAGTCGTCGCCGATATCCATGAAAATGTCCAGGCTGCGCGCGTAGAGGGTATGGGCGGCGGCGTAGTCTCCCTCATGATGCTTGACGCTGCCGAGATTGCTGAGGTTGATGGCCTCCCAGTCGCGGTTGCCCAGCTCTTGATTGATGGCGATAGCCTCGTCAATGCGCAGGCGCGCATCGACGTAGTCGCCGTGGCCGCGCGCGATCAACGCCAGGTTGTTGAGCGATCCGGCGACGCCCTGGCGGTCGCCGATGGCGCGCCGTATGGCCAGGCTTTCTTCGTGGAGGCGCCGCGCCGTGAGGACATCACCCTGATTGTAGGCCAGATTGCCCGCGCCGTTGAGCGCCTTCGCGCGCGCCTCCTCCTGCCCCGCTTGCCCCGCCGACGGCAGGGCGAGCAGTTGCGTCAGCCAATCGCGTCCTTCGGTGAAGTAGCTTCGGACGTACCAGAAACGCCACAGCGCTCCACCCAGGCGCAGGCCGCGCGCGCCATCCCCCCGCTTCAGATACCAGCGGAGCGCCGCGCGCAGGTTATGGTGTTCCTGCTCGAGGCGCGCCAGCCACAGCGTCTGCCCGGCGCCCAGGAGTTCGGGTTCCGCCTCTTCGGCCAGCGTAAGATAGTAGGCGGCATGCCGTTCGCGCGTCTCCTCCGCCTCGCCGGCCACGGCCAGTTGCTCCCATCCGTACGCGCGCACCATCCCCAACATCCAGACGCGCGTCTCTTCGTCGGCGCCCTCGTTCCGCCGCAGCAGGCTCTTGTCAAGCAACGCGGTCAGCCGGTCGACGATGGATACATCGTCGGGTGGGGCGGACGCCACGATCGCTTCGACCGCGTCGATCGTAGCGCCGCGCACGAAGACGGATAGCCGCCGCAACAGGGTTTGCTCACCCTGCGCTAAGAGGTCGTAGCTCCAGGCGATGGTGGCGCGCATCGTCTGTTGCCGCTCGGGCAGGTCGCGCGCGCCTCCCGTCAGCAGCTGTAGGGGCGTATGGCCATACGCCCGTACGGACGTCTGGTCGTGCGCCCGATCCAGACGCGCCAGCAGAGCGTGCGGCGGCAAGAGCTTGACACGCGCGGCGGCGAGTTCGATGGCCAGCGGCAGGCCGTCTAGCCGCCAACAGATCGCGGCCACCGTGGGCGCGTTGGCGGGGGTCAAGCGCCAATCGGGCTTGACCGCGCGCGCGCGTTGGTCGAAGAGCATGACGGCGGGATACTGGGCCATGGCCTCGACCGGCGGCAGGTCCGCGAGGTCAGGGAGGTCCAGAGGCGCGACGGGGTACTCATGTTCGCCGCGTATCCGCAATGCGGCCCGGCTGGTGACGAGCGCGGTCAGACCTGGGCAGGCGGCCAGCAGGTCGGCGACGACGGGCGCGGCGGACGCGACCTGCTCGAAGTTATCGAGGATCAACAGGACGTGCTTGTTGCGCAGGCGCTGTGTTACGCGATCGATGGCCGCTCGCCTGTCTCCATCGCGCAGGTTGAGTGTCCGCGCGATGGTCGGGGCGACGAGGGCGGCGTCGCGGATAGGGGCAAGCGAGACGAAAAACACGCCGTCGGCGAAGTGATCGTACAGGTCGACCGCGATCCCCACGGCCAGGCGCGTTTTGCCGACGCCGCCCGGTCCCATGAGCGTCAGCAGGCGCCTATCATGGCGCAGCAGTTGACCCGCCACCGTCGACACATCGCGCTCACGGCCGACGAGCGGGGTGGGCGGCGTCGGCAGCGTCGCGGGATACGTGTCGCGCGCGGCGGCCGTCAAACCCGGCGCGAGATCCGACCATGGCGCCGGCGGCCTACGGGCGGCGGCGGCGGCGAAAGCGTCGCGCTCGGCCTCATCAAGTTTTAGGGCGTCGGCGAGGAGGGTAATGGTGTCGGCGCGAGGGAGACGGCGCACGCCGCGCTCGAGGTCGCTGAGTCCGCGCACGCTCAGGTTAGCCCGCTCGGCCAGGGTCTCCTGCGTCAGGCCGGCCGCCGTGCGATATCTTCTGAGTATGTCCCGGAAGGGCGTGCGCTCATCCATCGACATCGTCTACCCATCCGCTGTCACGCCTGTCACGCCATGCTACAGGTTGTTAGCATAATCCTAACACGTTAGGCGCCTCGGCGTGATGCCCATGGCGTGGCGGGGGTGTACCTCACGATGGTGAGCGCCACGGGCCTGCGCTTGAAAGCGCATGGCAGGGGCCGGACCTTAAAAGGTCTCCCGGTGACAGCCGAGCCGCGGTGGCTGCGCGCTAGACACATGGAGTGTGTGCCGCGCCCACACAGACCTTTCAAGGTCCGTCTCCTGCCATGGTCTTTTAAGGCCAGGCCGCACGGCGCCATCGCGGAGCGCATCCCGTGACGCCCACGCCATAAGGGATTTCTAGTAAAACGCTTAGGCGGCGTGTTCGTGAGGTATCAATCTTGCTGGCATGCGCCTTTCATTGGCTCGGTTGACGTGCGTGGCAGACGGATCACCCAGATCACCGTTGGAGCCTGCCTGTCATGCGCATACGTCCCGACAGAGCGCATACCGTACAGGAGGTCAGCTCATGGGTATGGCGACACGGCATCAGGAATTCGAGGCCGCCGATCGTAAACTTCGGCGCGATCTTTCGCTGCAACAACTCTTTTTCATTTCGTTCGGCGCGATCATTGGTTCGGGCTGGCTGTTCGCCGTCCTGGCCGCCAGCGCCGTCGGCGGTCCGGCGGTCGTGCTGTCCTGGGTCATCGCGGGCATCCTGATCATTTTCGTGGCGCTCAACTACGCCGAGGTGGCCTGTATGCTGCCGCGCAGTGGCGCGGTGGTGCGCTACCCGCACCTCAGCCACGGCGGCTATCTTGGCTACATCGTGAGTTGGGCGTTCCTGGTGGCGACCGTCTCGGTCCCCTCGATCGAGGCTGAGGGGGTCGTCACCTACGCCTCTACCTACCTGGGCGGTCTGACGGCCAAAGCCTCGGGCGTGACGGTACTGACGGGCAAAGGGCTCATCCTCGCCGTCTTGCTCATGATTTTCTTCTTTTTTGTCAACTACTTTGGCGTCCGCTTCTTCGGACTGTTCAACCAGATCCTGACCTGGTGGAAGCTGATCATCCCCGTGATCACCTTCATCTTCCTGTTCTTTGTGTTCAACGGCTCCAACTTCACCGCGTACGGCGGCGCCGCGCCGCTGGGCGTCAATTCCATTTTCCTCGCCATTGCCACCTCCGGCATCATTTTCGCCTACCTGGGCTTCCGGCAGGGGCTGGACTTCGGCGGCGAGGCCAAGAACCCGCAGCGCGATATCCCGCTGGCGACCATCATGTCCGTGGTCGCGGCGGCCATCATTTATATCCTGCTGCAAATCGGCTTCATCGGCGCGCTCAACTGGCATCAAGCGGGCGTCACCCCTGGGCATTGGGCCGCGCTGGCCCAGAGCAAGTGGGGCGACGGCCCGCTGTACCACGCGCTACACTCATCCGGCATCGCGCTGCTCGGCGCGTTCTCCTCGCTCCTGCTAGTCGACGCGTTCGTGTCGCCGTCCGGCACGGGCTGGATCTACATCGGGGCGTCCACCAGAGTGCTGTACGGCATGGCCATGCAAGATGACTTGCCGCGCCCGCTCGCACGGATCAGCGAGCGCTACCGCATCCCCTGGATCGCGCTCATCGCGGCGCTGATCATCGGCTGCCTCTTCCTGCTGCCGCTGCCCAGTTGGTATCTGCTGGTCGGTTTCATCTCCTCGGCCACGGCGCTGACGTTCATGATGGGCGCGCTTCAATTACAGGTGCTGCGGCGCACCGCGCCCGACCTGCCGCGCCCATTCAGATTGAAGGGCGCCGCCGTGTTGTCGCCGCTGGGCTTCCTGGCGGCGAGCATGATCATCTACTGGTCCGGCTTCAAGACGCTCAAGGGCGTTATCGCGGCGGTCTTCGTCGGCCTGTGCCTCTACACGTTCGTCCACGCGCCCAATAGCGGTTGGATGCGCCGTCCAACGGGCCTCGTGCTGGGTGTGGTCTTCCTGGCGGCCTGGATCGCCACGCAATACTTCGGGCCGCTGGGCACGGCCGGCGGCCTGAGCTTCCCGGTCTTCTTCATCCTCTGCGCCATCGAGGTCGTCGGTTTCAGCCTGCTGGTATGGTGGACCAGCACCGCGGAGGGCCGGCAGGCGGTCAACGCGGCCTGGTGGGTGCTGTTCCTGATCCTCGCCTCCTTCCTGCTCTCCTACTACGGCGCCTATGGCCCCCTCACGAAGCCAGTAATCTCGTTCCCGTATGACAACTTGATCGCGATCGTGATTGGCCTCGTCAGCTACTATTGGGGCGTGGCGAGCGGCTTCGAGACCAACGGCATACGCGCCATCAACGCGACCGGCACGGGGGTCATCCCGGAGGAGGAAGACCAGGAACTCAACCTCGCAACCTGACACTAACGGGGGAGCGGCGTGTTAAAGGCGCGAGGGCCATCACTCCAGCGCTTGCAGGTCGGTGTGCAGCGCCTCCAGCACGATCGCCCGCGGGACCTTCGTACCTTTGCGGATGAGGCGCGCGACAGACAGCGCGCGCGGGTCGATCGGTTCGTCGAGGCGGTCGACGTCGCCTGTTTCCACGGACGTTGGCGCGCCGTCGGCCATGGCACGCGCCGTAGCGGGGGCGTCCATGCTTACCGGGGCCGCGTCGAGGGCATCCGCTGTCGGCGCGCTCGTGGCTCCATTGGAAGCCGCGCGCCCGCTCCGCTTGGCCGTGCGCGTCTGGGCGCGCGTCTCGCCCCCGCCGCGCACGCGCTCCAATTGTGTCACGGCGTCCTCTTCGCTCGTAGCGCCGGCCAGCACGTCGTAGGCGTGCTCGACGCCGATCTCACCGCGCTCGACAGCGGCGGCGAAGGCGGGCGAGCCGACGATGCGGCGGCGCTTGGAGACCCACGCTTTGCTCTTGCCCAACGCGCGCGCCACGGCGTCGCCGCTGCCCAACTCGTCGGCGAGTACGCCGATCAGGTCCATCTCCTCGCGCGGCGAGAGTTGCACGCGCTGTAGATTCTCTACGCAGGAGACCAGGAAAGCCTGCTGGTCGTCGAAGCGGCGCACGATCACCTCGACCTCGTCGCGGCCCAGCAGCCGGTGCGCGGCGACACGGCGCGCGCCCATGACAACCATGTAGCGGTTGGGGTCATCGGGGCTGCGGCGCACGACCGGCGCTTGCAGCAGCCCGTGCTCGGCGATGCTCTCGGCGAGCTCGCGCAGTTCGTCGGTGTCGTGCTCGACGCGCGGGTTGCGCGGGTTATCGTCGATCAGGTCGAGCCGCACCACCTGGCGGCTGTTGTCGAGCAGGCGGTCGACCGCGCCGGACTCGCGCGGCACCGCCGAGAGGTTGAGGCGGTTCTTGGCCGCCTTGCCGAACTTCATCGTGTTGCTCATGCCTTTAGCGCCTCCCCGCTACAGACAACCCATACATCGTCGCGCGGATGATCCTGGGGGCGCAAGCCCTATTGCTACATGCCAGGCTGTTCATCACCCAGCACCTCCCGCACCATCTGTTCCTGGATTTGGCGGCCGCGGTCGAGCCAGTCGACGGGCACGGTCAGGCCCAACGCGTGCCCTACCAGCGCGGCGGCGTAGCGGTAGTACTGGCCCACCGGGGTGTTGCGGTAGGCCAGGGCCACGGGGACGTGCGACTGCGACTCTTTGCCGGCGTGCTCGGTGAAGGGGATCGGCGGCAGGCAGGTCACGCCATACTCCCGCGCCATCTCCACCAGTGAGCCCAGTGCGGCCGGTCGCAGACCGCGCCCGTTGTAGCCAATGGGCAGGAAGCCGATGACCTCCAGGTGAGGCAGCCCCTCCTGCAAGTCGGCCACGAGACCGAGCGAGCGCACCACGCCATAGATCGGCTGTGGCAGTGTGAGCGTCGGCGCCAGCACATGCGTCGCCGCAGCCAGGGCGCTGGTGACCGAGAGGTCGAGGTCGGGCTTGGTGTCGAGCAGCACGACATCGTAGGCGTGGCGCAACGGGTCAAGCACCTTGGCCAGGTAGCGCTCGCGGTCGATGGCGAGGCGCTCCATGCGCTCCACGCCGGCGGCGAGGCGCGCCCCCGACGGCGCCAGCGCGCAGTTGGGCATCGTGGGGATGTCCCAGGGCTCCATCACGCCGCTGGAGAGCCAGGCGCCGCCATGCGCGCGCGACTCCTCGGGATAGCCGCAGGCCTCGGTCAGGTTAAACGCCGTGTCGAGGTCCACCAGCAGGACGCGCAGGCCCCACGTCCCCCACACCCCGGCGATGTTGTGGACGGCCGACGTCTTGCCGGCGCCGCCCTTACGATTGACGATCGAGAGCACGGGGGCCGTCGCCGCCCGCGCTCCCATCCCGGCTCTTACCACTGTATCTCGCGGACTCACGTCTACGCTCATCGGGTCACCACCCATCCCTGCTACTCAGGGCCATCTTGGCTACATCGCGCCCTACCCCACATAGTATAGCGAGATGACTATTTCGCTGGCGAAACTTACGAACATTAGTTCTAAACAAAAAATAGTTGCGCCTATTAGGTGGCGGCGGGATACTGGCGCTAGGACAAATGAGGGAGGGACGACTGATCGGCGCCTGTATACAGCGGTTGCTACGCCGGCGCATCGTGCGCTACGCGCTCGTTGGCGCGATCGGCATCCCCATTAACCTGCTCGCGCTGGCCCTGTTCAAGCACATCTTCACAGAGCGGCTCTATGTCCTTGCCGTCGTGGCCTCGTTCGAGGTCAGCACGACGATCAACTTCGTGCTCAATCAGACGTTCACCTACAGCGAGCAGCGCCACTTGCAGGGATGGGACTGGCCCAAGCGCGCGCTCAAGGCGCAAGCGGCGAGTTCCTCGGGGTTACTCCTGCAAGTCCTCCTCTCCCTGACGTTCAAATACGGCCTGCACATGAACGGCTACGTGGCGCAGGTGCTTGGTATCACGATCGTATTCTTCTACAATTTCGTTGTTTCCAACCGCCTCGTCTTCCGCCCCGCGCCCGCGCCCCCTCCGCCCACCCCGGCATCGTCGGTAAGCGAACCCGACGCGGCGCGGTGAAAAATGCCGTAAGGGTTCGCCAGCGCATCGAATGAGGCCTGATGTCAATCGCAGGTCCAATGAGCAATAGGAGGCATATTATGCGCGCGATCATGATCGACCAACCGGGCGGACCGGACGTCTTGCACATAGGCGAACTGCCCGACCCAACGCCGGCGCCGGGTGAGCTAGTAGTGCGGGTTCATGCCACCGCCCTCAACCGGCTGGATCTGCTGCAGCGTGAAGGGCGCTACCCCGTGCCGCCCGACGCGCCTGACACGCTCGGCGTGGAGATGGCCGGCGAGGTCGTGGGCTGGGGCGAGGGCGTGACCGGTTGGTCGCGCGGCGACCGCGTCTGCGCGCTGTTGCTCGGCGGCGGCTACGCCGAACTCGCGGCGTTCCCCGCCGCGATGGCCATCCCCATCCCAGCGAACCTCTCCTACGAACAGGCCGCCGCCATCCCCGAAGTCTTCCTGACGGCCTACCTCAACCTCTTCGACCTCGGCGGCTTGCGCGAGGGCGACTACGCCCTCATTCACGGCGGAGCCAGCGGTGTCGGCACGGCGGCCATCCAACTGGCGCGCGCGGCCGGCGCCCACGCCATCGTGACCGTCGGCTCGGCTGAGAAAGCGGAGCGTTGCCGCGCGCTGGGCGCGGCCGCGGCCATCAACTATCGGGAAGGGCCATTCGAGCCCGCGGTCAAAGAGGCCAGCGGCGGCCGTGGGGTCGACGTGATCCTCGACATGGTCGGCGCGCCGTACTGGGAGCAGAACCTGGCCTGCCTCGTCATAGGCGGCCGCCTCATTCTGGTCAGCCAGCAAGGCGGCGGCAAGCTGGAGATCGACCTCGGCGCTATCCAGCGCAAGCGCTTGCGCGTGATCGGCACGGGCTTGCGGCCGCTCCCGCTGGCTGAAAAGGTCGCGCTGACCGAGCGGTTCAAGGCCTTCGCACTCGACCGCTTCGCCGACGGGCGGCTCGTCCCCGTGGTCGACCGCGTCTATCCCCTTGAGGACGCTCCCGACGCGCACCGCTACATGGCGTCCAACGCTAACGTCGGCAAAATCGTGCTGCGCGTGCCCTAATCGTGCGGGGGCTCACGCCCCCGCGCCTCATTCAAAGCCGGTGTCCCTCGGGCGGTGACCGCCTCGTAGCGAATCCCACGCGCCCAATCGCCAGGCGCCTACACGCTCAGGCTCGGGATTTTCACCTCGACGTGGTCATTCCAGGCATGGAACAACGCCTTGCTCTCTATCGAACGATAGAGTATACTGCGAATATGGGATATCGTACAGTAGAGATTAAGTGGATGCCGGATCGGGCGTCGCAGTGGACGACGTACACGGCGGCGCGCACAGAGGCGGCACGGCTGTGGGGCGACCTCGTGGCGCGCCACCATCGCTTGCGGCGCCTGAACTGGCGCTGGCCCTCCAAGGCCCGTTTCCAGAGATGGGCCAAAGGACGCTATCCCGGCCTGTCAGCGCAAGCGACGCAGCAGATCATCGGGGAGTTCATCGAAGCGGTGGACGCCACGCGCCACCTGCGCAAGAACGGCCACGCTGAGGCGCGTTATCCGTGGAAGCGCCCGCGCTACCGCGACGTGGTGTATACCAATCAGGACGCCCGCATCAGGGGCAACCGTTTGGTCTTGCCCAACGGCACGAGCGGCACGTTGCGCATCCCCTTGCCCGCCGACCGTCCCTTGCCCGGTCGCCTAATGGAGGTGCGCCTGTGCCTGGGCCACGTCCTTCTGACCTACGAGATCCCTGATGAGGCGCGGCATCAGCGGACGGTGGTGGGCGTGGACCTCGGTGTGAATACGCTCATTGCCGCGACGGATGGCACAAAGGCCGTGCTCATCAGCGGGCGCGAGGCCAAAGCGACCGTGCAGTGGCGCAACAAGCGGCTGGCGTCGGCGGTGAGCAAACAATCCACGATGCTCAAGGGGTCGCGTCGGTGGCGGCGCGTCCAGCGGCGCAAGAAGCAGATGCTCGCCAAGGCGCGGCGTCGTACGAACGACCTGATCCACAAGGCCACGCATCGCGTCGCCCACGAGTTCCCCGGCGCGACTTGTTATGTCGGTACGCCGTTCAACGACGCATCGCGGACGATGAACGGCGTGTGGGCGCAGCAGGTCAGCCAAGCCAGCAACGGCAAGATCGCGCGGCAGCTCGACTATAAGACGAGCGGCGTCATCCAGGTTGATGAGCATTATAGTTCTCAGACGTGCCCCCACTGCGGGGTGCGGCAGACGTGCCGGCGCGTGTATCGCTGCCGGGCCTGCGGGATAGTCGCCCCACGCGATGTCGTGGGCAGTACGAATATCCTGTGCATCGGCCTCCATGAGGCGATGCGGATCGGTCAAGCCCTGGCCACGGAGGTCGTCTATGTACGGCCCGTCAAAGTATTCCGGCGCGAGCCGGATAGTGCGCTCGGACACAGCGGACATAGCGCGCCACGGCGCGAAGCCCACGACTTTTAGGCGTGGGAGTGTCACAGGCAGTACCGAGGAGAACATTTCATGCCGAACCGCTTACTACTAGCCCTCGCCAACCAGGAAGGTCTGGCCCGCTTCTCGATGGAGAACTCCGCGCTGCGTCCGATGGTGCTGCGCTTCGTCGCGGGTGAGGGGCTGGACGATGCCGTCCCGATCGTGCGCGACCTCAACAAGCAGAGCATCAGAGCCAGCCTCGACCATCTAGGGGAGAACACGACCGACCGCGACAGCGCCCGCGCGGCCGCCGACGCGTACGAACAGGCGCTCCAGACTATCGTCGCACATGGGCTCGACGCCAATATCTCCGTCAAGCTCACCGCCATGGGCCTCGACATCGCCGACAGTGTGGCCGAGCAGAACCTGCGCGCCGTGTTGGAACGGGCGCGCGCCCATAACATTTTCGTGCGCACCGACATGGAGGCGTCGGAGTACACCGCGCGCACGCTGGAGATCGGCCAGCACATGCACGCCGCCGGGTACGACAACGTCGGACCCGTCATCCAGGCCTACCTCTACCGTAGCATGGCCGACATCGAGCGCCTAATACGCGACGGAGCGCGCGTACGACTATGTAAAGGAGCCTACGACGAAGCCCCCAACGTGGCTTTCCGGCGCAAGCGAGACACCGACCGCAACTTCGTGCGGCTGATGGAAGCGCTGCTCGACAAGGGCAAGTACCCCGCCATCGCCACGCACGACGAGGAGATCATCGCCCACGCGCGCCGGTACACGCGCCGTTGCGGCATCAAGGCGGAGCGCTTCGAGTTCCAGATGCTCTACGGCGTACGCCGCGACCTACAGGAAGAGTTGGTCACCGACGGCTACAACGTGCGCGTCTACATCCCCTATGGCGTCTCGTGGTACCCCTACCTCGTGCGCCGCCTGGCCGAGCGCCCGGCCAATCTCGCCTTCGTGCTCGGCAGCATGGCGAAGGACAGTAACCAGGCGTCAGGCGTCAGGCGTCAGGCGTCAGTGATCCGCGGCCAATCTTAGGGTTTGTGGAGCGCCACACCTGCGGAACGTCCCACTCCAGTTCTCTGACGCCTGACGCCTGGCTACTCCGCCCGGTAGTCCTCCAACGCGCCCGTGTCGCCCTGTAGATTGACTTGTACGAGGTCGTCGAGCAGGACGGCGATGGCGCGCGCCGGTACCACGACATCGTGCGTGAAGAGCACGCCGCGCCGCACGACGAGCCCCTCCACCACGTTCGACACGTCGTCCATCAGCACATGATCGAGGTCCCCGATGTGCTCGTGCGGCGCGCGCCGCCACACCGGCGCGCCCTCGCTCACATGCCGCTCGTTCACGCCACGATTCTCCTGCTCGTCGTGCGGCGGATCATACAGGCCGCCGCCGAGCAGCGCGCCGGCGCGCATCGCGATGTCCTCGGCCTCGAAGCCCGGCGGCGGCGTGGCGCCCGGCGCTGGTTCAGGGACATCACCGACGATGTACGGCGGCAGCGCCAGGAACTCCCTCTCGGTCAGGCTCAACCGCGCCTCGCCCTCGTCGGCCCCCGTAACCTGCGCGAACGGGACCTTGAGGTCGCGCGGCGCCTCCCAGCCGCCCGGCTTGAGCAAGTTCCCCGACTCCAGCAGGCGACGGCGCACCGTGACCGCCGTCACCACATAGACGGGACCCTCGGGCGTCACCTGCTCGGCCACGACCACACGGTACAGCGACCCCACGTCACGCCCGTCCGACGTCACGGCGGACACCCCAAACTTCAACGGCTGTAACATAATGCTCTATCTTCCCCTAATCTCTATGCATACTCTACGTATGCCTATCCAACGGACTCCTACTAACGGGCATTATTGTTGGTCAACCACATCTTCCCGCGCCGCGATAGCTTCTCTCAACAGGCGAACCACCGTCGGCGCGTGCTGTGCCAGGGTGTCTAACACATCGGTGACGCTCAACGGGGGATTCTTGAGTTCCTCAGCTTGGTCGTTCACGATCTGTACAAGAACATCCGGCCTGGCATGATACAAGCATGTATAGGAAGGGATCAGGATGTTGCGCTACAACGCCGTGCGATGACAACGCGTGAGCAGGGAAATCCTTGAGATTCACGGTGACTATGGTCTGGGCATGAGCATGGATGGCAACCGCGAGCACATTCCGATCCTTCGGATCATTAGTCAAATTCGGAATAAGGGACTCGTATCCAGTCACGAGAGCATTGGTTCGCCTAAGGAACGCCTGAATCGCCGTATCCAGACGCGCCACCTGTTCCGAGGTCAGGCGACCACTGCTGAAGAGATTGCGTACGACCTCGTCCCAAATCTGCTGGCTAACCCTAAGCCGGAAAAGGTTCTTCTCGGCA
>JAABVA010001717.1_pt1 | contig 22969 bp, 18 predicted proteins | sample 5560331 | NCBI WGS metagenome assembly JAABVA01 (sample SAMN12812661, study PRJNA571458) | rock metagenome | isolation source: Antarctica rocks | place: Antarctica: Victoria Land, Mt New Zealand sud | collected 2016-01-07
TCATATTAGCCTCTCTGCGCTTTATCTCTCGTTTGGAACACAGAGCCGTGAGATCTGAAATTGCTCGCAGGCGCGCCTCGAGGATTACTGATCGTGGTTCCTTTTCAGGATCAACGGCCTTGAAGAGTGAATGAATGAGACGCTTTCGTTCCTCAAAGGTGTACTGCAGAATCTTCAAGGTCGGCTCGTGGTCCGAGTCCATATCACTCTCTCCTTTACAAGACTGTCGATTTAGCTCAATGGTACCAATAGATCTAAAGTATTTGGTCCGCACGAGCTTGAAAAGTTCCCTTTCCTTATGGCCGATCTCTGACTTCAGAAGTGCTCTGGCTGTTGCGAGCTCTTTGCAGTCTGGCCCTCCATGCGCTTTCGCCTTGGCGCCAGTATGGCGTTTCCAGTTGCGTTTGATCTCCAAAGTCTTGCAATGCTCAGTCAGGGATTGGATTGTGGGATCCTCTCTTACGCTTTGCTTTTCCTCGGGGGAAAGCTGTACCGGTGCGCGAGGATCGCGGTACAGACTCATGTGACCAGCAGTCTGGCGCAAGAGCGTCCTAGAGGGGTGACCACAGTAGACGGCCTGAACGTCGATAGCAACCCGTTCGCTCTGATAATGTTTTTGGTAAGTTGACAATCCGGAGCTAGCGTGGCCAAGCACTTGGTTACGCTGAGCATCAGTCGCCACAGCTAGAAAACAATAACTGTCAATGCATAGCCCGTGATGATGCAGTGGAGAACTCACCGTCGACAGCATTAGCAACAGCTCGCCTCGTGCAGTAGCTAGTGACGGCATCCGGAAAACCAGCGTGCAAGCCTAGCCTGCGCACGTCCGAACTGAAAGAGTTGAAACGCAACATTCGATCAGAGCAGGCTTGAAAGCATCCGGACACTTGCGATGCAAGCAAGACAGGTTTCTTTTCTACGCCTGGCTCCCACGGAATCCTAATAGCGTTGAGACCTCGAGGAACTTTCTTCGAGAAGAGGTCTGCTGGCGAGTGGATACCTGTTTTTGCGTCAATGGCACCGTCGGCGAAGGCCAAGCTGAGGAACATAGTGATGGGGCAGAAAGCCAACGAGTCGTCCCGCTGCCAGAACATGTACGAGGTTCTAGTTACATCAGTAAAGTCCCGACGGGCGGGACGGCCAGGAACATACGGCTTTCCATTTCCTTCTCTACCTTTCATGTGATGGAGAACTGCGTGCATTATGAGAACGTGAACAGCGGGATTCTCGGGATCACGAAGAAGGACAAGCTCGAAATCTTGATACCGTAGCCCTTTCGGTTTGGACTCCTCTCCAGACTCAGTGTTCATAAGAGCCCCCGGTCTTGATCCTGTATACGCAATGAGCAGCATTATGAAGGCGAACTGCACTCGTTGTCGTTCGGTAGGAAAGATGCTTGGGTCGTGGACCCAGTGATAATGTATGATAATTGCAAGATCCTCTATCGTCATGGTCGGTTTGGGCGCCACACTAAGGTCGAAATCATGCTCTTTTGTCAAAGGTTGCGTAATATACTGTTGAGAAATTAGTACGGCGCAACCATTTAGATATAGATAACATCTAGAACACGTACTCTGAAAATTTCGTAACCGGTCTTCTCCTGAAGCTTTTGTCCCGAAGCCTCGGCGTAAATTAATCGCAAACGTTTCCATTGTTGCATAACGGAGCTCTGCTTCTTCATACGGGAATTTTTTACCATCCATCTGATAAAGAGCCGGAACTTAGTGCCCTCCAGAAGAGTCGCTTGTGGATCGAAACCGAACTGATTGCACCATCTGGAGAAAGGGTCAATCCCGTCAAGGGAAGGAGCTTTTGGAAGGGAGTAGACAGACCTGTTCCATTTTCTTTCTACCTGACGGAAGCCCTCTCTGGTTCTATTGGCGTAATTCTTGACAATCTGGTTGTTATCATAATATGCGTCATCAGCGAGATACTCTTCCACTGTAAGATTGTCGACGATGCCGCGACGCGAAGGCATTGCTCATGTGAACTAAGAATCGAAAGAAGAAAACAACAGCCGAGGGCGCTTCTATTTATCTTCTTTGTTCTTGTGGAGTATTTTTGTCGCCGAAGAGTGTGTGACTGACCGTGGATTTCTGACTAACCCTTCAAGGATTAGTGCTGAAATAAATAGTAAGGGCGGCAATACTTTAAGTCACGTGTCGTGAATAGATACTTTCAAGCGGCAACGAGTTGGTGAATTTGACCCTTACTTTGGCAACCCCAGGGCCTCCGCAAAATACAGCTCTTTCTACATCACATAGCTTTTCCAGGTACTTGGGGTATTAATTGTTAGTATTGAAGCCACAGTCAGGGGCTCACGGGCTGTCTTCGCTTGGTTGACCAATCAATCTCCTTGTATTTGAAGATTCTACTGAACATATAAAAGCCCGAATACGTATTAGTACTGTATCGCACGTAATATACCTGGAACGGAACCAAGCGAGCCGGAATACTGTACAGTGGTAAGGTACCTTACCTTACCTCAGGTATGGTGAGGAAGGACATTTAATGAACGTGTTCCCTCACCACTCGAGTGAAGCAAAACTTTATAGAGGCCAGAACGCTCTAATGTACTGACCTGCACATCGTTTCAAATCCATGGTGTGACATTTCGTGCAACAAGCACCCCGTTGACCAACAGAACATTGCAACACTGCTACCTGAACGCTCCGTCTAACTGTTGCCTGAACTCATTGCCCAACCCTAGGAACGGGTTAAGTCTTCTCGTTTGGAATCGTACTAGCAAGTGTCAGCAGCGAAGCTAATCTCGGTCAAACTGTGCCATTCCTCCTCAGATACCAAAGGTCGTTGGAGAAGCGAGCAGCATACAACGTCTAATTCCGGCTCAATGGGTCAAGAGGTTTCCAGCCCGGTTGATGAAAGCACACCCCCGCGCACGCTCGAGGCTAGATCTATAGATGCTATAGCCACGTATGTTAAGACTGGTCGAGCAAGGAATATCGTTGTTATGGTAGGTCTGACTTCTTCGCATCTAAATCATGTCCCTCAATATTAAGACTTACGTATTCGATGCAATTCCGATAGACTGGAGCAGGAATAAGTACCTCTGCGGGCATACCCGATTTCCGGTCCCCAGGCACGGGTCTCTACGCGAACTTGGCCAAACTCGACCTACCCTACCCTGAAGCAGTCTTTGATATCTCCTTTTTTCGTGACAACCCTCTACCTTTCTATACATTAGCGCATGAACTTTATCCGGGCAAATATCGCCCTACTATATCACATTCATTTGTTCGTCTGCTCTCAGACAAGGGTCTCTTGTTGAAGCTTTTTACCCAGAACATTGACTGCCTTGAAAGGGAAGCAGGCGTTCCAGACGAGAGCATTGTAGAAGCCCACGGGAGTTTCGCTCGCCAACGATGTATCGAATGCAAAATACCCTATCCTGAACACTTGATGAAGGAGGCCATCACCGATTGTGAGGTTCCTCATTGCTCGAATCCACAATGCAACGGCCTGGTCAAGCCAGATATCGTCTTCTTCGGCGAAAAATTGCCAGACGAATTCCACAAAAACAGAGGCTTACCACGTTGCGCAGACCTGTGCATTGTATTGGGCACAAGTCTGACGGTCCTGCCGTTTGCGAGTCTACCGGGCTCGTGTGCCGAGAACGTACCGCGATTGCTAATTAATTCGGAAAGAGTTGGTGATCTAGGCTGTCGTGCCGACGATGTTCTTCTTCTTGGAGATTGCGATGACGGAGTAAGAAAGCTTGCGTCAGCTCTGGGATGGGAAGAAGAATTGGAGGCACTCTGGAATAAGACCAAACCCAGTAAGGACAGCGCCAAGCAAACGATAACCGGAGAGAAGTCGAAAGATGAAGCGCTTGAGGATGACATTGCGTTACTCACAGATGAAGTTGACAAGTCTTTAAAGTTGGCCAGTGATCATAGTTGCAAGGTTCGGGATCATCTTTTGGATAAAGAGGAAAAAGTGCAGCAACCCAAGGTACATACCGGTGATATAGATGTGGCTTCGTACCCAGCCAATAGAGAGCCAAAGTCAACGGAAGCGATTGACCAGCGCACCACAGAGACAGATACTGGTTCTACCTTCGTCAGCAGAATAATTCACCAAAGACCCCAATGAGTCTCCATTATGCTAGCTAGCTAGAAGTATTGCCGTCAAATGACTTTTTATGCCTAAGCGTCGAATTGGACGGTTCGCTGATCTGCTGGATTGTACGGCCGAGACTTTCTGAGGCAAATCCATATCTTCCAAGTCGGACTCTTGTGTCCTGGTTTAAATGTATAGATGCATTACTCGATAAGCATCAAGCTTCGGGCACATCGGTTCAAGACCTCTCTACTGATTCGGAAACAATGCATTCTTCGGTCGCTCTTGCCTCTTCTGCACTCTTCCCTCTTTTAAGATAGATCGATCTACTTCCCAAAACCATCGCATCTTATAGCCTGCCACTGTCACTCATGAACTCCGCTTAGCCATAACATCGTCTTTCCGGGTGTCTTATGACCATAGCTTCTTACAATCACAGCTATTATACCGCAGTACTGTCATAACCCACATTCTTTGTACTTCCTCAGCATTTTAGTGACATCGCTGCTTGTTCATCACCATGACAATCATCCAGACCAGGAAGAGGCGCTGGGGCTCTAGAAGCCTGTTCGGCATCAGATCCACGAAGAGAAAGGTATCTACCGGACAAGCAATTATCGAAACGGCAGATGGTGCTGCGGATCGAAAAGCTACGATTGACATATCTTCCGATACGTGCAGCGTTGAGGACGGAGATTTAAAGTCAGGCGCGGCAGCCAAAATGCAACGCAGTAGCTCTAGGTTGCTCTCCGTCATAGGTATTCAGACACGAGGCAGTGGTAGGTATGAAGCATCATCTGAGTTATCCCAACTAGAACGGTGTCCAGGCACTCGATCAACCAAGAAATCTTCGAATGTCCCAAGTGAACGAGACATCGCTCTTGCGATCGTGAAGGACGCCACCAAACCTCCCGGAGTTAGTGAGACGAGCACAGAGACCCTTGCCGGTTTCTATCCGCCGGAGATATCTGACGGAGCGAGGGCAGCTACTCCTCTAGCCAGGGAAAGTCTTCAGCGTGGATCTTCCCCAACTGGGGGAACTAGATTGGGGCTGTCGTCCGTTAACGATGATGCGGAGCTTACGCACCGCCTTGACGTATCTCGACCAATGCCCATTGAGGACCAGATCAAGCGAAAGGATCATGCCGGCCTTCGAAAGAGCTTTTCTACGCTTGGCTTGGCTCATCAATTGTCCCACAAGCTCTCGACAACTTTCGGAAATCCTACTATTGTTCATCGCCCAAATATGCGTACAAGGCCTAGCATCCACTCTATTACCAGTGATCACGAACCCAGCATCGAAGGTAATACGGACCCGTCTAGCTTTTATAATAGCGATAGTATGTCTCCTACAGGTCCGTCTACCGGGAAGACATCATTGGAGTCAAACATCGTGTCCTTACGCTCCGGCAAATCCAAAGAACAAAGTGACAAGACGAGTGTTGAAGGGAAGAGTACCAAAGGCGAAGAAAGTATACCCGAGAAGCCGCTGGCTCCAATTGAAGAAGCCCCACACGTCGCCTTGCCGACGATAGTCACTGTGGAGACGACAGCAAATGCCAAGATCTTTTTTGAAACACGATTTAATTCTATACTATCCGGTCATATCACCCCTCGTTCGCTCAGGCGGCGTGAACTTGAGCTACGTCTGCAGGCAGAGCAGATGTCGGCAGAGCAGCGTCAACGAGAGCGGTGCATATGGGCGGCCCACGAGAGTGAGCATTTGAGGCAGACCCGAGTTTTGGGAACTAGGACCAATAAGGCAAAGGAAAGCGCGGGCGTGGCTGTCGCTGGCTACGAAGTGGTGAAAATACTTGGTAAGGGCAGTTTTGGTGTTGTCAGGCTCGTCCGCGAGAAGGATATCACGCCCGCTAATCTAGCTGCTCAAAGCCAGCCCGCTATGGTGACCCCAAGCTGGAGACATACATGTGGCGAAGAAGTCAGTAATTTGAAAACGACTGCTATAGGAGTCTTGAGGTCGACGCTAGATGTTCAGAGAATATCTTATCGCCGGGAAGCAAAGAAACCCAAAAGAGAGGTCTACGCGATGAAAGTTATACGCAAGTCTGACATGCTCCGTAATTCTCAGGAAGGTCATCTCCGCGCAGAGCGGGATTTTCTCGTGGCTTCGGAAAATTCAAGATGGATTGTACCATTAATAGCAAGCTTCCAGGACACTACGAACCTTTACCTAGTCATGGAATATATGGTTGGCGGCGACTTCCTCGGCCTTTTGTTTCGCAAGGATATACTGAAAGAAAAGAAAGCAAGATGGTATATCGCACAGATGATACTTTGCGTAGAAGAAGCGCACAGACTTAGATGGATTCACCGAGATGTTAAGCCAGACAACTTTCTTATATCCGCATCTGGACATCTCAAAATTGCTGATTTTGGCCTTGCCTTTGACGGTCACTGGGCACATGATCAAAGTTATTTCAACAACCATAGGCAATCGTTGATGGAGAAGCTAGGTATCAAGGTTGAAGGTGATTCCATCGACCGTAAAGAAGGAACCAGCATTGCAGCGGGTATGGCCCTAGCTCATATCCTTACCGGACGAAGGGAGCGTCATGGAAAGCCGCACTTTGATGGACCCAGTGATAACGAGGGAATACTCCAGTGGCGAAATCGCCATGGGAAGAGGAAATTGGCCAGGAGCGTTGTGGGCACAAGTCAATACATGGCCCCAGAAGTAATTCGAGGTGAGCTATATGACGGACGATGCGATTGGTGGAGTATTGGTGTCATTCTTTACGAGGTCAGAAGGTCCGCTGCCCTTAGACGACGGACTCCCTACTGACGAGCTCACGATAGTGTTTGTATGGCTACACGCCCTTCGTCTGTGAGAACAGGCAAGATACTAAAATAGCCATCTTGGTGGGCGCTACCATTGAAGATGTGCTTTTTTCGGCGAGGCTAACTCGACAAACAGAACAATGCGACAAGTTTGAAGTTTCCCGAAGACAAGGACATGCAAAGGAAAGAAAAGGTGTCATATCAAGCGATGGACCTCATCAACAATATTCTTCAGGAAAAAGAACACCGCCTATGCTCGATGAAATATCGTCAAAACGACTACCAGCATGCGAAACGAGTCACTGGTCAATATCTGCCGACACGCGCGCACAAACAAGCACAGGACTTCCAAGGTCACTATGTCTATCCAGACGATGCAGAAGACATCAAAGCCCACCCATTTTTCCAAGGCCTCTCGTGGGATCACTTGCATCTCTCGCGACCACCTTTCGTTCCAGATGTGAAAGGCCGAGACGACACCAAATATTTTGACGACGAAGATGAAATAAGCGATGTCGAAGACGTATCCAGTTGCTCCTTTGTAAACAAGGCTGGAGATCCCAATGTTGAGCATGGCAAAACAGTGGCAGCTCGTCCCTTGCAGGTGGACGGCGCAGAGGGAGCACAGGACGCAAACATCCAACCAATAATTGCTGCAGAGCTGAAAGGGCAGGTCGTTGAAGCTGTCGATGGCAAAGAGGGAATATTGGTGAAAGTTAAGGAGAAAAAAAGACCCCGTGATCGGGTACTGCGAGACAAAGAGGTTGCAAGGAAAGTACTCGCAATTCGAAAAAAGGGCGCGTTCATGGGCTACACTTACCGTAGGCCTAAGAATATGGTTCGAGAGGAAGAGCGTGGCAGGATGAGTGTGTCTCGAAGAGATGGAATGATTAGTGGCTCTTGAGTTTTTGCTCCTCAACGCACTGGAATAGTTTCTTCCCTACTTCCACATCTGCTTTCCCAAACCGTATTCTCATTATCTTGTAATCAACAACAGTGTCGTGGTCCGCTTCCATCTGGTGTAGGCCTCATACCAAATTTCTGAGGACCAGGCATGTTGGGCAGTTTGCTGTAACATGACATCCTTTGGCTAGCCACCGAAGGGTTTCTCTTTTAGAGTGTGCGATTACAGTCGTTAAAGTACATATACCCAGGACTATGATGTCCGTCAAACCGTTGTTCTTCCATAGCTTCTTCTATCAGACGCCTGGTCCTGATCTTGAAGGCATGTCTTGATATTTTGTTTCCAGTGAAGTTTCGCGAGTTCTTCTTGCTCGAGGCGACTGAATATATACAATATCCATCGGGTCTTTTTTCTAACCTCTTTTACGCAGCCATCCTAAGAATGCTTCGGAACGGAAGGAAACATGCTCGCTGGACAAAAATTGTACTCCTATCAGACAATACCTCTATTCCCAACCAGCTATTCAGGACAATTACAGACCGAGAACAGACACTGCTGCCCAAACACCGGATCCTATTCTACAGTGACATCTTTTTTACAGCTTCTGGACTTTAGTCCCATCTAGTCTGACTTGTATAAAGTCTCTTCAAGATCTCTTCTGACAATTACAGCATAACATGCAAACCCACCAACAAGGTGATAAAGTATAAGCCACCGCAAAAACTCATCATCGTGGCCTCGCTCTTCGCCCCAGGCTTCCGTTGATAAGTCATAAGTCTAGTACCCGCAGGACTCAGCATTTTCGCACAAATCATAGCACGTAGCCGCCCAACTTACGTCAACGAACCTCCACACAGTTCTGTTTGATTCCCTGCGCATGAAAGCTGGCAACTAGTATCGGGCAGTTTTTGCGAAAGCGTGTTCAGCTGGGGCGCGCACCAGCACTCCCGCCCGTATTCCAGGCCGGCATATTGAGTGGTTCCGCAGAAGGAGAGGCACTGTTCGACGGTCATTCCGTCCGACGCTTTCTGTACAGACGCTCATCAGTCTCTGGCGCCTCTGCAAGCAAATCGCGAGCAACAACGGTATAAAGCGGGATGTAGTACCATGGGTCCTCCGGCCAATGCTCGCGAATTTCCAGTCGAGTTATCGCTGATAGTCTCACTGTAGCAGCCAAAATAAGAGTAGGCAGGACTGCCAGGGACCACGGAGGCGGAAATGGAGCTAGAGCTGGTTGAAGGCGGAGGGGATGTCGATACCAGTGTGGAGGTTTGTGCAAAAACGGTAGGAAAGAAGAGTACAAAGAGTAAAGAAACTGAGAAGGACAGTGGCAGCATTGGCCGCTGAGGTCCCATTGTTAGAAATTATCAATACCGTGGGCACTCGTACATGGGTAAAGTAGATATCTCGCTTCTCGGAAGATCGACTTCCGTCTCGGGGCGTCCCGCTCCTAATTCCCGTACAGCCGCTTGAGACGCGGAACTGTCCATGCACCTGGTCTACATAGAGGTGTCCTAGATTCTCATTGATGGGAGATGAAAGGACAGAAAAGGTGAACAGACCTGCATCTACGCTGCCATCAGGCCACAGTGAACCTTGCACGCATAATTAATCCTGATTTGGAGACATTACACTAACTGTAGGGGTATCTAATCCATGAAAAGCGACCATACACCCGCGCCGAAATTGCCATAATTGCCTCAAGGTAGGTCAACCCCTTTGCCCGAGGATGCGAAGAGAAATTCGCTACGGTCCTATGTCATCTGCTAATTTCTCTTTTGCTCGACTGCAGGCCTGTGCTAGGACATCCCTATACCTCGTTCGTCGTTGCAGTATGCCCTTTTGGGATGTCACGCATTCAGCAATAGGTGGGTCTTCCTAATAACATCACGATAAGAGGACAAAAGTACGCCCCGTAGATTTTCTATCCCAGTTTTCCTAGCCGAAGGCGAAATCGGTAGTCGTATGATTGCCTGCCCATGTACCTCTCATACCTTGGGAGCGCCTATCGCAAAGGCTGAATCGCTAAAACCGTCTTCTTGCTTCATTGTACCATTAAGGAGAGGGCAAAGCCTGGAAATAATGATATGTTGACGTTAGCGACTCTCTTCTAGGAGCGTAATAAGCGAGAGAAGGGGGGGAAATCACTGAAGAGAAGTAACAAAAGGCTGGCGATAGATTATAAACGAGATGGTAAGATGCACTTTTTGTTGGTTTTGATGTGGCCGACTTGACCGCAATTGGCGCATTTGCGCTGGGTGCCGGCGTTCTTCGGCGCTGCGGCAGCAGGAGAGGCTGGCGCACTTGTAGGATCGGCCGCACCATCTGTGTGGAGAACAGTATGTAGGCCTTTCTGCTTGTCACGAGCAAGCCGGCGATCTTTGTTGCGTTCAAGACGCGCAAGTTCTTTCTCGAGCCTTCACACCGTTCAGTACAAAGTCCGTTGCACGTCAGAAGCATAACTACCTTTGCTGGTTGCGGCGATCCTGCTCTGCATCACCCGTGGGCCTGATTTCTGATAGCCTTGCGAATATTAGTCAGGGTCTTTCAATTCAGGGAGTGGGTAATATGCATCGTGGTCTCTGCCTCTTTGGCATGTCTTCGCTTAAGGTATTGACGTATGACCCTGGGATCATGTATGGTATCTTGAATTCGCTCCAGATTGCCCGAAGTGTTGCGAATATTTCGAGTTATCCTGAGAACTTTCCCACTTTGACTATCGGTACTGAACCTACTGAATTGGCTCATCGTCTCATCGTCTCGTCGGCGTAATGTAGCAGATGTCTGCGCTTCGGATCGAGGGGTTCTTGCACCGCCGATCAAGTCATCTGGCTCCTCGATATGGTCATCCTCCATGTCAGTGTCGGATTGCTCAAGGCTCGAAGAAAGACTCTGTTTCTGGGCGTCCCAGACCCGGCGTATGGAATCTTCATACTGCTTTTGTTGTCTGGCGACATTGTAGCTATGCCCACCAAGCTCCTTCAGTTTCTTCGCATCTAGCTTGTCCTCGACACTTTCCCCCATAGCTTTGAAGCCGCCTTTCATTGACGTTTTGATGAAGCTGAACGCCTCACCGCGGCCTGACGGATCACCCTCCCCGTGCAATTGCAGCATAGCTTTTCCCTGAGCGGCATTGAGGAAATTCCTGGAGGTGAACCAGGGTGCAAGTTGCTGCTCAATGCTCTGTCCCTCTTTACCGTCTTCATCTTCCGAATCATCATCCCCTTTACTAAAACCCGCATCTTGGAGATGCTGCTGGCCAACTTGCATGGACTCCAGCAAACATACATCCTCAGGCTTGATCATGGCTCGTATGGTCTCTTCATCGGGGACTGCCTCGCCGGGTCGCATCACCCATTGCTTGTGCTCTTTAGAGAATTGCATGAACTCCTTCATTTTCTGTCGGTTTTGCATATCAGTCGTATCTATGAAGTGCTTCGTTATCTGGTCTACCCCTACACGATGAGTCTTCCCATGTCGGATAAGACGGTACGAGATCATCTTAAGGCGATTTTTGGAAGCTGTTGTGACCTTTCGAGAGTGCGGCCCAGGTACGTCAACAGAGGGAAATTCTTGCCCAGCCACATGGAGATTCTCAATATTCCTCATGTAATAGGTGTGACCTTCAACTCCGGTACTATTTCGAATGACCAAAAAGTCCGAGGGCTTCGTCTGGTGTTTAAAGATTGGTGCCTTGTACATCGCATTATAGAGAGCAGGGGTGATTTGACCGGGATCGATGTGACCGAACAAAGAGAACGGGCTTTTGTCCTGCGGTAGGAGGACAGTGGTCTCTCCGATATCAAGTTTGGGGCGCGAATTATCCTCCATATCCTTCCGGCGGTAGTAATTGATTAATCGGCTTCCCATACCGAAATTCGACATCATCGTTGGGTATTCTTCTGAATACTCCAACAACAGTATACTTGAATTGTCACCCATTGAGAGATCTTTAGAGGTCCCGAAGATAGCCGGGGTGTCCTTGCCTTTCAGATGCTTTTTCTTGACAACACGCGGCTTACTGAAGATGACTTGTTCGTTGCGCATAAACTTAATAATAGGTCTGTGAAACGATCGAGCCTCCGTTTTCTCCAATTTTGTTTTGTACTGGGCGAGTTTAGTAAAGATTTCTTGCTTCGCAAACAAATGGGAGCAAATCCGAACTTACAAGAGGCCACTGTAATCTTATTGCCGGCAAGCTGTGCTCGACGCTGAGATTACCAAGTGTACTCCGAACTTTGCTTTGGTGATTCTCTTTAAGCAGATCGTATGCCTCGTCATTAGAGATATTATATCTCTGACTTATACCCTTTTGAAACGCCCCCCGTTCTCCCTTACTCAGATCTTGTCGCCTAGAACTTTTTCGATGCACAAAATCGTTACGATTGCAGTCTAATAGAAGTCGTGAATCATTAAGGTCCAGTGTCACCTTTCGCGCGATCTTTGCCGTAGCTGCCTCCGGGTCCTGGAGTGAAGGACAAGAGAAGCGTGGATAACGTAGTATACTTGCCTCAGGATCGTCCAACTTTCGCCTCTGCATGCTAATCAGTGAGCGAAGACTGCTGGGGTCTTACAGAGTACATACTTTTGCAGATAATCTATTTGGATTTTCATTTAAATCATGCTCCATGCCACTTGATGCGTTGCAATCATCCCCAGATAACCGGGTCCATTCTGGACTCTGAGTCTCTGCCGCGCTGCTGTTATCCCAATCTTCGCACACGAGCTGCAAGTCCTGCCAAGTGACTCCTGCGACTGGTTCTTGCTCAAAATCGGACTCTGGACCCATACTATGGTCACTATCCTTTCTGTCCGAGAGAGCTTGCTGTATTGTCACAAGACCCAGAGGATCTGCCCTATCTTGAGTCCTTCCGTTCGAATTGGAAGGTAGCCTGAAAGCCTTCTCTTGATCTGGAGCCAACTCAAAGTTCAATTTCGTAGGCTGCACAAGTTTTGGGCGCTTAATAGGTGTCTTGCCAACGTAGTGGGCTTTTTTCATAGGAACCAGGTTCATGAACCGTAGTATGGTATCCCGCTCAAAATCAGGCCAAAGCTGGGCCAGGAGCTGGTCACGGTTCTCGGCAGTAGCGGGCAATATCTCCATCAAACCCGGACCAAACCCTGACCCTAGCCCTGACATTGCAAAAAGCTCCTGTTGCATTTGCTGTTCCTTTGACATCGTAGGATCTTCGGAACTGAATGCTACAGGCCGGAACAGATTCTGGAGTTGGGAGTGAGATGTTTCTCGCGTCCCAAGAGCGGGTAATTCGATAAATTGTCCAGATACATCGTCTTCAAAGTCAAAGGGCATGTTCAGATCACCTGGTGTTTCTGGTAGCCGACCCTCTCTTGATTCATCCTCTACGTTAAGCGGAGAAGATGGCGCATCTCCGAATAGATCATCGAATCCATCGCCCTCGCCGTCGGGGTGCCTCTCGTTTGTCAATTCAGGTAGGCCCTCGCCTTCCTCGAAGCTCTCCAGGCCTCCAAAAGAGTCATCAACATTCGATGAATGAGCTGTAGAATGATGCTGCACGTCGTGTTCTTCCTCATCTTCGGCCAGATCATCATCTGCCAAGTCTCCAAAGTCGACTGCATCGTCCGCCTTCTCCCCAGGCTCAAGCTCACTGGTGAAGTCAATGGGGTTCTCAGGATCAAGAACCTTCTGGATCAGGATATCATCCTGCTCTTCTTGAGAATCGCCTGGGCTTGTCGCATGAGGCATGTTGCCCACACCACCTCCGTTCATTATCTAATGGTAAGAAGCTGGTAAGATGGCATCTTTGGACCTTGATTTGTGCTCAAGGGTTCTACCTAAGTTGTAGCATCTCAAGGGGTAAATAACTCGAAGTGCTATGCAAGGAAGCTTTGTGTAAGAATTCAAGTATCCTGGTCCCGCGCCTAAGCCTTAAGCGCGTATTTGCCGCGACCAAGATAGGGCTAAGATGAGAAAGGTTTCACCTGCCACATCAATAAGTATGAGGTGGAAATTATCTTGAAGCGGCTTGCACGGTTCAAATTTGGTAATCCCAGCGTTGAACAAAGATCAGCATCGGTTTTCAGGTTATAGCCCGTGCTAAAGTCTTACAAGCTACTAATGAGACTGAGCTTGATAAGGGTTCCTCCAACACCACTTGCAAGTGATAGCATTCAGCAGCCATATGTTCCCTCAACAACCTTCCTATATTAATTGTCCATGTTCACTGCGATATCCCAGGTTTGTTTGGTTGTAAAAAGCACAAACTACATGCGGTTTCGTGGATAGTTTGAGTTTTGTGTCGGTGCTTGGGTCTCCTGAGGTATAACTAATCGAGTTCCCCCAAAGTATGCGCAGAGTGCCTGTTCACACTCTTGAGAGCTATACACACCAGAAGAAGATTGATTGTGCTTACCTTACTTGCACCTTGCATACAGTAATGTATCACCTCCACCTGCTTGTCTTCGCCGGCTGAATTACCCAGCTGCAAAAGATCGGACGTCCTTGGTAGGTATAGAGCGATGTCTTCCGTTACCTCCCTTAGAGGGTCCAGAAGATCCGACAACGAGTATGGCTGCATCTTGGACAGATCGAAAACAGGATCCGATCGATAGCCAGGACCTTTGTAGGTTAGATAATAGTAGGATTATGACTCCGTGCATAGTTGACCTACCACCCCATGGGGGACTGGCAAAGATAACACTGTATTCGCCAAGGTCTGCGAGCTCCCTCTTCAAGATATCGAAGCAGTCACCCTCATACCAGGATATTTTATCTTGACACCCATAGATCTCCGCATTGTGCTTAGCACAAGCCAGTACAGCGGGGTCTTTTTCAATGGCATGGATTCTCTTCCATCTGCTAGAACTAGCGAATGCAATAACATTGCCACCAACACCAGCAAAACAATCGATAAGAATGAATTTCCCTGCTGGGGCTGCGTCTGCGATATGCTGCGCTATTCTCCTTGGGAGAAATTAGTATTTATATCATAAGCCCGCATTCCGTGACGTACTGTGCGACTGGTTCCGGTGTCACACCATACCAGGCATCTTCTGTCATGCGAACGCCTTCATCGTATCTTGAAAATATGCTATAACGCTGGTGATAGTATCTAATGCTCGTCAGTAAAAGAAATACAAGAGCACATAGTTTTTAGCAACTTCTGTGTGTCCCACGAAGCATTAGCTAGGTCATTGTAGTGCTTGTTGACTTGCATATCGCTCCTTGAACCATTGACAATATGTACATATAATGTGGTTATTTATGACCCCGTCATTCAATTGTTGTTAGAACATTAGTCATTTAGTCAGAGTACTCCAGCCTACTTGGCGACAGCGACCTACCCGGGCATATGATATACCAATTTGAGCGGCAAGTTATAGAGCACACTCGTACGATCAAAACAAGCCCCCATACGACTCAATAGCTGCACACGTGACTGTGTTGCAAGCCAAAAACCGAAAATCGAAATCTTTCGCGCCCGCCCCAAAATTGGCCCCTTTTCACCTTTTCGGCAACGCAGAGAAAAGAACCATCGTTCCAGATACCGATTTGATCAACAAGGCTAGACTGACCGTCGGGTCGGGTTTCGGGTTGACATTTTGGATCCGACCCGATCCGAAGTCGGGTTGCTCACATTTTCAACCCGACCCGAGTCGGATTGAGCATATTTCCAACCCGACGCGACGCGACCCGACTGGGAATTGGGTCAACTCGACCCGACCCGCCAAGAACTCGAGCTTGACGTCAAGAGGGCTAAATATAGAAATTTTTCCGACTTTTGCATTATCTTTTTGCATTACCTTTTTGGTAGAAAGTCATGAAGGGAAAACATGAAGATCGTTTGATAGAGAGTCATAAAGAGAAACATAAAGAGAAACATGAAGAGTAACAAAAAGAGAAACATAAAGAGAAACATAAAGAGAAACATGAAGAGAAACATGAAGATTGTTTGATAAAGAATCATGACAAGAAAACATGAAGATCGTTTGACTTTGATAGAGAGTCATGACGAAAAAACATGGTAGAAAGTCATAAAGAAGAATCATGTAGACTGTTCAATCAAGCTATTTACATCTATCTAATATCTTGTTGAATCGAGTTGAGTTTTCAAGTCAAGTTGTTGAGTCAAGCTTCTCAACTCAACTTGAGTTTTCAGATTCAACTTCTCAATTCAACTCAACACTTTTTCAAAAAAAAATCAACTTGACTTGATGTGATCAGTTTAATTACAAGACATTAAACACATTCATATGAGCAAAACAAGCTCTCATACAATTCAATAACTGTACAGATGACTGTGTTGCAAGTCAAAAATCAATATTTGAAATTATTCATGTTTATTTATTTATTATATTATAAATAAGCATAAAATAAGTCATATAAATATAAAATGTATTGAGAATTATATATTATTTAATTTAATTTAATTTGAATTCATACACTCTTGTGACATTGATTTAGACTCAACTCATGAGAAAAACTATGTTATGTATATTAAATGAACAAAATTCTCTGAAAGAGAAAATCACTCACTGACTATACAATAACTTCACGTCATTAAAACAATAAAATTGACACTGTGTTATCAATAATGAATCTATAGCTTCTATTCAGCATGTGATGCTCAAGTAAACTTTTATGAATGTCTGTGCTGTTTATTATAATGCATCGTCTTTGCTCTGCTTTTCATTGATGATGTTCTATACAATGATGTTTCAATTCAATTTTCAATTTGAAGATGAAAGATGTTTCTTTGCACTCGTGATGCTCATGATTATAACGCAGAAACTGTGTTCTCTTGCTCAATGATTATCATTCATTGAGCAGAGAAATGTGTGATGAAAGAGAGACATGCATGATGAGAAAATAAAGTATGATTGTATTGAATAACTCTTTTCTTCTCTTGATTTGACTTATGTCACGTAGACGTTGAATAGATTGTTAGTATAAACGTGCGATTGCAATTGTTTGATGCTTAGCTGATTGATAGTAGAGATGCATTTTGATCATTCTCATGCACTCTCGATTTTTCACGTAGATAGATGTATGACTTGGCATTAAGTAAAGAAGATAAGTTCAAGCTCTTTCAATATATCAGCGTGATCAACAAGTCATTACTTCTTCAAGCATATGTAATCACAAACTCAAGACTCATCATTTGATTCATTTATTCTATCTAATATTTTTTCATCAATTACTTGATAACACTGTGAATGTGATGAAGATGTTTCAATATCAACGCAGTCAATGAGTTGCAAATTTTTCAATCACTTATAGTCACGACTTTCAGACTCTTCATCTGAGTTGACTATTTCACTAGTAGTATCTTCTCATCTCTTACTGACATCGACATGTCATTAATCTTCTTTATAGATCAATTATGATTGTTAGAAGAGAGTGTTGTTGCATGAGTGAAAACTTTGCATGATGACTTTTCTGATCACACAACATTCTAACATCATTTGAACTGTGTTGAATTGAAATCTTTTGACTCTTCTGACTTCTATTCAAAACAGAATAGAATCAAAAGATTTGTAATCAACATCATGTACAGATGAATCTCATTGTCAGTTGAATTATATATTATTAAAACATGTTAAATTTTCATGTATTAATTTGTATTTGTAATTCATATGCTTTTATGACATCAATTTAAATTCAACTCATGAGAAAAACTATGTTATGTGTATTGAATGAATAAAATTCTCTGAGAAAGAAAATTGCTCATCAACTACATGATGACTTCACGTCATTGAAACAGTGAGTTTTGAAACTATGTATCAAATAATGAATCTATAGCTTTTATTCAGCACGTGATGCTTAAGTAAATTCTTACAAGTGTCTGTATTGTTTGGTGTAATACATTGTCTTTGCTCTGCTTTTCATTGATGATATTTTATACAATGATGTTTTGATTTTCAATTCTCAATCATGAAGATGAAAGATGATTTCTTTGCACTCATGATGTTCATGATTATAATGTCAAAAACTGTGTTCTCTTGCTTAATGATTATCATTCATTGAGCAAAGAAATATGTGATGAAAAAGAGATGTGCATGATGAGAAGATAGAGTATGATTGTATTGAATAACTTTATTCTGCTCTTGACTTGTGTCACGTAGACGTTGAATAAATTGTTGATATAGACATGCAATTGCAGTTGTTTAATGCTTAACTCTGATCAATAGTAAAGAATGTATTCTGATCATTCTTCTGCGCTCTTAATTTTTCATGTAGATAAATGTATGACTTGATGTCAAGTAAAGAAGATGAGTTCAAGTTTCTTCAATATATCAGCGTGATTGACGAGTCACTACTTCTTCAAGCACATGTAGTCATGAACTCAAGACTCATCATTTGAATTGACTTTTTTACTAGTAGTATCTTTTCATTTCTTACTGACTTCGACATGTCATTAATCTTCTTTATAGATCAGTTGTAACTGTTAGAAAGAATGTTGTCGTGTAAATAAAAACTATGCATGATAACTTTCTTGATCATGCAACGTTCTAACATTGTTCAAACTGCGTTGAATTGAGATTTTTTTATTCTTCTGACTTCTATTTAAACACAGAATAGAATCAAAAGATTCGTAGTCAACATCATGTACAGATGAATCTTATTGTTGATCTTTCATGTATTAATATTTAATAAATATTTTCATCTAAATAAAATAAAACTGAGATTTAATAAATCTTAATTTATAAAAAATTTAATAATTTAATAAATATTAGTAAAAGATTGATAACAAGATTCATCTATACATGATGTTGATTACAAATCTTTTGATTCTATTTTATGTTTAAATAGAAGTCAGAAAAGTCAAGAGATTCCAATTCAACGCAGTTTGAATGATGTTAAAACATTGCGTGATCAGAAAAGTCATCATGCAGAGTTTTCACTCATGCGACAACATTCTTTCTAACAGTCACAATCGATTTATGAAGAAGATTAATAACATGTCAATGTCAGTAAGAAATGAGAAGATATTACTAGTGAAAAAGACAATTTAGATGAAGAGTTTGCAAATTATGATTATAAGTGATTGAAGAATTTGCAATTCATTAACTGCGTCGATATCAAAACATCTTCATCACATCAACAGTATCATTAAGTAATTGATGAAAAGATATCAGATAAAATAGTCATTTCAGATAATGAGTTTGAGAGTCATGATTACAGTGTTCAAAGAAATAATGACTTGTCAATCACGCTGATATACTGAAAGAGTGTCATGATGTCAGATCATTAACTCAATTTAGAACATAGATCATCGATGTCTTAGATAATCTCGATTCATTGAATTTGTTTTGCAGTTCAATAAATCAAGTCATCAATCTAGTCATCGTCATTTTAATCTAGTCTCAGCAATTCTGTTTCAATTATCTCAGTCGTGTGCACGAATCTCTGCAATCTTAAGTTATAGAACTATTGTTTAGTCTTGATTCTGCTCGATTCATGTATATAGAAGTCGAGCTCTCGTTCTTTTCTTTCACTCTTTGTCTTTCGTCTTATACATTATCTGATGTATTGTCTTGTATCTAGATTCTATCAAAGTAATAATAATATCAGTCTTCTATATTGATAGTATCTTTAGTCTAGCTCAGTCTCTGACATTATGAAAGATCTACACTTTCTGCAACGTTTTCATACGTTGAAATCTCATCTAGTTACTCTTTCACTCAAATGAAGTCATCTCACAATCTCTCAATCGACGATGAGCGTGCTGTCAAACAGTTCGCTCAAAGTGTGGTCGAAAATTCAGTCGAGATCTTTCGCGTAATGCAAGAGCTTCAAAATCAAGTTCGACAACATGATGTTGTCATCTCATTCTCGTTCATCATTTTCAGTTCTTCAGTCTATATAAAATTGAATTCTCAGTTTCTTGCGATGATAGCTCAGATCGTCGCACAAATCTTGAACAATCAATCTCTTCTTGTCGTTCACTTCTCTGCGAACTCTGTTGCTGTCTTCATCGCTTCTAGATTCAAGAAGCTTTTTGACATATTTGAGTATGAGAAGAACAAAGATCGATTGAATGCATGAGAGCAGAGTCTGATACAGCGCATGAACATGAACGACGATCATTATTTCTTTCATCGAGTCAAGATTGTCTATGTCGAGTCACGACTCATCATAGATAAGAAGACTCACAATCTAATGAGTCAATATCGAGTCAATGATCTTTGTATCATTTTCATCTTTGCAGATTGACAACACAAGTTACGTCATTGCTGCAACAATTCTTTCAAGACAGAAGATGCTCATCTATATCTTCGCGAAATTCTGAAGCAAGACATGAATAGCTTTGTCAACTACTACAATCTCTTCTATCAAAAGAAAGAACATTCTTTGATGAAAGATTTCTTGTTGATTGACTGTCTGAAGCGCAATGTCAATTATTTCACTCAAGTCGTTGTCTTCTTCTGACGAAATCTCGATGAAACTCAATCATTCATCTTTCATCAATGAGTTCAAGCATTCTCTGACATCGACGAAGAGCTTCAGCAGCTTAAGCATCATCAATCTCGCTTCGTCTTCGTCATCATCTCATTCATCAAAGTCAAGAACATCTCTGCATTGACTAGTAATTCTTGAAATTCAAAGATCATCATCTCTGTGACTGTTGTTTCAACAGTATCTTCGTCTCTTTCTCTCTCATCTTTCAATGAGTCAATGAATCTAAGCTTCATCATTGTCATCATTCAAGATAAGACTCTGATCGTTTCTGAAGTCAAGAAAATCTGCAACAAGTGAAAGTTGTATTACTACTGCAAATTGCAACATTCAAGCAAAATCACTAAAGAATGCTCAAATAAGAAATTCTTCACTCTGTGTATCATGAATGTCTACGACAGTGACGTCGTCAGTATAGATGAAGAAGTCTCGCTGTCTGCGAAAAAAGTTTAGTCTTTGAGCTAAGTCGCGCTCAAAGATCTGTATACATATCATCTTGTCTACTAGTCTCAATCTTTTCACTCTCACTTCAATCATATAGAAAGTTTTCTGCTAAATCTGTCTTGAAACTCTTTGAATTCGATTTGACATTCAAAGATAGTCACATGATAGTATTCTGTATTCTACGTCAAGCTCAATCTAGAGTTCTCGCTCTCGCTCTGATTGATAGTGAAGTCTTCGCTTATATCTTTATGAATAAATTCTTTGTGCAACAACATTATTTTCTCTTGCATCAATTAATTCACTCTTGCAGACTTCGAGAATTTGATGATCAAGTCGCTCTAATCAATAACATTACTCATGTTGTCAAAATCACAATGATTCTCGATGAACACATCGAAAGACTATTCTTCTATGTCACTGAATTAAGTCAATATTTCATTGTCATGAATCTGTCATGACTTCGTCATCACGTCATTGATGTCAATTTTGAACACAATATTCTCATCTTGTTTTTCTTCTTCTGTCTTAATCATTGTTGCTCATCTTTCGTCAAGATCTATGATCTTAATCAACAAGAAGAAAATTTCTCATTCGAAGTTAACAAAGTAGCTTTCTCTCAGTCTCGCTCTCAATTCACTCACAAGAAGCAACTCAGTTCACGAATCACTCACAAGAAGCAATTCAGTTCACGAATCGCTCACAAGAAGCAATTCAATCTACAGATTGCTCACAAGAAGCAATTCAGCACTCAGTTCGCTTGCAAGAAGCAATTCAGTTCTCAATTTGCTTGCAAGAAGCAACTCAGTTTTTCGTCTGCTTACAAGAAGTAATATAATCTTTCATTCGCTCACGAGAAGCAAACTAATACTCAGCTCGTTCACAAGAAACAAATCTCGTTCAATCTTGTCTCTCATCTGAAACAAGAAACTCATAGTCATATTCTTCAAGTCATTCAAAAAAGATACTCATTAAAAATCAAGTGTCAAAATTCTTCTTTCTTTAGAACTTTTGTTGTCTCTTGAGCAGATCAATTCGATCGATCTTCTATACAACTTGACATAGTCGAGTTGAGAGCTTGAAGCTTTGATCATGCTACTTGTGTCAAAGACATTGAAGTGTTTAATGTCACTCTAAAGAAAATTGATGTCTTTTTAAATCTTGAATCAATCTCGTCTTCTAGTCTAGATTCTGATGAGTCAAAGTCGCGTCGCGTGACTTTGACTATCTGTTCAAAGAACAGCTCAACTCTTGCTCAGTTCTCGTCTTGTTCTCAAGACAGTATGTATGATAAGAATTATTGTCTGAATCTTCATCAAATGAAAAAGAAATTTCATTTGACTACATTCACGACACAAGAAGATCTTGAAGTCTATCAACAAAGTAAGAACGTTGATTCAGTCACAATTCTATCATTCAGATATTTCAAGTTTCTAGACATCTTCTTCAAGAAGAATGTCGATATCTTGTCTTTGCATTGAACTCATGATCATGTCATACATCTTAAAGAAGATGCTCAACTCTCAGTCTTCGCTTTGTATGACATGAATCATGATGAAATTCTAGAACTTTGACGTTATCTGAATGAAAATCTGAGCAAAGATTTCATTCAAGTCAGTTGCTTTCAGACGATCGTCTCTGTTCTCTTCATCAAGAAACTCAAAGAAGAACTTCATTTCTGCGTGAACTATCGAGATCTGAACGCTATCACAGTCAAGAATCGATATTCTCTGCTTCTGATCTCAGAAACGCTGAATCGTCTAAGTCGAGCTAAAATCTTCATCAAGCTGAATATTATCTCTGCATTCAATCGACTTCAAATCAAAGAAGAAGATGAAGCTCTCATCGTCTTTTGCACTCGACTTGAATTATTTGAGTATCTAATCATGCTCTTCGATTTATGTAATGAGTCTGTCTCATTTCAAAAGTACATCAACAATATTCTTTGCAAACATCTAGATAAGTTCTGTACAGCTTATCTGAATGACATCTTGATCTATTTTGACAATGAACTCGAGCATGAGATTCATGTCAAGCTCATTCTGCGAAAGCTGCGAGAAGCAAATCTTCAGATGAATATAATCAAATGCAAGTTTCACGTCACTCAAGTCTCGTATCTAGAATTGATAATCATCATCAAAGATGTCAAGATGAATTCTTCTAAGATAGACATCATTGTCAACTGACTCATCTTGATCAACGTTAAAGACGTTCAAAGTTTTCTAGATTTCGCGAACTTCTATAGAAGATTCATCTATGACTATAGTAGAATAGTCACTTCGCTCACTCGTTTTATCAGAAAAGAT
>JAABVA010001719.1_pt1 | contig 22955 bp, 19 predicted proteins | sample 5560331 | NCBI WGS metagenome assembly JAABVA01 (sample SAMN12812661, study PRJNA571458) | rock metagenome | isolation source: Antarctica rocks | place: Antarctica: Victoria Land, Mt New Zealand sud | collected 2016-01-07
AGGCAACCGCGCAGGTGCTGCTGCAACTGCAGGAGCGGGCTGCGGCCGAACAGGCGGTGCAGGTCGCCAACGCCCAGATCGGGGTGGTGCTGCGGCGGCTGCTCGATGACGAGGGGATCGCGGCGCAGGGCGTCGGGGGACTGGTCGAGCTGACGGTGGGCGAGGTCCGCCGGCTGGCGCGGGCGGTGCCGACCGAGGCCGGCGAGGGCCAGGTCCAGACCGCTGGTGGTGCAGTAGGCGGGTCGGGGGCCGGCGGTCACCTGGCGGCGGTGCCGCCCCTGGAGGGCGCGACGCGGGAGCCCGCCGCCCCCATGGCGGTCACGGACTGACGCTGCCAAGGTGCGGGACGCCCGGTGGGGTCAGGGTCCGTGGGGCTCGACGGCCGCGGTGCGCGCGGTGGCCTTGACGTGATGCAGCTCGGCCTCGGGGACGGTCCGCGAGTTCGCGGAGCGCGATCCGGATCTCGCCCCGGCCGGCCTCGACCTGGTGGATTGGTTGGCCGACCTGCAGCCGGAGCAGCAGGGGCCTCGAGAGCGGGATGCGCGGCGCCCGACGGGACTGGGCCGGCCGTCGGCGGGGCAAGCCGGTTCTCCGGATGAAACTGCCGCCTGGTCGTGTCGGCGGTGGTGGTTCTTCGGTCCGGTGGCGGGTGCGGGGCTGAGCGACGCAGCGATGTCGGTGCTGCGGGCAGCCGTCGACAAGACCGAGGTCGTGGCCCGCTACCAGGCGAAGACACGGCGGATGAAGGGGTCGGACTGCCTGTGGTGGACCGGCGCGGTCAGCGCCCGCGGGCACTGCCGGTTGTGGCTCGGACGGGCCGGCGACCGCGGCGTCACGGTCATCGCGCACCGCTTCCCGTGGGCGCTCGAGCACGGCGCCGCGAGCCTGCTCGACGTCCCGGTTCTCGGGCAGTGCTACGACCACCCGCTCTGCCAGCGGATCTGGCCCGGGCACATGCAGGCCTCCAGCTACCTGGAGAACGCCCGCGAGTGGGCCAGCCGCCGGCACACCATTGGCGCACCCTTACGAGACAGCCGCGGCGCCCGCGGCCGGTCCCAGAGCCTGCGCGACCTGCTCCGCCCCGCCGAGCGCGTCGGGCTCGACCACGTCAGCTTCGCGGTGGCCAGCCGCGCCGACCTCGATGACGCCGCCGCGAAGCTGCAGGCGCGTGGCATCGAGCACGGCGAAGTCAAGGAGCTGGCGAGTTTCGGCCTGGCGATCCTGTCGTTCAGCGACCCGGACGGCGTGCACCTTGAGCTCACCGCGCCGCTGTCCTGAGCCGGGAGCGGCATCGCCCGCCGCGACCACCTCTGTGAGTGTCAACGGCGGCCGTCGTCCGGCGGTGCGTCAGGCAGACAGCGCCGGGTAGTTAGTGCACCTCATGGGCCCACCGGCTCGGAAGCTCGGTTGCCGCGGCTCGTCGAAGCTGTTGCCGGTGCTCAACCGGGGCCCTGGTGTGTGGGTAGCCCTGGCCGGTCGCGCGCGGCTGGGTGTCCTCCTCCCCAGTACGTCCATGGCGGTCGCGACGCTTTCTGGCACGGCCCTTCCGCTGCCCCGAACTCGGCGTCGCTGGCCGCCGGCCTGACGCTCTCCTCGCGGCACGGGCGGACATTCTGTACCGAGCTCTCGAACGGATGCTCGGGAGCTACACGCTCCCTGCTTCAGCCCCAGTCGCCGCCGCCGCCGTCACCGCCGTCGTCGAACTCGCCGCGGTCGTAGCCGCCGCCCCAGCCTTGTCCGCCACCGACGAGGTCCCCGAGCATCTCGACCCCGGCGACTGCACCTCCAACAGCCAGGGCCTTCTGCCAGAACGGCGTCCGGTAGTAACCACCTGGTGCACCGAGCCCGCCGCCGAAGAAGTGAGGGCGCGCAGGGTGATACTCCGGGTGCGCGGTGTACTGCTAACCCTCGACTTCCACGCGGGTAGCGGCATCGACGGTCCGCCCATCGGGTGGCAGGTCAGGGCCGAGCGGCAGGCCTAGCCGTTCACGGACCAGGCGGGTGGCGGTCAGGCCCTCAAGGACGGTCCGTTTCGCCACGTCAAACTCACCTGCGCTGCGAGCCCGCGACATCAGCGCACCGGCAGCGCTCGCCCGTTCGCTCGCATCGACTAACGCCTGCCGGCAGACCGGATCATCACCGGCGTCCAGGTTGGACACGTCCGCGGCCAGGCGCGCCTGCAGGCTGTCCACATCGGCCCGGAGACCAGCCGCTCGATCCTGGTCGCGTCGGCTTCCGAACATTGACCCTCCAAGGCTGGCGTTTCACCCACAGTAGGGCGTCGAGCGTCGTGGTGACGGAAGGTGTGCCGCGGCATGTGCGGGTTCACACCAGGGAGTCCTACGCCGGCGTCCGCGGCCAGGTGAGGCAGCCGAGGGGCGGCCGGGGACCTGCCATGGCAGACGGGGCAGGCCGGGCGCCCGTCGCAGTAGAAGGTTCGAGGCGTTGGGTGGACGTCATGGTGCCCGGCGTGGCCCCGCTGAGTCAGTGCCTGTTGGCCAGCGCGGGGCCGTGCGGCGGGTGGTCACGGTGAGCCGAGCAGGGTGCTGGCGAGGGCGGGAGGTGGGCGATGACTGACAGGTGGCCGTCGTCGGTTGTCTGGAGTGCGGCGTCGGGCGGGGCGGCTGCAAGCGCTTGTCCGTGGCGGAGCGGGACGATGCGGTCGGTGCGTTCGTGGACCAGGATGACCGGTTGGTGCACCTGGTCGGGGGTAGAGGGCCACCGCGCGGCAAGGGCGGCCAGGTCCTGCTGGTAGCCGCCGAGGTCCTGGCGGGCGGACTCGCTCAGACCGGCGGCAATCGCGGCGGCGTCGGCCAGGTCGCTCACGGCGGTGAGGTCGGCCTCCGCACGGTGCTCGCGCGCGTGGCCGCCATGACGAGCGGAGCGCCCAGATCAGCGACGGGCGAGCAGCACGTCAGGAGTGTCCCGCTGGCCTCGGACACGCAACAGCAGCCCCGGTCGACCGGCCAAAGTTGCCGGGGCTGCTGCGCAGCGAGCCTAAATGCGGGCCAGCAGCGGGGCTAAGCCGAGCAGGAGAACGACGTACGGCGGGACGACGCCCTCGCCATGGGTGCGTGAGCTTCCAGTGGAGGCCCACCCGAGCGCCGCGCTCAACCCATCATCGTGTGCCGCGACGGGTGGGCCGGCACAAAGGTCGGACGATCGGACGTCTTCGCCATCCCGACGCTCAGCGAGCTGGTTCAGCTGGCCTGGTCGGCCTCGGGGTGGGAGGGGCTGAGCCGGGCGACGACGGCCAGCAGCTGGGCCGACAACTCCACGATCTCAGCTACCAGTTCGTCTCGACGCCGCTGCAGGTGGTCGACCTCGGCTTGGGTGGAGGAGCGCGCCGCGACGGCCTCGCGGCCGGCCGCGTCCCGCAGGTCCTGGGCCTGGGCTGCAGCCCTGGCGAGGGTGCCAGTCGCCTCCAGCTCAAGGTCCCGGCGAGCTTGGGCCAACTCCGTTGCCAGCACCTCGCGCCGGTTCTGGTGCAACGAGTGCACCAGGCGCATCTCGCGCTCGGCGGCCTCGTGGCAATCCTGCAGCGCACGTGCCTGCTCGGCCTGTTGCGCAGCGAACGCGACGTTGGCCTGCTCCCGCTGCCTGGCCACCTCCACCGTGGCAGCGGTGCGCAGCGCACCGGCCTCCTGCTCGGCCAAGCACATCAACTGGACCATCCGGTCACCAAGGGCGCGCACCGACGGGCGCCAGCGGTTCTGCTGTTCGCGTTGCTCCGCCAGCTCCCGGCGTTGGGCAGCAAGATCGTCGTGCTCCCAACGCAACTCAGCCAACTCCTGCTCCAACACCAAGACGTGGGCATCGACCTGCCCCGGGTCGTAGCCGCGAGCAACCACGCAGAACACAGCAGCCTCGGCCGTGACCTCGACCGGGATGCGCACCAACCCCGCACTGACCTCATCGACCACACCAGCAGCATGCGTCCGCTGCCATCGCCCAGTGGGGAGCAACGCCGGACCTCCAGCCCAGCGGTAGGTCACACCGCGAACACCTGCTGTGCGCCGGCACCGGCAGCCTGCTGGCCGTCAGCCCGCTCGGGCGGCGCAGCAGCGCGCACCTCGACCCCTCGTCACCCTCGCGTTCTTCACCCGCGTCGCGTGCGTCGGGCGTGAACGCTCGGAAGTAGGGCAACAAGGCCGGGCTTCGACCTGTGCCGGAACCAGAGGAGGAACGGCCTTAGGTACAGGTCGTTCCCGGCGCGACACCGTGCTGCCGCTCGAGTTATCCAGGGAACGCCCACCGGATTGTCCACAAGGCCCTGCAGGGAGTTTAAACTGCCCTCGGGCGGTTTCTCGCGTCCAGAGTGCCTTCGAGGCTGCAAGGGCCTGCTGGCGGCCATCCGGGGGCCAGCAGGGTGCTCTGGGTGCATCGCTTCGTCGACGCAGGTGCAGCAGCACGACCGTGCCCGACCGTCCGGGTCGTGGCTTCTCACTCGTGGTCCAGCTCGCCGCTGACCCGGTGGTCTGCGTAGTAGAGGGCCTCCTCGACGAGTGCCCGGACGTGTTCGCCGCGGGCGCTGAACACGTGCAGCCGGCCCTGCTTGCGCAGGCTCACCAGGCCGGCGAGGCGGAGCTTCGCGAGGTGCTGCGAGGTGGCGGACGCCGTCGCGTTGGTGAGCGAACTCAACACCCCGACTTCCCGGTCGGCGCGGGCGAGCAGCTACAGGATCCGCAGCCGGGTCGGGTCCGCGAGCAGGGCGAGCGTCGTCACGGCGACGTCGACCTGCTCAGCCGTGGGCAGGTCCAGGTCGGGCTCGGCTCGGGGGTGCCCGTCGGGTGCGGGGGTGATGCCGCTTATCCCATCCTGTCGTGCGCGTGGTCGCGCATACGTGACAGTTTGGCAGATATGAGCCACGCCCCGACGTCGTGGGTGACGACAGCACCAGTTCTGTCTGTGACCACCGACGGGTGGTGGTCCTCACTCTCGGCCCGTGGCCCGGTGTTAGCCTGCAGCCTGCAGCCGCGACTGCTGCTACCGATCGGCGGCGCGATCGAGCAGGGCTCTCGGGCTCCGGCGAAGTCGGCCACGACAGAGGCCTGCGAGCCAGCAGGACGGCAGCGGCGACAGCGAAATGGACTCATGCAGGTCCCCCGAACCCGAGCACCTACCGCTGGCCGGCTGGTCGCCGGCCAATCACTCTGGAGCAACGGCAGGCGAACAACGAGCCCCGCGGCGAGTCCTCCAGCGCGGGTAGACGTGGTGCTCCGCTGTGCCCGTCACGCCAGGTGCACGTAGGCTTCACTGCCGCACGCGATACTGATGCGGTGATCGAGCTGCCGGGTGACGGCGAGGGGCCGGACCTCGCGCGGCTGGTGGAGGTGCTCGGCCCCGCCGTCCTGCGCGTGCTGTCGACTCCGGGCCTGCAGGCGGTCCGGGTGCGTCAGGTCGTGGTCTACGACGTCGCCGATCCGCCGGTGCTGCGGCCGGGCGACGTGCTGCTGGGGGTGGGTCTGGTCGCCACGTCCGACGAGGCGTGCCGGGTCGTGCGGACCGCCGCGTCTGCTGGTGTCGCTGCCGTTGTCGTGCGCTCGAATGCGGGGGACTTGCCACAGCTGCGCACGGCGGCCTTCCAGAGCGAGACAACTCTCATCGTGCTGCCGGCGGCCATGCGTTGGGAGCAGATCAGTGTGCTCATCCGGCATGCGATCACGGTCGTGCCACAGGGGCCGCAGAGTGCGACAGCGACCGGAGATCTCTTCGGTTTCGCCAACGTCCTGGCTCGGGCTGTCGGTGGCGAGGTCACGGTCGAGGACCCCACGAACCACGTCCTGGCCTATTCCACTCTGCATGTCGACGAGCTCGACGAGCCACGCCGGGAGGCGATCCTCGGTCGCAAGGTTCCTGAGGCGTACCTGGACCACCTGCACAGCTGCGGCGTCTTTCAGGCCTTGCACGCCACCGATGAGGTCGTGCAGGTCGCCGCGGACGAGCGGCTGGGCCTGCGCCGGCGGATGGTCGTGGCAGTACGAGCAAACGGTGAGCTGCTCGGGTCGATTTGGGTGCAGGAAGGCCACATCGAATTCGGACCCGGCGCTGAAGGGGCTCTGGCGGAGGCCGCGCGCATCGCCCCCGCGCACCTGATCCGGGCACAGAGCGCTGGGCTTACGCTGCGCCAGCGTCGCGAGGACTTGCTCAAGGGCTTGGTCGACGGCAGTGCCGACATCGGGGCCGCGGCCGATGCCTTGGGCTTCGACGCCGAGCTGCCATGCGCGGTGATTGGCATCGCGGTTGACTCCGCCGGGCGGCTCGGAGCTGATCATCCCGTTGTCCGGCGACTGGACGAGCTGCTCAGCGCCCGCGCGATGGCTTTCCGTTGGTTGGTTGCCAGCGTTTTCAGCGAGGGGCGTCTGCTGGTGCTGATCCCGGAGCTGACTGGCCCGCGCGACCAGGTGGAGGCGGGCATCGAGCGGCTGGCTAGGAGCCTTGCCGCCGACGCCCAGCAGGCGGGGCTGGCCGTGCGGGTGGCCTGCGGTCCGGTGGTCGGGGCGCTGGGGGACGTTGTCGGCGGTACGGGCAGGGTGGACCAGATTCTGCGACTGCTGTCCCGGGACCCGTCCTGGGGGCCGGTGGGGACGTACGACAGTGCTCGGGCCGCCGTGGCGGTGGGCGATGTGGTGGCGGCGCTGGCCGCGGTCGGCTCGGTTCGGGACGGCCCGGTCGTGCGGTTGCTCGAATACGACCGCCGTCGCGGCAGTGACTACCACCGCACGCTCGACACCTGGCTCGACAGCTTCGGCGACAACGCACGCGCTGCGCGGGCCCTAGGCATCCATCCCAACACGGTCCGCTACAGGTTGCAACGGGTCGTTGAGCTATCCGGCATCCGCCTCGACGACCCGGAGGAGCGTCTCATCGCGATGCTGCACCTACGGCACGTCCGGCGGTCCGCGGGTTCCGACGCCGGGGCGGTGCGGACCGATGAGAAAGCGTCGGACGGCTCAGATCCTGACCGTTGTCCGTGAGGTGAGTACGTCCTGCAGCACGTCTGTCCGCACGGTGACCCCCAGGCCCGGCCCGGTGGGGACGGAAATACGGCCGTCCTCCAGCGCGAACGGCTCGGTGATGTCTTCGGCGAAGTACCGCGCGGAGGCAGAGATGTCACCGGCGAGCGTGAAGTTCGGCAGCGCGGCGAGCGCCAGGTTGGCAGCCCGGCCGAGCCCGGTCTCGAGCATGCCGCCACACCACACAGGGGTGTCCAGCGCCTGGGCGACGTCGTGCGCGCGGCGCGCCTCGAGGTAGCCGCCCATGCGTGCCGCCTTGATGTTAACGATGCTGCAGGCGCCCGCGAGCACGGACCGGGCTGTCGCGGCGGCTGAGGTGATCGACTCGTCCAGGCAGATCGGCGTGACGCATCGGCGGGCGAGCTCCGCGTGTAGCGCCAGGGCATCGTGTTCGAAGGGCTGCTCTATGAGCAGCAGGCCCAGATCGTCCAGCTTCTGCAAGTGCGCGAGGTCCTTGGCCCGGTAGGCCGTGTTGCCGTCGACCTGCAGATCGAGGTCGGGTCCGACTGCCTGCCGCACCGCCGTCACGGGTACCACGTCAAACCCGGGCTCGATCTTCAGCTTTACCCGGCGATACCCCTGCTCGCGGTAGCGGCCGACCGTCTCAATCAGTTGCTCGACGGTGTCGGTGATCCCCACCGACACACCGACATCGACCCGCTCACGGGTCCCGCCCAGGTAGGTCGCCAGGCTCATCCCCGCCGCCTGAAGCTGGGCGTCGAGGACCGCGAGCTCGAGGGCCGCTTTGGCCATCCGGTGCCCGACGAACCCGGCCGTCAGCTCCGCAACCCACGCAGCGTGGAGGTCCTCGCACGCCAGTACTGCGGGCACGAGGTAGCGCTCCAGCACCTGGGCCGCCGACTCCACGTACTCCTCGTTGTAGACCGGGTCAGACAGCGCAACGCACTCACCGTATCCCGTCACGCCGTCCGCGGTGTGCACCGCGACAACCAAGACGTCGCGTGCGGTCTGCACCCCGAAGGAGGTACGGAAGGCGCTGACTAGCGGCATCTGCAGGCGCAACAGTTCGACGGACGTGAGCTTCATTGCTGGTCCTCTCCCAGTTCCACGATGAGCGCGGCCAGCAGGCCGGCTCGTTCAGGCATTGCCGACACGAGCGCGTACTCGCCCTCTGCGTGCGCGCCGGCGCCCACCGCGCCCATCCCGTCCAGGGTCCGCACGCCGAGGGCGGCGGTGAAGTTGCCGTCCGAGCCGCCGCCGACTCGGGCCGTTCCCAGCTGGGGCAAGCCGCAACGGGACGCCGCCCGCTGCGCGAGAGCCAGCAGCTCCAGCGACGTCTTCTCCTCCATGGGAGGCCGGTTCATCCCGCCCTCGACCGTCATCGTGGCACCTCCGGGCGGCTGCAGGGAGCGGAGTTCGGCGTCGACCCGAAGCTGCTCCTCGACGGTGGAAGCACGGACATCAATCGCGATGGACGCCCCGGACGGAACGGTGTTGCGGGTGGTGCCTGCGCTCGCCATCGTGACGGTGACCGTGGTCCCCAGCTCGGGGCAGGCGACGGCCTCGAGGGCAATCACGACGTGCGCTGCGGCCACCAGCGCGTTGACGCCCTTCTCCGGCTCGAGGCCCGCATGCGCGGAGCGCCCGGTGAGGTGCAGGTCGTAGTTGCTGACCCCCTTGCGTGCGGTCTTCAGCCTGCCGTCGAGCGATGCCTCGAGCACCAGCACCGCCGAGGCGGATCGCGCGGTCGACTCGACGATGCTGCGCCCGGCGGGTGAGCCGATCTCCTCGTCCGCCGTCACGAGCAGCACGACTGGGGGACGGGGGATTGTCGTCGTTCTGAGCACGGACAGCGCGAACAGCGCCTGAACCAGCCCGGCCTTCATGTCGAAGGCGCCGGGCCCGGTCGCCCGGTCGCCGTCGGACTCGAAAGGCCAGCGGTCGATCGTGCCGGCGGGCCAGACGGTGTCGAGGTGCCCGAGCAGGAGAACGGGACCGGCTTGCGAGTCCAGCGCAGGCAGTTGCCAGCGGAGCACCGGTGTGCCCGCCTGGTCGATACGTTCGGGTTCGGCGCCCAGCAAGCGAGAGCCGTGCTCGGCGAGCAGGTCGGCCGTCGCGACGAGCATCGCCGGCTCAGACGAAGGTGACTCGCTGGAGACCAGGACGCCGAGCAGCCCCACCATCTGCTCCTGCCGGGCCGCCAGGTCCGCGACGAACCGCGCCACGGGATCCGTGCTCCGGGCTGCGGGGTCTCTCGTCATCTAGTCAGCTTCTCCCACAACAAGGCGGTAGCCCCGCTCGTCCACGGCACCGATGCGGAACCCGGCGTCGTACGCGGTGGCGAGCACGTGCCGCATGGCCAGCCGCCATTCCTGACCCAACTCCGGGTCGTCCGCCCGGATGGTCTCGTAGTTCGCCGGCACCTCGATCACCGCGCCGGCGCGTGGGCTCAGGTCGGCGGCGACCGGCCGACCGTCTCGGGCGCGGAGCAGCGCCGGCCACTCACCACCGGTGGGAGCCGACGCTGTCTGTCCGGCCCGCGTCGGAAGCGGGCGGTGCAGGTCCCAGACCGCCTCAATACGGTCGGAGGCGTCACCGAAGTTAATCGAGTCACTCATCGCGCCGTAGAAGTCGGCGTGGAAGGTCGCCGCGCGGGCGCCGAGTGCGGTCACGTTGAACATCGTGTTGCGGCGGACCAGCGGATCGAACGTCCAGCGCATCTCGGCGATGTCGTGCTCGAGGCACGTACGGCGCTGCGCCAGCTTGAGGGCAAGTCCGATGCCGCGGCGGCGGTGGCCGGGGACGACACCGGCCTGATGGGAATGCACGTGCAGCGTCGGTGACCAACCGAGGAAACCGAGCGCGAACCCCACCACGGGCTGCTCGGGGTGCCGGCGGTCGGTCGCAAGGTGCACCGGGTTACCGGCGAACGCCAGCGCCCGCAGCTCGTTCGGGGCGAGCGTCCCGCGCGGGCCCCACACCAGGTCCCCGGCGTGCGCGATCAGCCGGGCGGCGTGCTCGCTGTCGGCCTCAACGACCGTCACGCCCGCCCGCGCGGCTGCCTGTTGCGCCTCGCCGGCAGCGGTTCCCGCGTCCACAACGCCGCCGGCCCTCATATCGGCCGCCGGCAGGCAGGGTCCCGGAAGCTCACAGTCCTTTGCACCTCTATGCCTCCGCCCGCTTCGTGTTGGCGTCCATGGTGTCCTGTGGCTGGTACCCGGCAGTAGTGCAGGGGAGCAGACTTGCCGGGATATACCTGTGGATCCGCACAAGTCCCGGGCTGGCCGGTCTCTCTAGGCTGGGCGAACCCTGAACCGCGCAAGGGCTGCCGACCAGAAGGATCGATTCGTATGGTGGACATAACGAGCGACGGCGGGCCGATTGTGATCGACGACAGCGATAGTCGCCTGCGACAGCTCGGCTACACGCCCAGGCTCGAGCGCGGCCTCACGACCAAGGGCTCAGTGATCCTGGCACTGTCCGACATCACCCCCGCAGGCTCGCTGCTGATCGTCGGGATCGCGGTGATCGCGCTGGCCGGGACCGGTTCGGTCATCGCCTACCTGGCCGGCGCCGGGCTGGCCATCATGGTGGCGCTGTGCATGGCCGAGCTGGGCTCCCAGTTCCCCGTCGCCGGCGGCATCTACAGCATCGTGGCGCGCGTGCTAGGGACGTGGGCCTCGTTCCTGACGCTGTTGAGCTACGTGGGGCAGGCGATCTTCCTGCCGGCCAGCATCGCCCTCGGCGTTGGTACCTACTTGAACTCGCTGAACTCCTCTATCCCGGTCAACCTGACGTCGGCGATCGCGATGGTTGTGGTGACCGGATTGGCGATGCTCAAGATCCATGTCAACGCGGTGATGACCGCGCTGTTCCTCCTGCTCGAGCTGGTCGTCATCGTGGTGATCGCCGTCGCCGGCTTCTCACGCCCCGTCCAGAGCGTAACGACGTTCCTGCACCCGCAGGGTCTGGTCAACGGCCAGCTGTCGGCCTTCGCCACCGGCGCCGTCATCGCTGCGGTCGCCGTCGCCCTGCAGTCGGTGAACGGCTACGACGCGGCGATCTCCTTCGCGGAGGAGACCAAGGGCCCGACGCGCAACGTCGGCAAGGCGGTGCTGTGGTCCTGTCTGATAGGCGTCGTACTCGAGCTCGCCGCGTTTCTCGGCGCGGCGTTCGGCGCACCGGACCTGAAGACATTCCTGGGTTCGAGCACGCCGCTGACATACGTCGTGGAGCAGCGCTTCGGGCACACCGCAGGCACGATCCTGACCGTCGGTGCGGTCATCGCGTTCTTCAACGCGTGTCTCGCGATCACGCTCCAGATGGCCCGGGTGCTGTGGGCCAGCGGCCGGGACGAGATCTGGCCCGGACCGGTGAGCACCGCGCTGCACAAGCTCCTGCGGTCGACTGATGCGCCGTGGGTGGCGACGCTCGTCGTGGGCTTTTTCGCCACGGTGCTGTGCTTCCTGTCCGACATCGTCGCTGTCGTGACGTTCGTCTCCGTACTGACGATCGCGATCTACGTCTTCGTCGGCGTCACAGCGATAGTCAACCGGCTTCGCGACAGGACCGCGACACGGACGTTCCGGATGCCGCTGTTCCCCATCCCGCCACTGCTCGCGATCATCGGCGCGGCGGTCGCCCTGAGCCAACAGACCACCCGCGATCTCCTCATTGTCGTGATCCTCTACGCGGCCGGCCTGGCTTACTACTTCCTGTACCTGAGGTCTAAGACGGCCGCGATGGCGGCTCTGCGAGCGACCCGGGTGGACACGTGAGAGAGCCGGAGATCGCCGTTACCGACCTGATCGACCGGCGCGAGGTCGCCGTCCCCGACAAAGAGCTCGAACCGCTTACTGCGCATTGGCACAGGATGCGTGAACTGCGCGGCGCGCTCGACGAACGCCTGCTCGGCGACGCCGAACCGGCTATTACCTGGACAGCAAGAAGTCCCGATGCAGACTGAGCTCGCCGCGCTGTCCATCACGCAGGTATCGGCACTCATTGCTTCGGGCGAGGTCTCCTCCGTCGCCGTCACCGAGTCGGCGCTCGCGGCGATCGCGGCCCACGACGACGGGCTCAAGGCCTTTATCGACGTCTACCGCGAGAGCGCGCTCGTCGAGTCAAGAGCTGCGGACGCCGAGATCGCGTCCGGGAACTACCGCGGGCCGCTTCACGGCGTTCCAACGGCGGTAAAGGACAACATCTACATCGGTGGCAAGCGCACGACTATGGGTTCGAAGATCCACAGCAACTTCGTGCCCGCTCGCGACGCCGGGGTGACTACACGGTTGTCCGCGGCGGGAGCGATCGTCGTCGGCAAGACCAACATGCACGAGTACGCGCTGGGTGGCACGACCGACAACCCGCACTGGGGGACCTGCCGCAATCCGTGGGACACGACGAAGACCCCCGGTGGTTCCAGCGGTGGGTCCGCGGTCGCGCTGGCGACCGGCATGGCAGCGGCCGCGCTCGGTTCGGATACCTCCGGCTCCATCCGCATCCCCGCAGCGATCTGCGGCGTCGTCGGGCTCAAGCCGACGTACGGGCGGGTGAGTCGGTACGGCGTCTTCCCGGAGGCATGGACGCTCGACCACGTCGGCCCCATGACCCGGACGGTGCGGGACGCCGCGCTGGTACTCGACGCGATCAGTGGGCACGACCCACGGGATCCGGGTTCGCTCGGGCTGCCGCGGACCACGACGGCCGACGCACTGCGCGACACGTGCGAGGGAATGGTCATCGGAGTGGAAGAGGACTTCTACTTCACCGACATCGACGACGCCGTCGCTCAGCTTGTGCGGGCCGGCATCGAGGCGCTGCGCCGGCTCGGTGCGACGGTGCGGACTGTGTCGATCCCGGGACTGGCGCACACCGAATACGCGCTGACCGTCATCGACACCTCCGAGACCAGCACTGTGCACCACGCGAACCTGCGCGACCGCCCGCAGGACTACGGCAACGACGTCCGGCTACTCCTCGAGTGCGGGGAGCTGCCCTCGGCGGTCGACTACCTGGAGGCGCAGCAGGTGCGCCAGTCGCTGCGAGGCGAGGTGCGCCGTGCCTTCGCGGATGTCGACGTCCTCATCGGGCCGACGCTGGGCAGCCGGACACCCACGATCGGGGAGGACACGGCGCTGGTGAACGGTGCGCCGGTGAATGCCATCGAGAGCATGATCCGGCTGGTCGGACCGGCGAGCCTGCTCGGCCTGCCGTGCCTGTCGATACCGTGCGGGATGGTCGATGGGCTGCCCGTCGGCATGCAGATCGTCGGGCCGGCGCTCGGCGAGCAGGCGGTGCTTAACCTCGGGCACGCCTTCGAGCAGACCGAACCCCTCAGGGGGCTGCGGCCGAGCGACTATCTGGCCTGATCCCGGCGCGGGGCCGTTGTCTCACGGGCCGCCCTTGCACGCACGCGCGGGCGCAGGCTGCTCAGCGGGGTGATCGACCCGGCCCGAACTCGTGGCTACGCTGCGATCACCGGAACAACGTTCCGAGACGTGAGCTTCAATGTTGCGTTCTACGAGTCGCTCGGATGTATTGAAGATCCTGAACGCCACCCGGCGATGGTCCAGCGGCGACGGATCGAGGCGGCGCTCGGTCTCGACCGGTTCGGCACACGCGTCATCATGCGGCTGGTTCTGTGAGGGGCGCTAGCGACTGGCCCGCCCAACCCCCTCAACTCAGCGGTCGTGTTGGCGAACACTGAGAACGCCGACTTGCTGGTGTTGATGTCTGTACTGGGCTCGTGAGGAGTCAGTCGAATAACAAGTTGGCCATATCGACCACCGGGCCCGACTTCAGCCCGGGTCCACGACGCCAGGCTGTCGATTGGGGTCTTGACGGGCCTGCGTTGCTTCTTTATGGTCCGCAACTAACTCGACCAGGAGGTAGCTCATGGCCACGATCGATGCTGTGGAAGTCGTCCCCGGCAGCAACGAGCTGAAGCGGAACGCGCTCGGCCTGCCCAGCGCCATGGGCATGTCACTGGCCTTCATTTCGCCGACGATCGGGGTCCTGTTCATCAGCGCGCTGGTGGCGAGCAAGGCCGGTGTGTCGTCGCCGTTCGTTTTCATCTTCGGCACCATCGGCATCACGCTGATGGCGTCCACGCTGGCCCAATTCACCAAGCGCGTCACCTCAGCCGGCACGTTCTACAAGTTCATCACGCTCGCCTTCGGGCCTAGGACCGGCTTGGTCGCGGGCATGCTGCTCATGTTCGCGTACGCCCTGCAGTCACCCTTGAACACGAACCTGTTCGGCGGCTACGTCAGTGACGCGCTGAAGAACGACTTCGGGATCAGCGCCCCGTGGTGGGTCCTGATGATCGCGATCGTGGTCGCCGTCGGGGCACTCGCCTGGTACTCGGTGCACGTGTCGATGCAGTTCGGCATCGCCTTTCTCATCGCTGAGGTCACGGTCGTGGCGATCCTGCTGGTCTACATTGTGGTCACCGGAGGGGACTCCGGTCAGGCGCCGCAGGCCTTCACCCCGTCCCAGAGCACCAACGGTTTCGGCGGGATGGGCCAAGCCTTCGTCTTCATCGTGCTGACCTTCTTCGGCTTCGAGTCGTGCTCCACTGTCGCCGAGGAGGTCCGCAACCCGCGCAAGAACCTTCCCATTGCGCTGATCGGCTCGGTGTTGCTGACTGGCCTATGGTTCACGCTTGCCGTCTACGCCATTATTGTCGGCTACGGCGCGAAGCACATCGACCAGCTGGCGGGGGCCACCGCGCCGCTGCACGACCTAGCGCAGCGCTACGTCGGGCACTGGTACGCCAACATCGTCGACCTCGCCGCAGTGTCGGCCTTGATCGCCGTCGTGCTGGCGATCCACACTGCGAACTTCCGCATCATGTACGCCCTCGGTCGGGACGGACTCCTGCACCGAGCCTGCGGTCGGACGCACAACAAGCACCAAACGCCGCACGTCGCAATCATCGTGTACAGCATCGCCACCCTGGCGATCGGCTTGGCGGCCGGGATCGGCTGGGGGCCGATCAACGCCTTTGGCAACCTGGGCTACCTGTCCTCGCTGGGCATCCTGCCGATCTTCATCCTGACCAACATCGCCCTGCCGACCTTCATGCTCAAGCGATACCGCGACGAGTTCTCGGTGCTGGTGCACCTGGTCTTTCCGACGCTGTCCTCGCTGACGTTCCTCGGGGCCATCTACCTGAACCTGCACCCGTGGCCGAAGTCGCCGCTGAACGTCATGCCCTGGATCATCCTAGCCGTCATCGCGGCCGCAATCGTCTGGGTGAGCATCCTGGGGCGCGGCGGCTCCGACACCCTGGACCGGCTCGGCAAGGTCCTGTTCATGGCGCCGACGGCCGAGGACACCGCCGCCTCCGCACCATCCAGCGGGACGGCCGTGCCCACCCAGGCGCGGCCGGGCCTCGGCGGCGCCAGCGCGCCGCGGTAGCAGCCGCCGGGCGGGGCAGCCAACGACGCCCCGTCCGGTTTTGTTACCTTGTGGAAACAAATCCGGCACGCAATCGAGAGAGAACGTGATGAGCAGGCTGGCAGGACGGTCCGCGCTGATCAGCGGAGGTGCCTCGGGCATCGGGCGCGCCATCGCCGAGGTCTATCTTGAACATGGCGCACGGGTCGTGATCAGTGACCGCAACGGCGAGCTGCTCGCTGCCACCGCCAAGGTGCTGACGGCCCTCGGTGACGTGACCGCCGTTGAGGGCGACGTTCGGTCCATGGCAGACGCTGGGACCATGGTGCAGCGCACGGTGGAGGCGTACGGCTCGCTGGACATCCTGGTGTGCAATGCGGGCATCACGAGCGTCATGCCGATCGAGCAGCTCGAGGAAGACGAGTGGGACCGGGTGCTCGAGACCAACGTCAAGGGCATGTTCACGCTCATCAAGCACGCGATACCGCACATGAAGGCGGCCGGCAGGGGCAGCATCGTCACGCTCGGCTCCGAAATGGGCATCGTCGCCGTACCCGAGTCACCTGCGTACAACGCAAGTAAGGGAGCGGTCATGATGTTCACCAAGTCCCTGGCCCTGGACCTGATCCGTTACGGAATCCGCGTCAACGCGCTCTGTCCAGGCATCACCAACACCCCGCTGCTGCAGGCCGAGGTCGACAACAGCATGGATCCCGTGAAGACCGCAGCCGAGCAGTCGACGTGGGCGCCGATCCTGCGCACCGCCGACCCCCGCGAGATCGCCATGGGTGCCCTGTTCCTGGCCAGCGACGAGAGCTCCTTCGCTGTCGGCAGCAACCTCGTGCTCGATGGTGGGTTCACCGCGAAGTGAGTGCCGGGACGCGGCCGAGACGCAGGTCTGGGGCAGAGTTGTCTGCGGTCTCCGGGCTGGAGTCGGTGCGTCCCGCCCTGGTGCCACAGGACCTGCGGATAGCCAACTTGCGCCGCGTCGTGCAGGAGCTGCGGTCAGAGCCGACCCTGTCCCGGGCCGAACTTGCCCGCCGCACGGGCATGGCCGTGCCCACGGTCCACCGGCTGGTGTCCGACCTCGAAGCCAGCGGCCTGGTCGACGAGCAGGCCCTGCCAGCCGACGACGGACGGCTCGGCCGGCCACCGACCGTCTACCGCTTCCGGCCCGAGACCGGAGTCGTAGCTGGCATCGACGTCGGTAACGAGACGACCCGCATCGCGTTGGCTGATCTCAGCGGGGCGATCATCGAGTTCCGGTCGCAACCGACCGACTCCAGCCCGACCGGCCTGGTCGGCGCGCTCGTGAGCGGCGTCCGGCAGCTGTTGCGGCAGGTCGACGCGCCTCTGGTCGGCGTGGGCGTCGGAGTCGCTTCTGTCGTCCACCCGCAGACCGGGGCGCTCTGCAACCCCCCGCAGCACCACGCCTGGGTCGGTCTGGCACTTGGCGGCGAGCTCGCCGGCCAGCTCTCCTGCGGCGTCAGCGTCGATCAGGACGACCACCTCGCGGCCATCGCCGAGTGCAGCAACGTCGGCACAGCCCCCGGCGCCGACTCGCTGCTGGTCCTGCAGATCGGCAAAGGCATCGGCGTGGGCTACGTCCTGCACGGCCAGAAGGTCGCGGGATGGATGGGCCGCTTCGGGCGGGTGGCGGGCTGGCCCGTCACCCAACCGAAGCGCCTGCTGCCCGGCGACACGCTGGGGGAGACCCTGCCCACATGTGGTCTAGTGGCGCAGTACCGCGCCCGCGGCGGCAGCGGACTGGTCACCGACGGCAGCGGACTGGTCACCGACGGCAGCTCGCTCGCGGACGCGGCGCGTGACGGCGACCGGCACGCGAAGGCCGTGATGCGCTGGGCCAGCCTCGAGATCGCCTCCCTGCTGAGCCGCCTCGACGCCCTGGTCGCGCCGGAGGTCTTGGTGTTGGGGGGCGGCCTGTCGGGCTGCTTCGATCTGCTCGAGCCCGACATCCGCTCCGGGCTGGCGGACGGTGTCGACCTGCGTCCTTCCACCCTCGGCGACAAGGCCGTGGTCGCCGGCGCCGTCGTGACGGGCAGCCAGTTCGTCGGCGACTGGCTGATGCGCCAGCTCCAACGCGCCTGACGTTCGGCCCGCAACACCCCCGCCCCAACAGCACCGAGGAGACCCCGTGGAGACCCTGCCCGCACTCGTCGCCGGCAAGCCGATGACCGCCGACGCCACCGTTGACGTCCTTAACCCGTCGACGGGTGAGGTCATTGCCGTCACGGTCGACTGCGGCCCCAAGCAGGTGGCGGCAGCCGTCGAGGCGGCTGCCGAGGCGCAGGTGACCTGGCGCGCGCAGCCGGTGGCGGACCGGGCGCGGGTGCTGAGGCGGATCGCCCAGCTGATCGAGCGTGACCAGCAGGAGCTCGGCCGGCTGGAGAGCGAGCAGACCGGCAAGCCGGTTACGCAGGGCCTGCGCGACGCAGAGCTGACCGCCCGATACTTCGACTTTTACGCCAGTGCCGTCGAGACCTTCTACGGCACGACGATCCCTCTGAACGACAGCAATTTCGTGTTCACCGGGTACGAGCCGCACGGCGTCACCGCGCACATCGTCCCGTGGAACTACCCGCTGCAGATTCTGGCCCGCTCGGTCGCGCCGTCGCTGGCGATGGGCAACTGCTGCGTCGCCAAGCCAGCTGAGGAGGCGCCCCTGACCGTCCTGCGCCTCGCCCAGCTCGCCCTCGAGGCGGGTCTTCCGGCCGGCGCGTTCAACGTCGTGCCCGGCCTTGGCGAGACCGCGGGTGCGGCCCTGACCGCCCACCCGGGGATTGGGCACATCTCGTTCACGGGCAGCGTCGAGGTCGGCCGCATCATCAGCCACGCCGCGGCCGAACGCCTCATCCCGGTCACCATGGAGCTCGGTGGCAAGTCACCGAACGTCGTGTTCGCCGACGCCGACCTTGAGCGCGCGGTGCCGGTCATCGTCAACTCGATCCTGCAGAACGCCGGCCAGACCTGCAGCGCCGGCGCCCGCCTGCTCGTGCAGGCCGAGATCGCCGACGAGCTCGTGGCCCGGATCGCGGAGCGCTTCGCGGCCGCCACCGTCGGGCCGGCGCTCTCGGACCCCACGATCGGCCCCCTGATCAGCGAGCAGCAGCGGGAGAAGGTCCTGCACTACGCGGAGCTCGCGCGCGAGCAGGCCAAGGTCGTCTACGGCGGCGAGGCCCTGCGCGGCGGCGACTACGGCGACGGCTTCTTCGTCCAGCCGACCCTTGTGACGGGAGTCGACCCGACGAGTGCCCTCGGGCAGGACGAGATCTTCGGACCGTTCCTGGTGGTCACTACCTTCACCGACGAGGACGAGGCGGTGCAGCTCGCCAACGGCACCGACTACGGCTTGGTAGCCGGCGTCTGGACGAGCGATGTCGGCCGGGCTCACCGAATGGTCCGCTCGATCGTGGCCGGCCAAGTGTTCGTCAACAGCTACGGGGCGTCAGGCGGCGTGGAGCTCCCGTTCGGCGGCTTCAAGCACTCCGGGTACGGCCGGGAGAAGGGCGCCGAGGGTCTGCGCGGGTTCGCGCAGGTCAAGACCGGCGTCATCGGGCTGTGAGCTCGCTGGCCGGCGCGCTCCGGCACCTGCCGCTCGCGTTGGCGCCGGACGTGCCGCTGCCGCTGCCCATCGACGACCCGCGGCTGGACACCCCGGCGGTGCTGGTCGACCTCGACGTCGTCGAGCAGAACCTCGGCCGGACCGCTGCCTATGCCGCCCGCAACGGCGTGACTCTGCGGCCGCACATCAAGACCCACAAGAGCGTCGCCGTCGCCCGCCTGCAGCTGGCGGCGGGCGCGACGGGGGTGTGCGTCGCGACCGCCAGCGAGGCGCTCGTCATGGCTGAGGCCGGCATCGGCGACATCACCATCGCTTACCCGTTAACGGGGCGGGCCAAGCTCGACCGGGTCGAGCGGGCACTGCAGGCGGCCAGCATCAGCCTCACGTCGGACTCCGACACCCTCACGGAGGCCTACGGCGACCTTGCCGGCCGTGCGGGACGCACTCTTCGCGTGGTGGTGGAGGTCGACACCGGGATGCACCGGGCGGGGGCCCGCCCCGAGCTGGTCATCGACCGCGCCACCAGCATCGCCAAGACACCAGGGTTGGAGTTCGACGGGATCCTGACGCACGCAGGTCATGCCCATGACGTGCCGGGGCCGCAAGGGATCGCGCTGGTGGCACGTCAGGAGGCGACCGTTATGGGAGACCTGCGGAGTGAGCTCGAGGCAGCCGGTCTGGCGCCCGGCGTGGTGTCCGCCGGCTCCACACTGACGGCGCCGTATCTCTCCGCGGCGGACGGCATCACCGAGGTGCGTCCCGGCACCTACGTCTACAACGACCTGCGCACGCTGGCCTGCTGGTCGTGCACCCCAGACGCCCTCGCCGCCACCGTACTGACCACAGTGGCCAGTCTTGACGGGCGAAGAATCACTGTCGACGCCGGCAACAAGACCCTCACCAGCACGCACGACGCAGCCTACGGGTACGGGCATCCCGTGGGTTTCCCGGACGTCGGCTTCACTCGACTCTCCGAAGAGCACGGCGTCCTGGACGACCCCGACAGCCGACTTCGGCCGCAGGTCGGGGACCGGCTGCGGCTGCTTCCCGTCCACGTATGCGTGTGGATGGACCTGCAGCCCGAGGTGTACGGCGTCAGGGACGGTCAGGTCGTCGAGCGCATCACCATCGACGCCATGCGGCACAGCCTGTGACCGACGCCGAACATGGGGGGCTCGACGCCCTGCGTGTTTTAAACGCCCGGCAAGTGCGCGACCTGCTGCCATGGCCGGAGCTGATAGACGTCAGCCGTAATGCCCTCATCGCGCTGGCAACCCCGGGCGGGGTACCACCCGGCTCGAGCACGCAGGTCGCCGTCCCCGGGGCGTCCCTGCACCTCAAGGCCGGAGCGCTCCTCGAGCCTCCCATCCTGTCGGTCAAGGCCAACCTCCGCCCGGACCAGGGCAGCTCCAGCGGCGCGATCCTGGCCTTCGACCACCGCACACAACGGCTCGAAGCGATCCTCGCTAGTGCCGACCTCACCGCGATGCGCACCGGCGCCATCGCCGCGGTCGCGGCCGACTGCCTGCATCCAGGGCGCTCCCCTGTCGTAGCCCTCATCGGCGCCGGACCCGTGGCAACGATGGCGCTGCGCGCCCTGCAGTGCGTGCTCACCCCCGCGTCGGTCCGGGTGTGGAGCCGGGACTCCCGGAACGCGGACCTGCTCGCGGCCCGCGACCGCGCCGTCGCGGTCGCCTCGGTCGCCGAGGCCGTCCGCGGAGCGGATCTGGTCCTGACCTGCACGCCGGCGCGGACACCACTGCTGCATCCGCAGGACCTGGCGGACCGCGCGGTGGTCCTCGCTCTCGGCGCCGACAGCCCAGGCAAGCGCGAGCTCGGTCCAGGGGTGCTCGATGACGCGCAGGTCTTCGTCGACGTGCGGACCGATGCCCTGGCAGTCGGGGAGTGCGCCCACCTCGCCGGCGAGAGCGCCGGCGTCGTCCTGCTAGGGGAGCAGCTCACGCAGCCCCGGGCGCTGGACGGCCGCCGTGTCGTGTTCGACTCGGTCGGATCCCCCGTGGTCGACGCGGCCGCCGTCTCGCTTGTCCTCGAGAGTGCACGAGCTTTGGACGTCGGCACTCGGCTCGACCTGGGGTGACCTCCCGTCACACCCAAGCTCAGGGCTTGGGTGAAGACGAGGCGCAGTGACTCTCCAGTGCGGGGACGTCGACAACGTCGAACTGCCAGGTCCCTAGCGGCTGGGCACCTGGTGCTCCCGAACGCCGTGACTGCAGGCTGACGCCGAGCAGGTCCTTCCCGGTGCCGGTGGTGAGGATGCTGCTCACACTGGCCAGGTCACGGACCCGCGTGACCAGGTCCACCGCCAGTCCCCGGACATCGGTGTCGCTGCTGCGAAGGCACCAACCGAAGCGCAGCCCGATCAAGCCTGAAGACCGACGTCGTCTTATGCCGCCTGCCAGGGCCGGGGGGTGAGACTGTCCGGTGGTCGTTTGGTAGTGGCCCGGGCTACTGGTCCCGACCTTACAAAGCCCGAACCTGCCTGCCAGGGACTTGCCAGGGACCGAGGGCAGCCTTCAGGGAGTCAGACAACCCCCTCGAAGGAGCACCCCATGTCGAAGATCCGCCCCCGTCTGATCGGTGTCAGCGCCGCCGGGACCGGCCTCTTTGCCGGTCTCGCGCTCGGCGTTACCGGCCTCGCGAACGCCGCCAGCAGCACCACCACCTCGCCGTCGACGTCCGGCTCGGCCAGCGTCGCGGGCCAAGGACATCACGGCAAGCACCACGGGGACCGCGACGGCCGCGGGGCGGGGGACCTGGTCACCGCCGTAAGCGGCAACACGATCACCCTCGACACCCCCTCTGGCGTCGAGACCGTTACGGTCACCCCCGCTAGCGTCTACAAGCACGGCCAAGGCACCGCCTTGCTCGCGGACGTGAAGCCGAACGAGATCGTGCGCGTGCGGTTCCTCGATCCGACGGCCGCGGCCCCGGTGGCCAAGAGCGTGCGGATCGAACTGGCTCGCGCCGACGGGTACGTCACCGCCGTGAACGGCACGTCGTTCACGGTCATTGGCCGGGACGGCTTTGCCCGCACGGTCCAGGAGAGCAGCACGACCGTCTACCGGGACGCGGGCGCAGCGGGGAGCCCGTCAGAGGTCAGAGTCGGCACACTGGTTCGTGCTGAGGGCAACCTCGACGCGAACGGGACAACGCGCACCGCGACCCGCATCGGAACGCGGATGCCGGTACGGCTGCGGCCCGGCGCGGGAACTGGCCCTGCCAGCGGCACGGGCAGCACGACCGCTGACCCGGAGAACAACCCCTAGCGGACGGCGGTGGACGGTCCCCCGGCTACCGCCGTTCGCCTGCACGCAGCTCCACACGACAGCGGCCGCCGTGGGCACGCTGTGACTGACACCGGGCGGAACGATGTTGTGCCGCACCCTGGTGTCGCCCGCGCGGCCTCCGCCGCCGGCGCGCGGTCACTGATGTCAGGCTAGTTCCGCCGACGCGCACCGGCACTGGCTCTCCGGCTCGGGTGAGCGATCTCGGGGCCTGCCGGTGACGCGGAGGTTCGCCCAGCACACGCGGCCGGCACCGCGCTGGGCAACTCGGGTCGCTGCTAGATGTCACGACCACCGCCTACTCGAACTCGTGAGAACGCCGACACCGCCGAGGATCCGCGCCCGACTGGCCGCTGCATCAGCCGGAGCGCCCTCTGCGCAGTGAGCGGATGTCTCGTCGCCTGACCTGAGCCAGACCCTGGACCCGCGAGCAGACCCGTACGCAAGAGTTCCAGCAACGGTGTGGACACGCTGCTTGACTGCCACATCAGGATTGGCAGCTGCATGCTGCACCGTCCCGGTTGGCCGCCATGGGAACAAGAACGTCGTCAGGAGGGCAGCTCAGCCTGGATCCACCGCCCCGATTCTTGATGGGCCTTGACGGCGCTTGATGATCTTAGTTGGCGGTCGGGCGTGGGTGATCGGCCGGTCTGTCCGGCTCTTCCACTTCAGGTCTGGGTTTGGCCT
>JAABVA010001720.1_pt1 | contig 22951 bp, 20 predicted proteins | sample 5560331 | NCBI WGS metagenome assembly JAABVA01 (sample SAMN12812661, study PRJNA571458) | rock metagenome | isolation source: Antarctica rocks | place: Antarctica: Victoria Land, Mt New Zealand sud | collected 2016-01-07
CGGTGAAGGCATAGACCGCCCCCCAGTAGCCGCCGGCGCGGTCGTGGTCGAGGACCAGCATCGCCTAGGTCCCCACGGCTTCGTTGGCGCGGCTCTTGGCCTCGCGCGCCTTGCGGTAGCGCTCCCGTGCGCCTTTTGGCTCGTGCGGCACGCCGTTGCAGCCATAGCCGGCGGTGGCGCCCGTGCCGACCGATTGGAAGAAGTCGACCATGCGGTTGAAGCGTCCGCCACTGCCGATCTGCGCCGCGACGATCCCGGCAAGCGCGCCCGCCCCGGCCGCGCCGAACAACGGGCGGGCGGAGACCATGTTCGTGAAGTAAAGGGCGGGGATGCCCAGCTCCTTGGCCTTCTGCACCAGCGGGGTCGTGCCCACGGCGAGGTCGGGGCGCACGTCCATCATGGCCGCAAGGTCCTGCTCCAACGAGGCGCGGTATTGGACGTGGGTGCCGTGCGCCTGCAGCCACTCGCGGTCGGCGTCGCTCCACTCGGTGCGTGGGCAGGCGGTGCCGACGTAGGGCACCTCTGCACCGGCCTCGATCAGCAGGCGCGCGACCAGCAGTTCGGAGCCTTCGTAGCCGGAGATGGTGACGCGGGCGTTGATCGGGTTGGCGTCGAGTGCCGCGCGGATTAGCGGCAGGGCGCGGGCCTTGGCGGCGTCAATGCGGTCTGCGGCGATATTCGCTGCGGCGCCGATCGCGTCGAGCCATGCGGCCGTGCCCTCTATGCCGACCGGCGCGCTGCCCACGACCGGGCGGCCAGCGGCTTTGAATTCGCGGACGGTCGCCGTGTAGAACGGGTGCGCCGCAGCGGCGACCTGGCAGTCGAGCGCGGCATACAGGTCACGCCATTCGCGGGACGGCAGTTGCGGCGCGACAGCCATGCCCATGGGCGCCAGCAACGCGCTGATGCCCGGCGGGTCGCCTGGGAAGAACTCGCCGATCATCGTGACGGTCGGCAGATCTTGCTGTTGGCGGGGGCGGGCGACGGGGCCCTGCTCGGCCTCGGTGCGGGCGTACCTCAGCATCGCGCCGGTCAGCACATCCTTGGCCTCGGCGTGGGTCGGCACGCCGAAGCCCGGCACGTCGATGCCGATGATGCGCACGCCGTCGATCTGCTTCGGCAGCCGGTCCAGCGGCACGCCGGATGCGGTGGGGACACACAGGTTGATGACGACGACCGCGTCGTAATCGGCCGGCTTCGCCGTTTCGTAGACCGCGTCGCGGATGTCCTCGAACAGCTGGCCCTTAACCAATGTTTCAGAATTGAATGGTACGTAGCCCACGGTGCGGCGCGCGCCGTAGAAATGCGAGGTGAAGGTGAGGCCATACACGCAGCAGGCGGAGCCGCTCAGGATCGTCGCCGTGCGGCGCATGCGCAGGCCGACGCGCAATGAGCCGAAGGCCGGGCACATGGACTGCGGCTGATCGTGCGGGCCGCGCGGGTAGTCGGCCATCAGCTTGTCCATCGCTGCACTCTTGCCGGCGGCGCGCGCGGCCTCGACCATGGTGTCGCGCCCGCCGTGGCAGCCGGACCCAGTTACAGGCGGGATGGCGGGAGCGATGGAGCCGTCCACTGTCATACGCCCTCGTAGATGACTTCGAGCGAGGCTTTGTTGCTGACGGTGGCCGGGCACATGTCGGCCTCGGTGGCGGGCTGCAGCACGACGTTGCGTCCTACAGCGTCGCCCTTGAACAGGTTGAGCAGCGCGTCGTGGGTCAACGGCGCGGGGCGGACCGGCGGGGCGCTGGCGACCTGCTCGGCCAGCAGTTCGAAGACCGAGGCCCATTCGCCGCCGGGCTTGCCGATGATCTCGTAGTTGGCGGACTTGCGGCGTATGTCCTCGTTGGCTGGGATCGCCGACAGCACGGGGATGCCGACCGCGTCCGAAAAGGCCTGCGCCTCGCCAGTGCCGTCATCCTTGTTGATCACCATGCCAGCCACGCCGACGTTGCCGCCCATGCGGCGGAAATAGTCAACCGCCGAGCACACGTTGTTGGCGACATACAGCGACTGCAGGTCGTTCGAGGCGACGACGATGACCTTCTGGCACATGTCCCGCGCGATCGGCAGGCCGAAGCCGCCGCACACCACGTCGCCCAGGAAGTCCAGCAGCACGTAGTCAAAGCCCCATTCGTGGAAGCCCAGCTTCTCCAGCAGCTCGAAACCGTGGATGATGCCGCGCCCGCCGCAGCCGCGGCCGACCTCAGGGCCGCCCAGCTCCATCGCGAACACGCCGTCGCGGATGAAGCAGACGTCGCCGATCGACACCTTCTCGCCGGCGAGCTTCTTTTTCGACGAGGTCTCGATGATGGTCGGGCAGCTCCGGCCGCCGAACAGCAGCGAGGTCGTGTCGCTTTTGGGGTCGCAGCCGATCAGCAGCACGCGCTTGCCCTGCTGCGCCATCATGTAGCTGAGGTTGGCGAGGGTGAAGCTCTTGCCGATACCGCCCTTGCCGTAGATCGCGATGACCTGCGTTTCTTTTTTCACTGCAGTGGTGACGACCGCATCCGGCTCGATCGCGGCTTCTGCCCGGAGCGTTTCGGTCATGCTCATGGTCGGCGCGGTGGTCGTGACGGCGTTCATGGGCAGGCTCTCCAATCGAGGATCATCTTCAGGCAAGTCGCGTCGTCGAAGGCCGTGCGGTAGGCTTGGGCCGCGTCGCCCGCAGCCTCGCGATGGGTGATCAGCCCAGCCAGCGACAGCTCGCCCGACCCGGCCAGCGCTGCGACCGCCGCAAGGTCGGCGGGCTGCCACTGTGCGGCGATGCGGATGCGCGCCTCGCGCATGAAGGCCGGCGGGAAGGCGAAGCTCAACCGGTCGCTGTAGAAGCCGGCGAGGATGATCTCGCCGCCGGGCGCGAGCCGGCCGATCAGGGCATCGAGCAGCGAGGCGTCGCCGCTCACGTCGTAGATGGCGCGGTAGTCGCGGCGGTCGTCCGTGGCGGGATCGACGACGTCGTAGCCTTCGGCGCCCTCGGCGCGGGCCGGATTGCGCTCCCAAACCACAGGCCGGCCGCCGGCCAGCACGGCGAGGCGGGCCAGCATGCGGCCGAGCACGCCATGACCGATGATGAGGTCGGGCAACGCCACGCCGGGAAGCATCAGGGCGTGGCGGGCGGTCGCGGCCAGCGCCAGCAGCACGCCGTGCTCCCCGAGCCGTTCGTCGAAGGCTGTCACCCGGGCAGCCGGAACGACCACGCGGGAGGCAGCGCCGCCGAACAAGCCGCGTACGTCGCCGAAGCAGCGCGCGCCCGGCACGAATACACGTTCTCCAATGCGTCCGTTCGACGTGGCTGCCGTGATGCGGCCCACCGACTCGTAGCCTGGCACCAGCGGATAGCCCATGCCGGGAAACGGCGGCATGCGCCCGGAATACAGCAGGCGCTCGGTGCCGGTGCTGATGCCGCTCCACTCGATGTCGACCACGACGTCCTCGGGACCTGGCGCATCGAGCGGCAAGCGGCTAAGCGCGAGCTTCTCCGGTCCGGTGAGCACGACTGCCAATGCATCCATCTGCGCCCTCCCGGAGCCGTGTCGGCCGCTGCGGCCAAGATTATGTGTCAACGTATCCTGACAGAAAATCATGTCAACCATGATTTACAAACTCATCGTGCACTATGACGCTTTCGCGACGATGATGCTGACCAGCAGGGGCGTATGCGTGGGAACACGGCGCATGCCGGCGAACCCGACGGCACGCAGCAGGGCGAAAAGCTCGGCCTGCGTGCGGGCGCGGCCCCGTCCCATCGCCATCAGATAGAAGCCGAAATAGGCGTCGCCGATCGGCTCCGCGCCGGGTGTCCCGGCCATGGGCTCGGCCAGCAGCAGGGTGCCGCCGGCTGGCAAGGCGCGGCGCGCATTGCGCAAGATGTCGATTGCGGCCGGGTCGTCATGGTCGTGGATGACGCGAACCAATGAGACGATGTCGGCGCCCTGGGGCAGCGGGTCGGTCAGAAAGTCGCCATCTGCCACGGTGGACCGACCGCTTAGCCCGGCAGCTTGCAGGCGGGTGCGGGCCTGCTGCGCCACGGGCGGCAGGTCGAACAGCATAAGCCGCAAATCCGGCGCTCGTGCTGCTGCGGCGGAGAGGAAGCTTCCGTCGCCGCCGCCGACATCCAGCAGGCACCGATGCCGCCCGATGCGGTAGGCGGCCAGCACCTCGTCGGCGACCAGCGGCTGCGACGCAGCCATCAGCGCGGTGTATTCGGCAACCTGGTCCGCGGCGAGCCCGGCCGCAGCGGCGTTGCCGGAATACGCCCAATAGCGCGACAGCCCGGTCGCGCCCGACTGGCCGCGCAGCAGCGCAACCGGATCGTTCAGGTCTGCATAGAGCTCACGGTGATGCAGCACCATCGCCGAGACTGCGGCGTTGCCGACCATGGCCGCGCCGAGCGGACCGAGGCCGAAACGGCCGCCACGGCGGCGGACGACCAGTCGCAACGAGGTGGCCGCAAGCAGCAGCCGCTGCGTGTCTTCCAGCGGAAGCGAAAGCCGCATCGCCAGCGCATCAGGCGTCAGCGGGCCGTTGGCAAGGGTGTCGAACAGCCGCAACTGCACGCAGGCTTGCAGCACCTGCGAGTAGACGAAGCCGGCGCAGAGGTCGAACAGCGCGCGGGTGCGCCGCCGGGCGATCGGCCGGGTGAACGGGAAAGCGGCGGCCCAGCGGCGGAAGCGCGGGCTGGCGACCAGCCGGTCGCGCCGGACCCGCCAACCGTCCAGCCAAGTCCCAGCTGGGATGGCTGCAAAGCTCAAGCAGCGTGCCGCGTGAGTTCCTTGGGCAACAGCCGCATGGTCTCGGTCAGGATATGGCTGCGCAGCGCCACGGCTCCTGGGCAAGCCGGCACAGCGTCGACGGCCGCCGCCGCCAGCGTGTCCAGCCGCATGATGGCGCCGTCCAGGCCCAGCTCGCGCACCGCGCTGGGACGGTCGAGGGCGACGTCCTTGCCGACGGGCTTGCCGACGGCATCCGGATGGGCGGTGGCGTCGAGGATGTCGTCGGCGACCTGGAACGCCTCGCCGAGCCGGGCTCCCAGCGCGCGCCAAGGCTCAGCCTCCGCGCCCGCTGCGGCGGCGCCGGCGACGGTCGCGGCGGCGAACAATGCGCCGGTCTTCTCGCGCTGGTATTGTGCCAGGTCCACCTTGTCCTCGCACTCCCATGCCTGGCCGGCGACGATGCCGAACGGCACGCCGACCGACCCGGCGATGGTCAGCATCAACGGCGCCAAGCGCTTCGGGACAAGGATCGCGCCATGCGCTAGGGCCTGGAATGCCAATACAATCAGCGCATCCCCCGCCAGCACGGCAAGCGGTTCGCCAAAGGCGCGGTGAACGGTGGGGCGGCCGCGACGGGTGTCAGCGTCGTCGAAGCATGGCAGGTCATCATGCACCAGCGACGCGCAGTGCAGCAACTCGATGGCGGCAGCGGCGGCGTCCGTCACGGCAGGCTCGTCTTCGCCGCATGCGGCGGCGACGGCGAGGCACAGGCGCGGGCGGATGCGTGCGCCGCGCGGGAACACGGCGTGGCGCATGGCGGCGGCGAGCCGGGGCGGGCAGCCCTCGACGTCGGCGCGCGATACCGCTGCATACAACGCTCGCTCGATCCGGCCCATAACGTCCATTGCGCTTCCCCCCAGGCCCAGCCGACTGTCAGGCTGGATTGTCAAATGCAACTGTCAACGTTAATTGACAGAGGCGTCAAGCGATTTTTGGAGGCGGCGTGGCACATCGGGTTGTGGTGATCGGCGGCGGGATTGGAGGCTTGGTGGCGACGCTGGAGCTGGCGTGCGCCGGATTGGATGTGACGCTGCTGGAGCGGGCGGCGACGCCGGGCGGCAAGCTGCGCGAGGTCGTGGTTGCCGGGCGCCGGCTGGACGCCGGGCCTACGGTGTTTACCATGCGTTGGGTTTTTGAGGCGATCTTCGCCAGTGCAGGGGCGGCGCTGGCCGATCATCTTACCCTGCAGCCGGCCAGCGTCCTGGCTCGCCATGCCTGGGGGAACGGTGGGCGGTTGGATCTCTTTGCCGATCTGGAGCGCTCGGCCGACGCCATCGGGCGCTTCGCCGGCGCTGCCGAGGCACGCGGGTTCCTTGCGTTCTCGGCGGAGGCGCGCCGGATCTATGCGACGCTGGAGGCGCCGTTCATCCGGGGGGCGCGGCCCAGTATGGGGTCGCTGGTGCGCGACGCTGGCGTGCTGGCGCTATGGGGCATCCGCCCGTTCGACACGATGTGGAAGGCGCTCAGCCAGCATTTTGCCGACCCGAGGCTGCGGCAGTTGTTTGGGCGTTATGCGACCTATTGCGGGTCCTCGCCGTTCCTGGCGCCGGCGACGCTGATGCTGGTGGCGCATGTGGAGCGCGACGGCGTGTGGCTGGTCGAGGGCGGCATGCACCGGATTGCGCAGGCTCTGGCCGGGTTGGCGGCGGCGCGCGGTGCCACGCTGCGCTATGGCGCCGAGGCCGCGGAGGTGCTGCTGCAAGGCGGGCGCGTGTCGGGCGTGCGCCTCGCGGATGGCGAACGGATCGCGGCCACGGCGGTCGTGGCGAATGCCGACGCGGGTGCAGTGGCGGCCGGGCTGCTGGGATTGGCCGTATGCGGTGCGACACCGCCAGTCGCCACAAAGGACCGGTCGCTCTCGGCGGTCACCTGGGCGACGGTGGCCCGGGCGGAGGGCTTTCCCATGCTGCGCCACAACGTCTTTTTCTCAAGCGATTATGCAGCCGAGTTCCGCGACCTGGGCACCGGCGCGCTGCCAAAACAGCCGACCGTCTATGTTTGCGCGCAGGACCGTGGGGACGATGATGCCGCCCCCGACTTCGCAAACTTGGCCGGGCCCGAGCGCCTGCTCTGCCTTGTCAACGCGCCGCCCACGGGCGATGCACGCCCCCCAACCGCCAAGGAGATCGAGCAATGCGCCGACCAGAGCTTCCGCCTGCTGGCCCAATGCGGCCTGCATCTGACGCACGCGGCCACGGAAACGACGACGCCGGAGGGGTTCCATCGGCTGTTCCCGGGGACCGGCGGGGCGCTGTATGGCCCGGCAGTGCACGGGGCGACGGCGACCTTCAAGCGGCCGGGCGCCCGGACCCGGGTGCCGGGGCTCTACTTGGCGGGAGGCAGCACGCATCCGGGGGCGGGGGTGCCGATGGCGGCGCTGTCCGGCCGGCTCGCGGCGGCGAGCCTGCTGGCGGACCTGGGTATCAAGGACTGCGGTTCGACCAGCCGGTCGCGCGCAATGGCTATGCCTGGTGGTATGTCGACGCGCTGAGCGACGACGGGCAGCACGGCATCACGCTGATCGCCTTCCTGGGCAGCGTGTTCTCGCCGTTCTACGCGTGGTCGCGGCGGCGCGGCGGCGGCGATCCGCTGCAGTTCTGCGCCCTGAACGCCGTGCTGTATGGGCGGCCGAAGCGCTGGGCGATGACCGAGCGCGGCGCCACCGCCGTCGACCGCGGTGAGCGGCATCTGGCCATCGGGCCAAGCGCGCTGCGCTGGGACGGCGACGCGCTCACGATCGACGTCGACGAGGTGACGGCCCCCGTTCCGTCCCGCATCCGCGGTACGGTGCGGGTGCATCCGGCTGCCATCACCGGCCGCCGTTTCACCCTGGACGAAGCCGGGCGGCACCGCTGGTCGCCGATCGCCCCGGTGTCCCGCGTCGAGGTCGAGCTGAGCCATCCGGCCTTGCGCTGGTCGGGCCCGGGCTACCTCGACACCAACGAGGGGGACGCGCCGCTGGAGGACGATTTCGTCGAGTGGGACTGGTGCCGGGCGCCGATGCAGGACGGGGCGGCGATCCTCTATAACGCGACCCGGCGGATGGGCGGGCACCAATCCCTAGCGCTGCGGGTCGGCCGCCATGGCGCCGTCGAGGCGTTCGCGCCGCCACCGCCGGCCGTGCTGCCGCCTACGCGGCTATGGCGGGTGCCGCGGGCCACGCGGGCCGACGCCGCTCCCGTAGTGCGAAAGACCTTGGAGGACACGCCGTTCTACTCGCGCTCGATAATCGAGACGCAGTTGCTGGGCGAGCCGGTGACGGCGGTCCATGAAAGCCTGTCGCTCGACCGTTTCCGCGCGCCGTGGGTGCAGGCGATGCTACCGTTTCGGATCCCGCGACGCTGGCGGTGACAATCCGGCGCCTGGCGTTTCGTCCTTGGCGCGGCGGATCGATCGGCGAACGGAGATAAGCTCAGCGATCAGCAGGGCGAGGAACAAGAGCTCAAGGATGATCCATTCCCAGCGGCCGAGCATCAGGGACGCTCCCGGCTCATCTGCCGCTCGTCGAGCTGGTCAAATAAGGCGCACAGCCAAGCGACCCGGTCGTCAAACGCCTCCCAGAGTGGCAGGCGCGCTGCGGGCCGTGACGAAACCGAAGCGGTGACGACGGCCTCCACGAGATAATGCGCCGCCTCCAGCGCGGGGCTCGGACTGCCCGGCCGTGGCCCGCGTGCCGCCGCCGACAGGCTGCGGGCCAACAGGCGCAGCTTGCGTGCGGGCGGCACGACGGCGCGGCGTCCGACGCTGTTGTAGCTGTGGCGGGCAACCTGCTGGCCGATCTCGGCATAAAGGTGCCGCGCGACTCCGATACCGGGGCGGCAGGCGCGTGGAAGCGCCGCGATGCCAGGATCGGCGCGGCGATAGAGCTGGTCGGCCCGGTGCAGCAGGCGCTGGACGACCTCCGCCAGCGCCGGGTCGAAGCTGGGGTGGGCCAGCCAGGCATCCGGGTCGATCCCCGCCGCGCGCAGCCAGTCCTGCGGCAAATAGAGCCGGCCCGCCCGGGCGTCCTCGCCGACGTCGCGCGCCACGTTGCTGAGCTGCATGGCGACGCCGAGGTCGCAGGCGCGGGCCACGCCCTCCGCCGACCGCTCGCCCATTAGCGTCGCCATCATGGCGCCGACCGTGCCCGCGACCCGGGCGGCGTAGGCCTCGAGCTCGGCCAGGCTGTTATAGCGGCGTCCGGCGGCGTCCCATTCGAAGCCCTCCAGCAGCGCGTCGAGCAGGGCGCGCGGGATGGCATGGCGGAGGACGACCGCGGCCAACGCCCGGTCGGCGGCGATCGCCTGCGGCTGGCCAGCATAGGCATCGTCGAGCCGGGCCTTCAATCCTGCGAGGGCGCTGGCCGGGTTGTCACCGGCGTCGATCAGGTCGTCGGCCACCCGGCAAAATGCGTAAAGCGCTGTCGCAGGCTCGTGCACCCGGCGCGGCAGCAGCAGCGAGGCGGCGAAAAAACTGCGGGAGCCTCCCCGTAGCAGGTCTCGGCAGGCGGCGAGATCGGCGCTAGCGAGCAAAGGCTGAGGCATGCGGCACCACCTTGTCGAGGACGCGCGCCGAGCACAGCACGCCGGGGAGGCCGGCGCCGGGGTGTGTCCCGGCGCCGACGAGAAAGAGGCGGTCCAGCTCCTCGCTGCGGTTATGCGGGCGGAACCAGGCGGACTGGGTGAGCAGCGGCTCCATGCCGAAGGCGGCGCCGCGATAGGAGAGCAGGCGATCGTGGAAGTCCTGCGGGGTCATGATGTGCTGGGTGACGACTGCGTCCTCCAGGCCGGGCAGGATCGAGTCGTTGAGGGCGCGGGCCAGGGATTGGCGATAGGCCTCGGCAGCCGCAGCCCAGTCGGTGCCGCTGTCGAGGTGCGGGACCGGGGACAGGACATAGAACGCGTCGCAGCCCGGCGGCGCCAGCGACGGATCGGTCGCGGTCGGGCGGTGCAAGTATAATGAAAAGTCTTCGGCGAGATGGTGGCGCTTGAAGATATCCCGCAGCAGCTCGCGGTAGCGGGGACCGAGCAGGATGGTGTGGTGCGCGACGTCCGGATACTGGCGGCGCGTGCCGAAATACCAGACGAACAGGCTCATGGAGTATCGCGCCCGTTCGACGCGGCGGTCGGTCCACCGGCGCCGGTGCTGCGGCGCGACCAAATGGCGGTAGGTCCAGGCGGAGTCGGCGTTGGAGACGACGATATCGGCCGGGACCGCTGTGCCGGACCGCAGGCGCACGCCGGTCGCCGCGCCCTGGTCCACGGTAATCTCGGCGACCTCATGGTTGCACAGCACGGCGCCGCCCTGCCCGCATATCAGGTCGACTAGGCCAGTGACCAACGCGCCCGTGCCGCCCATGGCGAAATGCACGCCCCAGCGCCGCTCCAGGAAGGCGATCAGCGCGTAGATGGAACTGGCGCTGAACGGGTTGCCGCCGACCAGCAGCGGATGGAAGCTGAGCGCGACCCGGAGCCGGGGGTCCTGGATGTGCTTCGCAACCAGCTGATGCACGCTGCGCAGGCTGCCGAGCCGCAGCAGGTCCGGCACGACGCGGGCCATGTCGGTCCAACTGTCGAACGGCACGTCGCCCAGTTGCTCGAAGCCGACCCGGAAGATCGCCTCGCTCGCGGTCATAAAGCGTTCATAGCCCGCGACGTCGCCGGGGCAGAAGCGGGCGATCTCGGCGCGCATGGCGGCGGGATCGCCGGTGTAGTTGAACTCGGCGCCGTCGTCGAAGCGGATGCGGTAGAAAGGGGTGATGGGCCGCAGGTCGACGTCATCGGCCAGGCGCCGGCCACAGAGCGTCCATAGCTCCTCCAGCAGGAACGGCGCCGTGACGATGGTGGGGCCACCGTCGAAGGTGAAGCCGTCCTGGCGGAACACGTAGGCGCGGCCGCCGGGCGCATCGAGTTTCTCCAGCACCGTTACGCGATAGCCGCGTGCGCCGAGCCGGACTGCAGCCGCCAGCCCGCCGAAGCCGCTGCCGATGACTACGGCGTGGGGCCGGGCGGAGGCCGGTGCATCGGGTCGAACGGTGGCGAGCAGCATGGACATGGTACATGGACTGTAACAGCATCCTGACAATCACGACCAGCGGCCAGGACGGCGGATGCAGATGAAAATACGAAGTTTGGCGCAGCTGGGGGTGGCGGTTCTTGCTGCGGCGGCGATCGTGGCCGCGCTGTGGCAACTGGAGGCGGCGGAGGCAGGCCTGACCGTCACGCCAGGGCGGGTCGGTGTCATTCCAACTACGGAGTTCGCATTGGCTGCGGCCGGGCCGGCGCCGGTCGTGGTGGTCGCGCATGGGTTCGCCGGGTCGCAGCAGCTCATGCTGCCATTTGCGACCACCCTGGCGCGGAATGGCTTTCGCGTCGTGACGTTCGACTCCCCGGGCCACGGACAGAATTCGGCGCCGCTGCGTGGCGGCCTTGCAGACGACAAGGCGCGCAATGCCGTGCTGATGCAGGCGCTTGATGCGGTGGTGGGGTTTGCGCACGGGCTGCCTGGGGGCCAGCAGGTCGCGCTGCTCGGGCATTCAATGGCGTCCGATATCGTCGTCGGCTATGCGCGGACGCATCCGGACATCCAGGCGACGGTCGCGGTTTCGTTGTTCTCGCCCAGCGTGACGGCCGCGTCGCCGCGCAACCTGCTGGTCGTCGCGGGCGCGCTAGAGCCGGGGATGATCCGGGACGAGGGGCTGCGCATCGCCCGCATGACCGTCGGCGACGCGGTGCAGCAGCGCGTGACCTATGGGCGGTTCGAGGACGGCACCGCCCGGCGGTCCACGCTATCGGGCGGGGTCGAGCATATCGGCGTGCTGTTCAGCCGGCAGAGCCTCCAGGAGGCGCTGGACTGGCTGAACCAGGCGTTCGGGCGCCAGGGCAACGGTTGGATCGACGCGCGGGGACTATGGCTCGGGCTGCTCTACTTGGGGCTCGTGGCGCTGGCATGGCCGCTTTCGGGCCTGCTGCCCCGGGTGGCTGCGGCGCCCGTGGGGGCCGGGCTGGGCTGGCGCACCCTGTTGCCGTTCGCTGTCCTGCCGGCTTTGCTCACGCCCATGATCCTTTGGCGGCTGCCGACGGACTTCCTGCCGAGCCTGCTGGGCGACTATTTGACCGTGCATTACGCTGTCTATGGGCTGCTGACTGCGGCGGGGCTGTGGCTGGTGCGGCGGCCGGGGGGTGGGCGCCCCGCAGCCTGGCCCTTCATGGCGGCGACCGTGCTGGTGACCGGATATTGCATCCTCGCGATCGGGCTGCCGATCGACCGTTATGTGACGTCATTCGTGCTGCCGCCGGGCCGGGTGCCGATCATGCTGGCGGTCCTGGTCGGGACGCTGATCTTTTCCGTGGCGGACGAGTGGCTGACGCGAGGCGCCGGAGCGCGCTGGGGCGCCTATGCGGTGACGAAGGCGTGCTTCGTGCTGTCGCTGGTGTTGGCCATCGCGCTGAACCCGCCGCGGCTGTTCTTCCTGATCATCATCGTGCCCGTGATCCTGCTGTTCCTGGTTGTTTACGGGTTGTTCAGCACTTGGGCCTATCGTCAAACTCGACACTCTTTGGTCGGCGCGGTAGCGACAGCGCTTGCTTTTGCCTGGGCAATCGCGGCGACGTTTCCGGTGGTGGGTTAAGCGACCTGACGCCGGCCGGCCACGACGCCCTGCTCTAAACCGTGTTCACATGCGGCACAGCGCTACCGGCGGTGAACTGCTATTCCGCGGCGTAGGCCAGGCAAAGCCCTGGCGGCAGCGTGACCGCCACCGTGTCGCCCACGACAAACCGGGGTGTCGTGCCCAACTCCACCGCCTCGATCCCAGCATTCAGCGCCGACAGCTTATAGACCGTCTGCACGCCTTGATAGTGCACGGCCAGCACGTGGCCCGGAACTTGGTTCGGGCTGTCCGGCCCGCCCAACGCGATGTTCTCCGGCCGGATGGCGATCTGCACGGCCGCACCCACCGGGACACCCACCGGCAGCTTGGCGCGCAATGTCCGGCCCGACCCGGCCTCGATCGTGCCGAACCCGCCGTCGCGCGCCAGCAGCCGGCCGGGGATCAGGTTCGACGACCCGGTGAACCCCGCCACGAACAGGTCGGCCGGGCTGTTATACACCTCGGCCGCGGTGTCCAGTTGCAACAAGCGGCCGTCGCGCATGACGCCGATGCGGTCGCCGATCACCACCGCCTCCGCCTGGTCGTGCGTAACATAGAGCGCCGTCACGCCCGAGCGCTTGATGATCCGCCGCAGGTCGTCGCGCAGGCGAAGACGGAGCTGGGCGTCGAGGTTACTCAACGGTTCGTCCAGCAGCAGCAGGCGGGGCTCGTAGACCATGCTGCGGGCCAGCGCCACGCGCTGCATCTGGCCGCCCGACAGCGCCGTGACCGGCCGGTCGACATAGGCGGCGAGGCCGACGAGCTCCAGGACCTCGGCGACCTTGCGGTTGACGTCTGCGCGGCCGAGGCGGCGGGTTTTCAGCGGATAGGCCACGTTCTGCCGCACCGTCATGTGCGGCCAGACGGCATAGGACTGGAACACCATGCCGAAATTGCGGTCCCGTGGCGGCAGCAGCACGCCGGCTTGGGTGTCCGAGATCACGTCGCCGCCGCTCCGGATCACGCCGCCTGTCGGGTGCTCGAGCCCGGCGACGCAGCGCAGCGTGGTGGTCTTACCGCAGCCGGAGGGACCCAGCAGCACGACGATCTCGCCCGCCGCGATGGTGAAGCTCACGTCGTCCACTGCGGCGTGGCCGGTGCCAAAATGCTTCTCCAGATGATCGACGCGCAATTCGGCTGACATCTAGGCCAGGTTCACTGCCGGTAGCCGTAAATCTTGTTCCACTCTTCGATCCAGCTGTTGCGGAGCGAGGCGAACTGCGCGCCGTCGGGGACCCAGGACTTATTCACCTTCGGATCGTAGCCCTCGAGCGCGACGGGCGGGACCTTGAGCGAGGTGAAATTGCCCTGTTCGCGCATGGTGAACGCCTGGCCCTCGGCGGACAGGCACCAATCGAGGAACAGCCGTGCGGCATTCGGGTTGGCGGAGGATTTCGGGATGCCTGAGGCGTAGGGGACTAAGGGCAGGCCTTCGGGCGGGAATACCAATTCCACCGGCGCGCCGTCACGCTTCTTGGAGAAGATTGCGTTGCGGATCAGCGGCGCTATCGTGATCTCGCCCCGGATCAGCGCGTCGGACGCCGGCGCGCCGGATGGATACAGCGCGGGCTTCGTCGCGGCCTGCTTGGCCCAGTAGTCCTCGCCTAGGACTTGGCGCTCGAACATGATCCGGGTCCAGGTCGTCCCGCCGGAGGGCGCGATCACCTGGCCGATCTGGCCGTCGCCATAGACTGGGTTGGTCAGGTCCATCCAGGTCTTTGGCGGAACCTTGGCAAGCTCGGCGTGATAGGCGATGCACCAGACCGGCGTGATGCGCGGCCACAACCGCGGAGACACGCGGGACGCCTCTAGGTAGTCGGCGGCGTTCGGCGGCGCGTAGTCGAGGAACAGGCCCTCGATCTCCTGCATCAGCGCACGGTCGGAGTGGTCGACGACGTCGGCTAGCAGCTTGCCGGCGGCGGCCTCGGTCTTGACCCGGGTGATCAACTGGCCTCCAGAGGCGCGCAGCATCTCGACCCGGACGAAGGGGAAGCGCTTGTTGAAGGCGCCAATCGTCTCCTGCTCCGGCTCGCTGAAGCTCGCGGTGTAGAACACGACGCGCCCCTCCCTGCGCGCGGCCGTGACTAGGTCCGCCGAAGGAGTGAACGTTTGAGCGCGGGCGGTTCCGGCGGCTGCGGTGGCCGCTGCCGCAAGCATGGCTCGGCGTCTGGTCAGCATGGCACTCTCTTTCATGAATTCAGCCGGTCCGGCCGACGCTGCCGGTCGTCGCACCCCGGGACAGCCGGCTCGCAACGCCGATCAGCACCCCCAGGAGCGCCATCTGCACCAGGCTATAGGCGGCGGTGATGCTCATGTTGCCGCCCTCGTAATAGCCTAGCAACTGCACCGACATGACCATCGACCCGCTGGTGTAGAGGAACAGCGACGACCCGAGCTCCCGGGTGGACAGAATAAAGAGCAGGGTCATGGCGGCGACTACGCCGGGCCGGGCGAGCGGCAGGACGATGGTGGCGATGGTGCCGCCTAAGCTGCGGCCGCAGACCCAGGCCGCCTCCTCCAGCTCTTTGTGGATCTGCATGAGCGAGGTGCTCAGCGCCTTCACCGTGTCGGGGATGAAGCGGGCGACGAAGGCCAGCGCTAGGATCCAGAGCGTGCCATAAAGCCCGCCAGGCAGGCCGATCCAGGCCCACAAATAGGCGACGCCGATCACTAGGCCGGGGATGGCGACCGGGACGGTAGCGATCATGTCGATGCTGCGGCGGAACGGCGCCCGGCTGCGCACCACGGTGTAGCCGATGGCGAAGGCCAGCACGCCGCCGACGGCCGCGGTGATCACCCCGACCTTCACGGTGTTCACGATGGCGTCGATGGTCAGCGGATTGGAGAATAAACGCTCGAAGTGCAGCAGGCTGTACTGCTTGGGATCGACTAGGCTCCCGAGGTCGCGCACGAACAGGAATTTCCGGAATGCCGCCACGATCAGCGCCAGGCTTGGCAGCACCACGACGACCAGCAGGTAGGCGATGGCGATCCCCAGCGTCAGGAAGCGCCACGGACCCAGCCGTAGGGCGCGTGGACGGAAGGCTTTGCCCGCCACGGTCGTATAGCTGCGTCCCGACAGCGCCTTGTTTTGCAGCACGACCAGCACGCCGGTCACGACCATCAGGATGACCGCGACCGAGGCGGCCGAGCTATACAGCGGCGGCGACCAGGCGGTGAGGGTGTAGATGTAGGTCGTGAGCACCGGGATGTTGGCCGGCGCGCCCAGCACGGCGGGGATGCCGTAGATGCCCAGCATGACGACGAAGGACAGCAGCATCCCGGACACGATGGCCGGCGCGATCAGCGGGAAGGTGACGGTCAGGATGGTGCGCAAGGCGCTGGCGCCCGACATCTCGGCCGCTTCTTCCAACGAAGGGTCCATGTTCCTCAAGGCAGCCGAGGTGAACATGTAGACGTAGGGTGCGTAGTACATGCCGAAGACGAAGATGATGCCGGACATGGAATATAGGTTGAACCGGAAATCGATGCCGGCGCGGGCCAGGATGATGTTGAGCAGCCCGGTCTTCGGCGACCCGAGGATGGCCCAGGCGACCCCGCCCACCAGCGGCGGCACGAACAGCGGCAGCATGCCGGCGGCAGCGATCAGTCCTTTCCACGGCGTGTCGGTCCGCACCACGATCCAGGCGAAGGACAGCCCGATCGCCACCGCCATCGCCGTGCCGCCGGTGCAGGCGACCATGGAGTTGGCCAGGGCTAAATGGACATTGGGGTTGCCGAGTACCTGGACGAAGTTGGCCAGCGATAGGTCGAATAGGCGGATGCCCTCGGCAACCGGATCGGCGTTGGTCAGCGCGCCGAGCAGCAGCGTCGCGATAGGGTAAAGCACCAGGAATAACAGGATCAGCAGCAAACCGCCCGACCAGGCATATCTGGCGAGCCCACGTGACGTGCGCGGCACAGCCGTCGCGGTCGGCGCTGCCGTCACGCCAACCTGCGTGTCCATCCGTTCTCCCCCACCTACTGACTTTTACAGCCTAACCTTTGATGGAACATTAACATCGACAGGGCGACTTCGCCAGCGGCGGCCGTTATGGCAACGTCAGCAGCGGGAAGGCGCTGTGGGCATGCGGAGCCGCGGCCGACTCCGCCGGGCGCAGGTAGGTGGCGTCGAGCCCTGCAAAGCCGGTCAGGCCCAACAGGCCCAGGCACTCCGTGACCTCGATGTCCAACAACTCGATCACCCGTGCGATCCCGGCGGCCCCGGCGGCGGCGAAGCCATAGCAATAGAGCCGGCCGATGCCGACGAGGTCCGCGCCGAGCGCCATCGCCTTCACGATGTCGGTGCCCCGGCTGAATCCGCCATCGACCATCACCTGCGCCCGGCCCGCGACGGCGGCCACGATCTCGGGCAGCACCTCGATCGCGCCGGCACCATGGTCCAACTGCCGTCCGCCATGGTTCGAGGCATAGACGACGTCGACCCCGATTTCGCAGGCGGCCGCGGCGTCCTCGGCGGTGGCGATGCCCTTGAGGATCAGCGGAATCGCGTGCTTGTCCTTGAAGCGCCGGATGTCGTCCCAATTCAGCGCGGCCTGGAACTCCATGCCGCCGGCCTCGGCCCGCCATGGCTTCGCGAACCGGTTGGCGATGTCCCGCTCCCGCCGGCTATAGAGCGCGCTGTCCACCGTGATGCAGAACGCGTCATACCCGGCATCCACCGCACGGCGCACGTGGTCGTCGACCCAGGCGCCGTCGCCGCGGACATACAGCTGGAAGATGCGCGGGCCGGTCGATGCGGCCGCCACCGCCTCCAGGCCGCGCTCCGACACTGAGCTCAGCATGAAGGGCACGCCGGCCATCCCGGCGCCCTGGGCCACGGTGACGCCGCCGCCCTCGCCCATGTAGTCGAGGCCGCCGACCGGGGCCAGGCAGACCGGCAGCCGGATGCGCTGGCCGAAGAACTGCCCGGAGGTGTCGATGGACGAGACGTCCCGCAGCACGCGCGGGCGGAAGCCGATGCGGTCGAGCGCGAGGCGGTTGCGGTGTTGCGTGGTCTCAGTCCCGGCGCCGCCGGCCAGGTAGTCCCACATGTTGCGGTCTAGCCGCGCGTGGGCCGCGGCCACGACCTCGTGCAGGGTCTGCAGTTGGTCGGCCGCGGTTGTGATCCCAGTGTCCATGCGATGGTTCCTTCCGCGAGGAAGTTGACCTTTCCGAAGACGGCTGTGAAGCCCGTTGTCGAACTTCGGACTATGGCTGGCATCATGGGCAGATGTAGCCGGTGCCTCCTGGCGCCTTGAAGCAGCCGACAGACTCCGGGAACAGCGTTTTAGGCAAATACAGAATCGCGCTAGGCGCGAAGATCGTGAAGGCGATTGTCGCGAAGAAGATGATGTAGATCGGCAGCGACGCCCGCAGCGCCGAGGAGAACCGTACACCGACGAACTTGCTCGCCATCAGCAGCGCCAGGCCATAAGGCGGCGTGATCAGCCCGAAGGCCAAGGTCACGATCAGCACGACGCCCATGTGGACGGAGTTGATGCCGGCGCTCTCGGTCAGCTGGTTGACCACGGGCATGAAGATGATGATCGCTGGGATCGGCTCGATGAAATCGCCGACGATCACGAAGACCGCGACCAGAAGGAACATGATCGCCATGGGATCGGTGCCCGCGACGTCGCCGATCCAGCCGGCGACGACGATGGGGCCGCGCAGATACGCTACCAGCCAGCCGAACGCCGACGCCGCCGCGATGGTGATCAGCGGCAGGCTGAACACCAATCCAGCCTCGATGAAGTCCCGCGGCAGCCGACGGAAATGGCCAGGCTTCAGCAGCGGCAGCACGACCAGCAGGATATAGGCGATGGCGACGACCCCGGCCTCGGTCGGCGTGAACCACCCGGTCATGATGCCGCCGAGCAGGATGATCGGGATCATCAACGGCAGCGCCGCCCCGCGCGTCGCCTGCCCGAGCTGCAGCAGGCCGGCGCGGGGCCGCCGGAAGCCGACCGGGCCGAAGAAGTAGCAATAGATCATCAGCCCGACGCCGATCATCAGCCCCGGCACGATCCCGCCCAGGAACAGCCCGGCGATCGACACGTTGCCGATTGCGCCATACACCACCGCCATGATCGACGGCGGCACCAAGGCGGCGATCGTGCTGGCCGCCGCGATCAGCGCCGCCACGAACTCGGGCCGATAGCCCTCCTGTGCCATCGGCTGCGCCATGGTGCGGGACAGCACGGCGACGTCGGCCGAGCTTGATCCCGACATGCCGGAGAAGAACATGCTGAACACCGTCGTAACCTGGGCCAAGCCCCCGCGGACATGGCCGACCAGCGCCTGCGACAGGTTGGCGATGCGGATCACGACGTTGGCCGAGGTCATCAGCTCCCCCACCAGCAGGAAGAACGGGATAGCCATCAGGCTCTCGCTGTCGATGCCGTTGAATAGCTGGCCCATCATCGACTGCAGGCTGATGGGCGTCATCGTGGTGCCGACCAGCACGCCGGCGATCAGGCTGAATGCGACGGGCACGCCGAGGTAGCCAAGGGTGAGGAACAGCGCCGTCATCAGCCCTAGGACCAGGGCGTTTTCAGCCACCATTCAGATAAGGGCTCCATGCGCCGGAGCTTCGACCTCGTCCGAGCCCGATCGCACAAAGCCGTTGCGCAGGCCGTTTACGATCTGCTCCAGGCTGAACAACGCAATCAGCGCCCCGCACACCGGGATGGGCCAGTATAAATAAGCGATGGGGATCATCGACGGCATGCGGAAGCTGTTGAAGCCGCTTAGGAAATTCTGCCAGCCGAAGCCGACCATGGCCAGGCCCACGGCCAGCACCACACCACGGTTGAACACCTCGCACACCGTGCGCATCGGGCCGTGCAGGGCGTCGGCCAGCGCCGAGAGCTGCAGGTGGTCCTGCCGCCGGGTCGCGACGGCGGTGCCGCAAAAGATGCCATAGACGAAGAAGGCCATCGTGACCTCCTGCAGCCACAGCCAGGGCCGGCCCAGCTCCCGCGTCAATACATCCATGAACACGGCGGCGGAGAAGCAGGCGAGGCAGACGCCGCAGGCGACCATCATCGTATGCTCTAGCCAGTCGAGTTCTCGCCATTTCAGGTGACGATCCCGCTCCAGGACGATGGGAAGGCCGGCCGTCATTTCACAGCCCGAATCAGGGCAAGAATTTTGACCGCGTGCGGCCCGAGTTCGCCCGCCAGCTTGTCCTGGAACGGCATGGCGGCGTTGATGAAACCCGACTTGTCCACGTCGGTCACGAACTTCACGCCCAGCTTCGTCAGCTGCGCCTGGCTTTCGGTCTCGAGCGCCAGGGCGCGGGCGGGCTGCGTTCTCGACACCTCGTCGGCGGCCGCCTGCACCCAGCCCCGCTGCTCCTCCGTAAGGCTCGACCATAGCTTGTCGGACACCCACACGAGCGAGTTGTTGGCCTCGTGCTGAGTCATCGACATGACCGGCGCGGTCTCGTAGTGCTTGTTCGCCATGTAAACGTTGACGCCGTTCTCGGCCATGTCCACGACGCCCGTCTGCAGGCTGGTGTAGACGCTGCCGAACGGCATGTGCACCGTCTGCGCGCCATAGCCCGGGAAGATCGCGTCCTCGGTCGCGGTCGCCTGCACGCGGACCTTCAGGCCCCTCAGGTCCTCGACCCGGTGGATCTCCTTCTTGCCATACAGGTCCCGCAGCCCGAGCGTCGCCAGGCCGAGCACGTGGGCGCCCGTCACGGTCTCATCGAACATTCCCCGCATGGCGCCGATGATGGCGGGGTCGGCGAGCGATTTAGTCAGGTGGTCCTCGGACGTGAACAAATAGTGCAGGCTCATGACGCCGGACTCAGGGGACAGCGTGGCGGCGTTGGCAGTGCTGGTGATGAGGAAGTCGATGTCGCCGGTCCTGATCTTCTGCAGCGCCTGCGGCTCCTGGCCCAACTGCGCGCCGGGGAATTGGTCGATGATCATGGTGCCCTTGCTCGACTTCGATAGCGACGCCGCGAAGATGTCGGCGGCGACGCCGAAGCCCGTCGTGCGCGGCTGGTCGTAGCCGAAGCTGAAGTGCCGCGTTTGCGCCATGGCGGGCCCGTTCAGCGCGAGCGCGCCGATAGCTGCCATAATCAGGAACCAGGCCCGCATTGCATACCCCCCAGCCGTCGCCCGATTCATCGTCCGGATCTCCGGCGCGTGCTGCGCAGGGTCGGCGATCGGCATAAAAATATCGTAAACATCCAGAGTGCCTCACGTCACGCACTGTTTCAAGCCCATCCGTCCGCTGCTATCCTTTTCGGCGAGGGAGATCCTGGACATGACCGAGCCTACCTACTCCCACGCTGGCCTGCTCAGCTTTGCGCAACGGCTGCTGGAAGCCTCGGGCCTTGCCGCCGACCGTGCGGCGACCGTGGCGGAGGTGCTGGTCGAGGGCGACCTGTTGGGCCATACCACGCATGGGCTGGCGCTGCTGCCGGGCTACCTGAACGCGATCGCCACAGGCGGCATGGCGGTGTCCGGCGATTGGGAAACGGTCAGCGACCGCGGCCCCAGCGTGCTGTGGGACGGGCAACGGCTGCCGGGACCATGGCTGGTCGTGCGGGCGATCGACCTGGCGCTGGAGCGCGCCGCGGCCTACGGCACGGCGACCGTCGTCATCCGCCGCAGCCACCATATCGCCTGCCTTGCGGCCTACCTGGCCCGTGTCACTGCGCGCGGGATGGTGGTGGTGCTGCAAAGCTCCGATCCCTCGGTCGCCAGCGTGGCGCCGTTCGGCGGCACCCGCGCGTTCATCACGCCCGATCCGATCGCAGCCGGGTTCCCCACGCACGGCGACCCGGTGCTGATGGACATCAGCACGAGCACCACCACCAACGGCCTGACGGGCCGGCTGCGGACCGAGGGCCGGACGCTGGACCATCCCTGGCTGCTGGACGCCGACGGCCGGCCGGCCTCGGACCCGGCGGCGCTGTTCACCGAGCCGCCCGGCAGCATCCTGCCGCTCGGCGGCATGGACAGCGGCCATAAGGGCTACGCGCTGGGGCTGCTGGTGGAGGCGCTGACGGCGGCGCTCGGCGGCTTCGGCCGCGCCGACGCTTCCGAGGGCTGGGGCGCGGCCGTGTTCCTGCAGGTCATCGACCCGGCCGCGTTCGGCGGGCTGGACGCCTTCCTGCGCCAAACCACCTGGCTGGCCGACGCCGCCCGCGCCACGCCGCCCGCGCCGGACGTGGACGCCGTCCGGTTGCCTGGCGCCAGGGGCCTGGCACTGCGGCGGCGCCAACTGGCGGAGGGCATACGGCTCTATTCCTCGATCATGCCCGCGCTGATGCCATGGGCGGAGCGGCTGAGGGTCGCTGTGCCGATCGGCAGCGAGACCTGATCGCGCATATCTGCTGTAGTGATATTGAGAGGTCCGGTCATCCGTCGACTTTTTCGAAAGCGCCGGGCCGTTAGTGCCAAGCCGAACACAAGCCGCTTGCGGGTATTGATCGTACAGCTCTCCGTCGGTTTCGCTGGCACCGAGCGGCACGCTGCCGAGCTTGCCAACGGGCTTGCGCCGCACATCGACGTGGCCGTGCTGCTGCGCGTGCGGCCTGGCGAGGCGCACCGGCAGGCGGAATACATGGCGCTCCGTGCTGCGATCGCGCCGGGAATCCCGGTGTTCCTGAGCAGCCGGGCGACGCCGTGGTTCGGCCTATGGCGCGCGCTGTGGCGCTTCCGCCCCGATCTGATCCATGCGCACCACGAACGCTCCGCACGGATCGCTTCCAGCTACGCCCAGTGGTTCGGCGTGCCGGTGATCGCCACCGTCCATGTGCACTACCGGGCGCGCGATTTCGGGCGCTGCAGCGCGTTGATCGTCCTTACGGAAGCGGAGCGTGCGCGTGCGTCGGCAGCGTTCCCGCGGAAGGTTGCCCTGATCGAGAACTGGGTCATGCCGCATTCACCTCCGGATGCCGTGCGGCTCGCTGCGCTGCGCCGCACGTTCGGCATCGCGGACGATGGGTTCGTCATCGGCACCGTCGGGCGACTCGAACCGATCAAGCGCGTCGGCGGCTTGATTGCGGCGTTCTACAAGGCCGGCCTGGAGCGGTCGCGGCTCATCATCGTCGGCGACGGCAGCGAACGCGCCGCGCTCGAGGCCGAGGTCACACGGCTCGGGCTGGACGGACAAGTGCGGTTCACCGGATTTCGCGCCGATGCCCGTGATCTTTACGCTTTGTTCAACGTGTTCGCGCAGAATGCGGCGGATGAACCCTACGGATTGGTCATCCTGGAGGCTGCCGCGAGCGGTGTGGCGGTGATCGCGACCGCCACCGACGGGGCGCGGACGATCGCCGCCAACCTGCCGATCACGCTGATCCCTATCGACGGGGGCGCTGCGCTGGTCGATGCGCTGCGCGATGCCCACGCCGCACGCCGGAGCGCCACGCCGCGCTTCGCCGGCTTCACCTTCAACGACCGTCTCCCGGCGCTCCTGGCGCTCTATCGCCGTGTGCGGGATGGTGGCATCTGCAGCCCATGAGCAGCAGCCGCGCCCAGTCCACGATCGCGTTCGCCAGACACGAGTTCGCCAGATACGA
>JAABVA010001722.1_pt1 | contig 22925 bp, 24 predicted proteins | sample 5560331 | NCBI WGS metagenome assembly JAABVA01 (sample SAMN12812661, study PRJNA571458) | rock metagenome | isolation source: Antarctica rocks | place: Antarctica: Victoria Land, Mt New Zealand sud | collected 2016-01-07
GATGGAGATATATTAGTCACCTCCTTTACTGACCCTAGCTGGACACCATTGTTTGTATCCATAAAGGGCCTGGTCACCGAAGTTGGTGGACTGATGACCCATGGAGCAGTTATCGCACGTGAATATGTGTCGTTTCTCAGGATAACATGCACTTTTCAATCTTGTAAATTTTCTCGGTGTTGTTCTGCATCAGCCTGAGAAGGGCTTCTAAGCAGTATGAACAGTGAATGTGATTCTCACATAAATTTTCCAGACCGCTTAAAAGCATTTGTGCAGCGTTGTCACCCTATGGCGAACATTCAAACGCACTGGTTTTCTCACATAAAATTTCGCATTGGTGGCTGAAGTGGCATGCGTGGCCGCGTCATTTGTCTCACATAACTTTTCTTGTTTGTGCCGAAAACGACGTTTGCGTCAAATCCAGGAGCGCAAAATAGAGTCAGAGTCAGCCGCGAAAAGTTATGTGAGAAAGCTTGCCACTTTTGCATCTAAACTACCATGATGCGGCGTCTTTTTATTCTGAGAATCGGGAAAAGTATCCTGAGAAACGTCAATATGGCTTACCAGCAGTTGTCGGAGTGGAAAGTGCTACCAAACTGATAAAAGATGGGCAACGAATTCGTGTGAATGGAACAGAAGGCTATGTAGAAATCTTCTAATGGGGTCACTAGATTGGCAGGGGCAGAACATACTCTAAGCAATAGATGCTCTCTACAGGCGGCTTTAGCTCAATGGGTGAAAAGGTTCTGCTGACCTGAAGAGCTTTCAAGATTCCGTTTTTCTATTTTTTTGCAGTAAAAACAGTTACATTAAGCCAATTCTGTCGCTTTAGAGTATGTTCTGCCCCTGCCAATCTAGTGACCCCTGGTTGAAGCCGAGTGCATCGTTTCGGGGGGTTATGCAAAAACCCCCCGTTACCGTGAGCTGCTGTGTGTGACCACTTTCTCGCGAGACTCGTAGCTATGTCGATGCCCAGGCTGTGGCCAAACCGTTGCGCGTCCTCGAAGCGAATCATCGCCGCAGCGTTAGGATACCATGCTTGCGAGCAGGGGAGGGTAGAGCAGCAAGAAGCAAGAAATGACCTAGAGTGCTTCCTGGAAGCGCATGAGTGTACCAAGTGGCTAGCTGACGATAGCAATAGTCAGTATCGACAAAAGCCGCACCTTCTAGAGAGACGTTTGTGGGGGAGAGAACGTGGGGGTTGAGTATTGGTCATGCAAAAAACAACGCTAAGGGTTTTTATGGGGGTTGCAGAGCAAAAGAGATGTTACAGAAGCAAAAATGAATACATTTGGGAGGAAACCACTCTTCAGCATCTCTGATTGTTCCTCTCAACAGACCCAGATGCCTCGTTTCTGTCTGTTCTCCCTTCCAAAGTCCCTGGAAAACTTTGTTTGTCCTTCCTTTTCAGCCTTAGCGTTGTTTTTCGCATGACTAATACTCGACCCCCTTCTACTGTGATTTATCGGCACAAAGGACGCGAAGAAAAGAGGATGTGAGAGTTTTTGTAGTGCTACTCAAAAAAAAGAGGACAAGTGCCAGAGTACACGAACGCTGATCAGTGTTCGTGTACTCTGGCACTTGTCCTCTTTTCAGTTGTCTTTGCTATACTTGGACCGTGACATGGCTCTCGGCGCGTACTGGAAGCTGCAATTGTGGCTTTGTACCAGTGAACAGAGAGGACTTGAAGACACGGCTCATACCGACGGCGGTGAGGGCGGCGGAACCGATTAAGACCCAGCCGACAGGTGTTGGCATGACGAGACTCAGGAAGGTACGCAGGGGCGGTATGGTGAAGGTAGCCAGTAAGACCGCCGCCGAGCCTGTGACAGCAAGACCGACGGAGCGCGTGAGCGTTCCTTCAGCACGACCCGCATCAAGCGTTTGGGCAAGTTGCGTGGCGATGATACTCCCATAAGCAACGGAACGTGCCTGTGGGAGTGATCCCAGACCCACCATGACAACATATGCAGCGAGCGAAGGAAGTGCTGTCGCGGTACTGCGACGCACGATATCATTGCGTAATGGCGTATCCAACGCATTCGCCCCTTCGCGAGAAAGGTCGGCGAGCCGACGATGTTCTGGCTGTTGCAGGGCAACGGCGGTCGCTGGCAGGATATCCGTAATTGCGTTCATCGCTAGAAGCTGGCTCGCAGTGAGTGGGAAAGCGAGACCAAGTAGGCTTGCACCCGTCACGAGACCAAGTTCACCCAGATTACCACCAAGCAACAGGGCGAGGGCGCGGCGAATATTACGCCAGAAACTACGTCCCTCAACGAGTGCTTCGACGAGCGTCACGAAGTTGTCGTCAGCAAGTACCAGGTCGGCGGTTTGTCGTGCAACCTCTGTTCCACCCTGACCCATCGCCACACCGATATTGGCGAGTCGTAGTGCAGGTGCATCATTGACGCCATCGCCTGTCATAGCGACGATGTGGCCTCGACGTTGCAAGCCCTCAACAATGCGGAGTTTATCGAGTGGCGTAGCACGCGCGATGACCGTCACCTGTTCCAGACGTTCCCCGAATTCGCCATTATGCAATTCGGCAAGGTCAGCCCCCGTGACCACCTGATTGTCATTAGTAAGTAAACCAGCCTCAGCACCGATAGCACGCGCTGTCGCCGGATGATCACCCGTAATCATGATGACACGAATACCAGCTTCCTGACAACGCCTGACAGCCGCCTGTACATTCGGCCTGAGTGGGTCGCTAATGCCGAGAAAGCCGAGGGCAGTAAGCTCACGCGGATTGTCTAGCGGAGTATCGCCTGAGCCTTCGGCAACCATCAGGACACGTAGGCCACGGGCGGCCAGTTGAGTTGCGTAGTCGTGCAGTGCTTGTTGTGCATCTTCATCTAATGCCTCTCGCTTGCCATGCTGTATTTGGAAGCTACAGCGTGAGATGAGTGCTTCTGGCGCACCTTTGATGCACAGCCGCCCTTGTACAACAGTGGCATGGAAAGAGCGTACCGGATCGAATGATAGCTCCTTCTCATGTGGGAGGTGAAGGTCAAGTCCTGCGTTCTCCGCGCCTTGCATGACTGCTATATCGGTTGGATGTGCCTTCGCATCGGGTGCGTTGGGATGTGGGCAGGCGAGCGCGGCAGTCAGCAGGACTGAGCGCAGGTCGGCTGGCAGTTCACTCGCTGCACTGGACTCACTCGAAAGTTTTCTCTCCTCATGACCACTTGTTGTTAGGAGGCTTAAAGCGAGATGACCTGCGGTGAGCGTACCAGTTTTGTCGGTGCAGGCGACATCGACGCGTCCTAGTGCCTCAACCGATGAGAGGCGACGAACAATAGCGTTTCGTTCGGCCAAGCGCCTCGCGACTCCTGCTTCACCGACACGTGCCAGTAATGGAAGACCTTCTGGAATGGCGGTTAGCGCGAGAGTCGCTCCAGTTGCCACCAATGCAGCTAGAGGTTGCCCACGCAAGAAACCAGCGAGGATGACAAGAATACCACCACCTATCGAGATGGGCAGACTTAGACGAAGTAGACGACTCAAGCGGACCCCAAGGGGACTCTGTTCGTTTTCGTCCACCGAGAGTGCGGCAGTAGTCGCTCCCATGCGCGTTTGGCGACCAACCGCGATCACGACTGCACGACCTGTCCCAGTAGTGACATCACTTCCAGCTAATACAACATGACTGGCATCAGCACCACCCTTTGGAGTTTTGGCAACGGGCAGAGACTCTCCTGTCAGTGAAGCTTCGTCTACTTCCAGGTTTTGAGAACTGATAATGCGTGCATCTGCCACGACATGTTCGCCTGATGAGAGGAGCAGGATATCGCCCGTAACCACATCGTTTGCCGAAATCGCTGTGGGTTTTCCATCGCGCAAGATCGTTGCTGTCGCAGCCCCAATGTGTTCAAGGGCTTCGGAAACACGATTGGCCTTGTACTCTTGCCAGACGCCTACGCCTACGTTCGCCACAATGGTTGTGACAATGATAAGCACATCTCCGGTAGCTCCTAGTAGGAGCGATAGCCCCGCGCCCACCGCAAGAATACCAAGCAGAGGCGAGCGAAGCTGTTCGAGGAAGGCCGATAGAATGGGATTACGACGATGTGGACCCGACGAAAGCTGACGACGCTGCGTTGCTTGCTCAGTGCTAAGACCCTCTTCGCATGTATCCAGTTGGTGGAGGACATCTTGCACATCACGCTGTCCCCAGCGTTCAGGCTGTGGGTCAGTAAGGTGCGCGAGAGCTGCACCAGGACGTTTTCCACCGCGTAGGCGTAACCAACCATCTGCGAGCGCAGCGAAGGCCGCGATATAGACTGTGCGCGAAGCCTGCTCTATGCCAGTCAATCCCCGAATACCCAGAAATGCTCCAACGATGTTTGCTCCAACGGAGAAGCCTACTGAATCGCGTGCCGTTGCCTCTCTACGTGCGCCCGCGTCGAGAATGGCGGCAACCGCGACGAAATCAGGGGCGAGCAAGTCGGCACGAGCGGGGAATCGGCTACGCCCATCAGCTACGCCAATTGCCAGGTCACATGCCGCAAATGCTGCCGAAGCTCCCACGTTGTCGGAGACGAACGCGACGATTGCTCCTTGCTGCTGTCGGGCGCGAATAACATCTACTGCGTTGTCGCTTTCAATGACAGATATATTAGCCCGATGCGCGAGTGCCTGTACCGCCGTTTGATCGCCACTTCCTAACACGCTTAATTCGATGTTGTAGCGTTGGCATAGGTGAACAAGATCGTCAATATTTGATGCTAGCTTTGGGCGAACCGCGAAGAGGCCAAGTGGTTGTGGCTCGTGTTCGCGTTGTAGGACCAGGACGTAGTTGCCACGTTGTCGGAGACGGGCCGCTTCAGGAAGTGAGGACCAGTCCTTGACAGGACCGAGGGTGTAGCGTACACCCTCTACGGTCGCAGTCGCCATCTTTCCGTTGAAGCTTCCATGAGTTGCGGCGACGATTCCCGTGACGCGAAAGATGCCGCCCCACGGAGAACCTGCCGCAGCCGAGATACCTGCTGCGCGTGCCTGCAACTCAGCATTATCAAGATGTTCCGTAAGTGGAAGCGTACTAAGCAATTCGAGTCGCTCGGTAAGTACACGCGCTCCATCCAACATGATGGTGTGTGGCAAGCGAATAGTGCGTTTGGGATGAGTGCCAACGATAGTGACGCCTGCACGCAGTACTCTAGCTGATGCTGCTATGTCCGCATTGTCATTGCCGATTGCGGCTGTACGTGGATTAACGAGCAATAGGGCGGCCAGCGTTAAGTTCCAAGAGCGTGTCAGGAGCGCGGTTCCTGCTGCGTAGAGGAGTGAGATTGGACCCAGGAACTGCAAGTAGCGATCATAGAGCGAAAGCTTAATAGGCGCAGGCCGGGGCTGTGGTGTGAATGCCGCGAATGCATTGTCAGACTGTATTTTGAGCGTAAAGGGGCCACCATAGAGACGCGCTCCAGAAGGTACTGTTCCTCCAGGTACAACTGATAGGGGCATCCCATCACGTCCAATCGCGATTCCTGTTCCTTCTAGCACCTTTGCAGGCATGGGAACTTGCTCGCCCGTTTCCAGGTGAATGACCGCATCAGGTTGTATCGAGGGAGCCTGTGAGATTTGTTCTTCATACTGTCGCCATGCCGCCTGACGCGCGGATACTTCTGTTGTCAGGCGTAACGATTCCGCCCCTGTCACCGCGAGGCCGAGAGGACTGCCAGCGAGTGTGAGGGTAACAATGCTGGGGACGTTGACGAGTAGGTCGGCGGTGGTGCGTCCCAGGAGCCTACGTAGTCCGTAGCGAATAGGGGGGATACCCTGGAGAATACCAATGATGCTACTAATTTGAACGGCGACGCCTGCACCAGGGAGTGGAGATTGAGTGCCGATGAGTTGTCGAGTTACCAGCAGTCCTAGGCCAAGCACGGAGCCGATGATACGCGTTGATCCCTGAATAATTGGACCAGGATCAAGAGGATGAGCAGGAGCATCCTCGCCAGGTAGGTCGGGAAGCTCAACAGAGGAGACATCAGAGAGGATATCCTCAAGGTCTACCTCGTGTTCAGTGAACTCGACCAGGACGCGGCCCGTCAGTGGGTTCGCGCTCGCGTGAACTCCCGGATGGCTCTCAAGCCGCTCCACGATCCGATGGGCAACACGGGGGTCACGATTTATGCCACGCACGGCGATACGTGCTCGGACCTTTTTACCCTGTCGCTCCTTGAGAACAGGCGGTAGTGCAGGTTCATGCTCAGGCTGCTCACCAAGATGCAGGTCGAGGGTGCTAATTTTTTCAAGGATGGTGTGTTCATTTGTGACACCTGAGTCAAAGAAGATGAGCATATTGCCCGTCAACCTGTTTGCTTGCACCCGCTGCACTCCTGGGAGTTGACGTACCTGCGCTTCAATGTCGCGCTTGCCCTGACCTTCCCATTCTGGAATGTGGATACGTATGCGTCCTGGTACAGTATGAAGGACTCGCGGTTCTTCCGCCACTGTGGCACTCATAGACTCTTCGCTTCTTTCTAGCTAACTACGAGAAAATTTCCGTGAAGTAACACACTACTTGTTGCAGTAGTGAAGTGTATATGGAAGATGGGAAGCAGGATAGCGTATGTTATACTACCCTGCTTCTGTTCTGTAAAGGCATAACCGTTTGAAGACCACCAATTTATTGATAAACTCGATTATTGATGAACTTGATTATTGTTTACTGGTGCAGAATGGCTTCTCTGGTTGTGAATACTTTGCGCCTCAGCCCAGATGTCCTCAGTATCTTCGCGCACAAATGCACCTGCACGCCGTATTTGAAGCTCTGTAGCAGCGGTGAAGGCTCCAACTCGCTGTGCGAAGCCATCGACAAGTTGCTCAGCACGCTGCGTAACAACCTGAGCTTTATCCTGTCCGGCAGGTGTTGGTTGTACGGTTGTAGTCGGTGAAGAGGATGCACCATTCGCCGATTGAGGTTCCTGCTCCGGTTGATTCATCCGCTCAACCTCATCATGAATAGAAGTCATAGTATTCTGGAGACGCTGACGAGTCATCCCAATGAAAAAGCCGATACGATGGCCCCAATTTGTCATGAGTTGTTCAGCACGCACAACTGAAGGAGGGGGCGTTTGGATGGACTGCTCTGTTTGCCCCTCGTGGATTGTTTCTGCTGCTTGTTTCTGGCTCATTAGAATTAGTCTCCTGTACCTTCCTGTGGATCTTTCGTCACGTGTCGGGTGCTTGCACGCTTCTGAGCATCACTGGTATGCGTTGTATCTGTCGTGAAAGTTGTTGCTTGAGGCGGATTCGTGGTGGAAGCGGTCGCGGCTTGTGCCTTTTGAACAGTAGTATTTGCAGCTTCTGATGCCGCCGCTCCCGCTGCTTGTACACCGCGTCCAACGCTTTTTCCTGCCGATGCAAGGGCATCGCCTGCAACAAGAATACCTGCCAATCCATACACGGCTCCACGACGAATAATCTTACGCGCGCTCGGCGAGAAGACCGCTGCTACGACAACAGCAGTTACTGCTACTTCTGGTTCCAGATAATCTTCTAATGCCATGTCACTAAGTTCCTTCCCTGTTGATTTAAACATATTTGTCATACATACTGACACACGAAGCGAGATGCGGACATGTTCACTGGTCTCTAAGGAATAGAGGCCAAAACAAAGAAAAGCACTATGGCAGTACGTTATTGACAATAGTATATGTTGTACACGTTTCCAATGCAAATTATGTGACACTTACATAGGCAAGTCAAATAGTTGCAATTAGCTTAAACCTTTTTCCTATTACTGAGAAAACCAAATAAGAATGTTCGCATCGAATACACGCTGTGTGAGGTAAAGCGCGCGAGCTATTCTAGCTCGATATGCTACAATAAACCTTGACTCTCAACAGAGAACAGAACTAACAACCACTGCGATAGATACCTATCAATGTCAATAAGTACAATGAAGGTTTTTATACATAGCAGATGTTTGCGAAATGTAGTAGACAAAGGTTAAGTAAGAGCATGACAGAAGCATATGATGTGTTAATTGGGTTGTGTTGCAAGAAATAAGCTAATCTGCTAAAATTGAGGAAAAAGAGCAAATGAGGATCTTTCATGAGCGAGCAACACCCGTTCAAATGGCGTCATTTCCAAGCCGATATCATCCTTCTCTGTGTCCGGTGGTATTTGCGGTATTCTCTCAGCTACCGCGACCTCGAAGAAATCATGTTGGAACGTGGACTCCACGTCGATCATACCACGATTTATCGGAGGGTTCAGCTGTATGCGCCTGAACTCGAGAAGCGATGTCGTCCTCATCTCAAAACGACATCGGATTCCTGGAAAGTCGATGAGACGTATATCAAAGTCAAAAAGGAATGGGTGTACCTGTATCGAGCGGTCGATTCAAATGGGTACACACTCGATTTTTGGCTGAGTCCAACGAGAGATGCAAAAGCGGCGAAAAACTTCTTTCTGAAAACACTTGCAGCTTGTCATACGAGTGAGCCACGTGTTATCAACGTGGACAAAAATGCGGCTTACCCAAAAGCGTTCAACGAACTCAAAGTGGAGGGACATATTCCCGAAAGCGGTGAATTGCGGCAAGTCAAATATCTCAATAACTTGATCGAACAAGATCATCGGTTTATCAAACACTTGACGAAGCCAGGAATGGGCTTTTTCTCGTTCAAGACAGCATGGCAAACCTTACAGGGGTTCGAGGTGATGAACATGATACGCAAAGGACAACTGCAAGGTGTGGAAAAAGGAGATGTGGAAGGACAGGTCGTATTGGTCGCCAAGCTGTTTGGAGGTGCAGTATAAACCGAACAAGCAGAGCCACTTCATATTCAGCTTGTCTTCTTTCAATTTCTTGCAACACAACCCGTAAAGGTCGAATGCTATTCTTCCCAAGCCTTCACCTGTCCGGTTGTATCAAACTCAAGGAGATTCCCATCGGGGTCTCGCACGGTGAAGTCAACCTCACCCCAACTTTTTTGTGCGGGTTTCTTCACATACTCCATTCCAGCAGCTTGAAATTGCTGTGCGAGAGTATCCAAGTTCCCTGTTGTCTCGAATTCGAGATGAAAAAGGGGGGCGGATGGCATTTGGAGCAATCCTAAGCGTCCGGCACCAATTTGGATCAAAGCAAACACGCCTTTGCGATGCGTGATGATTTCAACGCCCGGAAGTTTCATATAAAACTCCAGTGAACGTTCTACATCCTCTACTCTCATTGTTAAGCCTTCCAGTGAAAGCCGATGCTGTCTCTCTTTTGCTGAAACATCCATATAAGTTTTTCCGTTCTTTCTTTTTCTTAACAGTTCATACGCTCGCTCTGTCTGAACTAAGTTTTCCTTATGACTGATGAAGAAACTCGATTCCATACTTGTCACATACCGCAGTAAATTCCTGGCGTGTTACCTCTGCCTGTTTGACTTTCACAAGTTCATCAATATCCTCAAAGAAGCCTTCGAGTCCTGCTGGTGTTGCTATGCCAAGCAAACGACCAACTGTTTGACCGATATTCGTGAACATATGGGGCAGACTCTTTGGTAGAGAGACAAAATCTCCGGCACCAAGTGTATATCCTTTGTCGCCACAGCAAACCTGAAACAGTCCTTCAACGACATACAAAGCCTCGTCCTCACGACTATGGATATGAGATTTGGCTCCACGTCCTGGCTGTGCAATGATTTCATAAGAGGCATAGGCTCCGTTTGTATCCTCACCACGCAGAATGAGGTCAGTACGCACACAAAAGACCTCTGTCGTTTTGCGCTCTTTCGAGGTTACAACTATACCTGATGATGGAGTTTGTTGCATTACTCTTCTCCATTGTTTGTTTTCGATGGAGTTCCATACTGATAGTATGCACGTGCTGCAATGCCGCTTTTGACCGCAATGGGGTGTGTGGAAAGCAGACGCACTCTCTTAAGCATTCGGACCTCCATGACTTCAAGGCACAATACTGCCTTCCTCCATGACTTCAAGGCACAATACTGCCTTCCTCCATGACTTCAAGGCACAATACTGCCTTCCTCCATGACTTCAAGGCACAATACTGCCTTGAATATACTTGGGTCCTGCCGCTTGCGCGTCGAACAAGTAAGCTCTCGCGGGGATGTGAGAGCCGGTCGGACTAACCTTACCGACCAGTCTTTTTCAGCAATGAAGTAATTATACCTTGCCACTTCAGACACGTCAAACGTCCGAAAGTCAAAAAGTAGGGAGAACGCGAGGGTCTCCCTGTCCCCAAAGGATGGAAAGCCTCATTTATTACATACGGCAGGGAATCAGGAGGGCATGTATCACCGCCAAGATTTGCTCCACATCGACACGATGATCGTTGAGCAGAGATTGCAAGACATACCTTTGAGCGATTCCAAGAACAACCGTCACGAAGCCTTCGGGTGTCACATGCTGAAATCGTACAGGTTCGCTTTCGATTACTGCTTGTATGGCGGGCAGAAATGCTTGTCGGGAGCGTTCAAGAGTGTGCCGAATACGTTCATTGACGTGGCGTTTGTGCAACATCATGGAAGAGGTCATTGGCAAGTACTCCTCGTCTCCATGTGAAGTGGACGAGACAGAGAACCCTGTGACTCAAAACAGAGTCAGATGGAAGACTGGACAACAGAGTACGTTTCCCCTATACTAGAGGACAACAAGACTCACCAGAGAATATCTATTCTCTGGTGAAATGTAAAAGAAATCAAAAGCAAGCAAGCGGTGTTTTGAGCGTGAATTTGAAAAGCTCATCAGTAGAATGAGACGCAAAAACTCACCAGAGAATAGTTTGAAGGGTCACGCATACGAAAATGACCATCGGAAAAACAATGAGAAAGAACAGACACCTATGACAGAACATACCCACTCCTCGCTCATACCATTTCCAGGAGCAAGTGAACAGCGATGGGTCGAGACCTACATCATGGAGGAGCTTGCCCACCTGGATGCAAAAACTCAGTACGCCTATGCCCGTATCTTGAAGGACTTTGCCACATGGGTCGCCAGGCAACCTGGAAGCCACGACCAATTTTTGCCCAAAGCCGTTACCAAGACAGCAGTACATACCTATTTCAACGAGAAGAAATCGGAACGTAAGCCATTCACCAAAGCCGAGCAAGAAAGATCGGTCGTGCCGATCTCGTTGCAAGAGCACCCCTTGCGTTATTCGCCGACCTCGCTAAACCGGATCAAAGTCGCACTCAACGGATTTCTCCTCTGGCTCATCGAACGAGGGGACCTGATGACGAATCCCGTGAAGGGCCTCGTTATTCCTCGCATGGCAGCGCGACCTCCACGCTTTTTGACCAACGCCGAACGCTATGCGTTGAAAAATATCATTGAGCGCATGACAGCATCACAGGTCAGGAAGAAGAACGAGGTGGTGGCTGGCGACCTCCGTGGTGCTGCCATCTTTGCGCTCGGCTACTATGCAGGACTGCGTGTCAGCGATGTGTCTCACTTACTCGTCCGCGATACGCACCTGGGGCCGAAAGTGGGATGGATTCATGCAGGGTATAAGCGCGAGACGTACCGTGATCTCGATCTCTTAAACGAGGCACGGGGTCCACTCTACGAGTTCTTGCAACATGGGAAGCGAGAGGCCACGAGTGCCTACGTCTTTACTAGTCAGAGGAGCAAAAAAGTGGTTCCTCCCGACGACGAAGACGGGTGGCGATTGACCGAGGACGGGATCCATCAGTGGTTCCAGGATGTTCGGGCAGCGGCTACAGTAGATGAGGCCGCTTTGGTTGATGACATCACCTTTCACGATCTCCGTCATGACTTTGGGCATCGGTTGCGTGAGCAGGGGTGGGCACTTGAAGAGGTTGCCTACTACCTGGGTCACGTCAATGCCGACGGTACGCCGTCCATTCAAACGACTGTTCGCTATACGCAGGTCGGCAGAGAGCAAGTCAAGCAAAAGATTCGCATGGTGCAGAGTATATAAGGAAGGGAATCGCGTGACAACGAGAAAATGTTCGTGTAGGCTCGAGCGAGAAGTTTTTGAATCCGTTCCTCTATAAGACCTATAAGAGGAGAATGATGATGAAAGTATGGCAACGAAAAAGAAACGCGGCTCGCAGCAGATCCCCCTCTTTGATGCTCCGCGCTACGGATGGAAGAGTGTGCAGGAGGTGAAGCGTGGAGACTCCATCGTAGTCGCTGAACAGGAGACGCTGGTCACAGTGGTGCGTCAACAGGACGGATGCTGGTGGGTAAACTATACTCATCCAAGAACAGGGGTCAAGACAGAAGAATTGTATACCGCGAATGATTTTGTGTTTATGAGATTACTGCGAGAAGGCGAATGAACGAGGTAATCTCATAAACACAAAGAGAATGGACAAACTGCTCCTCCGCTTTGTGTCCAGACCTCTGCTCTTTCGTTCTTCTTCCCATGGTCTATTTTGTGGGAGCACTCCACCTTTAGAGAAGATTGGTTGGGAAAAGTCGCTCGACAATGATGACATCCCGCCAGACGCCATCAAGCTTTGCATGCTTGCAATACGTCCCGACCTCTCGAAAACCGAGGGATCGGATGAGAGCCCGGCTGGCCGTATTCTCAACGAAAACGCGAGAGACCAGTTTCCAAAAGTTTGCGTTCTCAGCTGCAAGCAGAAGTGCCTCAAGTGCCAAACGACCTGCCCCACATCCGCGTGAAGCACGCGCGACGTACACAGAACACTCCGCAATCCCCACGTAGCACTCGCGCGAGCGATAGGACGACGTCGATGCAAACGCGATGACCTCATCCTCATGTTCAACAACCACAAGAGGGTGAACCCCATCAAACCACATGCGTACCTCTTCAGGTGAGCGCAAGCGCGTCTCGAACGTAGCACTCCGGTCTTCAATTCCTTGGTTGTACAGAGAAGCAATGCTCTCACTGTCGTTGAGGGTTGCAAGACGTGCTTTCATCATACTCTCCTCCTCTCATACTCAAAGAGGTCTATACAGCAGTGAAACCGTTCAGGAACATTGACAGGGTCTCAGGCCACTCGGCACTTTTGCACATCTAGAATGAGACGTGCTGTTATCTCTTTGACCGCGAACAGGGAGTGAACCTTTTCACGTTTGCTCAAATAGAATAAGGCTCAACCATTTTGCGACGACCGACGCAAAATGAGTTCGAAGCTGCTCTTGGAGAGTCACCCGTAGACTTTTCGTCTAGACATACATCTTGAGCTTTTCTCAGTCCAGATACGTAATGTGCAAAAAGGCTCACTCTCTGGCGAAGCAGCAGCATTGACCCGCTTGTATCCAAACACGACGTGGTAGCAAGTATCCCACCCACCGCGTCATGCAGCGTGCTTGTGATCAGCGAGGACTTCATCGATGGTGTGTCGAGCGATGCTGGCAAGAACGGGGTTGGTGCTCTGATAGTAGGGCAGGGCGATGAGCCCGCAGGACAGTGCCCAGCCGCGACCGCGCGCCCATGTCGCATCATCAACCGACAACGCTGCGCGGAAGATGTCCCGGGTTTGGGCGGAGAGAAGGTTCCACGCGACCATCAAGTCGCATGCAGGATCGCCCACGCCCAGACCCCCGAAGTCGATGACGGCGCTGAGCTGGCCCTGTTGGACCAGCAGGTTAAGAGCTTGCAGGTCTCCGTGGATCCAGATGGGCGGGCCGTGCCATGCAGGTGTCTGCATGGCTGCGTCCCAGGCTGCGGTCAAAGCTGAGGTATCGAGCGTGCCGTGTAGGGTTGCGATCGCGGCGCGGGTCTCACAGTCTCGCATGGCCAACGGCACGCCGCGAAAAAAGTTGTGCGTCCCAGGGGGCGGCCCGTCCACAGGATCGATCCCCTGTAGAGCAGCAATGAAGTGTGCCAGATCATGCGCCGCCTGGTCTGGATCAGTGATGGGCTTGATGGTCGCGTTCTCCCCTTCGAGCCACTGGTAGACGGACCACTGCCAGGGGTAGCCTTCGCCTGGTGTCCCTTTCGCGAGTGGGACAGGGATGGCAAGTGGCAGGTGCGGGGCAAGTCTCGGCAGAAACTTTTGCTCTTTGTCCACTTGCCCGATGGCACCTTCGATGCGGGGGAGTCGCACGACCATGTCGGAGCCTACCCGATAGAGCGCGTTGTCGGTTCCGGCGGAGTGGACTGGCTCGATGGGAAGGTCTGCCCACTGCGGGAACTGCGCGGCGAGCAACCGGCCCACGAGAGCGACGTCGACATCCACCTCGTCGACATGCATTTTGCCACTGGTCATCAGCACCTTACACTTTCCTGTTTGTCTTTGTGAAATCGGTCAAGTCAAAAACTAGCAATCTGTATCTCATCCACAATATAGCAGACTTGGGTGTCTCTGTCTAGATGTGCAAATGTGCCGAGTGGCCAGAAACCCTGATTGACACCTCGGATTCATGTTCCCAACTCATGTTCGTCTCCTTCAGACTCGTTTCTCTTCAGAGGAAATTCTTTGTGGATGGGAAGCAACGCATCAACGATCAGACGTTCTTCTCCCACCACGACGCGAACATACGTTCCGGTAAGGACTTTACTCACAAAATAGGGACGACTCCCATAGGAAATGTGTCCACTACATGCCACCTTGCACATGACAACAGTGACCTCTTTCGTCTCCTCTTGACATGGTCTGTCGATCATTCGTTTCTCCTCCACTGAAGCATCTCCTCACAGCTTCTCGCCTTGAAAGAGACACTCGCTTTCAAGAACTCCTGGGTCAAGAAGCATCCTTCTTCAACTCCCCACTGGTACTTTCCTTCATCGTCTTCCCCGCGTCATGTGATCTCGGTCTGGCCTTCGAGGAAGAAGACCATTCGCTTACAAATGGTGCTACAGTGATCCCCCACACGCTCCAAGTTATGAGCGATCCAGAGCCAGTAGGTGACGCGTTGTAAGACCAACCCGTCTTGCTCAAGGGCTGGAATGGCATGCATGGCTGACAAAAGATGCATGATATCATGACGCACCATATGGTAGCGCACATCGATGACATCATCTTCTTGCCAGAGCCTTCGTGCTTCTTGAGCATCGTTGGAGGCAAGCACGTTGATCGTTGCTTGCACCATACGACGTGCCTCCTGTCCTAATGCTAGCACTTCCTGGATGATGGATGTCTCTGAGACCATGTGAGAAGAAGCCCGCCTGTGTGTGTCCCCGCTGAGCCTTGTGGCTTGAACCGTGAGGAAGCGCACGTCCTTTCGGCGAAGGGGGTCCATGCGAATGAGCAGTTTGGCTATTCCTGCTGCATTGTCGCCGATGCGTTCCAGGTCTCCTGCAATGGAGGGAACCGAAGAGAGAAAGCGAAGATCACGCACTCCAAGCGGTTGTTGCAGCGTGAGTGAACGAAGAGCAAGACGTTCAACTTCCCGTCGCAAATCATCAATGAAGGCATCCGAGGCAATGACCAAACCACACATCGCTTGATCATTGTGCTCAACCGCATCAAGAGCTTGCCCGAGAGCCTGCTCGACGAGATGACCAAGAGAGAGCAGCAGAGTGAGAATATCCTGAAGTTGCGTATCGAGCGTTCGTCTTGCCATACTATCCCTCCTTTTCGTTACGCAGTAGTATAGCATGCTGACATTTCCTCTACTACCCGTCGATGGCGCAGAAAGCACGTTTTTTTGTAGGAAATGAAGCAATCACGAAAGCGGACAGCTAAGCCAGAAACGAACGTTTTCTATACTCTACTATACAGGTGGCGACAGGCACACACAACCCGTCTCTCCCCTGTCCTTTTTGCCATCCTCAAATCAATGTCCTCAAACTTGTTCATCGAGATGAGTTCTGGTACAATAAGCGCGACAAATCGGCGCAGGAGAGGAGCCCCCTCGTGATCATTGGCTATATTCGTGTTTCTAAGAAACTGTTTTGGAATGCGAGGCGGTAATGCTGCATGGCCAAAAGAGCAAGATAGGAGAAGTTTTTGCACAGGTTTGACGGTAGAATGTCTTGCATGCAATGAGGGAGCGGAAGACCTTTGTGCGCAAGACTGACAGGCCCGGCGTTAGCTTTCTGCTGACGAAATCTAATGTACCCGATAACTAGCAAGCATGCTATGATCGGGGCCGCATCAATTCAGGCTTTGCCGCTCTCCTTTGTAAAGCCCATCCTGGCGATTCTCGCACATGAGCAGGAAGAGGCGATCAGCTTCGGCCCGCTCATAGAGCGGGCCAACGTGAGCTGTTAGATTGTGTTAGCAGAAAGCTAACGCCGGGCCGATACGAACGCCAACACGATTGATGTGATAGAATATATATTTCAATTCCGAGGAGGAGCTTATGAGCCAGAATGCCATGAAGCGTCTTTATCTGATGCAGGTTGGGTCCATGCCGGAATACCAGATTCCGATTGTGTGCTATCTGGTGCAAACGGGTGACGGCAAGAATATTCTGATTGACAGTGGTCTACCGGAGATTATGCCTGAAGGAGAAGCGGAGTTCGAGAATGGGCAGGACGTTATCGAGCAGTTGGCGAGCATTGGCTTAAAACCGGACGATATTGATACAGTCATTTCGACGCATTATGATATCGACCATGCTGGAAGACACGCGGCATTCACGAAGGCGCAATATGTTGTTCAGCGTGTGCATCATTTGGATGCGGCGAGCAACCCACGTTTTGCTGCCAATCGACCCCAATGGGATCAGCCAATGGAGCGCATTCGGCTGGTGGACGGGGACACGGAACTGCTGCCGGGGCTGGAGCTGATTGAGACGAGCGGGCATGTGCCGGGACATCAATCGGTGCTGGTGCGGCTGCCCAAAACGGGGGCGATTTTATTGCCGATTGACGCTGTACCCTTCGGCGAGGGCTTTACCCGTGACGAGCAGGACGACGGTAGCAACCCGGACGCCGAAGCGATCCGCGCCAGTACGATTAAACTGCTTGATCTGGTCGAACGGGAGCATATCGGGCTTGTGATTTTCGGTCATGACAAGGAGCAGTGGGAAGGGCTGAAAAAGCTGCCGGAGTATTACGAGTGAGGATGCAAGCACCCTTTTCCCGGTTCGGAGTACCGATCGAGAAAGGGGTAATGGTTGAGACCTCCTCATAAATCACTGCACGTAGCTGGGGAGAGCAAGTTGGCGAACATTGAGCGTCCAAACGGGCTAAAAACCTCTCGAATCCTTGCAAACGCAAAAAAGCTCAGGTACGCTTGAAAGAAGTATCGTTGTCTCGGGAAGGTAGGGGGAGATGCCAGGTCCGAAGAGATCCCGCCGAGAGCGTACCGAGGAGTGGGCGAAGATCCAGCAGTGGACGTTGTGGCCTGAGCAGGAACTCTATGAGCAAATCCGCCCTCTGGTCCTGTTCCACGAAACCGCGGGGGAGCGAGCCAAAGAAATCGATATCCCCCAGCGAACGCTGTCCCGCAAAGCTGATGAGTTTGAAAAATATGGGATGCAAAGCCTGTTTGCATCTGAAGAGCATGGTGGGGCAAGATAAAGCTCAAAGGCACTTCCCCCTGAGATACGCCGACTCATCATTGACCTGCATGCTGAGCATCCCGCTATGAGCTGGAGAGAAATTGCCGAGATTTGCTACATTCGCTACGCACGCCGTCCAGATCACAAAAGTGTCAAACACATTGCCACTTCCGGTCCCCCACCGACTCAAAAAACCAGACGCTACCAGCCCTGGCACGAAATTTCCGATCCAGCGGAACGTAAGCTGGCCGTCGTTCGGCTCCACGGCGAGGGGTGGTCGGTTACTTCTATCGCTGAGTATTTGCAATGTACACGGCATACCATCTACGGTACCCTGGAGCGTTGGGCAAAGGAAGGCGTTCGAGGCTTAGAGAGTGTATTGATAATCGCAGAGATGAGCTCGCGTGATAGACTGAAGGAATGAGTACGAGCTATCCCAGTAATCTTTCTGATGCGGAGTGGGAATGTCTGCAACGCCATCTCCCTCCGCAGTCCAAACGTGGCAGGCCACCGATTCACTCACTGCGAGCCATTTTTGATGCGATCTTCTACGTATTGCGCTCCGGCTGTCCGTGGCGCTATCTCCCAGCCAACTTTCCGCCGTGGCAGACGGTCTTCTACCATTTCCGACGCTTGCGCCTCAAAGGGACCTGGACACTCTTGCTGCGGGCGTTGCACCGGGCTGAACGTGAACGACAAGGAAGGCATCCTGACCCAAGTGCCGCCAGCATGGATTCCCAAAGCGTGAAAACGGTCGAGGAATCGTCTGGGATCTGTGGCTACGATGCCCACAAACACATCAAAGGGCGAAAACGGCATCTCCTCGTGGATACGCTGGGTATCCCCATTTCCATCTATGTGACTCCTGCCGACACACACGATACCAGGGGAGCTCGTTGTCTGCTCGCAGGGCTCAAGTTCTTCGTGCCGCGTCTGAAAAAGATTTGGGCTGATGCGGCCTATCGCGGGCAGGAGTTAGCTCAGTGGTGTCAAGCCACAGGAGATTGGGAACTGGAAGTCGTGGAACGCCCATCGGGCACCCGCGGTTTCAGCGTGGTGCCTCGCAGATGGGTCGTGGAGCGAACATTCAGTTGGATTTCTCGTAACCGAAGAATGAGCAAAGAGTATGAGCGGAAAGTGCAAACGAGCGAAACACTGATCCAGGTGGCAATGATTCGGTTGCTCCTCGCTCGTTTGGCGCGGCATCTACGAACCAGTTCCCACCCCTCTTAGGGCGTAAACCGTTTCCAATGGCCTTCGGAGACAACTGAGACTTCGCCATCGAGAACGACGATGGCGGTCTGATCGTCAATCGCGTACGTCGGCACCGGCCCCTTGGCGGCCCATTTTTCTGCGTTGGTCATGGAATTGGCCGGACTCTCTGGGTGATCCAGGTGCGGAAACAACGAAAAATCAACCAGTCCCAGCGCTCTATCGGAGCCTTTGGGCAGATGACTTGCCGGAGGCTCGCGACAGAACCAGTCGTCGTAGGCCTCTCCGAAGTTGGGGGTCACCACCATGCTCCCGGCACTCACCCCCACGTAGACCGTCTCGCGAGAAAGCTCCGGCAAGAGGTCTGCCAATCCCGATTGCCGCATCCAGTAGCACAGATACAGGGAATCGCCGCCGTACACCAGCAGAGCGTCCGTCTCCTGGACCAGAGGGACCCAATGCTCTTCTTTGATGCTCTTGAGAGCGGTAAGCTCCAGCACTCCCAACGACTTCCAACCCACTTCGCACAAGGGGCTGGCGGCTGATCCGCTGATGAACCGGTAGGCCATTGAAGCTCCGGCGGGGCAGGCGTACGCAGCGGTGGGAATGCAGAGGGCGTTGGAGGAGGCAATGGGTTTCCCCAGCAGATCAACCAGAGCGTTGCGAATGCTGTCGTTACTGATGCCAGCCGAGGTGAGCAGAAATTTCATGATGCCTCTCCTTGCCGATTGAATGGGAGCCGAATGACTCCTCCAGTCCCTCTCTTTGATACGGAAAACGAGAGAGTGCCCAAATACGTACCCCAGGTCTTGAGTAAGTATGCTATCTTTTGGCTCATATTTTGATTCCTGTAATCAAGTGTCACACGCCCTGACGAAATCCTTCCTCAATCGAGGTAATGTGCTCGGTCGCATGCCCCGCTCTCCCAGCAAACAAGTCGCCAGCGGCCTGGTCACCGGCGACGGTGGGCACCGGAGCGGCCAGCTGATCATCGGTGAACTGGTGCAGGAGATTCACTGTGTCCTGCCGCGCCGCCAGGTAATCCGTTGCCAGCATCTCCATACTGTCGTCATGGTGCTCGTTCACGTAGGTCTGATTGACGCTGGCAACGGCCATCACCAACCGCTCCTGTTCCTCCGGGGTCAGCTCGCTCAGATTACCCAGATTGCCCGACATTTCCATTCCCGCCGGGTATTGAAGGCGTAAGAGAACGTCTCGAGTGTCGCCGGCAAGTGTACGGCGCAGCAATCGCTGGATGTCGCGCTCGCTTTTCGCTAGGTGAGCCAAATGATCCTTGGCGCGCCACGGAGCTGCTCCGGGAACATCACTCGCCGTTGCCGGGCGCTCCAGGTCTTCTGGGCTCAGCCCTTGAAAAAACGCCATGACCTGCGTCTGCGATGCCGCAAGTGTGTCCAAAATCTCTGCGCGAGTTGGCATGATGACCCTCCTAGAAACCAGTGGGAAGCATAAGGCGTGTCCAGACGACTCCGCCAGGCCTGGAGGCGATAGGTACGGCCCACGTCTACTGAAACAATACATCGGCATGTTGATAACCACTTTCCGCCCTGCTCCTTCTGCTTCATCTGTCTGATGCTTCCCTCTCGCGCATCAGGGAGGCTCTGGTTCTCTGGTTGGCTCCGCGCGTCGAGCAGCACCTCCTCGGAAGTATAGCATGCGAACTCACAAAAAACTTCTTCGATCTTGCTCCTCTTGCCACGCAGGACTGCCGCCGCGCATTCCAAAACACGGTCTAAGAACAAACAATTAACAGCACTCCAGGTCGATGCGATGAGATCGGCCAACTATGAGCGCACCTTTACCGACAAAATGACTGGCAAGCGCTTCGACTGCCCGGAGTTCCTCAAAATGCTCGACATGCTGCGTCCAGGGGATATCCTGGTCGTGTGGCGACTGGATCGACTTGGGCGGAGCCTGAAAGAACTCATCGAGACGGTGAACCTGCTCGCCGCACGTGGTGTGGAACTGCGCAGTCTCAAAGAGAACATCGACACGACCACGCCAACGGGGCGGCTGATGTTCCATGTGATTGCCGCGCTTGCCGAGTTCGAGCGTGATATCATCAGCGAGCGCACTCAGGCGGGCCTTGAGGCGGCCAGAGCCAGAGGCCGCAAGGGCGGCAGGCCCAAAGCCACCGCCAAGATCAGCCCGGCTCAACTTGCGCGGGCAAAAGAACTGTATGCCGCAAAGCAGAACAGCGTGGCCGAAATCATGGCATTGACAGGATTTAAGAGACGCAACACGTTTTACAAGTATGTGGTCAATGGAGAAACATAAAAAGCCATCATTGGATTGATGGGGTGAAAGCCGCGTTCTTGCCTCACCTACGCGTCATTTGGCGTTTGATCAGGTCAAGCAAGGCTTCCATCTCAAACGGCTTCTCAAGGAAAACCAGATCAGTGCGAGCCTGGATGTTTTGAGGTGGAGTGGCACTCATGAAAATGACAGGGACCTGTTCGACCCCTTTGCTCTCTCTCGGAGCCGGTCCAGGCATTCCAGGCCATCCATCCCAGGCAGCAGATAATCAAGCAAGATGAGATGCGGAATGAGCGTCCTCACCACTTTGAGGGCCGCAAACCCATCAAGCACATGAACCACCTGGTATGCTGTGGTATCTTGCAGGAACACTGTCAGCGTCTCTCCGATATCCACATCGTCTTCGACAAGTCTTCTCCTGCCAAAAAACGCTGAGAGGTTCGATGGATCTGATTGTTACCTTGCGGAAGGTTCCAACAACCTTAACTCCACCCCATTCACTTGCTGCTCCTTCATAAGCTGGTCATTATAGATCTTCTGATATCTTAGAGAAACTTATTTCTTCTGAAATTTCCATTTTTTCGTGAAGCATCCTGTAATTTTAGATTTCAGGCGAGGAGATATGATCTCCTCAGTATGATTTGAGAATTTCATATACTATTTATTTTCGATTTGGCTCGTATGTGAGTACCACTACACCAGAGCCGAATGTTTGCGATTGAACAAGTTTGAATTCCTTTTGCTGGCTCTCACCATGAAAAAGCCGCTTCCCGTTTCCTACTACAATGGGGAAGACCATGAGACGGTATTCATCAATGAGATCCTCTTGCATGAGCGAGTGAATGAGCTCAACGCTACCAAAGATCAATATGTCCTGACCAGACTCCTGTTTCAATCTGGTAACTTCCTCTACAACATTGTCCTTGATAAGGGTGGCATTCCACTCAGCTTCCTGCAAAGTTGTGGTTGGAACATACTTGGGCATACTGTTTATTCTTTCACCATATGCACCAGTAGCACCAGGCCAGGCGGCTGCAAGTTCCTGATAGGTTATGCGCCCCAGAAGGAGTGCATCGCTGGCAAAAAGCTCATCGAATTTGTATTTTTGTGATTCTTCACTCCTAAATTGAGAAGTCCACTGTGGATTTTCAACAACACCATCCATAGCCATGAGCATCGAAGCAACTATTTTTCTCACGTTTTTCTCCTTAAAAGGAATGTCGCAGCAATTTACTTGCAAATTGCAAGTGTCGCAACAAGCTATTCTCACGTAGCCAATCAAAAACGGTAAAGCTGTTGCAGATAGTATTGTAAGAAAAATTGACCCGATATTTCCACTTATTCATTACCTAAACCGGCCTGCAGGCGAACATGATGGCGTTCTGGCTAGAACGTTTAGTTGGGTTGGGCGAAGGGACGCGCATCTTGCTCCTGTTCAAAAACTCAATGATAGTGCGCCAGTGCTTGCTGAAGATATTCATCATCCACAGAGTGTCCTCCCTCGCTCTCGTCGATCAACCGTTGACCATAAGGAAGGTCTCTTGCGCAAGCTGTTGAAATTTCTATGCTCGCTGCAATGACCCCACAGTATCAAAAGGCCCTTCGAGGATATCCTGGAAACGCTGAGTGAAATCTTGAGGAGTATGCTGTCTTCTCCTGCCAAAAAACGCTGAGAGGTCCGATGGATCTGATTGTTACCTTGCGGAAGGTTCCAATAACCTTAACTCTACCCCGACAATGAGTACGGTTTTGACAGATGCAAGGTCTTCTCCCTGCGGATGACGGGGCTGCTCTTGCATATCCTCTTCCCCAATCTTTCGGTTTGCACCAAATTTGTGCATCTTGGGTTTCACGAAAGAAGAGGTTTAAAAGTTTCATGTGGCATGCACGCCCGTCAGACTCGCAACACACATCTTAGGAATATAACAAATTGCTTTATGATAGGATTTTAGTAACTATTCAGATGGGTCATGAAAAAGCAGGAAGAACGGGATGCCCTACGAGAGTCTGTTCTAGGGCACTAAGCAGTGCGATCCCTTGTTTTCGCAGCGTCGAAAGGTAACTGCGAATGCGACAAA
>JAABVA010001723.1_pt1 | contig 22920 bp, 21 predicted proteins | sample 5560331 | NCBI WGS metagenome assembly JAABVA01 (sample SAMN12812661, study PRJNA571458) | rock metagenome | isolation source: Antarctica rocks | place: Antarctica: Victoria Land, Mt New Zealand sud | collected 2016-01-07
ACAATGGGTCGCTACAAGGCGCTGATCGGACCCCGGCTGCGGGCCCGCGGCTTCGCCGCCCAGCAGACCGAGGCTACCATCGGCGTGGCGGTGCTGAACCGGATGCTGGCGGCCGGACGCCCAGACTCCGTCCGTCGCCAGCCGATCATCGCATAGCACATCGCATAGCAATCGGGGGTTTGGGGCTATCTCGACTTCCAGCCGCCAAGTGCACAATCGGCTCAGGCGCGCTCTCGCCCGTGCTCTACGGCATCGTAGGCGACCTCGCCGGGCCGGGTTGGGGAGCGGCCTCCGCGGCGCTGGCGGCGCTGGTCACATGCCCGCTGGCCGGGCTGCTGGCACCCCGGCTGCGGGCCTCGTAGGTATAGTTGCGCTTCGAGGGGCTGTGGCGGTGACGCCGGATGGCCAAAACGCACAGCTTCGCGGGCACTGGGCCTTCCTGAGTCCTTTGGGCCTTCCCAGCTCCCTACTGGCTGTGCACACCATCCACCCTGAATGACAGCCTCGGACGACATGCACTTTCCGTCCCACATCCATTGGCTGGTCACGGGTGATGATTTGACTGCGAGCCCGCTCGTACTACTGCATGGGTCTGGAGGAAGGGAACAAGACTTGATGCCATTGGCGCAGGATTTAACGCCTAAACGGTCGATTCTCGCCGTACGGGGTGCCATTCGCTGGGATGGCGGGTTCGCGTTTTTTCGAAGGTTTGCAGATAGGTCGATTGATGAAGTCGATCTTCGTAAGAACGCCACCGAGCTTGCGAGTTTTACAGAAGGCGTGCGCGTCAAATGCGGCTTTGGAAAACCTCCGATCGCAGTCGGCTTCTCAAATGGTGCCATCATGGCGTCAGCATTGCTTCTGATGCGTCCCAGCATGTTTGGTGGCGCTATCCTACTTCGGCCTCTTTCACCATTTTTAGATGAACTCCAGAGTGAAATTTCCGGCACTCCGGTTCTCGTTATCGACGGCGAACTAGATACCCGCCGCTCGCCTGGGGATGGTGACAGGTTAGCGGAGCGTCTCCGCCAAGCTGGTGCTCGTGTCGAACATCACACTCTCCCAATTGGCCATGCCATCACAGCACAGGACAGCCAGATTGCTCGGAAGTGGATAGAACGATCGCTTTGACGAAAGTCGGCAATGGGTCGTTTATAGACTGAGGCTCTTGGATGGCTGATGATGGAAGTCGTACGGGTGTCCGCGCTCACCGGGTCGCCGCTGTATCATCCTGTCAATTGGACGTTTGACCAAGTGGGACAGCCGGCCAACGCCGGTGTTAGAACTCGCCGGTGCCCCGTCATGCCCAGTATCGCCAAGCGTAGACGACGCTCATGGCAGAGCCGGCCGCGATGACAAAGCCGCGTAGGACTGCGGCCGGAACGACGGCTACGAGCCGGGCGGCAGCAACGCCGCCGACCAAGGCGCCCGCCAGCATGATGACCGTCTCCGTCCAGGCGACCGCACCCCTGGCGACGAAGACCGCCACGGTCATGGCGCTGACCGCGGAGGCAAGCAGGTTCTTCATTGCGTTGGCCGCGCGCACCTCCTCTTGCCCGGTTAGCCCGAGCACGGCCAGCAGCATTACCCCGAGGCCGCCTCCGAAGTAGCCTCCGTACACCGCCGTTGGGACCAGCGCGGCAAGGCGCGGCCCCGTGCTGTCGCGCCCTGCACCCTCGCCCTGCACCGCGCGGCGCAGCACCGGCCCGAGCGCGAAGAGTAGCGTGGCGGCACCAACGAGGATGGGCACGCATGCGGCGAACAGGCGCTCGGGCGTGGCCAGTAGGAGCATGGCGCCGAGGCCGCCGCCGAGGAGCGCCACAACGACCGGTATCGCAAGCCGGCGGAAATCCCGCGGCAGCGCGGCCCGGTCGGCGATGGCGGCCACGAGGTGCCCCGGCGTCAGCGCTACGGCATTGGAGGCGTTCGCAACGACGGGTGGCAGCCCGGCCGCCAGCATGGCGGGGAAGGTTAATAGGGTCGCGCCGCCGGCAAGCGCATTCACAGCGCCCCCAACCACGCCCGCCCCAAACAGCAGCGCTGCTATGCCCGCCTCCATGCCCGCCTCCCATACGATGCGCCGAGCCTGGCGCAACCGCATGGCGGCGTCTGGAACCGGTGTGACGCGGCCCCGGTCAGCCGCCGAGAGCGGCGCGGTAGCTCGCGGGGGTCGCACCGAACGCGGCGCGGAAGGCTCGCCCTAGCCCCAATGCTGTCCATTTAAGGCCAAACTGTTCATTTAGCCTGGTCCGCAAAGGCCTCCCAGAGGCGGCAACCGGGGTCGTTACGCACAGCTTCGACTAAGTGAACCGTATTGGTGCTAGCCCGAATAATTCATCGGACCGCCCGAAATCGGCCTAGGCCACCAAACACCTGGGCCAGAAATTTCATTGCAAAAAACTTCATCAAACAGCCCATTCGCATAGTTGTGAGCGATATCAACGGTTTGGCTTTGATCGCGCATTTCTCGTGAATAATGCGGGCTAGGTGGCGCGCTGGGTTTCTGCCAGCCACCCGGTTACGTTCTTGTCCAACCGCCAATCTACTATGACCCAAAATACTAGGAAGCCTGACCTACAGGCTTATTCGTGCACGGAGGAATGGAGCCTAGGTTCGCAAACGTGCTGATCGCAATCTGTTGTTGATTAGGCAAGGCAGAAAGCGTGCCCGCCTTCGGTCTTAGGAAGCGACTACCGGGCGCGGGCAGTCACGGCGTTTTTGTTTGCGCACGTCGATGCGCCGCGCCACGATGGCGTATGTTCTGCGTTGACGAACTGACCGCCGAGTGTTCCATGATGACGGCGAAATGTCCGCTGTCATCGAGCTCCGCCGGCACTTTCCGCTGATCACCGACAATGCGAACGCGCTACGCTGCGTGCAAACGATCGTGGGATGGCGCCCCACGCCTGCTCCAGCAACGCCACCCGGAAACGTTATCGCCCTGAAACCACGACGCAGACCGTCGCGATGCTAGCAAGTCAGAAATCTAGCCGCTATCTTCCTAGCCTGCCTTTGGCCTTCAGAGCCTCGAAACTCAACTCCAGCACTTGCACGAGCTTGAGCCGGTTCTGCGCCGCGTAGACCTTCATCTCGTCATAAAGCTCTTCCCGAACACGGGTCGCGAATTGCTTGGTCCGTCCGGTAGCTCGCGCCGATCGACCGTCTGTCGGCGCAACTTCCGGGGCCGTGAGGTTGGCTGGGGCCTCTGCGGCAGTTGGCGGCTGCGGGAGATTGCGGCGCAATTTCTTGAAGTCAGCCATTGATCGGCGTGGTTCAAATCAAGGTAACACCCAAAACGAGAAATCCCTTTACCATCGGAGCTCTATCAATTTCCGGTGTTACCTGGGAATGGCACTTTTTGAACCACGCCTCTCCGCCTCCCTCGGCACCGGCCCGTTCAGGCCGGACGTGGAAGCGGGCGCGGCCTGGCGCGAGCTGGTGCAGAACAACCCTGACCCTAGCCCGGCCCTGGCCGCGGGGTAAGTGCGAACAGACCGCGCCGCCGGGTGGCGCTACTATGCCGGCGTGTCGCTCTGGCTTGATCCCCCACGCGCGCCGCCTCCGGCCGCAGGGGCAAAGCCGCAAGGAAACCAGTGATGCCCTGGCTCCTCATCGACTTCCATCTCATCCGGTTCCTACTGTTCATCCTCGGCTTCGGCCTGCTCCGGGGAGCCGCGCATGGCGATCCGCAAGCCATCGTCATCTGCGGAGTGTGCGCCGGGCTGCTGTGGCGGCGACCCCTGCTGGACGCGGCCAGGCAGGTCCGGGATGCCGTGTATCTGGTTGTTTGCACAGTCGAATGGGCATGGGGCAGGCTGTTCAGGCAGCCCCTGCCCGGCCCCGCGATCCCGCGTGCGCGCGGTGGAAGGCGGCCAGCATCTCGATCCACGCGGCAACGTCGGCCGGCACGGGCGAACGGCCGTCGATCCAGCGCCGCACCGTCGTTTGCGGGCGCCCCGCCCGCCGCCCCAACTCGCGTTCCGGCCAGCCGATCACGGCCAGGCAAACCAGCAAACGCTAGGGTGACATGGGCACCAATGCCGCAGTGGGCTGCGCAGCAGCCTCAAGGCATCCAGCAACGGAAACTGGCGCCCTGTGTTCAAATTGAACACACGTCACGGTCAAGCCTCAGCCTCGACGTGATAGGGCTGGATCAACACCTCGGCCGGTATGTGCCACGCCCGATGCAGCTTGAATGCCTGCTCCTTGGTGAGCGCGCGACGGCGGCCCAGCACCTCGGAGGCTCGTGGACGCGATCCAAGCACCCGGGCCAGGTCGGCTTGCGTGAGGCCGTCCTGCTCCATGCGGTAGCGGATCGCCTCCACGGGGTCGGGCAGGCCGATGGGCCAGGCCCGGCTCTCGTAATGCTCGATCAGGCTCGCCAGCACGTCGAACCGCTGGCTTTCCAGGGTGCCCGGCTCCGGCTCCGCATCGAAGTAGCGCTCGATCTCCGCCAGCGCCCAATCGTAGTCGGCCTCGGTCTTGATTGGTCGAATGTCCATCACACGGTCCTTGCATCTATCTTGTCGTAGTCGGCATGGGTGCCGACGAACTTGATCAGAACCCGCTTGTGCGAGTAGGCGACGCGCACCACCAGCCGGTACTTGTTGCCGCTGATGTCGAAGATCAGCCGGTTGTCGGCCACGAAGTCCACCGTCGCCCCGAACTCCGTCTTCACGTCCGCCGGGCTGTTCCAGGCCGACTTGCTGACCGTCGCGAACCAAGACTGCAGCGGCGTCCGGGCCTGGGGATGGTTTTCCCAGAACACCCGCAAGGTCCGCTTGGCGATGATCTGCATGGGCATTGTGTAGCATGTTCCCATTATGGGAACAACGTTTATTTCCCGTTATGGGAACACTTCTCGCGCTTGCCTCAGCGATCCGACAGTCATTTGCCTTCCATGCGAGACAGCGGATGAACACCCGTATTCAAGATTTCTAGCTACTAGATTTTTCGAATTATAGCTGCTAGCTTTCTCTGTGATCTCTCTCCTTCAATGCTTCGAACGCTTGCTCCAGAACCTCGACCAGCTTGAGCCGGTGCTGGGCGGCGTAGAGCCTTACCTCGTCATAGAACTCCACGCGGACACGGGTGGCGAGCTGATGGGTGCGGCCTGTCGCTCGTGCCGAGCGGCCGTCCGCTGGAGCCACTTCCGGCGCTCTGAGATTGGCTGGGGCCTCGGCTGTGGTCGGGGGTGCCGGCAGGTTGCGCCGCAGCTTCTTGAAGTCAGCCATCAACGCGCTCCACGATGGATTGGAGTAGCTCGTCCGCACGGCGATTAAGCTGCGGGAACCGCGTTTCGGTAATGGTGAAGCCCTGGTTCTGCGCCTGGCGATAGGCCGGCCGCTCCGGAATAAACCCCGCCAGGGCATGGAAGCCAGCCTGCGCGATGTAGGCCCTTGCCTCCGCTTCCTCGGCGTCGGTGCCAATCTTGCACAGCGCGAAGGCCAGCCGCGCAACGGGCACGCCCTCGCGCACCAGCTCGTGGAATGTAAGCACTGCTGGGTGCAGGTCATCTGCGCTGGCGCCCGTGGGCTGCACGACGATCGACGCCTGCCGGGCGATCTCTAACGTGGCAGCACTGGCCCGAGCCGGACCGTCAAGCACGAGACAGTCGTAGTCCGGGGATACCCGGAGTGCTTGCGCAGCTGTCTTGAACGCCTCGACGCTGAACGTCGGCTCGGCTCCGGCTTCAAGCCTCCGCCGGTGCCAGTTGCTTGATGTGCCCTGCTGCGTGTCCAGGTCCGCCAGCTTCACCTTGAGACCATTGGCGGCGGCTTCGCGTGCGACGGCGCGGGCGAGGGTGGATTTACCCACGCCACCTTTTTGGCTGATAAGGCCGATGATCGTTGCCATAGACTACGCATAGCATTCTAGCAGCTATAAGGCTAGCCATGTTTTCTAGCAGCTAGTTTTCGGTTCTGTAGTTTTCTAGCAGCTAGTTTTTTATCAACATAGGTTTCGTCACCCCCCGCTGGCGCGGAACTTGCGCGCGTGCAATGCGCGCAAGCTTCGTCTCATCGGTGGCAGTCGGAGCAAGCACCACCTCGTTGCCCGCGGCAAGGGCGGCAATGGCAGCACCGGCGTGGGCGACGTGTCCTGGGTGGTGCCCACGGTGCAGGCGCGCGGCGCGACCTGCGCCGTCGGCACGCCGTTCCACACCTGGCAGCTCACGGCGCAGGGCAAAAGCCCGGCGGCGCACAAGGGGCTGGTCCATGTCGCCAAGGTGATGGCCGGCACCGCGCTGGACGCGCTGCAAGACGCGGGGTTGATCACCCGCGCCAAGGCTGACCTGGCGGAGCGCACCCGCACGACGCCCTACACCTGCCCGCTGCCGGACGACGTGCAGCCGCCGATCCAGGCCATGAGCCGCGGGGTCTAAGGGCAGCGGCCTGCTCCCTGTCCCTCCGGGAGAGGGTCGGGATGAGGGAAACCGCAAGCACCAAGCCGGGCCGTTCCGACGCGGAACGGAGCCTATAATGGCAGGTGCAGTCCGTGCGGCCTCTTCCTCACCCACTCCCTCTCCCGGGGGGAGAGGGAGTGGGCATGGGACTTGCTTCAGCTCTGTGCTTGCCGTGCAATGCACTTCGCCTCACGCCGAACATCGAGGGTTGCCATGTCCCCTGCGCTCCGCCTTGCCCTCGCCGCCGCCCTGCTGCTCCCCGCAGCCGGCCAGGCCGCCACGCCGCGCGACGCGCTGGTCATGGCGTGGAACCTTGACGCGCTCATTACCCTCGACCCGGCGCAGATCGGCGAGGTCAACGGCAACGACATCATCCTCGGCAACGTCTGCACGCCGCTGGTGAACTACGACCCGAAGGACATCTCCCGCGTCATCCCCGCGGCGGCCGAAAGCTGGTCCACCTCGCCGGACGGGCTGACCTTGACCTTCAAACTGCGCGGCGACCTGAAATTCCCAGACGGGCGCGCCGCGACCGCCGCCGACGCCGCCTGGTCCATGCAGCGCGCGGTCCTGTTGGGCTACGGCAACAGCGCCAACCTGACGCAGTGGGGCTTCACCAAGGAGAACGTCCAGGAGCGGATACGCGCCGACGGCGACCGCACGGTCGTAGTGACGATGGACCAGCCCTACCCGGCCAAATTGATCCTGTCCGCTGCCTTCGCCGGCAACATCGCCGTGATCCTGGACCGGGCTGCCGCCGAAAAGGGCGCCAAGACCGTGGACGGCAAGTCCGACATGGGCAACGCCGCTTTCAAGACCGGTCCGGTGTGCGTCGGCCCCTACCGCGTGACCCGCTGGGACGCCAACGACGTGATCGCGCTGGAGCGCAATGACAGCTTCTACGGCCCGAAGCCGAACCTGCGCCGGGTCATCATCCGCCACATCCCGGAGTCCAGCGCCGAGCGGCTGCTGCTGGAGAAGGGCGACGTTGACGTGGCCCGCTTGCTGACGACCGACGACCTAAAGGCGCTGGAGGCCAACAAGGACATCCGCATCGAGCAGACGGTGGTGCAGGGCATCAGCTACATCGCCATCAACGCGATGGACCCCGTGCTGTCCAACCCCAAGGTGCGCGAGGCGTTCCGCTACCTGATCGACTACGACGGCCTGGCCCGCAGCATCCTGCCCTACCAGGGCATCCCGCGCGCCAGCCTGGTGCCCGAGGGCGCGTTCGGCGCGCTGGACCATGAGGCCGGGCAGCCGTTCAAGCTCGACATAGCAAAGGCCAAGCAGCTTTTGACCGAGGCCGGCTACCCCGACGGCTTCACCAAGAAGCTGATCCTGTCAGCCAACAGCATCAGCCCGAACATCGCCCAGCACGTCGCCTCCAACGCCGCCAAGGTCGGCATCAAGCTCGAACTGGAGCAGATGGCGGACTCCAACCTGTTTACCCGCGGACGCAACCGGGAGTTCGAGCTGCAACTGGTGAGCTGGTATTCCGGCTACCCCGACGCCGACGCGATGGTGTCCCGCCACGCCGTGAACTCCGACAGGCGCGCCGAGGCCAAGCTGACGATGTATCCAGTCTGGCGCACCGGCTGGCAGGACCTCTCGATTAACGAGCAGGCCGCCGCGGCGCGCATGGAGCCGGACCCGGCCAAGCGCATCGCCATGTATCACGCCATCCAGGAGTTCATGATGCACAACGGGCCGGTGGTCTACATCTACCAGAACATCCGCCCCATCGCCGTCCGCGCCTCGGTCAAGGGCTTCGAAATCTCGCCGTTCTTCGTCAACTACGGCAGCGCATCGAAGTAGCGCCAGCATGTGCCCCCGATCCCCTCGTCATTGCGAGCCGCCTTTGCGGCGCGGCACTCCAGGGGCCGCCAGCACGGTCCTTTGAGCCTCTGGATTGCCGCGTCGCTGCGCTCCTCGCAATGACGAAAGGGACAGGACAAGTGATGGCTGGCTTGGTGCAGCCATGAGCCGTTCGGGAAGCATCGCGCGGCAGGCCGGGTCGGTGCTGACCACGCTGTTCGGGCTGCTAGCCCTGACGTTCTTCATGGGCCGGATGCTGCCGACTGACCCGGTGCTGGCCATTATCGGCCAGCAGGCGGACCAGGCGCCCTATGACATGGTGCACCACCAGCTCGGCCTCGACCGTCCGCTGCCGGTGCAGTTCGCGCTGTACTTGCGCGACATGCTGACCGGCGACTTCGGCAACGCGCTGTTCACCGGGCACCGGGTCGCGGACGATCTGGCGCGCGCCTTCCCGGCAACGCTGGAGCTGGCGAGCCTCGCCATCCTGATCGGCGTCGGGCTAGGCGTGCCGTTTGGCGTGCTGGCGGCGGTCCACCGCGGCACCTGGTTCGACCATCTCACGCGGATCGTCGGGCTGGTGGGGTATTCCAGCCCGACCTTCTGGCTCGGGCTGATGGGGCTGATCGTGCTGTATGCGACGCTCGGCTGGGTCGGCGGCCCCGGGCGGCTGGACGTGGCGTTCCTGGACAGCATCGAGCCGCACACCGGGCTGCTGCTGGTGGACTCGCTGTGGGACGGCGACGCGGACGTGTTCTGGAACGCGGTCAGCCACATCGTGCTGCCCGCCTCCATCCTGGGCTACGCCTCCATGGCCTACATCAGCCGCATGACCCGCTCCTTCATGCTGGAGCAGTTGGCCCAGGAGTACATCATCGCCGCCCGGGCCAAGGGCATGTCGCGCTGGGCTGTCATCCGCCGCCACGCCTTCCGCAACATCCTGGTGCAGCTTGTGACCGTGGTCGCCCTGGCCTACGCTTTCCTGCTGGAGGGCGCGGTGCTGACCGAGACGGTGTTCGCCTGGCCCGGCTTCGGCCGCTACCTGACCGCCGGGCTGCTGGCCGGGGACATGAACGCCGTGCTGGCCTGCGTGCTGATCGTCGGCGTGATCTTCATCGGGCTGAACCTGGCCACCGACCGGCTGTACCGCCTGCTGGACCCGCGCACGCGATGAGCGCCACGCACCCGCCTGCGGGCACGGCGCCGGGGCTGCGGGCCTGGCTGACCGCCGACGTCACCACCTCGCCCCGGCAGGCCCGGCTGCAGCGCATGTACCTCGGCTGGCGCCGGCTGCGGGGCAATCCGACCGCCATGGCCGCGCTGGCCGTGCTGGCCCTGCTCGCCCTCGTGGCGCTCCTGGCGCCGGTGATCGCGCCGGGCGGCTATGACGAGCAGGACCTGGCCGCCCGGCTGCTGCCGCCCAGCCGGGCGCATCCCTTCGGCACGGACGAGCTGGGGCGCGACATCCTGGCCCGGCTGGCCTACGGCGCGCGGATCACGCTGATGATCGCAACCCTGGTGGCCGTGATCGTGGCGCCGGTCGGGCTGCTGGTCGGCACCACTGCAGGCTACTTCGGCGGCTGGGTGGACGCGGTGCTGATGCGGGTCAACGACATCTTCCTGTCCTTCCCGAGCCTGATCCTGGCGCTGGGCTTCGTCGCGGGCCTCGGCCCCGGCATACGCAACGCCATCATCGCCATCGCCCTGACCGCCTGGCCGCCGGTGACCAGGCTGGCGCGGGCGGAAACGCTGACCATACGCAACGCCGACTATATCGCCGCGGTGCGCATCCAGGGCGGCTCCGCGGCGCGGATCATCCTGCGCCATGTCGTGCCGATGTGCCTGCCGTCGGTGATCGTCCGCATCACGCTGAACATGGCCGGGATCATCCTGACGGCGGCCGGGCTGGGCTTCCTGGGGCTGGGCGCGCAGCCGCCGATGCCGGAATGGGGGGCGATGCTGTCCGCCGGGCGCAGCCACCTGACCGGCGCGTGGTGGCTGTCCACCTTGCCGGGCCTGGCGATCCTGGCGACCAGCCTGGCGTTCAACCTGCTGGGCGACGGGCTGCGCGACGTGCTGGACCCCCGGTCGGCATGACCTCCCCGCTTCCCGCCTCCGGGCTTGTTGTCGAGGACCTGCGCGTCCAGTTCCGCACGCCGCAGCGCGTGGTGCAGGCGGTGCGCGGCGTGTCGTTCACCATCGGGCGGGAGAAGGTCGGCATCGTCGGCGAGTCCGGCTCCGGCAAGTCCATGACCGGGCGGGCCATCATGCGCCTGGCGCCGCCCGCGGCGGAAGTGTCGGCCAAGCAGCTCCGCTTCGGCGGCACCGACCTGCTGGCGTGCAGCGAGCGCGACATGCTGCAGGTGCGCGGGCGCCGCATCGGCATGATCATGCAGGACCCGCGCCATGCTCTCGACCCGGTGATGCGCGTGGGCCGGCAGATCGCCGAGGCCATCCCCGCCGGGCGCCGCGGCAGCCGGGCGGAGGACCGCGACCGGGTGCTGACGATGCTGGAAGCCGTCCACATCCGCGACCCCCGGCGCGTCTTCGACCTGTATCCTCACGAGGTATCGGGCGGCATGGGGCAGCGCATCATGATCGCCATGATGCTGATGCCGGAGCCGTCGCTGCTGATCGCGGACGAGCCCACCTCGGCGCTGGACGTGACGGTGCGCCTTGCGGTGCTGGCGATCCTGGACGAGCTGGTGAGCGAGCGGAACCTCGGCCTCATGTTCATCAGCCACGACCTGAACCTGGTCGCCACCTTCTGCGACCGCGTGCTGATCATGTATGCCGGGCGGATCGTGGAGGAGTGCGCGGCGGGCGCGCTCGGGCGGGCGCGGCACCCCTACACGCGCGGCCTGCTGGCGTCGCTGCCGCGCATGGGCGACGGCGGCGCCAGGCTGCCGGTGCTGTCGCGCGACCCGGCCTGGCTCGCGCCGTGATCGCCGTCCGCGGCCTGCGCGTCCAGTTCGGCGCGGGCGCCCCTGCGGTGGACGGCGTGTCGTTCCAGGTGGCGCCCGGGGAGACGTTCGGACTGGTCGGCGAGTCCGGGTGCGGCAAGTCCACCGTGCTGCGCGTGCTGTGCGGCCTGAACCGGGTCTGGAGCGGGCACGTGGAGATCGGCGGCGCAGCCATGGCGCCGGTCCGCAGCCGGGCGTTCTTCCGGGACGTGCAGATGGTGTTCCAGGACCCGTACGGGTCGCTGCACCCGCGCCACACCGTCAACACCGTACTGCAGGAGCCGCTGGCGATCCACGGCATCGGCGGCGGCGACGCGAAGGTGGCGGCGGTGCTGCACCAGGTCGGCCTCGGCCCGGCGTTCCGCTACCGCTACCCGCACCAGTTGTCGGGCGGGCAGCGCCAGCGGCTGGCCATCGCCCGGGCGCTGATCCTGCAGCCCAAGGTGCTTCTGCTGGACGAACCGACCTCGGCGCTGGACGTGTCGGTGCAGGCCGAAATCCTCAATCTGCTGGCCGACATACGGCAGCAGCAGGGGCTGACCTGCGTGCTGGTGAGCCACGACCTGGCGGTGGTGTCGCACATGTGCAGCCGGATTGCGGTGATGAACCGGGGGCGCATCGTGGAGGAGCTGTCGGCGGCGCAACTGGACGCCCACACGGCGCATGATCCCTATACGTCAGCGCTGCTGGCGGCGAGCCGTGGGTATGACCGCGTGCTGGCGGGAGGGATGGTGGAGGAATAGGCTGAATTATCTGAGCAGGCTCGCTACTCCATTGTCAGTTAATCCGAGCAGATTTCCGCTCCGTTTGCGAGCACAAGCCCCGATGATGGCGAGCGGCTACACATAGGTGGCACCGGCGTAAGCTTTCAGGCGCGGGGCATTGGGCGGCATGCGCGCGCAGCGCATGAGCCGCGATGTCCGCGGGCACGGCGAAGCCGTCCCCCACCCTCAAGCATGAACCTCTTGGTGCAATTGGGCCTGACGCATGGGCGGCACGCTGCGTTGGCCGCAGGTGCGCCGGCCCACGCTGGGAGAGCGCCTGCGCTGGCGGCCCTGGCTGCCAGCCGTAGTGCGCGACCGCGAGCTGGCCACCCAGCGTGGGGCAGAACCGCATGACAAGCCCAATTGTCCGTCTGATGGAATGTAAAATTCCGACTCAACTAGCAACGCACCCCTCGTCGTTCCATGGCGGCTCCGGATGGAAACTGCTTGCCATTTCATCCACCACGACGCGCACTTTCGGGCTTATATGCCGTGTGTGGGGCCAAAGGGCATGGATAGGAAAGCCCTGCGTGTGGGCGTCTGGAAGGACGCGCACCAGTCGGTTCGCGCGCAGATGATCGGCGATCAGCCAGGTCGAGAGGAGCGCGAGACCATGTCCGGCTACCACTGCGTCCAGAATGGCTTCGCTGTGGTTGAAGGAGAAGCGCCCAGCCACCGTCTTGGTGATCGGCTCGCCTTTTGGCCCGAGGAACACCCAAGGCAAGGCTCGTCCGCCCCGTCCGAAGGCTATACAGTCGTGACGCTCCAGGTCCTCAAGAGAAACCGGACGACCGTGGGTGGCCAGGTAGTCAGGGTTGCCGCAGACGATGGACTGTTGGATACCTAGACGGCGAGCGATAAGCGCGGCGCTGTCGTCCAGTTCGCCGATGCGGATGACAAGATCGATCCCCTCCTCGACCGGATCGACCCTCCGGTCGGTCAACGAAATCTCCATCGACAAATCCGGATAGCGTGCGCCGATGTTGAGCAGCACGGGCATAACCCACCGCCGGCCGAACACCACGGGTAGGTCAACGCGCAGGCGCCCGCGCGGCTGACGGCGAGATATGGTCAGCGCCGCCGCGGCATTCTCCAGTTCGGCGAGGACTCGCACGCAGCTCTCGTAGAAGACCTCGCCTTCCGCTGTTAGACTGAATCGGCGCGTGGTCCGGTTGAACAGGCGAATACCAAGCCGGTCTTCCAGCCGGGAGACGCTCTTGGCGATGCCGGACTTCGCTACGCCCAGGCGCTCGGCGGCAAGGGTGAACCCCCCGGCGTCAGCAGCCTGAACGAACGAAGCGATGCCTTTCAGGTGTTCGGTCGAAATCATCAGCCTGCCATTGACGACAATCCGTCAACTCTCTTTGCCACTTCCCTCGGTTTATTCCTACTGGATTCGCCAATACTGTTCCCGACATCGCGTCTCCGACGGCTGGTCGGCCCGCCTTCGAAGGAGCCGATCCTGTCAAGACCATTCCTTACGACGAGAAGATTGGAAACGGCGCCGAGGTACGAAGCGGCTGGACCGCCGATCTGGCCTCTCGCCATCGGTGCCGGCATCGGCGTAGCCAATGTCTACTATATCCAGCCCGTCCTTCCTCTGGTGCGGGCGTCGTTCGGAGCAGGCGCGGAACAGGCAAGTCTTGTCCCCGCACTGACGCAGGCAGGCTATGCGGCAGGAATGCTATTCCTTGCCCCGCTGGGCGACCTACTCGATCGCAAGCGGCTCATCGTCGCCAAGGCCATCATTCTCACCTTCGCGCTGGTTGCCTCCGCTGTCGCCCCCGGCCTGTGGTTCCTGACGCTGACCGGCATCGTAGTCGGCCTACTCGGCAGCATCGGACAGGATTTCGTGCCAGTTGCTGCCCACCTTGCGACCGACGAACACCGTGGACGCACCGTCGGTATCGTCACGACGGGCCTGCTGAGCGGAATCCTGCTTTCGCGCACGCTCGGCGGCGTTGTCGGCGGACTTTTCGGTTGGCGCGCGATCTACTGGCTCGCCGCTGGGCTGATTGCCCTCGTCGGCGGCACTGTTTGGCGGGTGCTGCCGTCCTTGCCGCCGACTGCGAGCGGCACCTATCGCGAGCTGCTGCGAAGCCTGGCCACGCTTGCGACGTGGCATCCGAGGTTACGAAAAGCTGTCACCACGCAGGCCTTGCTTGCCGTCTCCCTTGGTGCTTTCTGGTCGACGCTGGCGATGATGTTGGCCGAACCACCATTCCGCTTTGGGGCCGGCGCGGCAGGCGCCTTCGGTCTTGCCGGTGCGGCTGGCGCCTTCGGGGCGCCGTTCTTTGGTCATCTGGCAGATCGCAGAGGGCCGGACGTTGCGATCCGTTTCGGCTGCTCCCTGGTCGTCCTGTCGTTCGGAGCGATGCTGGTGCTGCCCGGCGTGCTCGCTGTGCTGATCGTTGGCGCGATCCTGTTCGACCTCGGCGTCATGGCCGGGCTTGTCTCCCATCAGGCTATCGTCAACGCGATCGATCCGGCGGCGCGCAGCCGCCTGAACGGCCTCCTGATGACTGCTGCCATGACCGGCATGGCCCTTGGTGCAGCCTTAGGTGGCTGGGCCTGGAGCCGCCATGGCTGGACGGGTGTCTGCCTCGTCGGCGCCGTGGCTGGCGGGGCGGCCCTGGTGCGATCCCTTTTGCCGCCACTGAACCGAGGAGTGCTCACTTGACCACCCATGCCACCACGATGTCGGAGTCCTATCGCCCCCTCGCCGAAGCGGGCGCGCCGCTTACTGTCTTGTTTTCGTTTCTCTCGCGAGCAGACACAACCTCGCTCGATCAGCGCAGCCGCGCCGAGGGGCACGTGCTCGATCATCAAGGCCGTGTCATCCCCGATCCGACTGCCGATCCTGGCGCGAACGCCTTTGAGCCGGACCCGAACCTCAACTTTGAGAAGTGGGGGGAGTACTGGCGGAAGGTTCATGGCGTCCGCTTTCTTCAAACAGAAGATGCCGGTGACCGCACTGTCGAACGGCTCCTGCGCTATGATCAAATCCATCGTGTCGCCGCCGGTCCGACGAGTCTTGCGCCGCTCCCTTATCGTCCTCCGGTCGATGCCGACGGGCGGCTGTTTCCGACGATCATCGGCCATATCGAGCCTTACCATCGTCCACGATGGGATGGCGTCGCGTACCTCGGTTTCGCTGGCCTCGACGATATCGCTACGGTGCTCGGGACCGAGCGTGTTCGAACCAAGATCCTGCCCGAGGACCGGACCATCTTCCGCGATCTCGCGCCCGTGCTTGCGCGGCAGTTCATCATTCTGCCGAGCGCGACAGGGAACGATGCAGTCGCGCTGGTCAAGACGCACGCGCGCCGGCTCGACCTTGATCAGTCCGCCTTCCAGCGGCGGTGGCTTCACGAGCACGCAGAGTTGGTCATGAAGCAAGCCGATACCAAGCGGCTCGTGAGGCGCTACGTGCAACTCCACAACATTGGCCCGACTGCTGAGGGCGAGCCGTTCTTTCATCCCGAAACGAGCCTGATTGACGGCGTGACGCTGATGGCCTTCGACACGATGAGAGATATAGAGGCATTCCTGGTGTCAGAGGGCCACGCGGTGATCGCTGCCGACGAACAGTTGATCCAGGCGGCGGGAGCCGGAGAGTACTGGTCCGGCGTGAACTTCAGTATCGTCGATCGGCTTGCCCCGGAGCAGGCTTCGAAGCTGTAACGCTGTCACTGCATTGTCATCATCATAAAGGGGTCTGGTAGTAACGGATACCCGGCAAGCCGCCTATGACCGTGCAGGCCTGCCCTGTCCGTCAAACCAACCCCAGGCGTTCCGTTTGGTCTATTCGCCGTTTGACGAAGTGAAACAGGCTGCCAACAAGGACCGTCGCGTCAGCCTCTGGTCTTTTGCACCGCGACTGGATGGAGGGCTGTCCAGGCACGACCGTCTATGGCGACTAGGCCAAGCCCGATCAGCGCCATGCCGACAAATTGGAAGGCGGACAGGCGCTCGCCGAGGATAAAGGTTCCCAAGAGGATCGCGCTGACCGGGATCAGCAACGTCACAAGGGAGATGTTCGTCGTCCCCGCGCTCGCGAGCAGCCGGAAGAAGATGGCATAGGCCAGGGCCGTCGAGAGCAGCACAAGGCCGATCATCGCCATCCATGCCACTGTAGAGGGCGGCGGCAGTAGCCAGGGCCGGTCAAAGACAACCGCCACGGGGGCCACCATAATGGCCGTTGCGGCAAGCTGGCCGAACGCGCCCACGGTCGGCGCGATCCCCAGGCGCTTGAACCTGCGGCCGAACACGTTGGCAAAGCCGTACGAGAGCGCTGCCCCAAGGCATCCAAGGATGCCCGGAACAGTTCGGAGCGAGCCATCCAAGGTGTCTATGCCGACTAGGGCAGCAACCCCGGCGACGCCCAGCGCCACGCCAACGGCCTTGCTGGCCGACATGCGATCATCGGTCGTGAAGCAGTGGGCGACCAGGATGGAGAACACCGGCGTCGTGGCGATCAGGACAGAGGCCAGCCCGCTCGCAATGGTCTGCTGGCTCCAGGCGATGAGCGCCGCCGGGATCAGGTTGTTGAGCGCACCCATGCCCGCGAAGGCAGCCCAGGTCGCCGCAGACCACGGCACGGGCGTCCTTTGTACTTTGAGATAGGCTCCAAGCACGCCGGCAGCGAGGGTGAACCTGACCAAGACCAGCGTGAACGGCGGCACCTCTTGCACGATGACCTTGGAGAAGAAGAACGAGCCGCCCCACAAGACCGAGAGCAGCACGAGCAACCCCCATTCGCCAGCGGTCATCCTCGATTGATCCTGCACTGGCTCCACCTCCCTGCCCCGGGGCCAGGTATGATCCGGAAGGGCGGCGGTCTGCTCGCCAAGATCGGACCTCATCCTCTTTCGGGCACGCGCGCCGTGTATGCTAGGCACCATGCACAACGCGGACAGCACAACCTGGGAGGAAGCGTGGCGGTGCCGCAACCCGGCCTTTGACGGCCGGTTCTTTATCGGCGTCCGGACGACGGGCGTTTACTGTCGCTGCGTTTGTCCGGTCAGGCTCCCCTTCCGGCGCAACATCGAGTTCCTGCCGAGTGCGGCGGCGGCAGAGATGGCGGGGTTCCGCCCATGCCTGCGCTGCCGCCCAGAGGCGGCACCGTTCAGCCCGGCGTGGAACGGGACCCGGACAACCGTGGAGCGTGCGGCCCGCCTCATCATCGAGGACGGCGCTTTGGATAGCGGCACGACTGTCGAGGACTTTGCGGCCCGGCTCGGCATGACGGCCCGGCACCTGAACAGACTGTTCGTCCGGCACTGGGGTGCGTCCCCGTCCGTTGTCGCAAGGACAGCTCGTGTTCAACGCGCCAAGCGCCTGCTGAACGAAACCGAACTGCCGATGGTCGAGGTTGCCCTACAGGCTGGGTTTGGGAGCTTGCGGCGCTTCAACGCCGTGTTCTCGGAAGTTTACAAGCGTCCTCCGGGCGCCATCAGGCGTCGGTGCCTACCAAGCCACCTGTGACCGAACACGCCCGCCCTGTCCGTCAAACGAACCATGCCGGACAAGCTCAGCTTGTCCGTCAACGCTGAAGCCGGTGACGGCAAGGCGGACAGCTTGATTGCCGGATGGCGAAACGGACAGTCCTGGTGAGGTGTGCGGCGACACCTTGGCAAGCACCGCACTACATCCGCAACCCCCGGCGCTGCCCTTGGCGCTCGCGCTCGGCCTCGCGCTGGGCCAGGCCGGCGCCGGCCCGCTCGCCCTGCTTCAACGTCGCGGTGAGCTGGGCCACCCGGTCCAGTGCCGGCCGCTGCTCCGGCGTGACGGACACTGACGTGACCACGCCGGCCCGGCCCTCGGCCCGAAGCATGGCGCGCATCCCTTCCGCCCCGAACCGCTGCGCCACCGCCGCCCCAAGCCGCTCCAGCTCGGCCGCAACCGGCTTGTTCGCCTGCACCGCCCGCCACGCTTCGCCGCGCACCTGCTCGGTCCCCGTTGCGGCCACGGCACTCAGCGCCGCCTCGGCCGCGGGTGACAGGCGCGGGATGCCGGCCGCATCCGCCGCGCGCTGCGCTTCCACGCTGCCGCGGTAGGCCCGCTCCGCCCACCCCTCGGCTGTGCCGATGCGGGTCAGGCTGCCCGGCAGCGCGCCTGCGGCCCGCTCCGCATTGGCCCGCTCCTGCTTGGCCGCACCCGACGCGAGCCACCCCACCTTGCCCCGCAGCGCGCCAAGCCGCTCCGGCTCGCGTGACAACCGGGCCGCGGCGCTGGTCCACCCCTCCCGCTTGACCAGTTCGTCCAGTGCCGCCCGCGCCCCGTGCGGGTCCTTGTAGGCCCCTTGCAGGTAGCTCCACCGCGCCTCCCGCTCGCGCTGCACCGCCTTGTCCGCCGCCACCGCCGCCGCGGCTTCGCCGGGGCTGGTGCCCCGCCCCAGGCTGTCCCGCCCCTGCCCGGACGGGTCCACGTAGGGCGGGATCAGCCAGCCCCCGGCAGGCTGCCCCTGCCCGGCCGCGGCCTTCGCCGCACCAAGCTGTGCCGCCGCATCCTGGGCCACGCTGGGCACCGCGCCAGCGGCAGCCTGGCCGGTTCGGACGCCCGCACCTGTGGGCTGCTCGGCCACTTCCGCCGTCCCCTGCGCCCGCTGCCCTTCCCCGGCCCGCTGCCGCAGCTCCGGCGCCAGTTCGTCCAGGGTGGCCCACGCCACCGACGCCGCCCGCACCTCGCCCCGCGCCATCTGCCGCGCAAGCTGCTGGGCGTCTCGCGCCGTCTCGGTCGCCACGAACACCTGCGCGCTCTCGCGTTGCCGGGTCAGCGCCACGTAGCTCGCTGCCGCCCGCCAGTGGTGCGTATGCAGCAGGTAGGTGTGGTCCAGCGTCTTGCCCTGTCCCTTGTAGATCGTCCCGGCATAGCCGTGCCGGAAGCCGTCAAACTCGTCGGCTGCCGACCAAGTAACAGTCCGTCCGTCCTTGCCCGCCGGCGCATCCAGCCGCACCCAAACCTGCCCCGTCGCCCTGTCCAGCCCGGTGATGGTGCCGGCGTTGCCGTTGTGGATGCCGAGCTTCTTCGCCGTGTCGGTGAACTGCACCCGGTCGCCTGCCGCGAACGCCGCCTCGCCGTGCTTGGTCGCCAGCACGGTGTCAGGTGACGCCAGCTCGCCCCGGTCCCGCCGGACCCCGCGCAGCTCCGCATTGAGCCGGTCCACCTCGGCGTTGGTGTAGGCGAACACGAACCGGCTGGCCTGCGGGTCCGCCGCGGTGTCCGCGGTCCAGCGCGCGACCAAGGCGGCGCGTGCCGCATCCTGGTCCGCCGTCCACGTCACCGCCCCATGCTTGTCGAACGCCTGCACCGCCGCGTCGAACCGGCCCTCGGCCAGGTCGCGCGCCGCCTGTCGCTGCCAACTGACCCGCTGCCGCGTCACCTCGGTGATCTCGGCCGCCCCATGCTGCTTGCGCAGCTCGGTGAATAGCCCGCCCCGCTCGATGCTGGCCAACTGCCGGTCGTCCCCGGCCAGGACCACCTTGGCCCCGCCCTGCCGCGCCTCGGATAGCAGCTCGCCGGTTACGCGGCTGTCCAGCATCGCCGCCTCGTCCACCACCAGCACGGTCCGAGAATCCCAGCCGGGGCTGCGCCCGTTCTTGATCCCGAACAGCGCCGAGTGGACCGTGCCCGCCTCCGCGAACCCGTCCGCCTTCAGGTCCTGCGCCACGGCGTTGGTCGGCGCCAGCCCGACCACCCGGTAGCCGGCCCGCTCGTGCGCGTCGCGCACCGCAGCCAGCGTGTAGCTCTTCCCCGTGCCGGCCCGGCCCTCGACCAGCTTCAGCCCGCCGGCCGCGACCGCGTGCTCGAATGCCGCGCGCTGGTCAGGGCGCAACGTGCGCCCTTCCAGCACCGCCTCCTGGTGTCGGGCTTTCACGCCCTGGTGGTGCCGCGCCCCGACCACCGCCGCCCCGTCCGCCAACGCCGTGCGCTCCTGCTCGCGCACGCCGACGGTGGTGAACCGCCCGGCCGCCTCGCCCGTCTCCCGGTCGTGCAGCGCCAGCACGTCCCCGTGCCCCAGCACCGCCCGCTTCGCGTCCGCGATGTCCCGTGTCGTGGCAGGATCGGGCGTCCCGTCCGGCCCGGCGCCAAGGTGCTTTTGGAGGTAGCAGTCCAGCTCCCGCTCGGTGAAGGTGGCGTTGTTCCGCGTCAGCGCCGCCAGTACCTGCGCCGGGTCTTTTGCTGCCGCCTCGTTCGCCGCCCGTAGCACCTCCGCGCGTACTGCCGCCGGGCTGTCCACCTTCCTCATCCGCACGGGACCGATGTGTTCGCCGGGGTGCGCCGCCGTCGCGTCCACCCGCACCCCGATGCCGTGCTCCTGAAAGTAGCGGTCCTGGTGCGCCCGCCACGTCTCGCCCCATGCTTCGGCGTCCGTCACCAGGGTCCGGGTGCCGGCGCGGCGCACCTCAGGGTCCAGGTCGCGCGCCTTGGTGGCCGCAAAGTGATCACCCTCGACCCGCCGCGTGGTGATCAGGAGGTGGGCGTGCCAGTTCGTGTGGTCGCCACCGGTTCCCTCGGCCCAGGCGCCCTCGCCTTCCCCGCGTTCCTTGTGCGGCGCGTGAACGTCGAGTTGCACGGCCAGGCCCTTGGACACGAAGTGCTGCTCGACAAATGAACGGGCTAGTTCGATCCGGTCCGCCGTGGTCAGTTCGCGGTCGGCCGGCAGCGCCAGCACGATCTCGCGCGCGACCTGGCTGTCTTTTCTCTTCTCCGCCGCCTCGGCTGCATTCCACAGCACCGCGCAGTCGGCAAACCGGGGATCGGCGCCGTCTGGCAGCAGCACCTCGTGGTGCTCCGGCGTGTCGCGGTGGCGGAAGTGGAACAGCTCGCCGGTGCGCTCGGCCTGGATCGCCTCGCGGGCGTTGTAGGCCGCGGACCGCACGGCGTTGCCACCCGTGGCGCGGGACAGGTAGCGAGCACGGGCGAAGGCGATGGCCACGGGAGCACTCTGCCCTTCCCCGGTGCTTCCTTCAAGCAGCGTTGCGCAGCAACGCATTCTGACCTGCCTTGCTCGCTTCCGCTCGCGCGGACGCCAGAACCCACTGACGCGGTGGACTCCTACTCCCAGCAACCTATCTCCGCCACATGAAGGTCTTCATCAGCTCGCTCATCACCGGCATGGAGCCGATCCGTGCTGCCGCCCGATCTGCCGTCACCACACTCAGCCACGACCCGATCATGGCAGAGGATTTCGGCGCCTTGCCCCACTCACCCCAAGTCGCCTGCCTTGACGGTGTGCGTCAGGCCGGCGCTGTCGTCTTGGTCCTCGGTGCCCGCTATGGAGCAACCCAGCCGTCTGGCTTGTCTGCGACGCATGAGGAATACCGGGAGGCGCGTGGTCGTTGCCCGGTCCTCGCCTTTGTCGAAGACGGCATCACCCCAGAGCCGCAGCAGGACAAGTTCATCAATGAAGTTCAGGCTTGGGACAGTGGCCTGATCCGCGTAGGCTTCTCGGATGCTGGGCAGCTAGAGCGCAAGATCGTTCGGGCGCTGCACAACCTTGACGTGGCAAGCGCTGCCACCCCGTTTGACGCCAAGGAAGTGTTAGCCCGCACCCTGGCCCTCTTGCCGAAGGAGCGTGGGAATAGTCACAGCGGCAGTGCTGTTCTTTCCGTCGCAGTCGGCGGCGGCCCCGCCCAGGCCGTCCTTCGCCCAAGCCAGATAGAAGAACCGGCACTTGCAGAAGCGCTGGAGAAGGAAGCGCTGTATGGCTCGGTCCGCCTATTCGCGCGCGGCACGGGAACAACTGCGGGCATCCGGGATGGAGCGCTCATCCTTGAGCAGGAGGGCCAGCGCGGTCGGGAAACCCGATCCTTCCAGTTGGACTCGCAAGGCGGTGTTCTGGTTCGCTTGCCAATCGAAGGCGAGAATCATGGCATGGGCATACTCGTCGAGACTGTGCAGGAGCAGCTTGCTGCTGCGTTCCGGTATGCTGCCTGGGTCCTCGACCATGTAGACCCAGCACAGCGCCTGTCCCACGTCGTGGTCGCAGCGCAGCTAACCGGCGGCTTCGCCATGCGGACGCGCCGCGAACACGAAGCCAGCCCCACATCGGTGCAGATAGGCAGCAGCTACGGCCGGGACGAACGTGTCCCAGTCCATCTCTCGCCAGCACACCTTCCGCGGGCGGGCCTAACCCAACAAGCAGGACAAGTCGTCGAGGACCTGGTCACATTGATCCGGCGCCAGTGGCGGTCGTGACCTTCAAACGATGTGGACGGGTGCGGGCCATACGACTTCGCCAAGTCGGCTTACCGGCTCGATCAGCACGGCTGCCTTCTTCGCAAGGAACCAGGCTGTCCCTGTCGGTGGCCTCCGAAGGTAGTCCTGCAAGCTCGCAACCGGGTCTGTACTGATGGCCTTGTTGATGCACCTTCCCATCAAGTCCACGCGCTCCGACCAGTCCGTGAGGCCGGACCCTTGATACTGGGCTACGCCTCGACGGCGTGGCGGGAAGCGATGGTCGCCTTCGCGTTCGTAGAAGGTCCAGACATCGAGGTCTTTCACGCCGTTCTGCCCATCCACGTAGTGCAGTGCGCCTCCTTGGCAGAGCGCGACACACAGGATGCGTTCCCGGAACAGCGCCAAATGAGGACGCCTCTCGAACAAGCCTTCACGGTCAGCCAGGGCTAGGCTGCCAAGGTGGCGAAGGTGAGCGAGGGTCAGCCTCTCGGCGGCTCGTCCAGACACTGAGTTCTCCCGTCGGTCCATGAAATCTGGAAGGAGAGTTAGCACGGCAGACTGCCATGAAGCCGCCTCTGCGGCAGCCAACACTGCCGAGCGAATGAAGGACGCTACGCTTACGGAAAATCCTCGCGTTCTAGTTGCGTTCTCCTGCCGTCCTGTTAGCCGCAATACGGTTCATTTAAGCGTCTGGAGGCCCTATATCGCTGGTTGGGTTTTCTGGGATCGACAGCGATGGCGGGTGTTCCTGCCGGCCTTCCGGCCGGCGTTCGTGTCAGCGACCACA
>JAABVA010001725.1_pt1 | contig 22881 bp, 16 predicted proteins | sample 5560331 | NCBI WGS metagenome assembly JAABVA01 (sample SAMN12812661, study PRJNA571458) | rock metagenome | isolation source: Antarctica rocks | place: Antarctica: Victoria Land, Mt New Zealand sud | collected 2016-01-07
GCCGCACCTTTTCATTTTTGAAGCCCCGATGTCTATGATGCTATACCTACAATAGTTACAACTTTTGTTGCAATAGTAGCTAAAATATCTATTTTAGTTTTTTTGCTAGAGTTAGTACATTATACTAGCTATTCATTCTATCCTTTTAACTTTAGTTGAAGGTCTAGTTTACTACTTAGTTCCTTATTATCTATGATAGTAGGAACAATATTAGGTTTAACACAATTTAGAATAAAAAGGCTTTTTGCCTATAGTACAATTTCACATCTTGGTTTCATATTATTAGCTTTAACTATTAATAGTTTAGAATCTGTACAAGCTTTCATTTTCTATTTAATGCAGTATAGTGTGTCTAATTTAAATGCCTTTGTTATACTAATAAGCATTGGCTTTTCATTATATCCATTTGTGGATAGAAGTGATTCCCTAGAACAAAATAAAAAGTTATTAGATAGAAATTACTCACCTATACAACTTATTAGTCAAATTAAAGGCTATTTTTATGTTAATCCTTATTTAGCTTTATGTTTAGCCATAACTTTATTTTCTTTCGTAGGTATACCACCTCTTATAGGATTTTTCGCTAAACAAATGGTATTATCTGCTGCATTAGACAGCGGTTATGTTTTCATTACTTTTATAGCTATTTTGACAAGTGTTATAAGCGCTGTATATTATTTAGCAGTTATCAAACAAATTTTTTTTGAAAAAACTGATTATGTATTAAACCCAGCTTTTGAAAACGTTAAATTTATTGGTAATATTAAAAGAGAAAATAATAATAATTATTTTAAAGTGGAAAAAGTGACATTTACAGTACACAATATAGTATTATCAAATTCTTTAACTATTACTGTTTCTAGTTTAACTTTATTATTACTATTGTTCGTATTCACTCCACAAGAAACATTAAGTATGGCTAATATTTTAGCACTAATATTATTTAATTGTTAAATGTCTAGTACAATTTTCTTTTTTATTTTCATACCTTTTTTGGCATTTGTTTTATTACTTGTTAATTTAATATTTGCTCCTAATAACCCTTATCAAGAAAAAGAAAGCGCATTTGAATGTGGCTTTCATTCCTTTTTGGGACAAAACAGAACACAGTTCAGTATATCTTTTTTTATATTTGCTTTACTATTCCTTCTATTTGATCTAGAAATTCTTTTAGTGTATCCCTATATAGTAAGCGCTTACAGTAATAATATTTATGGTTTATTAATAATGTTGGTATTTTTTACTGCATTAACAATAGGTTTAGGCTATGAACTAGGTAAAAAAGCACTTAATATAGATAGCAGGCAAAAGCTTTCGATATCTTCTAACAAGAAGCTTGCAGGAATTTTTATGCCTAATAGTTACAAAAAATAATTTAAAAGTATTTAAACATCTCCTATGCCTGCAATAGTAAAGTAAAACATAGTGGTTATGGTTTTGTTTTAATCATCCTTATAGCAGCTTGCTACTATATAGTATATATTAGTGCTTTCCTTTTATTTGTCTAAGTCCACACCAGTAAATTGAAAAGAAACATTGCTTATATCTTTGGCTCAGAAGAAAAATGTGGTTAATGGATGTCGGTTTTATATCTTTTTTATTTTGTTAAGAAAGTATATATTGTTTATTCGGAAAGGCAAATAAACGATTGGAAAAGGAGCAACAATTAACAAAACAACACTTAATAGTGCAAGAACAATTAACAAAGCAACACTTAGTATAACAACTGAGAAAGCAACAACGAAAGCAACAACGAAAGCAAAAGTTAATAGAAAGGAAATTTTTATAGACCCATCTTTAGTAATAAAGCTTAAAAATAAAAAAAAACTAGATAAAAAACTATATTTTATTATTACCATATAGAAGTAAAGGAATAGTATGACAATTAAATTCTAATGATATTTTAATATTTATGAATATAAAAACCTTAAAAATATCTATATTGGTATATACACACAATAGTATGAGGCCACCTCTCTAAAAAAAAAATAAAATTACTAGAAATGATACAGGCAGCAAAAATTATAGGTACAGGTTTAGCAACTACAGGTTTAATTGGTGCGGGTGTAGGTATAGGTGTAGTGTTTGGTGCCTTAATATTAGGTGTCGCAAGAAACCCATCTTTAAGAGGACAACTCTTTTCTTACGCTATCCTAGGATTCGCCTTTGCGGAAGCAACAGGTTTATTTGCCTTAATGATGGCCTTTTTATTATTATATGTAGCTTAATAGCCACTTGTATATAATAAAAGTAGCCACCTGTATATAAATACAGGTAAAAATCTTATTAGCTCAATGGTAGAGCTTGATATTCCTAACATCATGATCTAAGTTCAAATCTTAGATAAGATACTGTAAGTTAGATAACTTACGCAAACTATTTTATAATATATACATCTTATAAGTATCTCTAATATAGTTCGTTTATATAAGCTATACATGTTAATAACATGCTTAATATGTACGGGCCTAAATATGTATAAACCATATATAAACTAAAACGAGATAAATATAAACACATAAATCCATATAACTCATAAGTTTCCCGTTGCTTAAAAGATAAAAGATAAGACTTAACAATGTTAGAGACGTCAGCCAAAGCCATATAATGTCAAACCACGGGCTCTCACAATACTTACTCTCTGCTCTCTTCTGCTCTCTTCTGCTCTGCAAGCAAGCAGAAAAAACACAAGGGATATGTTGTAGACGGTACTACAGTTTGATTGCAGATCTTATATAAGGGGTTCAATTCCTCCGTATCCCTGACTATACTTAGGAAAATCATATCTCATTTTTTATTAAAAGTAATGAGATATATTATTTAGGGTTTATTCTTGAGCACAAAAAATTTACTTAAATAAAAAGTTAGTACATAAGTTTAGTTATCTCTTCTTCGCTTCTGCTTGCTTGCTTGCTTGCAGAGCAGAGCATAGCAGAAGAGAAGAAGAGCTTAAAATATCTAATAAAACAATATCTATATATAGATAAATACACCTAAAGGTATTAGGGCATTCCTTTTTATGAATATAAATTAAAGTCTAATTAGCTCAAAGGCAGAGCATTATATTTATAATACTTATATTTTTCTTCGAATCCAAGATAAAGTTAATAGACTAATTATTGTTCATATCATATAAAATAATATTTTTATAAAAGAGATTATAAACGTATATATATTACGGTTTTTATATATGATAGAGAAAAAAAACTTATGGTCTTTCACGTAAAATACTATACAAGATATATAAAATGTTATATATATGAATTAAAGTATATGAGTAATAAACGTTTTAGTAATATATTGATCTTATTAGAGTAAAGGTAAATTATAAATTTAAATAATATAAAAATGAGAATTTTTAAAAGCCATCCTTTATTAAAGCTAGCAAATTCATATGTAATAGATTCTCCTCAACCATCAAACATAAGTTATTTATGAAATTTTGGTTCTCTTTTAGCCTTTTGTTTAGTTATACAAATTGTTACTGGTATAACTTTAGCCATGCATTACAATTCTAGTGTACTAGAAGCATTTAACTCAGTAGAACATATAATGCGTGATGTAAACAACGGGTGATTAATACGTTATTTACACTCAAACACAGCATCAGCATTTTTCTTCTTAGTTTATCTACATATAGGTAGAGGACTATACTATGGATCATACAAAGCTCCTAGAACTTTAGTATGAACTATAGGTACTGTAATATTTATTTTAATGATGGCCACAGCATTTTTGGGTTATAAGTGTAGCCCAAAATGATCTTACTTAGAAAAATTAGATCTAAAGATACTATATAAAAAAAATAATTTTATAATGTCGCAAAAGAGATATAGTTCTAGCATTTCTTTATATAAAGGCGGAAATAATCACAATTCAGAAAGATTAAATAATTTTTTAAAGGAAAAAAAGCTTTACCCGGTTGTTTCGTACGAAAATATAGACTCTGATATAACAAGAAAAACAATTATATCAGAAACTAAAGGGCTTAGCGGTATTTATTTAATTTTAAACAAAGTAACACTCGATTACTATGTTGGATCAGCTTCAACTGATAGATTATACGCAAGGTTTTCCAATCATCTAATATATTTTAGAGGCAGCAAAATATTAAAACATGCAGTCAGAAAATATAAATTATCTAGTTTTGCATTTTTAGTTTTAGAACTTTTTCCTGAAGTGGTTACAAAAGAAAACAATAAACAACTAATAGACAGGGAGGATTTCTATCTTAAAACGTTGTTACCTAATTATAACATATTGACCGAAGCTGGTTCCACTTTTGGTTATAAGCATACTGAAATGGACAGATTAAAAATGAAAACCAATTACAGTCAGGCGCGTCGTCTACAAATAGGTAATTTGAACAAAGGTAAAAAACTATCAGATGAAACAATAGAAAAAATTAGGGCTAAAAGATTAATTGCACCTAAGTCATTTATATCTGAGCAAGCTTTATTAAATATGAAAAAAAGATCCAAGCCTATTAGGCTTTATAATTTAGACCGTACAGTGTATGGAGAATACCCCAGTATACTGGCTACGGCAAACTCTGTTAATTGTGGTGAAAAAACTGTTAGAAGAGCTTTAGCTACGAATAAAAAAATCTTGAAAAGGCGCTACATAGTTGAAGTTATCAATAAAGTCATATAAAATTTAAGTAAAATCATAGTCCTACTAGTTAAAAATTCCTATGCAATTTTCAGAAAAAAATAGGGAATAAGTAGAATAATCCGATAGGAATATTGAAGAAGTTTAATTATTTCTTTGGCAATATTAGTGAAAACGATCAAAAATTGTAAATCTTTAGAGATCGTCGGTTATCTGGATAATCGCGACAGACTGGATCACTAATGGGTGGCTGAAATGCTGCTTAATGCACAGGCGAAACCTTTAGTCAAAATTTGGCTACAAAAGTGTACGAAAAACTAAAGTTCTTTTGTTTGTTATTTTTATAGCGCGCTTCTGCTTGCGAAGCAGCAGAGGGAAGCGCACTAGTTAATAGAGTAACAAATTAGGTAGTACGTCTTGCCATACGGGCAGATGTCTTTATGAGGAGCAACAGTTATTACTAACCTTATGAGTGCTATACCATGAGTTGGACAAGATATAGTTGAGTCAAATAACACCAGTGAACCAATTGTAATATTTACAAGTATATTAATTTTACCTACAATTGGTACTGTTAGTGTACATGCATTAAAGAAAATTAATACTAGAAGATTAGATAAACAAAAGTATTTATCTATTCCCTATTCATTTATAGCCTTTTTAACAGGATTAATAGATGGAGATGGTTATATTCAAATTACTAAAACGACCAAAGGCTTTATTACTATTAAATTAGTAATTTCAATACACTTAGATGATATTTCTACTTTGGAATATATTAAATCTGTGTTAAACCTAGGTAAAATATCAATAAATAAAGATCACAAAAGTCCAAATTGTAGGTTAATTATTAACCGAACTGAATTACAAGAAATACTCTTTCCACTTTTCTTATATCACAACATTTTCTTTTTAACTGAAACTAGAAGAGCTCAGTTTGACCTTGCTTTTTTTATATTAAAATCAAATATAAAAGTATATAGTGAAATTCCAAACAAAAAACAAATACCTTTTTTGTTTGAATTGCCAAAAACTCCTTTAGAATACCTTAATCTTGTGTTTTTTAAGAACTGGATTGTAGGATTTACAATGTCTGAAGGTTCCTTTTTTGTAAAACTAAATAATGATGCAAGCTTCCAGTTAAAACAAAGAATACATGTAAATTTGTTTGAGGCTTTTAAATTAGTGTTTAATACAAATCGTAAGATAAGCACGGATAAAGGCCTATATAGTCAATTTGCTGTTAGTTCCAAAAAAGATATACAAACAGTGATTAATTTTTTTTCTTATTCAGGTCATCATCCTTTAATTGGACTAAAAAACATACAATATTTAAAATGACTTTCTGATATGCGTAATAGTGTACGCTATGCTGATCTTAATTTTCCTAAATAAATGCATTTATACTAATAATATTAAAATTTTTAACGATAAATTTTAAGGTGATAGGCTCCTTAAAACAGTAATGTTTTAGAGGCAAATGAGATTAAGTGCAAGAACATCTAATTAATTTTCCACCGTTGATTTAGATTATTTGCAGCGAAGTTTAACATGGTATGTAATTTTTGTTAAAAACGTTCAACGACTAACAAGTGAGCAATACCGCGATAAGCTTGACATGAGTATCTCACAACCTTATATTTAATTAAGGTTGAAGACATAGTCTAAACAAAGCCGTAAGGCTTTGATTATAAGTTTTAAATTACTTATATAAAAAACTTTGTTATCTGAGGTGGTTTTTCAGTAAATAATGCCACATTAAATAGATTCTTTTCTTTACATTTTGTTTTACCATTTGTATTAGCTGCACTAGCTTTAATGCACTTAATTGCATTACATGATAGTGCCGGTTCAGGTAATCCTTTAGGTGTATCAGGTAATTATGATAGATTACCTTTTGCCCCTTACTTTATATTTAAAGATTTAATAACTATCTTTATTTTTATATTAGTATTATCTCTTTTTGTATTCTTTATGCCTAATCTTTTAGGAGACAGTGAAAATTATGTAATGGCTAATCCTATGCAAACTCCTCCTGCTATAGTACCCGAATGATATCTATTGCCATTCTATGCTATACTGAGATCTATACCTAATAAACTATTAGGTGTTATTGCTATGTTTTCTGCTATTTTAATTTTATTAGCAATGCCATTTACTGATTTATCTAGATTCAGAGGTATACAGTTTAGACCGTTAAGTAAAGCAGCATTCTTTATATTTGTAGGTAATTTTTTAATTTTAATGCAATTAGGTGCTAAACATGTGGAGTCCCCATTCATAGAATTTGGACAAATATCTACAGTTATTTATTTTTCACATTTTTTAATCATAGTACCTCTAATTAGTTTACTTGAAAACAGTTTAATTGAACTGGCTAGCGCAGCAAGTGAAAAAAAAGAACATGCATTTGATTACTTATCAGATCCTAATAATAAATATGCTTTAGAAAAAACATTACCTAATGTAAGTATAAACATAGCTGGTCTAGCTGGTCTAGCTGGTGTAATTAGATATATTGCTCCCTACATTTCTTTTTATAGAGGTCTAGCTGGTGTAATTGCCCCCTACATTTTTGTAGGTCTGCTTTTTATATTAATATCTTATTTCTTTTTTAATGGTCACATTATTTTTCCAATTTTTAAAAAAAGAATAAAAAGCTACCCATTAGTAAATATAAATAATTCGGGTATTACTAAATATAATATGTCTGTTTGGGCTACATTATTTTTTACATGTGCTATTTCATATCTATTAAATATTATAAACCTAAAATTTGAATTTTGTGATGCACCTAGACCCTGAGGTGTATATTTTCAAGATAGTGCATCTCCACAAATGGAAGGTCTAGTGGAACTTCATGATAACATTTTGTTTTACTTAGTTATAATATTATTTGCTGTTGGTTGAATATTAGTATCTATAGCTAAAACTTATACTAATTTAGAGTCGCCAGTTTCACATAAAAATGTAAGTCATGGTACATTAATTGAACTAATATGAACTATTACACCTGCTTTAATTCTAATATTTATAGCATTTCCTTCCTTTAAATTGTTATACCTAATGGACGAAGTTAGTGATCCGTCTATGGCAGTATTAGCAGAAGGTCACCAGTGATATTGAAGTTACCAATACCCTGATTTCCTAAACAGTGACGATGAATTCATCGAATTTGATTCATATTTAATACCAGAATCTGACTTAGAGGACGGTGCATTAAGAATGTTAGAAGTGGATAACAGAGTTATTATTCCAGAACTAACTCATGTTAGATTCATCGTTACAGGAGCCGATGTTATACATTCTTTTGCTTGCCCTGCTTTAGGTATTAAATGTGATGCTTATCCTGGTAGATTAAACCAAGTTTCTGTTCTTATTAACAGACAAGGAACTTTTTACGGTCTGAGGCCTAAGTAAAAGTGAACCTTTTGCTAATTTTTATTAAAATTAATAAAAAAGAAACCATCAAATTGCGGGAAATCCCTAAAGCAATTTCAACCAAACCAAATTAGTAATATTTTGGTGGCACAGGTAATGACTCGTGGTATGGTAAAATCGAAATTGATGACTCATTTAGTTAATACAATGGGTAATCCGCAGCCAAGCACCATTTATAATTATTAATCATTAAGTGGTGTGCAGTTCATCGACTAAATGTTGGTTGGCGCAAGCTTAAGATATAGTCAGACCCCTCTTGAAAAAGTGCAGAAGAACCGCTTATAATCGTAACGTTCTTTGTTAAGAGGGTATAAATATTGATATTGATATTTATGCTCAGGGAGAAGTACCCTTTTTTAATTAAAATACGAATTAATTAGTGGTAGATTTGCAATGTTCAGAAATATGTGGTATACTTCACAGTTCTATGCCTATAGTAATAGAGTCTGTTTCAATCGAAAAGTTTGTTTCTTGACTACAAGAACAGTAACGCCTTTATTGAAAAAAAAGTTACAGTTAAACATGTTTATTATCCCTTATAATAATATGTTAGCAAGGGACCCTTTTAATTGTTTAACAATAAGATATTATAGTCGTGCACTAATCAGTCCAGAAAGATTAGCTTTAGAGCATATTCGCAGCAATAAAATAATTACTAGTTTAATTATAAATAGTATACTTAAAAATCAAAATATATCTGTTACTCCTCAAAAATTAGAAGCTTTGTTAAAAATTGAAGGACTAGAATTTGATCTACCTATTACTAAAGATAATCAAACTATGTTTGATAACTTGGTAGGTAAATCAAGATATAGTGGTTTTCTAGGAGTATACGTTTTTATTCATAAAGCTACGGCATCAATGTATGTTGGTTCATCTAATCTTCTTAGACGGCGTATGGAATATTATTTCCAAGCCGAAACTAAGCATGCTGGTGGTAAAATTTTACCTCTTCTTAATAGGGATGGCATTAGTGCTTTTAAGCTTAAAATATTTAAACTTGATAGAAATCAGTTTAAAACTAGTGATTCATTACTTTTGGAACAATACATGCTATTAGATAAAAAATACGATTTAAATACCTTGAGAGTTGTTAATTTTGGACCACAAACGGGTGATTCTGTGTATGTATATGATTTGTCTTGTACTATTCTTTATTATCACGCTCCATCCAGAATTAACTTAAAAAGGGTTTTAGGTGTTCATCCGTTATCTTGTAATAAATATGTGGACACTAAAATACCTTATTTGGGTTCCTTTATTTTATTAAGTTTTCCTTTAGATTCAGCTATTCCTAGTAATTTGAGTAACCGTGAACTTTTAAGTGTTATGAATAAAGAGCGAAAAGCTCTATATAGTTTAGGTACTCGTAACAGAAAAAGTGTGATTCTTGAAATTAAAGAAGGAAACAAACTTGTAGACTTTGAACCAGGTAATAGTAGTTTAGAGTTTGATTCTATAAAGGATTGCATAATTTACTTAAGATCTCTCGGTTTGACTATAAAAAGAAATACTCTATCTAAACGTATTAAACAAGCTAAAGAGTTTCATAATTTTTTCTGTAGATATCAAGAAAAATCTCTACCAGATAATTTTGATTATGAAAAAATAGACCTTTTAGTGCAGGACTACAAAAATAGAGTATTAGTTGAGCCCAAAGAGGAGGAATATAAAAAAAATAAAGTTATAACTGTAAATAGTATCACTGAAAGATGCGATAAGATTTTTTTTTCTATTAGGGATACAATTAAGTATTGCGAAACTATTGGTATAAAACTAGATCGTAAGTCTATAAAGACAAGTATTATAAAAGCTGAAGAGCTTAAAGGGTTAAACTTCAAGTATGCATCACAAGATGATAAATATGTACGTAAGCAAAGTTAATTATACGTTTATATATGAGATATTTTTACTAATTCGTTACTAGTTATATTGGTGCTTTTTTTACTTATAATATCTATAGGTTTTGCTGATGACGCTGGACCATTTGAAGAGTATGAACCTAATGCTAGTATATTTGATGATTCTATTGTAATACTTGATTCATCTTTAGAACAAGTTAATGTTATATGTGATCTATCAGACACCGAGGTAAACGATACTTTAGAAGTAACATAGCCCGATATAGATCATACATTTAGAGATGATACATTTATAGATGATGTAAGATTGGGCCCCTTTGTATTAAAAACTATCAATAGAAAAGAAAAATAAACAATCTTATAAGATTTAACTAGATTAGTACATATAACTTTTATTAACTATTAATAATAGATAATGTTTATCTCTCTTTTTTTTTTAGAGTGAGTGCTTGCTTGCTTTGCATAGCAGAGCAATCCGCACAAAAAAATAAAAGAAATAAATTTAAGGGCTTTATTTTCTAAAAAAAAAGAAAAGAAATAAATAAAACCTTTGTTATATTAAACTCTTTATTATTTTCTTGCTCCGCATCATTTATTAGAGTTTAATCAGCTTTTTTATATGATGATGCGGAGCAAGAAAATAATATTTGTTTTTTACAAATTGGCTGTACTTTGAGAAAGAGCCTTCGCTTATTTTATTTTTTTTTTACGTATTTGATCCCCAAGATTATACTAAAAAAAAAGTCTTATTAGCTCAATGGTAGAGCAGGATACTTCTAATATCTAGATTTTGGTTCGAATCCAAGATAAGATTATAAGGCAAACTATTGTTTTAATAAATTATAATAATTTTATTCTTTTTTTTCAAAACTATGCTATAGGTTATAGCAATTAAAATATATAAGTAATAAATGTCCTAGTAATATGTTTATCTTAGAATATAGGTAAAACAAAAAATAAACATACTTAGAAAATATTTTCATACTTTCTATCGCTTTAATAATGCTAATTATTAATAGCTATCTTTTTTTAATCTAAAACATTAAGTACTTCTAGATCTAGCAATTAGAATCTTTCTGCTAAATATTTTTTCATAGAGCTAATGTACGAATTATAAGGCTTTGTCATGATAGCTTTTTTAACATAACCCCTACTTCAAATAAATAAAATAAAATTAGCCAGTTTTAAATAACTACCTTTTATATTGTAAAATATTTAATTATGTTTTATTTTAGACTTAAGTAAATCTAATAATTTATGTAATAAAAAGTTATAAAAGTCCCCAGGAACTTCGTTAAGATTAGACTATAAATTTAATTATTTAAATATTTAGACATCCAAGGAAACGGCTAGTAATAGATATGACGAAAAACCTAGGGATTTCTATACATTTATGTTACAAAAAATATATAAATTACTTGCTGAGAATGTAGATAGTGGTGTACAGGATGATAAAGGGGGTAGTTATTCAAGGTTATATGATTTTATCTGAAATAGAAAAGTTATTAAAAAGGCTATAATGACTATACCTTATAATTCTTCTGCTCAGTCAAGGAAAAAATATCTAGTAGACAGTTTAGCCATGATATATAAAGATGATAATGATATGTGTTGATATTCCGACTCAGAAAGTAACAGTAAAAATACTATTAATACTGATGACCTTTATTTACTACTCCGTTGTGTATCAAGCATTGTAGAAAATGATTTTCCTAAGATTCAAAAGTTATGTAAATATCTTAGTAATGTTGCTAAAATACTTAGTATGTTAGAACTACCTATAACATGAACTCTACCTACAGGTCTAACTGTTAAACAAAGTTATTTAGAAACTAGATCTACTACTATAACACCTTTTATGTATAGCAAGGTTAAGCTTACGTTAAGTGTAACAGTTAAAGATAAGTTAGATAAAAACAGGCAGATTCGTTCTTTAATGCCTAATTTAATACACTCCTTAGATTCCACCTCCTTGAATTTGTTATATAAACAATTTAAGAAGGCTTATTAATTTAAAGAAAGTAATAAATTACCTCAATTCTTTTCTGTTCATGATTGTTTTGGTACCACTTGTGATAAAGTATCAACATTAAAGACAATATTAGCATCTGTATATACAGAACTGTACTCAAGTAAGCCTTATTTAATAAAGTTTGATAGTTATATATTTGAGAATATAGAAAATAATACTAGTTATCCTGTGAACCGTGTTAATAGGACTGTTGAACTACTTGATAATACTATATATAAAATCCATGATATAAAATGGGTATTAAATGAAAAACAGGTAAGCAATAAGGAAATCAGAAGGATAGATAGCCAATGGTCGGCCCGCTGCTAATCACGCGGGGGAGGCTCAATATATAATATAAAAATAAATCAGCCAATATTTTTATTTTACAAAAGTTGTATAAAATACAATAGTATTGTATAAATGTACAACAACATGGAGATAATCATCGATCTATATGTTCTTAATCTTCTAAGATATGACGCAAATAATTGCGTTATTTCTTCTTCGAAAAAGAGAGCTTTAAATTTAGGCAAAATAAAAAAATTAAACAAGGTAATTAAATATATGAACCGTTATATAAACACATCTATTTAGGTAATAATCTAAACAAATCGTAAATTGGCCTAGTCTATCCCTTATACAATCGTATAACTCTAATGAAAAATTTGGAACATCTGCGCATGAGAAACCCTCAAAGATATCAATGAAAACCGCGCTATTTTTGAATAACATATCTCTTTGATTGGAAAGATGATTTTTATCTACAAATGCTAAAGATATAGGAACTTTGTATCTTATTTTTGCCTTATTAGCAGGTTTAGTAGGTACAGCTTTTTCTGTGTTAATAAGATTAGAATTGTCTGGGCCTGGTGTGCAATTCATAGCTGACAATCAGTTATATAATAGTATAATAACTGCCCACGCAATAATAATGATTTTTTTCATGGTAATGCCTGCTATGATAGGTGGTTTTGGTAATTTTTTATTACCACTTTTAGTAGGAGGTCCGGATATGGCTTTTCCTAGGCTAAATAACATAAGTTTTTGATTATTACCACCGAGTTTAATATTATTTCTGTTTGCTAGTGTTATAGAAAATGGAGCAGGAACAGGTTGAACTCTTTATCCACCTTTATCAGGTATTCAAAGTCATAGCGGACCTAGCGTAGATTTAGCAATATTTGCTTTACACCTATCAGGTATAAGCAGTTTATTAGGTGCTATGAATTTCATAACAACAATATTAAATATGAGAAGTCCAGGTATAAGACTACACAAGTTAGCTCTATTTGGATGAGCTGTTGTTATAACAGCTGTATTATTATTATTATCATTACCTGTGTTGGCAGGTGCAATAACAATGATTTTAACCGACCGTAACTTTAATACTTCATTTTTTGAAGTAGCAGGTGGTGGTGACCCAATACTATACCAACATCTTTTCTGGTTTTTTGGTCATCCAGAGGTTAAATATATAGGCCTCTTAACGTTGCTATATGCTGGGACTACTTCTAATTATAGTTTTAAATACTCCCTAACAGTTTTATATGATAAAACATTAATAAGTATAGTAAAAAAGTTAAAACAATGAAGTAAATCAGCAGGTAACAACATTATTTATAGTATTATATATACTTTATTAACTATATATAATGTTGGAACCTCAGAGACTTTACGCAACGAAACCATATTAAAAACAGAAACTGTAAAAAGTATATCTATTCACGTGCCTAGTCATCTAAAACCAATTAATGACTCTCAATTAGGACATTACTTAGCGGGTTTAATTGATGGCGACGGTCACTTTAGTAGTAAACAACAATTAGTTATTGCGTTTAATTCATCAGATAGTTCCTTGGCTTATTATTTGAAAAAACAAATTGGTTATGGCAGTGTACACAAAGTTAAAAATAAAAACGCTGTTATTTTAGTGGTAACAGCAATAAAAGGTATGGAAAAAGTAATTAGTTTGATAAATGGTAAGTTAAGAACAAATGATAAACTATATCAAATTAAACATAACATAACAAGTCACATTAAGTTTAAAAATTTTAGTAATATAATTAATATCACTTTGAATAGTAGTAATGATTTAAATAATTTATGACTAGCTGGGTTCTCCGATGCTGACGCTAGTTTTCAAATTAAGTTGATTTATCGTAATAACCACACGGAAGTACGCTTAAACTTCCAAATAGATCAAAAGAAAAAGGATTTATTAGTATTAATAAAAAATTTACTAGGTGGTAATATTGGATACAGAACTAATCAAGATACTTATTATTACGGCTCAACTAGTTTTGGATCAGCTAGAAAAGTTATTGCTTACTTTGATAAACACCATTTATTGTCAACTAAATATATTAATTATCTAAAATGAAGGAAAGCCTATATAATCATTCAAAATAAAGACCATTTAACTCTAAAGGGTTTAGATAAAATAACTAAGATAAAAAGTACTATGAATAAGTTAAATACACATAAAATAAATATGGTTTAAGATAAAGTCCTAACAAGAATATTAAGTTCTTGAGTGTTAAGTAATAATAGATTGTAATATAACTATTATCTTAACCAAAAATATAGCTATATATTGATCATACCAGGATTTGGTGTCATTAGTACAACTATATCAGCAAGTTCAAACAAAAACGTGTTCGGTTTTCTAGGTATGGTATATGCTATGATGAGCATAGGAGTACTTGGTTTCGTAGTATGAAGCCACCACATGTATAGTGTCGGTTTAGATGTCGATACTAGGGCTTATTTTACAGCCGCAACGTTAATTATAGCTGTACCAACAGGAATTAAAATTTTTAGTTGATTAGCTACATGTTACGGTGGTTCACTGCAATTAACACCCCCAATGCTTTTTGCAATGGGATTTGTATTCATGTTTACTGTTGGAGGCCTTAGTGGTGTCGTCCTAGCTAACGCATCACTTGATATTGCATTCCACGATACGGCTTTTACTGTTTTCTTAAAAATAAGAGATGTCTATAAACCAAGTTTGTCAGGTATGGCTGCTCTTCGAGGAGTGTCATGTCTGTCTAATACTGGCCGCAATGTAAGTGATTTATATAAGGAATACATAAAAATGTTTTGAGTTGGTTTAATGGATGGTGATGGAAGTATACAAGTGAACCATTGGCGTGCACAATCACTGCAATACAGACTAATTATTAAATTATCTAACCTTAAATCTAATTATAACATGTTAGTTGAAATAGCCAAGGTATTAGGGGGAACGGTAAGAATAACCGCTAATAGTAAAGATGTTATTTGAGTAATAAACAGTAAACAAGAAATTGAAAAAATTATAAAAATTTTTGATAATTACCCGCCTTTAACCTCAAAAAAAATCTGTCAGCTTGCATTCCTAAAAACATGTTTAACTGAAACCTCGCTAGATTTATATATGTTAAATAGAAAGCTCAAATATGATAAGCAGTTAAGTATTATAAAATCCAAGCTTAATTTAAATATTCCTAGTTATTTTAAATGCTGATTATCTGGCTTTATAGAAGCTGAAGGTTGTTTTTCTTTAAGGGAAAATAATAACCATTCTTTTTCAATAGGGCAGAATGATGATCGCTACTTAATGGCTGCTATTAAACAGTATTTCAATGCAACAAACACAGTTAGAAATCCTTGTGGTAAATTCTATTATTTAGAGGTATATAAGAAACAAGTTCTCTTAAGAATAATCACTCATTGTAATAACTATCCCTTGTTAGGTGAAAAGTTAGAGTCATTTAAAAGATTCAGTAAAAAAGTTTTAGAATAAGTGTCGTGTGGTCTTGTCACCATGAAAAATTTCATACGTTTTTCGGTAATTTTTAAGATTAATCTTAAAAATTGCTAACGGTGAAGTCTTATATGTCTTTCTAATGCGCAAGATGAATTAATAAATATAAGATAATACCGTGGAAACCAAACCTAATATTAACGTTAAATTCTTCAATGTAATCTTATATGATATATAAGTGTATAGCGCTGTAAGAGTTATAAGTATTATAGTAGAAATTTAACTAATTTGTCAGTGAGTAGAATCCGTAGAGACTAAACGTGACAGTCGAAAGTTTATTAAGTTAAATAACTAGATAAGTTATAGTCCGATCCACTGCGTGAGCAGTGTTGTATGTAATTATTGCATTAATAATGAAATGGAGCCAAATTGACCTGACTTATTACGTTGTGGCCCATTTTCATTATGTTTTAAGTATGGGTGCAGTATTCGCGCTTTATAGTGCATGGTACTTTTGAATACCTAAAATCTTAGGTTTAGATTATAGTAGATCTTGAGGTAAAGTTCACTTCTGAGTGTTATTTGTAGGAGTTAACTTAACTTTCTTTCCTCAGCATTTCTTAGGTCTACAAGGAATGCCGCGTCGGGTAAGTGATTACCCTGACGCGTTCGCAGGCTGAAACCTCATAAGCAGTTATGGATCTCTTGTTAGTGTTATAGCTACATTTATCTTTTTAGATATTTTATATATACAACTAACAACAGGTAAAGAAAGCTCAAGATATCCTTGATTAACTCCTCAATTCTATAGTGACATCTATAGAACTTTACTAGACAGAGCTTACGGTTCACTAGAGTGAGGTTTAAGCAGTCCACCTAGACCTCATAGCTTTGTAAGTTTACCATTACAGAGTATACATTTTACATATGTGCCACATTTATTATTAAAATCAAAAATAATTTATAGAAATATAGCAGATATCTTCACAAAAAAGAACATTAAGCTGATTTCTAGAATTATAGCAGATATCTTAACAAAAGAAAACATTATACTAGTTTCTAAAATGATAAGAAATATGTTTACTCTAAATAACATTAAATTAATAATAAGTAAAATGTGAATGGATAAATGATTGATATTACTTATATTTTGAATTACCTACTTTCACAGGTGTATACCTTATATGTTAGCTGTTAAACATAATTCATAATTTATTAATTACTATCCTTTATGGTTTGGTGTAGTTTACGCTGTATTGTGTTTGCTTAGAAAATGTTGAAAGGGCCCTTATGTTTTTTCATTTAGGACTTTTATATATAACATTGTTATAGGTGTTTTTATTTTTAATTTTCTAACGGGTATATTGTTGAACATATTTCTTGTATTGTCTTTTTGTCCTTCGTCATGTCCTGTTTGGTTTAAAGAACTTATTTCTTCTTATAGTGAATACATAAATAAGAATCTTATATGTTATATGGATCGTCAATTAGCTGTTACAGGTATAGAGGATGAAACTCAATTTGCTGAGACTACAAGCGGGAAACAAAATTACGCTCGTGTAGGGGAAATTGAGGCAGCGCGGGACGGTACTAATACCCAAGGTAATGGTCAGAATTATGGGTATTTTGGTGGAACTATTGAGTCTTACACAAATTGAATGACATTTATAGTGCGTGATCTTATAGATATAAATTTTGCTATGTTAAAATCAGATTCTAAGCTGTGAACTGAGTTAAGGAGTCATTATTCCTTATCTCATACACATGGATTGGAAAATAACCTACCACGTGTTACTCATACACCCATTCAAGGAGGGCTACCTCATGAAACGGGTGTTATAGTACACTTACTTTATGGAAATGTGCATTATAGCACTTTAGATCCTAATGATTTACACTTAGCTAGATCTCGTATAACACAACTTATAAAAGATAAGGCTGATATCTTAAAAGATACTAGAGAATTAGTAAATGACCCTGAAGAAAGAGATGACTTCATGGCTTTATTAGCAAGAGATACACACGAGTATCTAGGTGTTGTCCACCATTATCAATTATATTTTTTACGTAGGAACAGACTTACTACTCTTAAACATTAATACATTTGTACTATAAGCCAGATGCTTTATTATATTTCTTTATTATTTTTCTTTCTTTCCATACTGCGTATATAGAAAGAAAAAAAAAAAAAATAAAAAAAAATTAAAAATAAAAAAAATAACTGTTTTCGGCTTACCGTAAAAGCCGAGAACGAAAAAAATGACAAAAAATAGAAGCCGAGGTTACTATTAGGTTAAATATGGTGCATATTGATGAGCGGCATTCTAGCTATGTTAAAACCTCGAATGTTTGGCAATATTTTAGTAACATCTATAGCCAAGCGAAGCACGTAAACAGACCAAAGCTTCCTCTTTTCAGACCAGAGCCTCTCTCTTCAGATAAAGGCCCAAGAGCCAACGAAGCAATGCCAAGGTGGCTACAAAACAAGGCCAAAGCTGGACAGAATACGTGTACCGTGAGCCGCAAGGCAATCACCAGCTATTATCTAACCCCACCAGCCGTTATTTAACCCCACAGTCGTCTACATCGGCCTCTACCTCGCGGATACAGTAACAGGCTTCGGTTATAAAGCCTACGACGATGTTCGGTTCGTCTGTTGCTCAGCATCAGCGCTTTATCACCCCCCCCAATAACATCAATGAAGTACCAAGATCCATACTCTTCACAGGCAATCGGCACTCAGGGTGGCTATCTCTGCTCAACGCCAGTATCCCTTAACCTCGAGGAGACATCTGCGATGGACTCAGACGCCTACAGCGGGATGTTGATAGATTTCTTCGGACAAGCTTAGAGGAGTGCCAGCGGTGGGCTGATCCAGCAAGCTTCTTCAAGAGGGGAACCATCGAAGGATGGCTTGACGGGTGAAAAGGGAGCTCAACCTTCCAATTTTGGTACTCATTTATGAATGTACCAGGTTCAGTCATGATACAACAATGCACAATCCTCACTGTGTAGTATTCTGTTACTGTCCTATACCGGGCGCCGGACACAGAGGGGAGGAAGAAACATTCGAAAAAGGGGTTCAATGGCAAATCGTGAGAGCTGCCAGATCAAAGGAAGAGATCAACGGTTTATTGGTCAAAGCTGGACACTCAACGGTCAAAGCTGGACCCACAACAACGGACAAGTCATGACAGAGCAACGCACAATCTTCACTGTGTAGTAGAGCACGCAGAGGAGGGGGTACAATGGCAAATCGTGGGAGTTGCCAGATCAAAGGCGAAGGAAAAGCACGCAGAGGAGAGGGGAGGGGGAAGCGTGCAAAGGAAAGGCCCTACCTCTCGCACTGCTCTAATATTGTGTAACGTACTATACCGGGCACCGGCCGGCGCCCGCCGTGCGGCGCCGAGGGAACATGCAAAGTTTGGACTTTGGGTTTTTGTTGTTGGTGTGGCACGTCTGATTGCTGGACGGTGGTGTCAGCATTCGTCCGGGTTTGGCACGTCTGATTGTTCGACGGTGGCGTCGGCATTCGTCCGAGTGTAGCATGTCTTTTGGGCGGCTTGGACTTTTCCTCCTCGTCTGGTGGTTTGCCCCCTCTCGTACTGCGGTTTTTAGTGGGAGGTAGCCGGACGTTTCTTAGTAGGAGGTAGCCGTACGTTTCTTAGTACTTACAATTGTAAGGCATTTTTGGGTTTTTATTCTTTTTCGGTCATGTAGTATTTACACCGAAAGGACATGGTTCTTTTTCGGTCATGTAGTATTTACACCGGAACGACATGGTTCTTTTTCGGCCGCGTAATATTTGTACTGGAATGACATGCTTCTTTTTCGGCCGCATAGTACTTGCATTGGAACGCCATGGCTTATCTTCTAGGTAGTCTGATTGCTCGACGTTGGCGTCGGCATTCGTCCGAATGTACTATGTCTCTTGGAGGGTTTGGACTTTAGATCTTTGTTGTTAGTGTGGGATTTCGCTATTTATTGTTGGTGTGGGACGTCTTATTGCTTGTTAGTGGTGACGGTTTTTGTCCGAGTCTAAGTTTATTCTCCTTTCCTGCCTGTTTTCGATTTAGTCTCATTTCCTTCCATGTCGGTTTTCTTGTACGTAATCTCTAGGTGAATTGAAGGCCTCGTCGCTAAACTGGTTTGCTCTCTTTTTGTCTCCCTTGTTCTCTCCCTTGCCCATTGTCTTGTGGGTAGGACGTCTTTAGTGCTTCGACGTGTACATTGAGGTCTTTAGTACTTCGGCTGGTCAAACACTTGCGGATCCGTTATCTCGGCTGGTCAAACACTCTTGGACCCGGTATTTAGTGCTTCAACGGTGGTTCACATTCGTCCTAATGTTGGTGGGTCGTTTTAGAGCTAGAGGGGGGGGGAGGACTTTCAATTTGATTTCGGAATCAAATTGAAATAGGGTTTGCTAATAAAAAAATAGATAAGCAGTTACCTCTATTTATCTATTGGTAAAATTACTAACACGGAAATGTTTAAATTGTCAATATACACTTACCTTAAATTTAACAATTAGAAATAATATTAAGCATGTGATAAGGAAAGGGTTCATAGTTTAAGGTATAAAGAATTAGTTTATTACTATTTTTTATTGGTACTTTAGGTCTCGTTTTAAATACAGTAAATAGGACGCTTAAAATTAATTCTTTAAACGTAATAATTATTTTTTTTTAGTTCTAAAGGTCTAAAGTTATAAAGCCGTATAACTATTTTTTTTAATAAATTAGAATAGAAACTGTTAATTTGTTTTTTAACCGTAGGTATATAAATCATATATTAAGTGTAAATAAAAGCAAAGATAACTTTATTAATAAAATAAAAAGGTACTAATTGCGGCATATATTCATTAAATTTCTCTAGAATTACTACATTACGAAGCTAAATTTAATTATAAATAAAAATTATAAAACTTTTGTAATAAGGAAAGGCTTAGGCTTAGGGTTAGGTTTAGGCTTAGGGTTAGCAAACTATTGTTAATGGATTTAACAATATTAGCTTTAGCTTTGGCTTTAAGCAGTTTTAGGCACTGTTTTACCTTAAACGATACTACATTATTTATATATAAATAAAGTTAACAGTATTAAATAAAAAAATAAATACAATGAGTTTATCACTAATACTATTTTTAATAGGTATCCTAGGATTTGTTTTAAATAGAAAAAATATAATATTAATGCTTATCTCAATAGAGATAATGTTATTAAGTATAACATTTTTAATTTTAGTAAGTTCACTTAGCTTTGATGATATATTAGGACAAACATATGCTATATATATAATAACAATAGCTGGTGCAGAATCAGCTATAGGTTTAGGTATATTAGTAGCTTTTTATAGATTAAACCATTCTCTGATTTCAATCTGTCTATCCTCTGGCCATAAAACTTATTCGATAAACGTAAATAAACTTAGCTCTAAAATAATAAATAGAACTTACACTACTACGGCTAAAAAGAACTATATTGAACGAGCTTCGCACAAAAATTTTTCAATTGATCCTTGATTTATTACTGGGCTTTTCGATGCCGAGAGTTCTTTTGTGGTTGCAATTTTAAAAAACTCTAAATACAAAACAGGATGAAACGTTCAATCTAGAGTTCAAATAAAAATGCATAAAAAGGATAGAGCTTTAATTCAATCAATTAAAGGGTTTTTCGGTGATATAGGTTATGTATCTAAACCTAATAATAGTTCAACAGTAGAATTTAGAGTTAGTACTTTAAAAGATCTAGTTGACGTAATTCTTCCTCACTTTGATAACTACCCTTTAGTAACTAAAAAACATTAAGATTATCTTTTATTCAAACAAATCGTTTTACTTATGTTAAATAAAGAGCATAATACTTTAGAAGGCATACAAAAAACAGTTAATATTAAAGCTTCTCTTAATTTAGGTTTATCTAATTATTTAAAAAAAGCATTCCCTAAGGCCACTCCTGAAAAAAACTGGAAATTACGACTAAAAAGAATACAATATACAACAACCCCGAATGGCTAGCAGGGTTTTCTACAGGAGAATCTAACTTTTTTATTGTTGTTAAAAAATCTAAAACTAAGAGTGGTTTATCTACTTCGTTACGGTTTTCAATCGCTCAACATTCTAGAAATATTTTATTATTAGAAAACTTTGTTAATTTTTTTGGTGGTGGTTTGGTAATGAATTATAAAAAACGTCCATTATGTGAGTTTGTTGTTACAAGAATTGATCTCTTAGTTGAATATATAATTCCTTTTTTTGACAAACATCCTATACTAGGCTCAAAGCACTTAAATTTCTTAGATTTCAAGACTGCGGCATATATTATTAAAGATAAAAAACATTTGAATGAAGATAGAAGAGGTTTAGAACAAATTTTACAATAAAAAAAAAGATTACGTCACTTGACTCGTATAAGGCCATAAATAATCACAGTGTTGTAGTAGGCACAGAGAAATTAGATCTAAAAAGGTAGGGTAAACCACTGCCTAGTCATATTTTCAATATGGCAAAACCTTCAAATTGCGGGAAATTCTTAAAGACAAATCTACCAAGTTAATACAGTAATGTAATTAATGGAACAGGTAATGACTCGTTGTATGGTAAAAACGATTTGTATGAAGAAATGAAATAGATAATCCGCAGCCAAACACCATAAATAAAAAAAAAGATTCTGGTGCGCAGTTCATCGACTAAATGTAGGTTGGTATATAATTATATACCTTTTCGCTTTATAATTTTAGCGAATAAGATATAATTGTTTGCTTAAGATATAGTCAGGCATAACATAAAAGTTATGAGAATACCCTAGCCCGCCTAAGGGAATTAATATAATTTCTAAGGTAAAAGGGGAAAACGAAGAGGAAGTATAGCAATAGAATATAAATAATGTATTTAGCCTTAATAGTTTTACCGTTGTTAGGTTCGATAGTTTCTGGTTTTTTTGGTAGGAAAGTAGGAGTTAGCGGAGCACAACTAATTACAAGCAGTTCCATATTTGTAACTACTATATTATCTCTATTTGCCTTTTTTGAAGTAGGTCTAAACAATGTAGCTGTATCTATAGAACTGTTTAGATGAATTGACTCTGAATCACTTAATGTGTTATGAGCCTTTCAATTTGATTCGCTAACAGTCTCTATGTTAATACCCGTGCTTATTGTTTCCTGTTTAGTACATATATACTCAATAGGTTACATGAGCCATGACCCAC
>JAABVA010001726.1_pt1 | contig 22874 bp, 22 predicted proteins | sample 5560331 | NCBI WGS metagenome assembly JAABVA01 (sample SAMN12812661, study PRJNA571458) | rock metagenome | isolation source: Antarctica rocks | place: Antarctica: Victoria Land, Mt New Zealand sud | collected 2016-01-07
CCGCTGATCGAGGAGTGGTTCGACAAGATCAGCGACAAGTTGCCCACCGGGATGCGCGATGAGTTCGCGACGCTGAAGCAGCGCCTGGGCTGAGGGTCCCGGTTCGATTGTTGCCGCTGCTGCACCAGATTGACCTCGCCGCGCGGGATCCCGCCGCCGCGGCCGGATCGGGTGGCCGTTGGGCGCGCGCTCTCCACAGGAGGGGCCATCGGCGCTACAGTCCGCCCAACCGCAGTGCCTCCACCCGAAGGACCTCCACCCGAAGGACTGGCCACCGATGCCTGACGCACCGCCCGACCGCGACCACCCGGAGCGGGTGCCCGCGCTGAAGATGAACGCCTGGAATCTGCTGCTGCTCGTGCCGCTGTTCATGGTGTTCACGCCCGTGTTCAACGCCGACAGCCCGCGGCTGTTCGGGCTGCCGTTCTTCTACTGGTACCAGTTCGCCTGGGTGCCGGTGGGTGTGGTCTGCGTCGGCACCGTGTTCGTGATGACCAGGGACAAGTTGTGAGCGGCGTCCAGGTCACCGAGCTGGTCGTGTTCGGCGCGCTGTTCCTGCTCATCACCGTCATGGGCTTCATGGCGTCGCGGTGGCAGAGTTCGGGTGCGGGCAAATTGGAGAGCCTGGACGAATGGGGTCTGGGTGGTCGCAAGTTCGGCTCGTGGATCACCTGGTTCCTGGTCGGCGGCGACCTGTACACCGCGTACACATTCGTGGCAGTGCCCGCCCTGATCTTCGGCGCCGGCGCGATCGGCTTCTTCGCGCTGCCCTACACGGTGGTGTTGTACCCCATCGTGTTCCTGCCGCTCGTCCGCATGTGGTCGGTGTCGCGGGCCAAGGGCTACGTCACCCCGGCCGACTTCGTCCGCGGCCGCTACGCCTCGCCCACGCTGGCGCTGATCATCGCCATCACCGGCATCGTCGCCACCATGCCCTACATCGCGCTGCAGCTCGTGGGGCTCGAATCGGTGCTGCGCACCATGGGGCTCAACGCCAGCGGCATCGGCGGGCACCTGCCGCTGTTCGTGGCGTTCCTGGTGCTCGCCGTCTACACCTACCAGTCCGGGCTGCGGGCCCCCGCGCTCATCGCCTTCGTCAAGGACGCCCTGATCTACGTCGTCATCATCGTCGCGGTCATCTACCTGCCGTCGAAGTTCGGCGGCTGGGGTTCGATCATCGACAGCTCGCAAGCCAAGTTCGACGCCACCAAGTCTCCGGCGGACGGCACCATCCTCAACGCCAACAACCAGTTGCAGTACGCCACGCTGGCCCTGGGCTCGGCCCTGGCGCTCTTCCTGTACCCGCACTCCCTCACCGGCATCCTGGCGTCGCGCGGGCGCAACGTGATCAAGCGCAACATGGTGGCGCTGCCCGCCTACTCGCTGCTGCTGGGCCTGCTGGCGCTGCTGGGCTACGTAGCGATCGCCGCCAACGTCAAGCCGATCGTCAACGGTGCCACCGGCAAGCCCGACACGAACACGATCATCCCGGTGCTGTTCGACCAGCAGTTCCCCAGCTGGTTCGCGGGCATCGCCTACGCCGCCATCGGCATCGGCGCGCTGGTCCCCGCCGCGATCATGTCGATTGCGGCGGCCAACCTGTGGACGCGCAACATCTACCGCGAGTACCTCAAGAAGGACGCGACGCCCAAGCAGGAAGCGGCCCAGGCCAAGATCGCCTCGCTGGTGGTGAAGTTCGGTGCGGTGCTGTTCATCGTGGCCGTGGACCCGCAGTTCTCCATCGACCTGCAGCTCATCGGGGGTGTGATCATCCTGCAGACGTTGCCCGCGGTGGGAATCGCGCTGTACACCCGCTTCTTCCACCGCTGGGCGCTGATCGCGGGATGGGCGGCGGGCCTGGCCTACGGGCTGTTGCTGCTCTACGGCATCCCCAACCCCGCGAACGGCAAGGCGCACTTCGGCGGCTCGGCCCTGGCGTTGAGCAAGATCGACGTATTCGGCTGGCAGCCCTTCGGCGCCTCCACAATGACGATCTACGTCGGCTTCGTGGCGCTGACAGTGAACTTGGTGGTCGCGGTGCTGGCCACCTTTGCGTTCCGGGCGTTGGGCGTCTCCAACGGCGTGGACGACACGACGGCGGCGGACTACCACGCCGACGACGGCCCCGACACGGTGCCCGCGGAAGCCCTGCAGCCGGCGCCGAGCAGCCCCAGTGCGCCGTTGTGATCAGCCGTTTCCCGGTGGTCGAGCTGGCTGATCTGCCTGATGACCTGCGGGAGCGCATCGAGGTGATCGCGACGAAGTCGGGGTTCGTGCCCAACGTGTTCCTCGGGCTCGGGCATCGCCCGGCACAGCTGCGGGCGTTCCTCGACCAGCATGACGCGCTGATGTCCGGCGACCCCGACGCGGGTCAGCCGGGCCTGAGCAAGGCCGAGCGTGAGCTCGTGGTGGTGGCGACCTCCGGTGCCAACCACTGCACGTACTGCGTGGTGGCACACGGGGCGATTCTGCGGGTGCGGGACAAGGACCCGTACGCGGACAAGGTAGCGATCAATCCGTGGGCCGCCGCGCTCATCCCGCGCCGGCGGGCGATCGTCGACCTGGCGCTGGCGCTGACCAGGACGCCTGAGCGCTTCGACCAGCCGCACGTGGATGCCGCGCTGGCGGCGGGGCTCACCGCAGACGAGGTGTGGGACGTGGGCGCGATCACGGCGTTCTTCGCCATGAGCAACCGGCTGGCGAACCTCATGGCCCTGGCGCCCAACCCGGAGTTCGGGGCGATGGGCCGGGGCTGAGGTTGGGCGGCGGTCCGCGGAACGGCCGAGGTAGCCGTCCCGCGGACCGGCAGTCCGCACGCCTCGACGATCGAGCCCGGTGGCGACGACCCCTCTGACGTCACTGCCCAGGCATCCCGGTGCTGGCGCTCCTGTTCTCTCTGCGGTGCGTGGCCGCCGGCCTCTCCAGTCCAGCGGCCCCGCCGTCGCTTCTCGCGTGCCTCGGTGAGACGCGGCGGGAATGCCGGCTCGTTGTGGTGGTGCTACTCATCCTGGATGCGTGCTTCTACTCAGATCGGCCCGGTGGTGGTGCAACTGCAGCCCGTGCTTGACTGCCTGCCATGGCTGCTTCGTCCCGCATCATGTCTCGTCGTGATCTGGAGTTCCTGCTGCACGAGTGGCTGCAGGTCACCTCGCTGACCGCACGCGAGCGCTTCGCCGAGCACAGCAAGCAGACCTTCGACGCGGTGCTGGAGCTGGGCGAGGTCATCGCCACCGAACACTTCGCCACCCACAACAAGAAGGCCGACGCGAACGAGCCGCACCTGGGCCCGGACGGCAAGGTCGTCATCATCCCGGAGGTCAAGCGGGCGCTGGACGTCTTCGTCACCGCCGGATTGATGGCCGGGCAGCTGGACTCCTCGGTCGGTGGTATGCAGCTGCCCAACGTGGTGGCCAAGGCGATGCAGCTGTGGTTCCACGCCGCCAACGTGGGCACGACGGTGTACCCGTTCCTCACCATGGCCAACGCCAACCTGGTCCACGCCCACGGCAGCCCCGCGCAGGTACAGACCTACGTCAAGCCCATGATCGCCGGACGCTTCTTCGGCACGATGTGCCTGTCGGAGCCGCAGGCCGGGTCCTCGCTGGCCGACATCACCACCCGCGCCGAGCGGCAGGACGACGGCACCTACCGGCTCACCGGCACCAAGATGTGGATCTCCGGTGGTGAGCACGAGCTGAGCGAGAACATCGTGCACCTGGTCCTGGCCAAGATCCCGGGTGGTCCGCCGGGGGTGCCGGGCATATCGCTGTTCATCGTGCCGAAGGTCCTGGTGCATCCCGACGGCAGCCTGGGCGAGCGCAACGACGTCACCCTGGTGGGGCTGAACCACAAGATGGGCTATCGCGGCGGCACGAACACCCTGCTGAACTTCGGTGAGGGCACGCACACGCCGGGCGGGAGCGCCGGCGCGGTCGGTGAGCTACTGGGGGAGGCGCACCACGGGTTGGCGTACATGTTCCACATGATGAACGAGGCGCGCGTCGGCGTCGGCCTGGGTGCCACCGCGCTGGGCTACACCGGGTACCTGCACTCGGTCGACTACGCGCGCACCCGCACCCAGGGTCGGCGGCCCGGCGCCAAGGACCCGTCCTCGCCCCCGGTGCCGATCATCGAGCACGCGGACGTGCGCCGGATGCTGCTGGCACAGAAGTCCTATGTGGAGGGTGGGTTGGCGCTCGGGCTGTACTGCTCGCTGCTGGTCGACGAGCGGGACACCGCGCCGGATGCGCCCGCCCGTGACCGCGCGGCGTTGCTGTTGGATGTGCTGACGCCCATCGCCAAGAGCTGGCCGTCGCAGTGGTGCCTGGCCGCCAACGACCTGGCCATCCAGGTGCACGGCGGCTACGGCTACACCCGCGACTACAACGTGGAGCAGTTCTACCGGGACAACCGGCTCAACCCGATCCACGAGGGCACCCACGGCATCCACGCCATCGACCTGCTGGGACGCAAGGTCACCATGCGCGCCGGGGCTGGGTTGACCCTGCTGCTGGACACGGTGGAGGTCACGGTCGGGCGGGCGGCGCAGGCCGGCGGGGTGCTTGCCGAGTTCGGCGCCCAGCTGCACGCGGTGTCAGAACGCATCGCCAAGACGACCGCCACGGTGCACGGTGCGGGCGACGTGAACGTGGCCTTGGCCAACGCCACCGTGTACCTGGAGGCGGTGGGGCATGCCGTGGTCGCGTGGATGTGGCTGGAGCAGCTGCTTGCCGCCGACGGCCGCAGCGGGGACTTCTACGACGGCAAGCGCCAGGCCGGCCGGTTCTTCTTCCGCTGGGAGCTACCGAAGACCGGCCCGCAGCTGGACCTGCTGGACGGTATGGACACCACGCTGATGGACACCGACCCTGCGTGGTTGTAGGTGGTTGCGGCGAGTCGACGACCTGCCTCGGCGAGCTGACGACCGATGTCCGAGGTGGGGGGCGGGGGGCGAGGGGGCCAGGCGTAACCGATCGGACGTCCGCGGCCGGGGGTATGGCCCCTCGCCCGCAGAGCAAACTGTACAGTTTGATTGTCGGGACACGTTCTGGCCCGAGCGACGGATACCCCCCCGTACCGAACTGAGGCCGGGGCGGCAAGCCGGGGGAGCGTCGGTCAGGCACTGCCGCTACACCGCTAGCACCAACGCTGCGGCCCCGACCAGCCCGGCGTCGGGGCCCAGCTCGGCTGGCACCAGCCGCAACCCGCGGACGAAGGACATCGCCGCGTGCTGGGATATGGCCGTGCGCGCCGCGGTCCACAGTGGCTCACCGGCCGCTGCGAACCCGCCGCCCAGCACCACCAGCTCGACGTCGACCAGCGCGGCGGCCGATGCCAGCACCTGGCCCAGTGCGGTTCCCGCCCGCGCCACCGCGGCCACAGCCAACGGGTCACCCGCGCGCGCCGACGCGGCCAGGTCGGCACCGTCCGCACCGCTGAACCCCTGCGCCTGTGCCCAGCGCACCGCCGACGGTCCGCTGGCGATCGTCTCCAGACAACCACGTGCCCCGCACGGGCACGCCTGCCCAGCCGGGTCCGCCACCATGTGACCCACGTGCCCGGCGTTGCCGGTGCGGCCGGTAACCACCTGTCCGTCGAGCACCAGGCCGCCGCCGACACCCGTCGACACCACCACGCCCAGCAGGTTCGGGGTGCCACGGCCGGCGCCGAAGCGCTGCTCGGCCAGCGCCATGCACGCACCGTCACCCGCCAGCCGAACCTCGGCGTCGCCGAATGCTGCAGCCACGCCCTCGACGAGCGGCACCCCGCGCAGCTGCGGGATGTTGACCGGCTCGACCGTGCCGGTGCCCACGTCGACCGGTCCGGCACTGCCGATGCCGACGGCGTGCACGTCCGCGCCCCGGGCTACCTCGTGCAGGACGGACAGGCACGCTGCGAGCACGTCGGTGCGGGGGGTGGGGAGGCGTGCGGTGCGCAGCAGCCGTCCGTCGTCGGAGGCCAGCGCCGCCGCCAGCTTCGTCCCACCCACATCGAGCCCGAGAACCGTCACGGGGTGAGTGTGGCAAGGCGTGCCGCCGTAATGCTGCTTCCCCATCTCGCGCATGTGCTCGGCGCGCCGTGTCACCTGACGATCGTCCACCGGGCACCACTTGTACGACGCGTGCGGTGGGTTGTACGATTTGAGCATGGCCACGATGAGCATCAGTGACGCGCGGGACCACCTGCCCGCCGCGATGGAGACCGCACGCACCGAAGCCGTGTTTGTGCAGCGCCGTGGTCGCCTGGCAGGTGTGCTGCTGAGTCCCGAGCGCTACGAGCAACTGATGACGGCCTTGGAGGACGCCGAGGACGTCGCGGCCTTCGACGCGGCGATGGCCGAGGAGGGACCAAACATCCCATGGGAGCAGGTCAAGGCTGACCTCGGCTGGGAGTGAGCAAGTGCCGCATCGAGCTTCGCCCGGCAGCGGCCCGCTCCTTGCGAAAGCTCGATCCCCGGGTTCGTCGTCGCGTCCAAGGCGCAATCGCCTTGCTTGCCCACGACCCGCGACCGCCCGGTGCACGGGCCCTCCAGGGCCGGGCAGGCCTTCGTGTCCGGGTCGGCGACTACCGCATCATCTACGCAGTCGAAGACGACGTGCTGTTGGTGGTCGTGGTGCGGCTTGGACATCGACGCGACGTCTACGACCAGTAGCGACGTACACGTCTCGCTGAGCGATCGTCCTGCGCGACGCTGATCGAGGTCGATGGCAGGAACCGGTCGACGCGTCACCGCTGACGGCGATGCGTCGGCTGCGTTCCGGGCGACGGATAGGCGTCAGCCTCGTCCGGCGAAGAACGCGCGGAGATCGACGGCGAGCGCCTCGGGGTTCTCCATCGCGAGGAAGTGCCCGCCGCGTTCGAGCTCGGTCCACCGGGCGAGGGTGTGGTCGCGCTCGGCCAGGCGGCGGATCGTGATGTCCTGGGTCTTGGAGAGCAGGACGGCCAGGGGGACGTCGCTCTTGGGCTGAGGGGCGAACGTCGCCGGGTCGTGGTTGGTCTCCCAGTAGTGGTTGGCCGACGATCCGGCGGTCTGGGTGAACCAGCAGACCGAGACGTCGGTGAGCAGGGCGTCGCGGCCGACCGCGTCCTCGGGAGTCGGAGCCGTCGGGTCGGTCCACTCCCGGAACTTCTCGACGATCCAGGCCAGCTGGCCGGCCGGCGAGTCGTTGAGGGCGTGCATGAGCGTCTTGGGCCGGGTGCCCTGGATCTGGCTGTAGCCCATCATGTCGTCCTGGAAGTTCTGCAGCCGCTCGCGGCGGCCATGCTCCTCCGTCGTGAGGCCGTCGAGCTCGCCCTCGGCGCCTGAGGGGAACGTGATGAGCGCGTTGACGTGCAGGCCGATGATGCGCTCGGGCGCCAGACGACCCATGATCGGGGCGACGAACGCCCCGATGTCGCCGCCTTGGACGCCGTAGCGGTCGTAGCCCAGCCGCTCCATCAGCGAGGCGAACGCACGGGCGATCCGCTCGGAGTCCCAGCCCTCGTCCACCAGCCGCCCGCCGAACCCGAAGCCGGGCAGCGAAGGCACGACGAGGTGGAAGTCGTCCGTCAGGAGCAGGATGAGGTCGAGGAACTCGGCGACCGATCCCGGCCAGCCGTGGACGAGCAGCAGTGGCGTGGCGTCCTCGTTGGCCGAGCGGTGGTGCAGGAAGTGGACGTCGTAGCCGTCGATCTCGGTCAGGAACTGTGAGTGCGCGTTCAGCCGGGCCTCCTGTGCGCGCCAGTCGAAGCCGGTCCGCCAGTACTCAGCCAGCTCGCGCACGTAGCTCGTCGGCACGCCGCGCGACCACTCCTCGCCCGGGGTCTCCGGCGCCCAGCGGGTGCGCCCGAGGCGATCCTCGAGATCGGCGATGTCGGCATCGGAGACGGCGATGCGGAACGGGCGGACGTCTTGGGGCGCGGCGGCGGATGTCATCAGGAATCCCTTTGATCGGAACGGACTGTTCTGCTCCATCATAACAGAACGGAGTGATTCGTTCCGGTGATAGGGTCCTGCCGTGACCGACGTTCCGCCTGTCGCGCTGAACGGCCGTCGCGCGCAGGCCGCGCGCAACGACGAGCGCATCCTCGCGTCCGCGCGAGCGGTCTTCGTGGAGGATCCGAGCGCTCCTATCGCCGCCGTGGCCAAGCACGCCGGGGTCGGCATCAGCGCGCTCTACGGCCGCTACGCCGGCAAGGAGGAGCTGCTGCGCACCCTCGCCGGCGACGGGCTGCAGCGCTTCGTCGACGAGCTGGAGCTAGCGCTCGCCGACGAGCGCGACCCGTGGACGGTGCTCAGCGACTTCGTGATGGCCGCGGCCGACGCCGACACGAGCTCGCTCACGCTCGCGTTGGCCGGGACGTTCACCCCGACGTCCGAGATGGACGAGGAGGCCGACCGCTCGGCGGAGCTCTTCGAGCGCTTCTTCGCCCGCATCAAGGACGCCGGGGTGGTGCGCGACGACCTCGTGGTCCACGACCTCTCGCACTGCCTCCAGATGGTCGCCGCCGTGCGCGCGACCGACGAAGGTCGCCAGCGCCAGCTCCGACACCGCTACCTAGCCATGCTCCTGGAGAGCATGAGGCAACCGGGAGCCCCCGACCGCACGCGGCTGCCCGGTCCCCCGCCGACGTGGGCCGAGATGACCGAGCGCTGGGCGCTCCGGCGGTGAGCTCGGCTCGCGGCAGACGCGGGCCTCAGGCGGTGTGCACCCGGCCGAGGAAGTCGCGGCTGAGCGTGACGATCTCGTCGAGGTTGGTGGCCTGATCCTCGAAGAGCCCGACGACGTTCTCGCGGCGCTGCGGCGTCATCAGCGCCCAGTGCAGCTTCCAGAGGTTCGGGCTGACCCGCGCGGCGAGGCGGTCGGGCAGCTCGCCCACGAACTCGTCGCGGAAGCCGGCCTCGCTGACACATGACCCGCTTGGCATGGCTGCGCCGCGGCGCCGCCGCGGCCACCCCAGAGGTGCTGAAGGCCGAGCTGGCCAAGCTGGAAATTCCTACGCTCGCGTGGCGCCGACCAACTCGACCTGTCAGGCCTGCCCGCGGGCCGGCGGCGGATGCTGGCCGAGACCGGGCGCCATTCCACCAATCAGGCGCTGCAACGCGCCAACGTCGACCGGCCGCACCCGATCCTGCTCGCCACCCTCGCCGAGACATACTTCGAGGCCCTGGACGAGTTGGTGCAACTGCTCGATCTAGCGTTGGCTGGCGCAGACTCGTTTCTGGACGAAGCGATCGACGTCCTCGCAGACCCCGCTGTGCCCGACGACCAGGTCGGGCGGCTGATCCGGGCATGCATCGGCATGGCCCGGCTGCAGCCCGCGCGGCGGCCGACCGAGGACCGGGAGCCACGCGATCATGGCCATTCTGACCTTCTCGCGGCCCGGTACAGCCCGACGTGGCGGCGGTCCTGGCCGCCGTCGAAGTGCTGCGGCAGCTGAACAGCTCCGGCCGCACGACGGTGCCGGACGAGGCCACCAGCGCGGCCGCGACCTCGTTCGTGCCGACCCCGCTGGCGCGGTGCCGCTATGTTGCCAACGAAGAACTCCGCCGGCGCGTACGGCGGCAACTGAACAAGGGAGAGAGCCTGCACGCGCTGCGGCGCGATCTGTTCTTTGCCCACCAAGGCCACGTCCGTCGGCGCCACCTCGATGACCAGGTGAATCAGGCTCTCTGCCTGACCCTGGTGACCAACGCCGCGGTCTTGTGGACGACGTATCTCGGCGATGCCCTCGATGCCTTGCGCAGGCGTCTTAGCGGCGGCCACAGTCGGGCACGGCCTGCGCCGCCCAGCGGACCAGTGGATGTGCTGCGGTCTCACGTGTGTTCACCCAAACTCACCGCATGTGCGGCACCATCTCGGCATGACCCTGTGGATCCCTACCCCGCGCGACGTTCTCGGCGCAGCCGGCGCGACGGTCTCGTGGACGGTGGACACGGTGGTGTTCGTCGCCGTGCTGCCCGCCAGGGTCGCGATGGTGCTCACCGACGTCGAGGTGTTGATGGGCCGGATCAGCGGGGTGGCCGACGACGCAGCAGCGCTACTGAGCGAGATGAGTGCGGTTCTGCAGGCCGCCGCCCTGGCCGTGGACGGCGCCCTGGACACCGTGCGGCGCGCATCCGGGGTGATCGAGGGTGCGGAGGCCACGGTGGCGGGTGCGGGCCGGGTGATCGAGGGTGCGGAGGCCACGGTGGCGGGCGCCGCTCGGGTGATCGCGGGTTCAGAGGCCACGGTGGCGGGCGCCGCTCGGGTGATCGCGGGTTCAGAGGCCACGGTGGCGGGTGCCGCTCGGGTGATCGACAGCTCTGGGCTCACCGTGCACGACGCTGCGCGCACCATCGCCGAGGCGGGGCGCGCCACGACCACCGCCCTGGAGCTGCTCGCTACCTGGCAGCCGATCGCCGAGCAGGCCGCACCGTTGGCGGGGCGCTTCGTCCGGGAGTTCTCCGAGGAAGAGCTGCAGGCCGCTATCAACGCCGTCGATCAGTTGCCCGGACTCGCCAACCACCTGAAGTCCGACGTCATGCCGCTGCTGGCCACCCTCGACCGGGCCGGGCCCGATATCCACGAGCTGCTCGACGTGGCCAAGGACGTCCGTGAGGCGATCGCCGGGATCCCCGGGTTCACGTTCTTCCGCAAGCGCGGCGAGCACAAGCTCGACTGAGACACCCCGCGTTCCCACGGCGCATTGTCGGCATGTGACAACGCCTCTTTCGCCCCCCACGTCGCGGTGCGAGTGTCGTGTCCCACACCACCACACCGCGACGAAGTGGTGTCCGCCAGCAGGAGGCGCACATGAAGGCCGTCAGAGTGCACGCCTATGAACAGCAACCGACCATCGACGACGTTCCGGAGCCCGCAGCGAGCGGCCCGATGGACGTGGTGGTGCGGGTCGACGCCGCGGGGGTGTGCCGCACCGACCTGCACATCATCGAGGGCCAGTGGGCCGAGAAGTCCGGCGTCGAGCTGCCGTACACCATCGGCCACGAGAACGCCGGCACCGTGGTCGAGGTGGGGGCGGCCGTCACCAACGTCACCGTTGGCGACGCGGTGATCCTGCACCCGCTGGTCACCTGCGGGCTGTGCCGCGCCTGCCGGGCCGGCGACGACGTGCACTGCGCGGACTCGCGGTTCCCCGGCATCAGCGTCGACGGGGGGATGGCCGAGCTGATGCTCACCTCCGCCCGGTCGGTGGTGAAGCTGGCCGACGGGCTGGCCCCGGCCGACGTCGCGGCGCTGGCCGATGCGGGGCTGACCGCCTACCACGCCGTCCGCAAGGCGGTGCCCCTGCTGTACCCGGGCGCGCATGTCGTGGTGATCGGCGCCGGCGGGCTCGGCCACATCGGGGTGCAGTCGATGCTCGCGATGTCGCCGGCCACGGTGACCGTGCTCGACCGTAACGAGAAGGCGCTGCAGCACGCCGCCGAACTCGGCGCGCACCACACCGTGCACGCCGGCGGTGACCACGTCGCCCAGGTGCTCGAGCTCACCGAGGGCAACGGCGCGCAGGTGGTCCTCGACTTCGTCGGCGAGAACGGCACCGAGGACGAGGGCATCGCCATGACGCGGCAGGCCGGCTCGTACTTCGCCATCGGCTACGGCGGGCGTATCCACGTGCCGACCATCGAGTTCGTCTCCCGCGAGATCAACGTCATCGGCAACCTCGTTGGCTCCTACAACGACCTCGTCGAGCTGATGGCGCTCGCCGCTCAGGGCCGGGTCACGTTGCGCACCCAGCGCTACGCGTTGGCCGATGCCCTCACCGCGCTGACCGACCTCGACCACGGCGACGTCCCCGGCGGCCGCGCGATCCTCGTGCCCGCGCGGTAACGCGCGCACCGCCCCCGACGACCACAACCCTGCCTACGAGAGGACCAGCCCGTGTACACCAAGGATGGCGAAAGCTACTTCATCGTGGACGCTCACACGCACGCGTGGGACGCCACCCCGGCCAACCAGGCCAACCGCTACGGCGAGGGGTTCATCAACTGCTTCTACGACTACCACCGCAACCTGTCGCCGGAGAGCGAGGTGTGGACGCTCGAGGAGTTCCACACCCAGAGCGACGAGCGGATCATCAAGGACCTGTTCACCGACGGCTACGTCGACAAGGCGATCTTCCAGCCGACCTACCTCACCGACTTCTACGTCAACGGCTTCAACACCACCGAGCAGGACGGCGCCGTCGCCGAGCGCAACCCGGGCAAGTTCATCGTCAACGGCAGCTTCGATCCCCGTGACGGTGAGGGCGGGTTGGACAAGCTGACCCAGCTGGCCGAGCGCTGGCAGCTCAGGGGTGTGAAGCTCTACACGGCGGAGTGGAAGGGCGAGAGCAAGGGCTGGAAGCTCACCGACGAGTGGGCCAGCCGCTACCTCGAGCACTGCCAGCGCCTGGGCATCAAGAACATCCACGTTCACAAGGGCCCGACGATCTACCCGCTCAACCGCGACGCCTTCGACGTGGCCGACGTCGACCAGGCCGCGTCGCTGTTCCCCGAGCTGAACTTCATCGTGGAACACGTGGGTCTGCCGCGGCTGGAGGACTTCTGCTGGATCGGCACCCAGGAGCCCAACGTCTACGGCGGGCTGGCCGTGGCCATGCCGTTCATCCACACCCGGCCGAAGTACTGGGCCAAGATCATCGGGGAGCTGCTGTACTGGCTCGGCGAGGATCGGCTGCTGTTCGCCAGCGACTACGCGATCTGGACGCCGCGTTGGCTCATCGAGCGCTTCGTCGACTCCCAGATCCCGCCTGACATGCAGGACGAGTACGGCACCATCTCCACCGACCAGAAACGTAAGATCCTGGGGCTCAACGCGGCCAAGCTCTATGACATCGAGGTCCCCGAACACCTGCAGGCGAAGGGCAGCGACTCGGTGGCGGTGGCCTCCGAGCCCGTCGCGGTGGCGTGAGCGCTCCGACAGCGTCGCCGCTGAACACCATCGACGGCGCGCTGGTGGTCCAGCCACCCGAACGCGACGCCCCCGGCCTGCGGGGCGCGTCGTGGCGGGCGCTGGACGCAGTTCGCGACCCCGAACTCGACGAGCCGGTGACGGACCTGTCGTTCGTGGTCTCGGTCGGGGTGAACGGTGACGAGGTGGCGGTCGACCTGCGGCTGCCGACCTACTTCTGCGCCCCGAACTTCGCCTACCTCATGGTGTCCGACGCCCACGACGCGGTAGCGGCCGTGCCGGGTGTGAGCCGGGTGCGGGTCCGGCTGCTGGAGCACTTCGCGTCGTCGGAGATCAACGCCGGGGTGGCTGCGGGTGACGGCTTCGCCGACTCCTTCGCCGGGCTCGCCTCGGGAGAACTGGGTGAACTGCGTCGCACGTTCCGGCGCAAGGCGCACACAGCGGCACAGGAGCGGGTGGCAGCCCGGCTGCTCACGTCCGGGGCGACCCACGAGATCCTGGTGGCGACCACCCTCGGGCAGGTGCCACCGGGACCCGACCTGGACGGGCTGCGGCGCCGGCGCACTGATCTGGGCCTCGACGCCGGCGCAGCGGCCCCGCTGCTGGTGGACGACGAGGGACGCCCGCTGGCCGTGGAGGGGCTGGGGGTGCGGCTACGGTTCGCGCGGACCACCCGGGTGAGCATCGAGGGCAACTCCTCGCTGTGCCGGGGACTGCTGGCCACCCGCTACCCCGAGCCGGCGGGGGCCCCGCCCGGATGACCGACGCGGGGTGAGCCTTGCGCGGATTGCCCCTGGGGGGCAGGTTCGGCCTGTGACCAACGGCGGTCGAGCTCCCCGGGTGCAGTCGGTAGACCGCGCGCTGCAGGTGCTGGAGGCGGTCGGCAGCCACCCGGACGGGTTGGCGGCCAAGGAGGTCGCCCGTCGGCTCGGGTTGACGCTGCCCACCACCTACCACCTGCTCACCACGTTGGCCGACGCCGGTTACGTGGCGCATCTGCCCGTGGAGCACCGCTATGCCCTCGGCAACCGGATACGCGAGCTGGAGGTGCAGCTGTGCAGGCAGCTGGCCGTGCCCGACGGCATCGCGATCATCGTGCGCGAGTTGCGCGACCGGGCCGACGCAGCGGCCTACTACGCGGTGTACCGCAGCGACGAGGTGGTGGTGAGTCACGTCGAGGACTCCGCCCGCCGCCCGCGCATGACCCCGCTGGGGGTGGGGTTCCACGAGGCCCCGCACGCCACGGCGTTCGGCAAGGTGATGCTCGCGGCCATGGCCCCCGCCGCCCGGCGGGCGCTGCTCGAGACGCTGCCGCGGCTGCAGCTGACGCGGCGGACGATCACCGACCCGACGATGCTGGAGTCACACCTGCGCCATGTCCGCGACTCCCGGGTGGCCCTGGAGATCGAGGAGTTCCAACCGGGGTGGGCGTGCCTGGCTTCCTCGGTGCACGCGCCGGGTGGCGCGGTGGTCGCGGCGGTGGCGGTGTCGGTGCCGGCGCGGGAGTTCCCCAAGCGCCGGTGGGCCATCGAGCACGCCGTGCGCCGGAGTGCTGCCCTGGCCACCCGCGCCCTGGTCGACCTCGCCGGGTGAGCTCGCGGGGTGGGGGAGCCCCCCGGCTCACCCCGGGATTCGCGGTGTGCACACTGTTCGCGAACGGGGGAAAGCGGCGGTCCGACCCGTCAGCGCTGGCCCACCGGTAACTGCTGGCCCACCGGCAAGTGGCGACATCACCGAGACGAGGAGGACCCCACCCGTGCCCATCCCCGACGTCTACACCCCGGCCACGGACCGCTACGACCGCATGGTCTACCGCCGCACTGGCCGCAGTGGGTTGCTGCTGCCCGCGGTCTCGCTGGGGCTGTGGCACAACTTCGGCGACGACGCGGTGATCGAGACCCAGCGGGCCATCCTGCGCCGGGCCTTCGACCTGGGCATCACCCATTTCGACCTGGCCAACAACTACGGCCCGCCCTACGGCACCTCCGAGACCAACTTCGGCCGAGTCTTCGCCGAGGACCTCCGCCCGTTCCGCGACGAACTCGTCGTCTCCACCAAGGCCGGCTACGACATGTGGCCCGGGCCCTACGGCGACGGGGGCAGCCGCAAGTACCTGCTGAGCTCGTTGAATCAGTCGCTGACCCGCATGGGCCTCGACCACGTCGACATCTTCTACAGTCACCGGGCCGACCCGGACACCCCGTTGGAGGAGACCGTCGGCGCGCTGGTAACCGCAGTGCAGCAGGGCAAGGCGCTGTACGCGGGGATCAGCTCGTACTCACCGCAGCGAACCCGCGAGGCCGCCGCGCTACTGGCCGACGCCGGAGTGCCGTTGCTCATCCACCAGCCCAGCTACTCGATGCTGAACCGCTGGATCGAGACCGACCTGCTCGACACGCTGGCCGACGTGGGGGCGGGCGCGATCGCGTTCTCCCCGCTGGCGCAGGGGATGCTCACCGACAAGTACCTCGGCGGGGTGCCCGAGGGATCCCGTGCCGCGCAGGGCAAGTCGCTGGACCCGGAGCTGTTCACCGAGCAGTCGCTCGCCCATGTGCGGGCCCTGAACGAGCTGGCGGCCGCGCGCGGGCAGAGCCTGGCGCAGTTGGCGCTGGCGTGGGCGCTGCGCGACGAGCGGGTGACGTCGGTGCTGGTGGGGGCCTCCAGCGTGCGGCAGCTGGAAGACAACGTGGCCGCGCTGGACAACCTGGAGTTCAGCGCCGACGAGATCACAGCCATTGACCAGCACGCGCGGGACGCGGGCATCAACCTCTGGGCGACGTCGAGCGCGGTGTAGCGGTGAGCGTCGCGGTGATCGGCTCCGGGGCGGTGGCGGGGCTCGTCGTGAGCTGGCTGGACCTCGCCGGCTGCCCGCCGGTGCACCTATGCGCGCGCACCCCCGTCGACGCGTTCATCATCACCGGCGACGGTGCGGGCGGCACCGGGGTCCGGACCGTCCCGGTCGACGGCCCGCCCGCGGGACCGGTCGACTGGGTGCTGCTGACCGTCAAGGCGCAGGACACCGCGGCGACGCGGCCCTGGCTGGACGCGCTGATCGGCCCGGACACCGTGGTCGTGGTGCTGCAGAACGGTGTGGACCACCTCGAGCGGGTGCGGCCGCTGGTTGGCGAGGCACAGGTGCTGCCCGCGCTGGTGATGGCCGCGGCGGAGCGGACCGGCCCAGGTGCGGTCGACCACCGCCTGGGCAACCTGCTTGTCGTACCTGAACTGCCTGCGGCGCAGCGGTTCTCGGACGTCATAGCGGGTGAGGTGGTGGTGCGCCAGGAGGCCGACTTCACCACCGCGGCATGGCGCAAGCTCATGGTCAACGTCGCGGCCAACACCGTCACCGCGCTCACCCTGCGGCGCGCGGAGGTGCTGCGCGTCCCCGAGGTGCGTGAGCTGTGTCGCACGTTGTTGGAGGAGGCGGTGGCGGCCGGGCGTGCGGCGGGCGCCGAGCTCGGGGCCGACGACGTGGACTTCGTGCTCGGCCTCTACGAGTCCTACCCCGACGACAACGGCAGCTCCATGTACTACGACCGTCAAGCCGGGAGGCCGCTGGAGCACGAGCTGATCCCCGGGGCCGTGGTGCGGGCGGCCGGACGGGGCGGGGTGGCGGTGCCGGTGACCCGCGCGATCTGGGCGCTGACCAAAGCCGTGAGCGAGGCATGAGGGTCCGGGCTGAGGGCCAGCCAGGCTGAGGGCCGCCCTGAGGGCCAAAAGCTTCCACGTGGCCCCGGGGCCGTCCCTACAGGGGAGGGGTGGAGGTGAGCTCAGGTGCCGGCTCCGGGCTGTCCACCGCAGCCGCCGCCACCCCGAACGGTGAGCCCACCGCCTGCAGCAGCGTCGCGGCCTCCGGCGCGAACGACGGATCTCCCGGCAGGTACAGCGGCTTGGCGACGTCCGGGCAGGGGCCGGACGCGGCCGCCAACGCCGCCCCGGGCTCGAGCAGCGGCAGGTAGCTCGGCAGACTCACGGCCATCGTGCCGCGCACGCCGTCCAGCGCCCGAACCGACACCCGCAGCCGCAACCAGCGGTGCCGTTCCCAACGCGTGCGCACCCCGGCATCGTCAGGTGCGAAGCGTTGGCGTAACCGCGCCCCCGCCAACGCCCCGCGCAGCGCGAGCGAGGCAATGGTGTCCCGACCCATGTAGAGGTTGGTGCCGCCTTCACCAGCGCGTCGACGGACCCAGGCGACCCGGCCCCGCGTGCTGGGCATCCCGGTCTGCGCGGTGTCCCGCCACGACCGGGCCGTCCTCACCACCGCAGCGACCAGCGACAGGGCCGAGGCGCCCACGGGTGACGCGGGGGGTAGTCCGGCCTGCCAGTCCTCCGGCAGCCACACGTCCTGGTGCTCGTAACCCTCCGGGTACGGGCCGAGGTTCAGCCCGAACGTCGGCCACCGGGGCAACAGCGAGTCGAACAGCTGCACCGGGAAGTTCGACGTGATGCCCCCGTCGGAGAACCACACGGCCTCCGCGACCGGACCGCTGCCCACCTGCTCCGGTGGTGGCCAGCGCAGCGCGGCCCCGTCCGCGAAAAGCGCGTGTCCGCCGTCGTCCCGCACGGCCGAGGGGTACCGCAGCCGGTACATCCGGACCGCGGTGAACAGTCCGGGCAGGGCGAGGCTCAGCCGTGCGGCGAACACGACCGGGAGTTCGCCCGGCTCGGGCAACGGGTGCACGGTGAGCGGTGCCCAGGTGCCGTCCGCGCGCTCCACCTGGGTGTCGACCGCGGTCTCGGGCGGGCACAGCCTTGCCGCCAGCACGTCACCCAGCACCTCCACGAGGTCGGCGTGGTGCACGTGCAGGGCGCTGCCGGAGCGGGCGACGAGCACGCTGGTGGGGGGCAGCGGGAAGCGGACGGCACGCTGCTGGGTGAGGTCGGTGGTCACCAGCTCGAGGTTCACCAGTCGATGCCGTGCGTCGCGCGCCGCCAGGTCGCGCTCTGCGCCGTCCACCGCGCGGTCGCCGAACCACAGGTCGGCGAAGGTCAGCGTGCGCCCGGGCTGACCGGCCAGCTCGCTGAGGCAGTCATCGAGCCAGGAGACCAGTGGTCGCCCGGCGCCCGGGCTGCGGGTGGCCCCGCTGAGCAGCCCGTACGACACCTCCCTGGCACGGGCCAGCAACCGCAGCGCCACCGCGCCCACCAGCACGGCCACCACCGTGGCCAGCGTCACGGCGACCGGTACGGCCACCAGCAGGCTGCCGCCGGGCGCCGGCAGGCGAACGCCGAGGAATAGCAGGCCACCGGAGCCGGCCAGCACCAGCAGCAGCCAGCCGGCCAACGCGGCCCGGTTCGGCGGTTGCGGGCTGGCGCTGTTGACCTGCAGCAGCCGGCGCTGTGGGTCCGGGCGCCGCAGCAGCCGGGCAGCCGACAACCGTGCGGAGCCCACCCCGCGCAGCTGGGTCAGTACCCCCACCGCCCCGGTGATCAGGAGTAGCAAGGCCACGAGGTACCCGGCGGCAGCGGCGGTGCGTAACGCGGAGCCCACCGCCCCGAGCGGCAGCACGGCGCCCAGCGTGGCAACCGCCGCTGCCACGACGACGAGAGTCGCCGCGGCCCAACGCCATCCGAAGGCCACCGCGGCCAGCGGTACGGCCGCCCACACCCTCCTGCGGAGCAGGGCCGTCACCACCCGCCACAGCGCCCTCGTCGCCGGCGCCGGTTGGAACAATGAGGCCAACCGGTACTGCTCGTCGGGCTCGGAGTCGGAGTCGGAGTCGGATTCGGGGTCCGTGGTGTGCGGGTCGCCGTCGAGCTGGGTGAGCCACGCGACGATGTCGGCCAGCCCGCGGTAGCCCGGGTGCACGTGACCCGGCTGCACGGGGCGTTCCTGGCCCGGCCCACCTCCCGTGGACAGCCGGCTGCGCCCCAGCTCCGCTGCCGCGGTGGCCGCCGCGGCGATGGCGCCCGCCGACGCCCCACCCACGTTCCGCACCCGGAAATGCCTGGCCACCTCGCATACCGCGAGCGGATACACCACCCCCGACGTGGTGCCACCCCGCATGGTGAGGTCGACGCTGCGGGCCCGGTACACCGCTTGTTCGGGGTCGCTGAGCCCGGTGGCGTGGGCGGGGCAGCGGTCCAGCAGTCGGGCGGTGGCCGGTTCTACCGCGTAGCTGCGGTCGTCCAGGTATCCGGCGGGCGGAGGTTCGGGCAGTGGGGGTGCGTCTTCGCCTGCCCGCACACCGTCGGGTAGGGCAGGACAGTGCAGCCACGACGTGCTGGTTCCGCCCTCGAGCAGCTGGCGCAGCGTGGTGCGCGCGCTGGCCCCTCCGGGTACCGCCATGGTGATCCTCCGCGCTCGCCAGCCTCCGCGTGGATGGTGCCACCGTCCACCGACACGCGGCACCCATGACTACCCGGCGTGCATTGCGGAGGCTGCGATGCTAGGTCGGATACGGACGAGCCCCGCGGTTCCGGGCAGGATGCTGGGTATGGCCTACGACGTCGCCCGTGTCCGCTCCTGGTTTCCCGCGCTGAGCCAGGGAGTCGCCTACTTCGACGGCCCCGGAGGCACCCAGGTCCCCCGGCAGGTGGCCCAGGCCGTGGCCGACACCCTCACCGCCGGCCTGGCCAACCGGGGCACCGTCACCGCCGGGGAGCGGCGCGCCGAGGCCGTCGTCGGCGCCGCGCGGCAGGCGGTGGCCGACCTCCTGGGGGTGGCGCCGGGTGGGGTGGTGTTCGGCCGCAGCATGACCCAGCTGACCTACGACCTCGCCCGTACCCTCGCCGCCCAGTGGGGTTCCGCCGACGAGGTGGTGGTGACGCGGCTGGACCATGACGCCAACGTCCGCCCCTGGGTTCAGGCCGCCCAGGCCACGGGCGCCGGCGTGCGCTGGGCCGACTTCGCACCCGACACCGGGGAGCTGCCCGTCGCCGCCGTCGAGACCGTGCTCTCCGCGCGCACCCGCCTGGTCGCCGTCACCGGTGCGTCGAACCTGATCGGTACCCGACCGGACGTTGCCGCGATCGCGGCCGCCGCGCACGCCGTCGGGGCGTTGCTGTTCGTCGACGGCGTGCACCTCACCCCGCACGCGCCGGTGGACGTCCCCGCGTTGGGTGCGGATTTCTACGCGTGCTCGCCGTACAAGTTCTTCGGCCCGCACCACGGGATTATGGTGGCCGAGCCCGCGCTGCTGGAGTCGCTGGCGCCGGACAAGCTGCTGCCCTCGTCCAACGCGGTGCCGGAGCGCTTCGAGCTGGGCACCCTGCCGTACGAGCTGCTGGCCGGCACCGCGGCGGCGGTGGACGCGCTGGCCGAGCTGGTTGCCGGCACCGGACCGCGGCGCGAACGGGTACTGGCCTCGTTGGCGGCGTGCGAGCACCACGAGGAGCGGTTGTTCACCAGGCTGCTCGACGGTTTGGCGTCGATCGACGGCGTCACCCGCCATGGCCGGCCGGCAAACCACACGCCGACGGTGCTGTTCTCGGTGCGCGGGCGCACCCCGGGCGAGGTGCACGAGTTGCTGGCCGCGCAGCAGGTCAATGCCCCGGCCAGCAGCTTCTACGCGATCGAGGCAGCCCGCCACCTCGGCCTCGGGGACGTGGGCGCGGTCCGTGCGGGGCTCGCGCCGTACACGGACTCCTCCGACGTCGACCGCCTGCTGGAGGGTGTGGCGGAGGTGGCGCGGTGAGCGGCCGCAGGGTGCTGGTCACCGGTGGCTCCCGGGGCATCGGGCGGGCGGTGGCGCAGGCCTTCGCCACCGCGGGTGACCGGGTGGCCGTGCACTGCGGCCGCAACCGTGTGGCGGCGCAGCGGACGGTGGCCGAGCTGTCGGGTGCGGGCCACCTGGTGGTGCAGGCGGAACTCGCCGACGCCGAGGCGGTGCGGCGGGCGGTGGAGGAGGCCGTGGCGGGGCTCGGTGGGCTTGACGTGCTGGTCAACAACGCCGGGGTATTCCGTGCGCACCCGCCGCTGCGTTCGTCCTACGAGCAGTGGCAGCAGGCGTGGACGCAGACGCTGGGGGTGAACCTGGTGGGCGCGGCCAACGCCACCTTCTGCGCGGTGCCGCACCTCATCGCCGCTGGTGGGGGCGCGATTGTGAACGTCTCCAGCCGTGGTGCGTTCCGCGGTGAGCCGAACACCCCGGCCTACGGGGCGTCCAAGGCGGGACTGAACGCGTTCGGCCAATCCATGGCGCTGGCCCTGGCACCGGACGGCATATCCGTGTCCACTGTGGCCCCGGGGTTCGTGCAGACGGAGATGGCGCGCGAGGTACTCGACGGCCCGGGTGGTGACGCCGTCCGCGCGCAGTCACCGTTCGGCCGGGTGGCGCGGCCGGAGGAGGTGGCGGCCGCGGTGCTGTGGCTCGCCTCACCGGGCGCGCGCTTCGCCTCAGGGACGATCATCGACGTCAACGGTGCGTCGTACCTGCGCAGCTGAGGAAGGAACCAGATGCCAGACATCCGGGTGGTCGAGGGAGACATCACCACGCTCGAGGTGGACGCGGTGGTCAACGCGGCCAACTCGGGGTTGCTGGGCGGGGGCGGGGTGGACGGTGCCATCCACCGCGCCGGCGGCCCCCAGATCCTCGACGCGTGCCGCGACCTCCGGGCCGGCACCCTGCCGGAGGGGTTACCCGCAGGCCATGCGGTCGCCACCACCGCGGGCCGACTGCCCGCACGATGGGTGATTCACACGGTGGGACCGGTGTTCTCCTCGACCGAGGACCGCTCGGGCACGCTGCGCTCGGCCTACACCAGCAGCCTCGCGGTGGCCGACGAGGTGGGTGCGCGCACGGTCGCCTTCCCGCTGATCTCCGCCGGGATCTACGGGTGGCCGCTGGCCGACGCCGCGCACCAGGCGGTCACCGCGGTGCGCTCGGCCGCCACCGAGGTCGACGAGGTGCTGCTGGTGGCGTTCTCCCCGCCTGCCGCCGCGGCCCTGCGCATGGCCCTGAGCTGATCGCATGCCCGAGCTGCCGGAGGTCGAGCGCGCGCGCCAGGTCGTCGAGCTGGGTCTGCACCGGGTGATCACCGAGGTGGACGACCGCGACACCTACGAGTGCCGCCCGCACCAGCCAGGCGAGATCGCGGCCGCGTTGGTCGGCGGGCAGCTCACCGAGGCGAACCGCAAGGGCAAGTCGATGTGGTGCGAGACGGTGACGGCCGACGGCTCGGTGGGCCCGCGGCTGGGCCTACACCTGGGCATGGGCGGGCGCATCATCGTCACCGGGCCCAGCGCCGACCACGCGTGCGGGCAGCGGCACTCCGGCGGCGACCCGTTCGTCGGAGCGGGCCCGCTGGACAAACCCGAGTGGACGCGGTTCTCGATCACCTTCGGCGACGGCGGGCAGCTGGGGTTGTTCGACAAGCGGCGGCTGGGCCGGGCGCGGCTCGAGCCTGACCTCGACGCGTTGGGGCCGGACGCCGCGACCATCACGCGCGCGGAGTTCCGCGAGCGGGTCGGTGGCAGCGCTGCGCCAGTGAAGGCCCGGCTGCTGGACCAGGCCGTGCTGTCCGGGGTAGGTAACCTGCTGGCCGACGAAGTGCTGTGGCGGGTCGCGCTCGCTCCGACCCGACCGGCGAAGCGGCTGAGTACCGCGGAGCTCGACGGGCTGCGGCGGGCGCTGCGGGCGGCGATCCGGTCGGCGATCCGGTTGGGTGGGGTGCACACCGGTGCGGTGATCGGCTCCCGCAGGGCCGACGCTACCTGCCCGCGGTGCGGTGCACCGATGCGGCGCGGCACGGTGGGTGGCCGCACCACGTGGTGGTGTTCGGCGGAGCAGGGGGGTTAGCTCGGTGTCGACAGGTGGGTCAGCTCGGCAGCAGCTTGAGGCGGGTACTGATCTCACTCGGCGACTGTGCGATGCCGGCGGCGAGAAGTTGGCGGTCGGCGCTGATCAGCGGCATCCCAACTCCAGTGCCATAGCGGCCCAGCCCGCGTCGTAGAACGACAACGTGTGGACCTGCGCGAGCGTCGCGGCGCGTCGCAACCAGGCCGGCTTCATGACCAGGGCGGGTCCCAGGATGGCGTGC
>JAABVA010001727.1_pt1 | contig 22859 bp, 25 predicted proteins | sample 5560331 | NCBI WGS metagenome assembly JAABVA01 (sample SAMN12812661, study PRJNA571458) | rock metagenome | isolation source: Antarctica rocks | place: Antarctica: Victoria Land, Mt New Zealand sud | collected 2016-01-07
GGACCAAGGTGGCCTGACCCGGGTTGAGGTCCACCCCGTTCGCCGCCGTCTCCAACAGCGCCATGTCCACCGCGCGGCGGGTGATGACTTTCCCATCGGTGCGCCCAGCGGCCGCGAGCAGCCGGGCCTCGGCGTCCATCACCGCACGGGACGTGTACAGCTGGGTGCGGGCCGTGGTGTAGACCGAGGCACCGTCAGCCCGGCGCAGGGCTGCGGGTTCCGTGGCGCTGATCAGGGTGGGGGCGGACAACCGCACCGACTCGCCGAGTCCCAGGGCCGCGGTGACGATCGCATCCACGGTGGTGTCCAGCTCGTCCAGTCGCACTCCGGTGCTGCGGGCGGCACGTTCGGCCTCGGCCCGGATGTGGTCGGGCTGCCATGTCGCCCGCGCCCCGGACACTGTGCCGATGACCGCTGCCGCGGTCTGATCAATCCACTGCTCATCCACCCGGGCAGCAACCTGCGGGTGCGCGGCGGGCACCGCAGAGTGCAGCATCGCGGCCAGCTGGTGCGCACCGCCGAGGACGTCCACGGCTTGGGTGCGCCACTGCTGACGTTGCTCGGCGTGGGAGCGGGGTTCGTGTTTGGCTTCGCGGGTTTCCAGGGTGGCCTGCTGCGCCAAGGCGAGGGCTTCCACCGTGGAAGGCGCCCGCCCCTGCGCAGCCTGAAACGCGGTGGCTAACTCGGCGCGTCGGGCGTCGATGCTCGCCCGCCGCGCCGACCACACCCCGGACAGGCCCTCATCGACCCCCACGATTTCTCGGACCGTCCGCTTGGTGAGGTCGGTGCCGGCCCGTTCGGTGAAGGCGACTCCGAGCCGGTCGATGAGGTGGGCTTCCAGGCGGGTGTTGTACCGCTCCGAAGCCGCCACCGCCGCCTTATGGATCACCCGCCCATCCAGGGCCAGCCACCGCAGGATGCCATCCGTGCCCCGGGTCTGAACCTTGTTACTGATCGCCACGTGGGTGTGCAGGTCCGGGTCACCGCACCGGGAGTCGCGGTGGGTGAACACCGCCCCGACCAACCCTTCGGTGTCGACCTGCCGCACCCCGTTGGCACCCACCCGGGTGTAGGCGGCGTTGGCTTCCAGCCAGCCGATGACGTCTCCGATCGCCGCGAGGTGGGCCGCCTCGATCTGCTGGCCCACCTCCCGCGGCGCGACCGCCCACAGCGTGGACACACTCTTCACCGGGCTGAAGGTGAGGTCGTACCCGGCGACCGCGGTGGTGGCTTGGCGGGAGCCTCGGGCGATGTAGCCGGACAGTTCCCGCTCGTCGGCCGGTGGCCGGCCGTACTCCTTACGGAACAGGTCGGTGCCGACCTCGGTGCGGATCCGGGCCCGGACGTCCTCGGCGATCACCGCCGCGCCCTTACGGCCGGCGGCCACGTTGTGCGCCACGAACCGTTGCGCCACCACGGTGCGGAACTCGGTGGCCCCTTCAAACACTTTGAACGGCACCCCGAGTTGAGTGGCCGCCATCGCGGTGGCGGGGCGTTTGCCCTGCGCGATCATCGCCTGGGTGATGGCATCCGCATCCGGGTGTCGCCCCTCCCCGAACAGGGCTTTCATCTGCGACTCGGACACCACACTGCCCGGCCCAACACTGCCCAAACCGTCGAGGCCGGCGCCCATCCACTGACCGGGCGATTCCCCCTTCTCCGTGTAGTACTCCCCCAGACTCGACGAGCCACGCTCCGTGCTGTCCACCACGGCGACCTGCCGGGTCAGGTACGTGTACCCGTCCCCCGCCGTCAACTTATGCAGCGACATCACCAGCACAGCGTAACACCCATAAACCACTATCTCACGTCAAACACACCTGAATGCAAGAGGTGTGTCACGAGTGCCGTCGACTGGAGATGAAACGAACTGCCCCGACTGGCGACCTTCCGCGGCGTGAGGTGAGAAGGGAAATGCTCTACTGCGGTAGTGTCCGTGCCGTGGCCGGCGACGGGTATCTGGATGTGCCGTTCTCGCAGACGGATGATGCGAAGCGCCAACCGGTGGCAATCTCGCTCCAAGGCAGGCTGCGCCCTGGACATGAGCATCCTCACCGGCGTCGGCATGACCCCACAGCCACCGCCCACCCCAGCACAGCGCCGCACCCAGGTCTCGCCACTGACCGAGGCCGCTACACCGACCCCGCAAGGCCAAGAGGAGTATGCGAGGCATGTCCGCAGCAGACAATCCCACCAGGAAGTCCCCCGTCAGCGCGCGAGAGCGGGCTCGACAGGCGACCACACGACGCCTCGCCGCAGAACACGCCCGGTTGCGCAAGAACGAGAACGACCTGGTCACATTCTTCGACGCGGGCAGGACCACCGACAAGATCGGCGCGGACCTCGACGAGAAGATCCACGCCATCAGCGACGACGCCGCCATCAAGATCACCGCCGCCGAGCTAGAACAAGCGACCGCCCTGCGCACCATCAAAGACCGCGGCGAAACCGTCGCGAGCATCGCGGAGGCGACCGAACTATCCGCTGCCGAAGTCCGCAAACTCCTCAAGCGGGCCTCGGCCGGCGCACCAGGGACGGTCTCGCCGCCGAACGAGGAACCAACCACCGCGACGGGCGACCCCGAGGGCCTGCCACCGGCGGCACTGGCGGGTTGACGGCTCGGGCCGGGAGGCGTCATGTGCGGTGATGGCGCTACTCCCCAGGGCCCCGCCGCTGCCATGGCGGTGAGATCGCGCGGTCCGGTCCCGTGCACCCGCTGATCGGAGAGCTACTTAAGGCAAAGCTCGCCGCTGATGACGCCGCCGCCGCCGCCGCCGATCACACCGACACCGCGGGCACAGGCGAATCACTCACCCAGATTCGGTCCCGTATCAAAGCCGCGATAGCCCTGGTGCCGTTCTTCAACTCCCACCCCACGACCACGGCGCGCATCGAACGCCACCAATGCCGTGTCATTCCCCCGCCGCCCGGACTGAGTGACTGCGATCTGTCGGTGCCACCAGCTAGCGCCCCCAAACGAGCAATGCAGTGGGGAGACCGGGCGATGGGCAACCAACGACCAGCAGGCCAAGCAGCAGCAGCAGCAGCGGCTGATGTCCCGAGCAAATCTGGAATGGGAAGCCACCAGGACGCGTACCAGCACCGGGCCGCCGGGGCCAGGGGCGTCGCTGCGTGCCCGCATCGCCGAGGAAATTGCGCGGGCTCGGTCCCGTCCACTGCGCCCCGCCGTCCTCCGAGCGCTCACCTGCAGCCTCGCCGCCGCGGTCCTCGCCGCGATTCTTTGGGCACTCGCTTCACCGAACCCGGCATGGGTCCTGACCGCTGCGAGTACCGCCACCGTGGTGGGCTGCATACTCACCGTGGGCACCCAGGTGACCACTCGCTTCGGGTATGACCCCGCGACCCGCGATCTGCGTCACCAAGCGCGACAGGAAACTCGGACCGCAGCAAGACTGCAGGCGCTGGAATCCGCCGGCTGGGTGCTGTTGCATGATCGCCTGGTCGTCGCCCACCGGGTGCCGCACATCCTCGTTGACCCGGGGTCGTGCTGGTCTACCCTTAATACGCTGGGGTCCACCCCACCCTGCGCTACCACCTGCGCCGCACCCGAGCTTCGGCGCACACCCTGCTGGCCTTCACGCTGGCGCTGCCGCTGGTGGTGCGGGCCCGCCCCTTGCCGCACCTCAGTGCCGCCACACCGGTCACACAGATTCAGCCCACCGCGCCCGCACAGGACACAGCCGCCTGGGCACGCCAGGAACTCGCGACACGACTCGGGCATCGCCCCGCCCTGGACTCGTGGTCGGTAATCGTCTACGTCTACTACGCCGTCCTGAACCGGCCACCCGACCGTCGCATCACCGCAGGACACCGCCTCGGCCACAGCGACCCCGGCGCCACATTGCGGGCCACCCTCGACACCGGGCTATCCGCCGGACTCCACCGCGCTGCTATCGCCTTCCTCGCCACCGAAGTCGACGACACCTGCCCGCCTGACTGCGCACCAACCGACGACGCCCGCGCTGCCGGCGGATGGTGCGTGGCACTGTGACACCGTCCGACGGCCGAACGGCGCACTCCGCTAAACTGGCAACCCAGCAGTCGGAGAGCCTGCTCACCGGTGATTGCCATCGCGCCACTGATGCTTTCCGATGGCCACCGAGCTCGGAGAAACCTGTCAACCGACGTGGAGGTCACAGGGCTGCCGCCGGCGCATCGGTCCCCACCGTCAACTTGCCCGGCTGCTCGGCCGACCACTGCTGTTCTAGCTGGGCGAGCACGTCCGCCAGACTGTCGGCGTCGTACTGGCCGGCGACAGTGCGGCCAGGCCGGATGAGGATGGGCTCCTCCTCGGCGAGGGTCAAGGACGCCAACGGCATCAGCCCGTCCTCCGGGAGTGCATCAACCCGTGCGAGGGCGTCGTACCAGCGTTGGGCTAGAGGGCTGCGAGCCCCGTCGCCGATGTGCGCCCCGGACTGGGCAGTGAGGTAGCCGAACTGAGCGTCCCGGTCGATGTTGACACAGAGGGCTGCCCTCGACCTGCTTGGCATTACCCTGCAGGCTGAACCCCTGCTCGCGCAACAGGTTCGCCACCGTTCACGCCGAAACCAGGTGGCCGCCCCGGGTCAGTTGCTCGGCAAAGATGCGGGGGGACTTGATCGTCCAGCGCAGAGGCGAGCCCGGATCGCCGCGCTCGTCGCGCTCGACCAGTCCCAGCAGCGCGGCCACAAGCCCAGGGTCGCTGGACGTGAGCGGTTTGCGTCCCGCACCCGGTTGGCGCACCCGCTCCAGCGGTTCACCACCGGCCTCGAGCTCCGCAGCACCCTTGGCCACCGTGACCGCGCTGACCCCGCTGCCCTGGCGACGACCTTGATCCCGCCGTGGCCCAGCACCCGCGTGCAGATGTCGCGCCCGCGCTGCTCTGCCGGCGTCTGGTCGACCGCGCTACCCGCTTAAAGTAGGCCACCGCCAAGCCGGGATCGCGCCGGCGATTCACGCCGGCTCCTTCGATGTAGCTGTACTACGGCGCCACGCTAGGTTTGGTCCGAGCGCGGCGGCGGGAGGCCGCCTGCTCCGCTGCGGTCCAGTGGGTATCGGCGATCCAGCTGTCGGCGAAGACCTCAGCGGCGGCGGCGGCGAGATCGGGGTTGACTGGGCTCTGCGCCCGGCTGGCCGTGGCCTTGATTCCCACCAGGGTGGCGCGCGGGACACGAGCGAGACGCTCGATCAACGTGCCAAGCCGAGTGTCAAAGGCATTGCGGTCGACGACTTCCTCGACCAGTCCCCAAGCCAGCGCGGTGGACGCGTCGATCGGGATTCCGGTAGTGGTGAGGTACAGTGCGCGGGATCGACCGGCGAGCGCCTGCAGCCGTTCGATGCCACCCCAGGCGGGGGTAATCGCCAAATCGACTTGGTTAAACGCCATGCGCACGTCGTGGGCCGCGATTCGGAAATCGCAGGCGACTGCGGTTTCGCAACCGCCACCGAAGGCGTGGCCGTTGACCCCGGCGACGACCGGGATCGGAAGCGTCGCCAGTCTGTCTAACAGCGACCGCATCCGCAGTGCCATATCTCGTGCTTCGTCGTGGCGGCGGATCGTGGCAAGTTCGTTCAGGTCGCCGCCGGAGATAAATGTTCGTGTCCCCGCTCCGCGTACCGCGAGGACACGGGTGTCGGATGCAGCTACTTCATCGAGGGCCTCCGCGAGGTCACCCATAGTCGCGCGGCTGATCGCGTTGTGCACCGCCGGGCGGTCAATCGTGAGCACCGTGGCGTCACCGACACGGTCCAGTCGCACCTCACTCACTGGCGCCACCATCCGGTCCGGTCGGGCGTGTCCAATAACCGGTCGTGGAAAATTGGGCGGTTAGGAGTGCTCCGGCGTCGCGCACATGCGCTTCGGCCGCCACGCGGGCCGCCGGTGGATCATGGTCATGGAAAGCTTTCATGATGTCGTCATGGCCGTTCGTGGATGCGTCAGGCCAGCCGGGTAGGAGCCCGTAAAACCCGCCAGGGATGAAACGCAGACTAGTACCCAACACCAACAGCAACTTCGGAGCGGCAGCAGCAAAGTTAATTTCGCGGTGGAACGCCCAGTTCGATACCTCCATCCCTTCGGTGTCACCCTCCTGGTGGGAGTGCTCGCACCGGTCCCGTAGTTTCCGCATCGTCTGAAGAAACTCGCTGTCGGACCGGGCACATGCACGGCTGGTTAGTTCACCGGCCAAGGTTGCGTGCAGCCAGTAAATATCGCGAACGTCATCTGGGGTGGTGCGGACGACGGCGAACGATCGGTTCGGCCTGGCCTGCACAAAGCCCTGCGCTGCTAGCCCTAGCAGCGCCTCACGCACGGGCATCGTGCTCACGTCGAGCAAGCGCGCAAGTTCGTCCTGGGTCGTGCGACTTCCTGGGGCGAGTTCGCCGATAAGGATCATCCGACGCAGCCTCGCGGCTACCTCATCGGATAATTTGCGCCGACGCAATCCTACCGGCGGGTCGATAGGGTCGGGCGCGCCCGGCATGTCGTGCACCGAAGGTCTAGCCACCTGTGCTCTACCCACCTTTGCTCTGGTCACTTTTCCGCCGTTGATGCGTGCTGCTGCCCGGATCCATCGGTGATCTCGCCCGACGTGAGGTATTCGATCCCTTGGGGGTCGTAACCGAGTTCTTGGAGCACTTCGCCAGTGTGTTCACCGAGTAGAGGAGCCCCGAGGTGGATGTGACCCCCAGCGAGTCCGGGCAACGGACCCCGGACGCAGCGGTAGTCGCCGTAGGAAGGGTGCGAAGCGGTCACCACGAGCCCACGGGAGGTCACCTGCGGATCCCGTAAGGCGTCACCGAGGCTGTTGACCGGCGCGCAAGCTACACCCGAGGCGGCCAAAACGGTGACCCAATGAGTGGTGTCTTTGGCTGCGAACAGCTCCGACAGCACACGCACCACGGTGTCCCGGTGCTGCAACCGTCCGGCGCCGGTTTGAAGCGCCGGGTCGCTCAGCTGCGATCCGCCGAGTGCGGAGGCGAATCGCGTCCACATCGCATCGTTGCCTATGAACAGCGATAGAAACCCGTCCCGGGTGGCGAACGTCTGTGCTGGTACGAGGGAAGGGTGGGCGCCATCGCTGATCCTGCTTGGCTCGTAGCCCTGATTCAGGGTCCATGCTGCCAGGTAACTCAGCATCGATGTTTGCACATCGAGCAGCCCGAGGTCTAGGTGCCGCCCGTGGCCGGTCCGGGTGCGTTCGACCAGTGCGGCACACACCGCCAGTGCCGCCGCCAAACCACCGCTGTGGTCGACGTAGGAGACACCGGCCTTACCCGGTGGGCCGTCAGGTTCGCCGCTCATGCTCATCACGCCCGCGAGGGCCTGAATGGTGTAGTCATAGGCAACTCGCTCTGCATAGGGGCCGGTGGCGCCGAACCCGCTCAGCGAGCATGTGATGACTTCGGGATTGATCTCGCGGATGGTGCTCGGGTCCAAGCCCAGCTTCGTCATCACGCCCGGACGAGAATTGTCAACGACGACATCCACGCTGGCGAGGAGGGCGCGCACCACCTCACGCCCCTCGGGTCGACTCAGCCTCGCGCGGACTGACCGTTTACCGCGGTTGAGGGCGGCAAAGTACAGGGACTGGCCGCCCTGGAAGTACGGGCCGACCTGTCGTGCCTCGTCCGGGTGTTCGGGATCCTCGAATTTGATCACATCAGCGCCGAGCTCGGCGAGGATCATCGTCGCGTACGGGCCAGCCAGAAAGCGGCTGAAGTCCAGGACCCGGATACCACCCAGCGGACCGGCGTCGGCGACGGCGGAATTAGCGGCCGACGTCTCCCGGTCAGGTGTCGGTTGGCGAGGCGATGAGACCACGAATACCTCCTACGAGCTTTTCGAGGGTAGTCCCGGTGGGATACACCGCGCGCGCTCCAGCGGCCAGCAGGCGTTCGGTGTCTGCTATGGGAATCGTGCCGCCGACGACGATGAGGATGTCCTCGCCGCCGTGCGCACGTAGCGCATCGGCGACCTTTTGAGTCATGGCCACGTGAGAGCCGCTGAGGATGCTCAATCCGACGAGGTCGACGTCCTCCTGGATCGCGACCGCGGCGATCTGTTGGGGTGTTTGGCGGATCCCGGTATAGACGACCTCGAATCCCGCATCACGCAATGCCCGGGCCACCAGCTTGGCGCCGCGGTCGTGGCCGTCCAGACCTGGCTTGGCGATCAGCACTCCTGCCCGCATCAGAAGACCGCGGGCTGTTGGAATTCGCCCCACACACTGGTCAGCACGGTCGTCATTTCTCCGACGGTGCAATATGCCTTCGCGCAGTCGACCAGCAAGGGCATGAGGTTGACGTCATCGGTCTGTGCAGCTTTCGACAGCTGTTCCAGGGTGCTCGTCACCGCACCTGAGTCGCGAGTGCGTTTCACTTCCACCAGGCGCTCGCGTTGCCTTCGCCGGCTTTCCTCGTCCATCTCGTAGCCGTGCACGTCGGGGGACGGTGCGTCGGACTGGAACCGGTTCACGCCGACGACAACCCGTTCCCCCGACTCCAACGCTTGTTGCGTCCGGTAGGCTTCCTCGGCGATCAGCCCCTGGATGTGCCCCTCTTCGATCGCGTGATCCATGCCACCCCACGATTCAAGTTCGTCCATGATTTTGGCGATGCGCTCCTCCATTTGGTCAGTGAGGGCTTCGACGTAATAAGAACCACCTAATGGGTCAACGGTGCGGGCCACACCAGTTTCGTAGGCCAAGATTTGCTGGGTGCGCAAGGCGAGCGTTGTGGTCTCCTCGCTGGGCAGCGCGAATGGTTCGTCCCATGCCGCGGTGAACATGGACTGCACACCACCTAACGCTGCGGCCATCGCCTGGTAGGCCACCCGTATGACGTTGTTATGCGCCTGTGGCGCATACAGCGACGAACCACCGCAGACGCAACCTACCCGAAACATGCTCGAGCGGTCGTCCTTGGCGCCGTAGCGTTCACGCACTATGCGCGCCCAATGGCGGCGGCCGGCACGGTACTTCGCGATCTCTTCGAAAAAGTCTCCGTGGGTATAGAAAAAGAACGACACCTGTGGGGCGAACTCGTCGATCGTCAACCGGCCCCGGGAGACCACCTCATCGCAGTAGGTCACCCCGTCCTGCAGCGTGAATGCCATCTCCTGAGCTGCATTGGCACCCGCATCGCGGAAGTGCGCCCCGGCGACGGAAATCGCGTTGAACCGTGGGACGTCGCTGGCGCAGAACTCGATCGTGTCAGCGATCAATCGCAGCGAAGGCCGCGCCGGCCAAATCCAGGTGCCCCGCGAGGCGTACTCCTTCAAAATGTCGTTCTGGATCGTGCCCCGCAACGCGGAGCGGTCTACCCCCTGCTTCTCCCCCACCGCGACGTAGAGAGCCAGCACGATCGCCGCGGTCCCATTGATCGTAAAACTCGTACTGATCTGGTCTAACGGGATCCCGTCGAAGATGATCTCTGCATCGGCCAGCGTGTCGACCGCCACACCGACGCGTCCAACCTCCTCCTCCACCTCCGGATCGTCAGAGTCATAGCCGCACTGCGTGGGCAGGTCAAACGCCACAGACAAACCCGTGCCTCCCTGCTCTAACAGATACCGGTACCGGCGGTTGGTTTCCTCCGGTGTGCCGAAGCCCGAGTACTGACGGAAGGTCCACAACCTGTCCCGGTAGCCACCCGCAAAGTTTCCGCGCGTGAACGGAAACTTGCCCGGCACCCCGATCGCCGAGTCCGGATCCCCGACATCACCGGGCCCATACATCCGGGCCACCGGGATGCCCGACTCGGTTGTACTCGAAGCCTCTTCGTTTGGCATTGCGATATAATATCAGATCACGATTTGTCGAACAACCCACATCGGATTCGGCGGGACGGCAGATGTCGGCTCCGTGGCCTGACGCATTCAGTGTCCAGCCTGCAACTGGGCGATCAACACATCGGCGGCGGCATACGAGTCGAGTTCACCGGCAACCACCCGTTCGGCCACGGCGGCTAACGCGTCGCCCCGAAGCTGACCCAAGCGCTCGCGCAAGGCTTGCAGCGCGATCGCCTCCACCTCGCTACGTGCCCGATCCGTACGTCTACGCTCGAGTTCGCCGCAGGTGGCCATCCAGTCACGATGGGCCCCAATCGCCTCGATCACCTCGGTGATGCCCTGGCCCTTGTCGGCGATGGTCCGCACTACAGGCGGCCGCCAGGACGGCCCGCTGTGTTCGCGACGACCGAGCGAAATCATGTACCTCAGCTCCCGCGCAGTCCGTTCCGCACCTTCACGATCGGCCTTGTTGACCACGAACACGTCAGCTACCTCAAGAATGCCGGCTTTCGCCGCTTGGATGCCATCGCCCATCCCCGGCGCCACCAACACCAGTGTGGAGTCGGCGAGCGAGACGACGTCCACTTCTGACTGGCCGACCCCCACGGTCTCGATCAGCACGACACCGTATCCCGCGGCGTCGAGGACCCGCAGCGCCTGAGGTGCTGCCCAGGACAACCCACCGAGGCGCCCACGAGCAGCCATCGAGCGGATGAACACGCCGGGATCGGTGGCGTGGACCTGCATGCGGATGCGATCACCGAGCAGCGCGCCACCGGAGAACGGTGATGACGGATCGATGGCGAGCACGCCGACGCGGTGGCCAGTCTCCCTGTAGGCCGAAACCAGCGCCGCGGTCGACGTCGACTTGCCCACTCCCGGCGCACCGGTCAGACCGATCACCTGCGCGTGACCGGCGTGAGGCACGAGCGCCGCAGTCACCTCCCGCAGTTGCGGACTCGCATCTTCTACCATTGAAATCAGCCGGGCAACGGCGTGGGCCTGACCGTCGCGGGCACGCTCGACGAGATCGGCAACCTTGACCTCCCGGCGCTGTGCGTTCGCCATCACGGTCTCATGGAACTGTGGGCAGACACCCACGGGAACAGGGCGTCGCCTGCGTGGCCGCCGGCCAGTGCCCCTCCGCTGAGGTTCGCCTCGCCCTCGTCCTCGTCCTCGTCCTCGTCCTCGGCGATGCTGAACTGGCGTCCTTGCGGAACGAAAAGCGGCGTTTGCCCAGCGACTCTGCGGTGGTGGTGGCCGGGCTCCGGCGTTCGACTCGAACTCGAGCGCGACACCCGCGCCGCCGTGGTCGAGGAGCACGTCCTTCTGTGTCTTGACCGGCCGCTCATGATTGGGTCGGCAAGGGAATCCTGCTTGTCACCGTTGCCATCCCGAGTGCCCGACACGGTCGAACACAAAGCACATTCATTGGCATCCCATAATTATATGGGATGCGGCTCTTTTGGAGTGACCGTAGAGCCGGTTTGTGGGATGAGGGCGTCGGCGTAGCGGGATTGGTGGATGCGGCGTCGTTCCTGGGCGAGGTGGTAGGTCCAGTAGTCGTCGAAGTCGCCGTTGCTGCGTAGGGCGCGGAGTTCGAGGATGGCTTCGGCGCAGGGTAGGCCCCAGCGGGCGCCGGTGATGTCGAGCCGGTCGGCGACCATGTGGCGCAGATGCCTTCGACGATGCCGGTGGCGATGGGCCAGCCGTTGGTCAGCGCGGTGGGACGGCGTCCAGCACCGCCACATCGAACCCCGCCGACAAGAGGTTCGCAGCCATTGGCAGCCCCATGTTGCCGATGCCGACGAATCCGATGCGCCGGATATGCGGGGCGGTCATTCGTCGATCGAGGTGATAGCGACCTCTGCGGGCAGCACCTCGTGGGCTGCCTCGAAGGCGTCTAGCCCCGCGGGGATTCCGCAGTCTACCGTTGCGTGCAACAGAATCTCCTTGATCTCCTCTACGGAGACGCCGTTGTTGAGTGCTCCCTCGACATGCAGTTTCAACTCCTGACTGCGACCCAGTGCAGTGAGCATGGCCAGATTCAGCATGCTCCGAGTCGTCAGCTCAAGCCCGGGCCGGGTCTAGCGATAGCGGCCCCAGCACCATTCGGTGGTGGCGCTGCATTGCCGCCATGAAATCGTCAGCCTTCGCCAGGCTGGCGTCGACGTACGCCCCACCCAGCACCTGCCGGCGTACGTTCAACCCGTCTTCAAACATCTTGCTCTCAGCTATGTTTTCCTTCGTGTCAGTCCACGTGTTCGAGACACGCGGGTCGATTATTCTGTTTCGCTGTAGCTCAGTTGCAGTACAGTAGGAAATCAGTCGCTCGGGTCGCCGAATATACTGGGCACCATCATGCTAGGCCGTGTCTGTGAACATATTTTTGTCGGGGCGCGCAGCTAGATTTTTAAGAATCGCTCCGCACATCTACCGCATTGCAACAATTCGCGGGACCGGAATTTGTCAAGGTGGTTGAGACCAGTGGGTGTCAATCTCTGCAAACACCGGAGTGGGACACGCCACCATCAACGCGAGTCTTTCGTCTCGCGCACCTGCCACACCCCCACTCACTGGAGCGTCTATCAAAAGGACATCGTGCTGCGCCAGGGCACCTGATAGTTCGATAGTTGTGGGCACCCCTGTGGTCGAAAGATCGACGACGGTACGTACTGCCTTTCCGGTAATTAGACCCGAGACACCCGAGACAACCCACGATGCCCCTCCGAACGACGTTGGGTGTAGGAAGACTCGTCTGTACAGTTTCCGCTCGGTCGCCCACATCCGCTGGCGAATCGGCGATAACGCCCCCGATATCCATAAATGGCTGTGTTGCGTCGCTGTTGGTGTCGTGCACAACTAGTTCATGTCCTGCGTTTGGTAGCCGACGTGCCGTCGGTGCGCCGACCTTGCTGACTCCAATAAGGCCCAGTTTCACGGCTACTACTCCATTCTGAGTACCGTTCTAGCCTACGTGTAATCCGAGGATGAACGGATCGCGGCTCTGTCCGGCTGTTTCGAACCACACGGCTTACTATTCCGATTTGTTTTGATCGCGCCGATCAAGTTCTCACGACCCATCCCGGAGGCACCAACTCCGCCGCAGGGTACCTGCGGAGCGACCATGCGGTAGGCACCGACTCCGCGACGCACTCACCGAACTCGAAGCCCGCTCACTACGCGTGTCCCTCGACGCCGAGGGCTGATCGAGTAATTCCGAGATATCATCCCGGCAGATATGCGGAACATCAGTTATGAGGGCCTGATGGGAAAGTACCCCTGAAGTGGATCTTCCACCTCAGCATTCGTAGACCGGGACGATCATCGCACGGGCAAGCGTGTGGCTAAACAGGTTGAAGCCGAGGAAGGCCGGAGTCGCGTTTTCGGGCAGTTCCAACGACGCAAGATCCACGGCGTGCACCGCGATGTAGTACTGGTGTATGCCATGCCCCGCAGGTGGGGCGGCGCCGAGATACCGGCGGGAGCTAGCGTCGTTGAGCAGCTGAACAGCGGCATCGGGAAGTCCGGCGCCGTTGTCGTTGCCCGCGCCGGTCTTCAGTTCGGTCACCTCGCGAGGGATGTCAGCGACAGCCCAGTGCCAGAAACCGCTCCCGGTCGGCGCGTCGGGGTCATAGACGGTCACCGCGAAACTTCGAGTCTGGGCGGGGAATCCTATCCAGGAAAGATGCGGGGAGATATCTTGTCCACCCGCCCCCAAGATCCCGCTGCGGTGTGCGGGACTCAGCATAATGCCGTTGGCCACGTCATCGCTGGTCAATTCAAAACCGGGAACCGTGGGCAGGCAGTCATACGGATTGAGGGTCATCGGGAATACTCCTTTGTGTCGAGCTCTGGGCCACGAGCCGGGAGGTATCAGGAATGCTCCCACAAGTGGGCACGAGGATTCCGCGGCCGACGCGCCTACCATCATCGGCGAATACTTTCGGGTTTCCGCCCGGAGAGGCCAAGTAGTTCAGCTTTACGGGCGATAGTGTCCGCATGACGCAGATGGGCGGCGTCGACGAGCATACCGTCGAGTCCGGTCGCACCCCGGCCGGCGGCCTCAGCCTCGCGGTATGCGGCCACCACCTTCTCGGCGTGCAGAATCTCGGCGGGTGTAGGGGCGAACGCGTCGTTGGCAAGCTCAACTTGGCTCGGATGAATGGCCCATTTCCCGGCGTAGCCCATTGCGCTGGCGCGGTCGCAGGCCACGCGGTAGGCGCCGGGGTTGCGGTAGTTCGGGAAGGGCGCGTCAATCGCGTCGATTCCCGCCGCGCGGGCGGCGACCACGATGCGGGCACGCGCGTAGTGCCACATATCTCCCGGGTAGCTCGCGACCGGATCGAAGTTAGTGTCCACTCGGGCACCTTGAGAGGCGGAGAAGTCGCCAGCCCCGAAAATGACCGCTTCCAATCGATCGCTGGCCCGCGCGATCGCATCGACGTTCTGTAGGCCCTCCACATCCTCGATGAGCACCTCAAGCGCAATTCGCTTGCCCAGTTCGAGGGTCTCCTCAAGCTGGGTAAGAAGCACGTCGACCCACCACACGTCCCTGGCCCGGCGCACTTTCGGTACGATAATCAGATCGAGGGCCTCGCGTGCACCAGTGACGACATCGATGATGTCGCCATGTGCCCACCGCGTGTCGACGCCGTTCATTCTGATCGCCCGGGTGGTGCGTCCCCAGTCGAGGTCGCGCAGCGCGGCGGCTGCCTTCAACCGGGAGACCTCCCGCTGGGCCGGCGCGCAAGCGTCTTCCAAGTCGAGGAACACCAGATCGGCTCCGGAGCCGGCCGCCTTGGCGAACATCCACTCGTTGCTCGCTGGAGTCGCTAGTTCCGAACGGCGTGCCCGAATACTCATATCACACACTCCTCGCGCCAAGGTTGAACGGCTATGAGCCAGAGGGTCAAATCACACCGTCGTCGTGCAGTATGCGGCGACGTTCGGCGCCGAGTCCCAACAGCTCGCCGTAGACCTCGGCGTTGTGCTCGCCCAACGCGGCCCCGAGGCGGTCGACATGGCCTGGAGTCGCCGAGAGGCGGGGCACCGGCGCTTGGATGCGCATTGAACCCAGATCGGGATCCGGAAAGGACGGATAGACACCGCGAGCCTGCAGCTGCGGATCCGCCAGTAACTGCGGGGCGTCGTAGACCGGGGCGGCAGCGACGTCGGCCGCCTCGAATACCGCCATGGCGTCGTCGAGCGTCCGATCACTGATCCAGTCGGCCATAATCGCGTCGATCTCCACGGCGTTACGCAACCGCTGCTGGGCCTCGGCGAATCGCGGATCGGTGCTCAGCTCCGGTCGGCCGACGGCCCGCAGCGCGCGCATCGCGATCGACGGCGCGCTGCCCGACATGGCCAGCCAATGCCCGTCTTTGGTGCGGTAAGTATTGCGCGGTGCGCTGATGTCCCACCGGTTGCCGGTTCGTCCGGGCACCGTCCCCAGTTGGTCGTAGGTCAGCACAGGCTGCTCCAGCAAGCGGGCTAGCGGCTCAATGAGGTTCACGTCGACGAGCTGACCGTCAGCGCCATGTACGTCGCGGTGATATAACGCCATCATCACCGCATAGGTCGCGGTAAGCGCGGCGACACCATCGGCAAGCATGAACGACGGCAGCGTCGGCGGCCCCTCGGGATGCCCGGTGAGATGTGCGAATCCGCTCATTGCCTCGCCCAGCGTGCCGAACCCCGGCCGATCGCTCTTGGGGCCGCCCGCACCGAACCCGGTAACGTGCAGCATTACCAGTCCTGGGTTTTCCGCCGCCACGCTCGGATAGTCGAGGCCCCAACGGATGAGCGTCGAGGGACGTAGGTTCATCACCAGCACGTCAGCCCTGCGGACCAGTTCGCGCAGCAAGTCGCGACCGGCCTCACGGCGCAAATTGAGCGTGACCGACTTTTTATTGCGACCAAGACTTTTCCACATCAACCCGACGCCATTTTTCTGCGCACCCCATTGCCGCAGCGGATCACCGCCGTCGGGCTGTTCGATTTTGATGACCTCAGCACCGAATTCGCCCAGCCAGGTGGCTACCAGTGGTCCCGCCGCCAGAGTGGCCGCATCGACCACTCGAAGACCGGACAATGGACCGTCAGACATAAACGATGCTCCTTACTTTGTTCCGCACGTACGGGTAAGGCGCAGAGCATCCGCCAACACACCCACAGCCACAGCCACTTTTCGCGCGTCGGGTCCGACGGCCTGGCAGGCATCGGATCCGGCCAGACGAGCGAACTCCTGGCGGCTGCGGCATCTCCTGTAGCCGGGTATGGCGACCCGCCCTACGAGGGCCTTTTCGGGCCGATTCCGCGGTAGTCGAGGTCCCTGCGTCCGAGTACGGCCAGCGGCACGCTTGCGCACTCCTCCGCGACGGCCGAGTAAATCGGTGTATCGCGATCGCGATGACAACCCAACGGACGCCCTGCTCACGGTAGTCGACCAACGTTCTAGGTGGTTCGCTACGCAAACATTTGGCTCTGGCGCACTCCCGGATCCGTTCCGCCAGCTCCCTGTGAGATCGCTGAGCCGCCGTTCAAGCGCGCGGGAGACCGTCGCAGTTGATGCGCTCACACCGCGTCCAATGATCCAAGCCCGAACCGCCTCATCCGTCGGGTATGGCCATTGCACCACTTCACGCATCCAACCGCTACTAGGACGACTCCCTATCACTGAACCCCAACTCTGTGGTTTACTGATTGGACCACTCCTGTATGCAACACGCGTCACACGCGGGCCACGATCCCAGCCTTACTCCTATACCGCCTAGCAGATAGTTGCTCGGCCCGCGAATAGAGATTTAGCGATGACGGTCGGAAGGACGTCGCTGGTGCCTTTGCCGATGGCCATGAGTGGCGCATCACGGTAGAGGCGTTCAATCTTCAATTCTTGAGAATATCCATATCCGCCGTGGACCCGTAGCGAGTCGAGAGCGCACTGAGGTGCGGTTTCGGAAGCGAAGACTTTGGGCACTCCTGTTTCGGTGTCCGCACGCTTTCCGGCATCCATTTGGGATGCCGACCAGTATGTCAGCAGCCGGGCGGCTTGTAGCTGGATAGGCATTTCTGCGGCGGCGTCGTTTGGAGGACATACGGATCCTCGCACTGGAGCAGTATGGGGCAGGCCCGTTCGGCTCGCTCCACTTAGCGCACCTCGGGGCAGCGGCAACGGTTTCATGGTCATGGTTTCAGAGGCTTCTTGGCTTGTGGAAAGATCGCCCGCGCGCGATCGGCAGCGCGTTTATGCACGTAAATCGTCCGTTCGAAGGAGAGCGCCTCGTCACCGTGCTGAGTCAGCGTGCGGGTCTTGATCGTGACGATCCCTGCCCGCGGCCGGCTCTCGGACTCGCGCTTGGCTAGAGCCAAGGACTCCGACCACAGCGTGTCCCCGGCGTACACCGGATGGGTGAGCGCCAACTTGTCCATTCCGAGATTCGCGAAGGCGTTCTGGGTGGTGTCCGTCACGCTCTGTCCGATGGCGATAGCGATAGGAAGCGCTGAGACTACGACCGGCTTGCCGAATTCAGATGCTTTACCAACCTCGGCGTTGAAATGTGCCTCGTTGGTGTTCATCGTCAGCAGGGTGAACCATGTGTTGTCCGTCTCGCTCACCGTGCGTCCCAGTGGGTGCTGGTACACAGCCCCGATCTCGAAGTCTTCGTAGAACCGCCCCCGCCAACCTCGTGTGATCATCACAGTCGCCTCGTCCTCGTTAGCCACAACAAGATTATAAACGTCGGACGTTTGACAGTCAATGCCCGGCTGTGCTTACATGAGGTTATTCGGTTGATGATCGACGGGGGCGCTAAGAACTTCGCGTTAGGGTCGACGAGCCAAGGAGATGTAAGTATCGGCCAGTGCGATCCTGGCACCGCTGTGATTGACGTGAGGTAACGGAGTGTGGCGCCGGATATGACCTTCGATGGGCGGGCTTCAGGCGGAACGGCGGGGGCCAGCGTGGCTGAGGCGAAGCAACCCACGACGCGGTTGCGCGTTGAGCGCGTGCGGCCTGCTTATCGTCAAGTGGCAGACGAGCTGCGCTCTCAGATTGTCGCCGGGATGCTGGCTGCCGGTGAAAAGTTGCCGACCGAGCCTGCGCTGGGCCGCATGTTCGGTGTGAGCCGAGGGACGGTGCGTGAAGCACTGCGGGTGCTGGCCAGTCAGCATCTGATTGTGACGACGCGAGGAGTGCAGGGCGGATCGTTCGTCGCGGCAGTGGATCCGGCCCGCGTGATCGAAGACGTCGGTGGGGCGCTCGGCGTGCTAATCATGACCCCGCAACTGTCTGTCGGCAACATGCTGGAGGCGCGGTTGCTGCTCGAGCCGGCGGCAGCGGGGTTGGCCGCTCAACGCGCGGACTTTGACGCTACCGAGGCCGTCCAGGTCGCTGCCCGTGCTCCGCGCGATCCCCGAGACCCGAGTGGGTTCGCCCCCCATATCGATTTCCATACGACCGTCTTGATGGCGACCGGCAATCTGATGCTAGCGCTGATGCTGCAACCGATCAGTGATGTGTTGCGAACGCGACTGCGGCGCACCAGGGCGGAGGACCGCTCCTCGTGGGCCAAGGTCGATGCCTGCCACATCGCCATTGCGGAAACCATTGCTGAGGGGGACGCCAAGCGCGCCGAATACTTGATGCGGGCGCATCTGCTTGAACTGGATGTCCTATACGAACAGATCGACGACATGCATGAAGTTTCGCCATCTGGCAAGGATGATGCTCGAAGGCCCCAGTAGCTTGCACTTAGAGCGCCCAGCAATTGATGGTTACCGGAGTCGGCGGGTGTGTCGATGCCGACTGAATACTCACCCCGTGTTGCTGGGCAACAACTGTCAACTTTGGCCCAGCGTTGACAGGGTGGTTGGCCGGTTGGCCAGCGGTAGTGTGTGTGGGCTCGGTTGATGAGGTGGCGCGGGACGGTGGTGGGTGGCCGGGAGGTACAGATGGATGCGGAATTCCCTTGCGGGCGATCGGGCAAGATGCACATAGCCCTCATCGGGCAGTCGATGAACTCATTTCCAGGATCTGGCGCATGGTGGGTTTGAACAGCGGCCAGCCGCTGCCGGTTGGCACCTGCGGCGACCAGGGCGAGACGGCTCCTTGGCATCGTCAGTGCCACCGACCGCGTCATGCCCTGCTTGCCGCGGTCGAGCGGCGAGCGGATCGCGCCAGCGTATCTGTTGCGACAACATGCTCGATTTGACATCTATACCTTGAGGGCGATACGCGCCCACCTCGAGGCCTAGGCTTGACCGCCCCGGGCTACGGTCGCCGCGTCAGCAGTTCGGCGACCTGGGCCACAGCCTCGTGCGCCTTCTCACGCAGGGCAGCGTCGCCTACCGAGGCGAACGGATGCCCGATGACCGCGAAACGGTAACCGGGGACGCCGCACACCTCGGCCATCAAGTCCGCTGTGTGAACGAAGGCTTCAGTGATCACTGCCACCGCCGGGGTCCCGCCCTGTTCGACTGTCACCGAGTCATGCAAACTGCACGACGAGCAACTTCCTCAATCGCCGATAGCGATAATGACTGCATCGCACGGTATAAGGTCGATCATAACCTCCTGCGGCGCGGGCGCGCTCATGTTCACTTTGCGGCGCCGAACCAACGTAGCGACCCCGTGGCGTTCGACCAGCTCCTCTCCAACGTACTGAAGAAAATGCCCCACGTTCTTCTTGCTGTTGTCGAGCAGGCCGATGGTGGCGCCCTTCAGCGAGCGCAGCGCAGGTGCCAGCGACTGCTCGCCAACGCGTTCCTCGAAGGTCGGGTTGAGGGCAACGATCTCACTCATCTTGGATCTCCTAGGCAGTTGACGCAGACGCCGATACCCTTGGTGACCGCGGCGGAGCGGTCACCGTACCAGGGCGGGAACATGACGCCGAATCCGCCAGCGGGGCCACCCGCGGCGATGACGAGCAGGTCGTCGGCGGAGCCGAGGGCCGTATATTCCTGATCGGGGTCGCGATCTTTGACGAGCGCCGCCTTACCGACCGACGCCCAGTCACTACGGCGCACACGTGCACGTGCGTGGATGTACTCGCGAATGTCGCGCTTGGTCCAGCCCCGCGCCACGATGAGGTCGCGCAACTGCTTGCCGATCACGATCGCGTAGTTGCCCGACCAGATGGAGTACTCGAGCATATTCGATCGCATACTGGCCGCGAAGGTCTCAAGGATCTCCTCGGGCTCCTCGGTCCACTCATTCATCAATTGATGGGGTGACTCGCACGCCATCACGGTGACGGCCGAGACGCCGCCACCCTCGGGTGCGCCGCGCTCCTCAGCGAGCGGCAGCCAGGGGCTGCCCTCCTCGTCTTCGGCGATGCACAATGTGAACTTGCCGGGATGGCCGAAGGTCGACCGGTCTAGCTCGCCTGGCACGCAGCCGAGTAAATTGATCAACACGAGTCGGAGGGCGCGGCCGATCGTTGTGTTGGCGCGGCTGCCGTTCGCCAGCGCGTTATGGGTGGCGTTCATCCCAATCTCGCGACGGATAGGGCCGTTGACCACGATCAGCGGCGCGCTGCCACCCGTGCTGGCAGAGCAGCCATGCAGGAGAAAAGCCTCTTCGCACATCGCCTCGACCGCGGCGACGACGACTGGGAAGTAGGGCGCCAAACAGCCAGCCGCGATGGCGTTCACCGCTACTTTCTCAGCGGTCAGAGGCCGCCGCCGCACGGTCTCCACGCCGATGACGTGGTCCGGCGGCAGTCCGACCCACTCCAAAAACTCGCGCACCCTGGCCTCGGTCGGCGGAACGATCGGCAGCCCGTCGCTCCATCCGCGCTGCTGGAAGAGCTCATTCGCCTCCGATGTCCCGGCCGCGGTCACGCGGTCTGATTCCAACGAGGCGGGGAGCGTGCCAGTAGCCATACGTTAAACGTATCATGCGAATCTCGCAGGTTAAAACTGAATATCATCGAGGCATGTAAAACGTCTTACGTATTAACCTCGATCTTTCGCGCGTCTGATGCGTCGGCCTGTGGCCGGTCGTGGGCCTCGTTTTCGTTCTCCGTTCTGCGGTTGGGTGTGGTGGTGTGCCCCGGTGGTCAGTCGGGGTGGTCTGCCGGGTTCCACGGTTCCGGTGGTGATGCAGTCTCGTTGGGGCGGATCCGTGCTGGTCAGGTGAGTGCGGGGAGTGCTTTCAGGCGGGTGAGAGCGGTCGCGATGAGGTGACGCCAGGGGGGGTGAGCGGACAGTCGGAGCCGGTGTCGTCGGGCGTGGCGGACGAGGCGACCGGCGATGGTGAACAGGCGCAGCCGGAGGCGTTTGGGTTCCCAGCGGCGGGCGGGGTGGTCGGTGAAAGCCAGCAGCTGCAGCCAGGCGGTGAGCTCGACGGCGAGGCAGACGACGGCCAACCAGAGCTTGTTTTGCGCGTAGCCGTGCAGGGGCAGGTTGGTCAGCCCGGTGTCTTTGCAAATGCGGATGCGGTCCTCGCAGCGGGCGCGACGGCGGTGGCGTAGTTCCAGGTCGGCCAGTTGCCCGCCTCGGGTGTTGGTGATGAACGCGGTCAGCCGCAGCCCCTCGGTGTCGGTGAACCGTAGCTGCGCCCCGGGGTGCGGGCGTTCCTTGCGGATGACCCGCATCCCGGCCGGCCAGGCGGACAGATCCAGCAGCCCGGTGAGCTCGGCGACCCAGGCACCGTCGCGAGGAGTTTCCTCGGCGTCGTAGGCCGGGGTCCACACCTGGTCCGGGATGAGGCTGAGCTTGTCGACCATGGTGGTGGTGAGGCCGAAGCCGAGGGAGTACGACAGTGCCCGCTTGGTGAGGTAGGTGACCACGTCATGGGTGCCCCCGGCTCCGTCGGTGCGGATGAGCACCTTGCGCCCCACTCGGCCGGCGGTGGAAAACGGCAACTGCGCCAACGCCTCGGCGATCACGGTGAGGTGGTCGGCTGCGGTGTTACTCCCCGCATTGCCTGGGCGTAACTGCAAGGCCAGAGCTTCGCCGGTGCCGGTCTGGCCGTGGTCGACGAACGCGCCCAGCGGGTGGTGCCCGAAGCCTCTCTTGTAGGTCGGGGCGGCGTGTAGCTTCTCCGAGTGTGCGGTCACCAGCGTGGCATCGACGTCGATGATCAGCGGATCCTTGGCGCTGATGTCGTGATCGGGGGCGTGGGCACTGGCGTGGGCCCACGCGGCCCGGCGGGCGCCCGCGCGGGCGGTGTTGATCGCGGCCAACGCCGCGGATGCGTCGGCGGCCAGGGTGCTCAACAGTCGAGACACGGTCGGGTCGGAGGCCACCGGCCCGAACACCCCGGGCTCCTCCCGCAGCACGGCAATATCGGCGAGGCAGTCGCCGCCGAGCGCCACGGCCACGGCCAGGTCGAGCAGGATCTTGCCCGGATCATGGGTGGCCAACGGTTTGCGCCACGGCGCCAACGCTGCCGAGAGCCCCGCGGCCAGACCGGTCTTCTCCGCCGTTCGCAGCAAGGTAATGGCCCCGGCTTGCGACACGACCCCACGTCCGGTGGTGTCCACCAACAGCGACGGGTACAGCGACGTAGACTGACTCACCTGAATGGTGCTCCTGATTCTGGTCCGATTCGTCTCTCAGCAAGTCGAATTATCCCAGGTCAGAGCACCATTCTTCGTTCACGACACGGCTAAGAAATCCGACCGCGGTGTAGGGTCGGGGACTGGCGCGGTGGCAGTTTCTGGCGGTAGGCCGCGAAGCCATTGTGCGCGGAATGGTTTCCCATTCGGCGGTTCTTCTTCGCGTCCGTGGCCAGGGTGCTCCGTTTCCAGTCCCCGCCCGTCGAACCGTGCGTGCGGTTCTCCCGCACACGGCTCACCGAGGTCGTTCACCGCCAGTATTCGGCTTCCTCCGCCAGGCCCGGAAGGGCCTGGGGGCATAGACAATTCCCCCAAGGCTGATCAGGCCGAGTTGGTTGTCGGAAGAAAACAGCACCACCCAACGCCCGTAGGCCCGGCGGCGTTTGTGCCGCTTGGCGATGACTCCCGCCAGCCGCATCAACGCATAATCTCTGATCTTCGTGAACCGCCCAGACGAGTTCCCGTAACGGAAGTACCCCGCCCAGCCACGCAGGAACCGGTTGACC
>JAABVA010001728.1_pt1 | contig 22853 bp, 21 predicted proteins | sample 5560331 | NCBI WGS metagenome assembly JAABVA01 (sample SAMN12812661, study PRJNA571458) | rock metagenome | isolation source: Antarctica rocks | place: Antarctica: Victoria Land, Mt New Zealand sud | collected 2016-01-07
CTGCACAACTACCGGCAGCTAGGCGAGCTAAGCTGGTAGCAGATAAAGGGGACGCACAAGCCGAAAAGAGAGGCAGGTTGCTTCGTCGTCGGATGCAACGTCGCTATTACGCAAGAGGTTTACTGAAGATCATGCACGCTGCGGGAGAGTCCGGCGCATTTCAGGAGCGTCTCGAAGTTGCGGGTGGTCGGGCTCTTAGTGTACCTATAAACTTCACAGCCTCGCGACCCGTACCTCCCGATCGAAGTGGTGCCAGCTGTGCAGCTTCGGGCACGAAAGGTTTCTAGCGTTGATCGGTCCCCGGCTGGCCGAACGGTTCTATGAAACGTTAGCGGTATCCTATAGAATATTCGCACTTCGGCGCGTGGGAGACTTGTCAACGAATTGAAAATTTTCAGGTTTTTGGGGTCGATCTTGGGCCGCCGGGACTGGGTTTACCTGCTCAGCCTCCTGGTGCCTTTCGTCGTCTACACGCTCTCCCTGAAGGTCACCGACGTAGTCTCGATATCGGGGGACAAGGGAGTCTGGCGTACGTTGAGCCTTTTGCAGTCGGATGTGTTCTTTGGCCTGGGATATGCGATGTTCTGGGTCGGTCTCTTCACCGTGGCGCACAGAGGGGTTTCACGGTGGGTCGCGGTCGTGCTCTTCCACGCCGTGACGATCCTCACGGTAGTCACGGGCACGGTGGCGCACCAGTACTTCCGGGAGACCGGTACCACGCTCGACTACAGCATGATAGCCGAGTGGATCCTGAAGGTTCCGGAGCTTACGCCCATACTCCTTTACGGGATATCCCCCTGGGCCTGGGCCCTCCTCGCAGCCGCCGTCTTCTACGCTACTCTGGGCCCCCTGGCCATCACGCTCCTCGTCGAGTGGTGGGCGAATGCTGGGGCGAGGTTCCCATCCGGGGTAACCTTGCGCCCCTTGTGGGGTTCGCTCGGGCTCTGGGCCTTCGCCCTCGTCTTCCTCTTCCTCTCGCTGCTGACAGGAACGAGCACGCTTGCCAGAGACCCTGTGTTGAACCTGGTGCTGACGGGGGTACAGGAGGCGGCGGCTGCCGAGGACCCGGGCGCCCCAGCGGTCGCCGTGAACCCAGCCCTCGACGCTACCCTCGCGCCCACACCCCAGACCAAGAAGCGCAACGTCGTCCTCGTCCACCTGGAGTCAACCCGCGCGCAGTCGGTGACTCCCTATAACGAGGACCTTGAGACTACGCCATTTCTGGACGAGCTCTCCAGGGAGAGCCTCTTCGCCGAGCGGGCGTACACAATCGTGCCGCGCTCCTCCAAGGCGAGCGTCTCGGTCAACTGCGGGGTCGAGCCGCCCCTCTACCCGGGACCGGAGTTCGAGACCAACGGCGTCCCCGCCCAGTGTCTTGCCCATCTCCTCAGAGAGCAGGGCTACAGCACCGTCTTCTTCGCCTCGACGAACGCCACGATGGACAACTTCGGCGACGTCGTGAACGGTTTCGGCTATGAGGAGTTCTATCCCGTAGAGACCATGGATGCCACGGGCTACAAGGTGACGAACACCTTCGGATACGAGGACGACGTAATGCTCGGACCGAGCAAGGACTGGCTCAAGGAGCGCGGGGACGAGCCGTTCATGGCCGAGTACTTCACGGGCACGGGACACTACGATTACCAGTGCTACGGTACGCGCTATGGGAGCAAGGACTTCGGCGGAGAAGGCGGCTTGGAGGCCTACCACAACTGCTTGCGGCTCCAGGACATTTTTCTCAAGAACCTCTTTGAGCAGTACAAGGATCTTGGTCTCTACGATGATACGATCTTCGTTCTCTTCGGCGACCACGGGGAGGGGTTCGGGGAGCACGACCGCTTCATGCACGGCGATACCCCTTACGAGGAGGGCATCAAGGTGCCGCTGATCATCCACGCCCCGGGACAGTTCGACGAAGGCCGGCGGGTCGGCGGACTGGTGAGCCAGATAGATATCCTGCCCACGGTAGTCGATATGCTCGGTTACGAGGTGAAGAACGGGGGGTACCCCGGCTACTCGTTGCTGGGGCAGATACCCGAGGACCGCACCCTAAACTTCAGTTGCATCAGCAACCGCAAGTGCCTTGCCAGCATCCAGGGCTACGAGAAATACATCTACAACTACAACGACCAGCCCGATGAGCTCTTCGACCTTTCAGAAGACCCGCTAGAGCACAAAAACATCGTGTCCGGACACGATGAGGCGGAGCTGGATCGTTTGCGCAAAGCCCTGCTCGAGTGGCGCTCCGAGGTCAATGCCGAATACAGCGGGAGCACCTCCCAACCTCACTGAGACGTTGGAAGGGAGGATCTCCGAGGCTGGCGTTGATCCAACACACCGAGACGAGCCTCAACTGGCTGTCGCCGGAACGAGCCTTCGACGAGGCATTGCCGGGTGAGGAGAACCTCCTGGAGAAAGAGGCCCTAACAAAGTCTCCGCTCCAAAGCCTTCCGCAATAAGAGCGGTTGCTGGTAAAATAGTGAGACCGTCATTCGACGGTGCTTGGTGATCGTAGCTCAGTTGGCAGAGCATCGGGTTGTGGTCCCGAAGGTCGCGGGTTCGAGCCCCGTCGGTCACCCTACTAACAGCCCCCGCCTGGGCGCGGAGAGCAGAAGCTTATGTAGAGGGGCCTCGCTAAGCGGTGGCCTTTCTTTTTTGTTCCGGGTGCTTCCTCTATACTTCTTCCGGTTTCGGGGGGCCTCACTTACCTGGCTCTGAAGGAGGGGGCCTCGCGGCCGGTTCTTACGGAGATTCGAGTGGAGTAGTATCGGCCTGAAAAAATTTCGGTGTTGGATGCGCCATTCTCCTGAAAACGGGGTAGAATGCCACCTTATGCCATTCTTAGATAAGCAACGCCGGGTTATAGATACGAAGCGCGCTGACGACGCCGTCTTTAGAAAGAGGCGTAGGATAGGTCTCTTCACCTTCGTTCTTCTGTTGGCGATGCTCCTCGGCGGTGTCGTGTACCTCTCCTCGGCCGGCTCCGAAGAGGTGAGCCAGGAGCCGTTGGTGCAGGCCGACGCGCCGGCCGTCGTTGAGGCGCCGGAGGAGGTACCGCCGGAGGAGACTACTCCTTCGGCGGCGGCTGATAAAGAGGAGGCCGAGCCAGCGGTACCGGTTCCGGATGATCCCACGCTCTTTTTGACCGTGCCCCGGCTTGGCGTCTATGGTCATACAGTCAGGAACGACAGCTCCGAGGCTTCCCTGGACGCAGGGGCGGTCAAGATACCTTCTACAGGATTCCCCTGGCAGCAGGAGGATACCAACACGTATATAGCGGGCCACCGCGTCGGCTGGCCGGGCACCGAGAGCGACTACCAGTTCTACAACCTGCCGTTGATGCAAGAGGGTGACGTGGTCTACCTCGCGGACACTAACGGTAAGGTCTACGAGTACAGGGTTTTCGCTAAGTTCGCCGTCAGCCCTTCCCAGACCGAGGTTACCCGCCCCATCCCGGGCAAGGACGTGGTCTCGTTGCAGACCTGCACCGAGAGCCTCACCGACTGGTGGACTATGGGCCCCGGGCTCTTTGGAGGAGGACCGGAGTCGGGCCGCCTGGTAGTCCAGGCCGAGCGGGTCTAGAGAACCCGGTCGGCGCTCTCTTCTTCACCTCTAGAGTCCGGGGATCTCCCTGGAGACGCAGCTTGCGCCCTTAGCGCACAGGTCGGGATGACTGTTATACGACTGTTATAATTCCTCCAGATTTACAGGCAAGCGAGAGTGGTGGAATGGTAGACACGCTAGATTTAGGATCTAGTGCCTTCGGGCGTGCGGGTTCAAGTCCCGCCTCTCGCACAGCTCTCGCAGAGGCGCGGAGGCTGTTGAGGTCGGTCGAGAAGATAGGGGCGTATGTCGGCTAACGTTACGAAGATCGAGGACAACAAGGTTCGCCTCGACGTCGAGGTTACCGCCGAGGCGGTCAAGAAGGGCGTCGAAGCGAAGGTCCGCGAGTTGAGAAAGCAGATCAGGGTCCCGGGATTCCGCCCCGGGAAGGCGCCTCGGCGTATGATCGAGAACCACGTCGGCCGCGACTACCTCTACATGGAGGCGCTCCAGGACAGCCTACCGAACTGGTACTCCGAAGCGGTGGTCGAGACCGACCTCAGACCGATAGACCGTCCGGAGATCCATTTCGACGATTCCCTGGATGAAAAGGAGGGCTTCAAGTTCTCCGCCACCGTCGAGGTGCGCCCGGAGGCGAAACTCGGTGGCTACAAGGGTGTCGAGGCCCCGAAGCGCGAAGTCGAGGTCGCGGACGAGCAGGTCGAGGCGCAGATCGAGGAGATGCGCGGGCAGTTCGCCACGCTCGCGGCGGTCGAGAACAGGCCGGTGCAGGAGGGTGACTTCGTCGTCATGGACTTCAAGGGCGAGAGGATGACCGGCGGACCGTTAGAGGGCGCCGATGCCGAGGACTACATGATCGAGGTTGGCCGCAGCGAGCTTCTGGAGGACTTCGAGGAGAACCTTGTCGGCATGACGGCCGGGGAGCGCAAGCAGTTTGCAGTCGCGTTCCCGATGGACTACACCGAGGAGTCGCTGCGCGGGCAGTCGGTGCTGTTCCGGGTGCATCTCAAGGAGGTCAAGGAGCGTGAGCTGCCGCCTCTGGACGACGAGTTCGCCAAGGAGGCGAGCGAGTTCGAGACGCTGGAGGAGTTCTGGGGGGCGGTGCGCGAGCAGCTGGAGGCCACCGAGAGACAGCGGGTCGAGGCTGAGTTCAGGGGACGCGTGCTGGACGCGGTCGCCGAGGAGGCTGAGGTCGAGGCGCCGGGCGTGATGGTGGACGAGAAGGCCGACGAGATGGTCTCCTCGTTCGAGCGGAGCATCCGGGCGCAGAGGATCGAGCCGGAGCAGTACTACCAGCTCGCCGGGTCGAACCGCGAGGAGGTCAGGGAGCGGGTGCGGGACGACGCGGCCGATACGGTCAAGAAGGAGCTCGTCCTGGACGCGGTCGTGGCGGCCGAGGGGATAGAGGCCGACGAGCACGAGATGATGCACCAGATCGAGCACCTCGCCGAGGATTCGGACCGCTCGCCGGACGAGGTGGCGGAGCTCATGCGCCGCAACGGCACCTACGCGCTCCTGCAGGAGGAGTTGGCCCGGAACCAGGCGGTCGATCTCCTCGCCGCGAACGCCGTTCCGGTCCCGATGCCGCCCGAAGAGACAGAGAGCGTCGAGGAGATCGAGGAAGTGGTGGACGAGGCCGCCGGGACTCCGGAGACCGGCGACGTAGAGGTCGTCGAGGCATCGAGGGTCGAGGGAGACGGAGGAGAGGAAATGCCGGGGGCCGGGGAGCCCGCGCCCGAAACCGGCGAGGCGAGGGTCGAGGCGTCGGTTCAGGCCGGCGAGGGGTCGGCCGGTACCGAGAAGGACGAAGGAAAGGAATAGCAAAGTATGAACTACGATCCACAGGCCGTAATACCTTACGTAATAGAGCAGAGCCCGCGTGGCGAGCGGGCGATGGACATCTACTCGCGGCTGTTGAAGGATAGGATCATCTTCCTCGGTACGCCGGTGGACGACCAAGTGGCGAACGCCATCATGGCGCAGCTCTTGCACCTCGAGAGCGAAGACCCCGACCAGGACATCAACATCTACATCAACTCCCCCGGTGGGAGCGTCACGGCCGGTCTTGCTATATATGATACGATGCGGTTCGTGAAGCCGGACATTGTGACGACGGCTTTGGGCATGGCGGCTTCGATGGGGGCATTCCTGCTCGCGGCGGGGACGAAGGGCAAGAGGAATGCGTTGCCGAACACGCGGGTGCTGTTGCACCAGCCGAGCGTTGGGGGGCTTGCGGGCCAGGCGTCTGACGTCCAGATCCATGCCGAGGAGCTCATCAGGACCAAGCGGAGGCTGAACGAGATCCTGTCAGAGAACACCGGGCAGTCGTACGAGAAGATCGAGCTGGACACCGACCGCGACTACATACTTGGGGCCGAGGAGGCAATCGAGTATGGCGTGATCGACAACATCGTCCAGCAGCACTAGTGGACGAGCGGTAATGGAAACGGTAGCTAAGGGGAGGCGTCTAGGAGAATGAGGGACCCGTCGGACCAGTTGCAGTGTTCTTTCTGCGGGAAGAGCCAGAGCCAGGTCAGGAAGCTCATAGCAGGTCCGGGCGTCTACATCTGCGATGAGTGCATAGAGCTGTGCAACGAGATCATCGACGAGGAGTTCTCCAGCCCCGATGTCCTGAAGGACGACGACCTCCCCAAGCCCCGTGAGATCAACCGTATCCTCAATGAGTACGTTATAGGCCAGGAGGACGCAAAGAAGGTCCTCGCGGTCGCGGTCTACAACCACTACAAGCGTATCAGCATGGGGCCTGAATCAAGCGAGGGCACCGAGCTACAGAAGTCGAATATCCTCCTTCTGGGGCCGACGGGCAGCGGCAAGACCCTGCTCGCCCAGACGCTCGCCAGGATACTCAACGTACCCTTCGCGATAGCGGACGCGACGGCGCTCACCGAAGCTGGCTACGTCGGCGAGGACGTCGAGAACATCCTGCTCAAGCTCATTCAGGCCGCCGACTTCGACGTGAAGAAGGCGGAGACCGGGATCATCTATATAGACGAGATCGACAAGATCGCGCGCAAATCGGATAACCCTTCGATAACCCGCGACGTCTCGGGCGAGGGCGTACAACAGGCACTGTTAAAGATCCTCGAAGGTACGGTAGCTTCAGTACCGCCACAGGGCGGGCGCAAGCACCCGCACCAGGACTTCCTGCAGATAAACACCAAGAACGTATTGTTTATCTGCGGCGGGGCGTTCGGGGGGCTCGAAGACGTTGTCCGGCATCGCGTCGGCAAGAAGACCATCGGCTTCGGGGGTGATACAGACTCGCGGCTCAAAGACGAGCCGGACGAGATCTTGCAGCACGTCCAGCCGGAGGACCTCTTGAAGTACGGTCTCATCCCCGAGTTCGTGGGACGTCTGCCGGTCATTTCGACCTTGCGCAGCCTCGCGGAGGAGGACCTGATTCGTATCCTCACCGAGCCGAAGAACGCCCTGGTGCGCCAGTACCGGCAGTTCTTCCGCTACGATAAGGTGGACCTTACCTTCACCGACGAGGCGCTGAAATCGGTCGCTGAACAGGCGCTCGAGCGTGGTACGGGTGCGCGCGGTCTCAGGAGTATCCTGGAGACGGCGCTGTTGCCGACGATGTACGAGCTGCCGAGCCGCTCCGACGTCGCGAAGTGTGTCGTGGACGCTGACACCGTGCGCGAAGGGGTGCAGCCGACTCTCGTGACCGCCTCCGGTGGCGGCTCGGAGTACGCCTACGACGAAGAAACGGCCTAGAGAAGCCGGGCACTTTTGAGTCAGGCGGAGATCCCCAAAACCTACGACCCGAAGGCCGTTGAGGCCCGCATCTACGAGGAGTGGGAACACTCGGGCGCCTTCGAGGCCGATCCGGACCCCGAGAAGGAACCTTACTGTATAGTGATGCCCCCGCCGAACGTGACGGGCGCGCTACACATGGGACACGCCCTCAACGGTACGATCCAGGACACTCTTACACGCAGGGCGAGGATGAAGGGCTACGAGGCCCTGTGGCTGCCGGGCGTCGACCACGCCTCGATAGCCCTCCAGAACGTCGTCGAGCGAAAGCTGATGCGCGAGGAGGGCAAGACCAAGTGGGACGTCGGGCGCGAGGAGTTCGTCGAGCGTTGCCGCGAGTTCGCACAGGAGGCCCGGTCCCAGATCCTCTCGCAGCTCAAGCGGCTCGGAGCATCGGTAGACTGGCGGCGGCTGCGGTACACGATGGACGAGCGGTACGTCGACTCCGTCCTTATAGCGTTCACAAAGCTCTATGAGGCCGGACTGATATACCGGGGCAACCGCATCACCAACTGGTGTCCCCGCGACCGCTCTGCTATAAGCGACCTCGAGGTCAACTACGAGGAGGTAGACGGCAAGCTCTACGGCGTCTGCTACCCCTTCGCTGACGGTAAAGACCCTGGTCCCGACGGAAACGATTACGTCCAGGTCTTCACTACCCGTCCCGAGACGCTACTCGGTGATGTGGCGCTCGTCGCGAACCCGGATGACGAGCGGTACAAGGAGTTGGTGGGACGGCGGGTGACGGTGCCGTTCGTGGGGCGCGAGGTCGAGGTCCTCGCGGACGACTATGTGGACCCCGCGTTCGGGACGGGCGTCCTGAAAGTCACACCGGCCCACGACCCGAACGACTTCGAGATCGGGCGGCGGCACGGGCTCGAAGCGGTGAACGTCTTGAACCCGAACGGCACGGTCAACGAGAGGGGCGCGGAGTTCGTCGGGATGACACGCGAGGAGGCCAGGAAGGCCATCGTGGGGCGGTTGGAGGAGGAGGGGCTCCTCGGGGAGGTGAAGGAGCACAGGCATCGAGTCGGGCATTGCGACCGGTGCGGGGCCGTGATCGAGCCGTGGCTCTCGGAGCAGTGGTGGATCTCGATGAGGGAGCTGGCCGAGCCCGCCATTAAAGCGTTGAAGAACGGGGAGATCACCGTCTACCCCGACTCCTGGCGGCGCGAGACGACCCGCTGGCTCGAGAACCTTCAGGACTGGAACGTGAGCCGGCAACTGTGGTGGGGACACCGCATCCCAGTGTGGTACGGCCCGAACGGGGAGGTCGCCGCCGCGAAGGAGTCGCCGGGGGCTGGCTACGAGCAGGACAAGGATGTCCTGGATACCTGGTTCTCCTCCGCCTTGTGGCCCTTTGCTACTCTGGGGTGGCCGGAGGAGACGGCGGACCTTTCGTACTTCTACCCGACGAGTCTGCTGTCTACGGCCCGTGAGATCATGTACCTGTGGGTGGCGCGTATGATCATGACCGGCTTGCGTTTCCGGGGCGAGGTCCCGTTCAAGAAGGTCAACGTCCACTCGATAGTCCTCGCCGAGGACGGGACCAAGATGAGCAAGTCCAAGGGGAACACCATAAATCCCCTCGATCTCTTCGAGGAGTACGGCACCGACGCGGTCCGCTTCGGGCTTCTCTACCAGTCCTCGACCCAGGACTTCTCCTACTCCTACGAGCGGGCGTCTTTGGGGCGTGGCTTCGTCACCAAGCTCTGGAACATGGCTCGCTTCGTCTCGGGTTATCCGGTGGAGGTCGAGGGACCGGAGGGGGTGTCGGCCTCGGACCGTTGGATTCTCTCTTCCTTCAACGAGACCGCGCGCGATTACGACCGGCTCCTGGAGGAGTGCGAGTTCTCCGAGGCGATGCGCCTGGTCTACGACTTCGCCTGGCACGACCTCGCGGACTGGTATGTGGAGATCTCCAAAGCCGCGCCCACGAAGGAGACCCCGCGCATCCTGCGAGAGGTCTTAGAGGGGGTTCTACGTCTCCTGCACCCGGTCATGCCGTTCGCCACGGAGGAGATGAACCGGGTGATCGGGGGCGAGGACCTCCTAGTCCGGCAGGAGTTCCCGACCTTCGATCCCGCACTCGAAGATGCCAGGGCGAGCCGAATACTGGAGCGGACGCGGCTCGCGGTCTCTGCGGTCCGCTCCTTCAGGGCCGAATCGAAGGTCGAAGGGGAGTTGGCCGGGAGGGCGCCGGAGGGCGTGGATCTCGAGGTCTTCTCGGCTCTCGCGAGGGTGCGGCCCACGGAGGCCCTCGACGGCTCGGCCAAGGCCACGTTGCCGGCTGGTGACGGCGTGGTGGAACTGGCCCTCTCCGAGGAGATGAGGCGCGAGGAGATAGAGCGTCTGCGCAAGGAGATAGGGCGCATCGAGGGCGAGGTAGAGCGCGCCGAGGGCAAGCTCGCGAACGAGAAGTTCGTCGAACGCGCCCCCGCCGAGGTCGTCACCGCCGAGCGGGAGAAGCTGGACCGAAACGCCGGCCTCCTGAAGACTCTCAAGACGCGCCTCGACGAGTACCTGTAGAGCAAGCGTGGGCGCTAGGACCGCGCATCCCTCCTGCGAAGCCGTCTGCGCCGAGCTCGACCGCCGCAGCCGCATAGACCTGGGCTTCGAACGCATCGACGCCCTCCTCGAAGCCCTCGGCAACCCTCACCACTCCCTGCGAGTAGCCCAGGTAGTCGGCACGAACGGCAAGGGCACGACCGCCATCGCCTTTGCGAGCGCCCTGGAGGCAACAGGCCACCTCTCCGGGGCTTACCTCTCGCCGCACGTCCTCTCTTACACCGAGCGAGTGCTGCTGCGCGGGCGGTACTCGACGGAGGAGGAGTTCGCTAGCGCGATGTGGAGAGCTATAGAGGTTGCGGACGAGAACGGCATACCCGCCACGCAGTTCGAGCTACTAACCGCCGGCGCTCTAGCGTGGTTCCGAGACGCGGGCGTCGAGTGGGCCGTCCTTGAGGCGGGGCTCGGAGCGCGCCACGACGCGACCTCAGCGGCCGAGCCGGAGGCGGTGGTGCTGACGAACGTCGGCCTCGACCACACGGAGTATCTCGGCGAGACGGTGGAGGAGATAGCGGAGGAGAAGCTGGCCTCGTTGAAACCCGGTGCGATGCTCGTCCTCGGTGTTGGCGATCCACGCGTCGTCGGGGTCGCGCGGGAGGCTGCGGAGCGGGTGGGCGCGCGGCTCGTGGAGTATGAGGAGACGGAGGAGCGAGAGATGGGGGGGGTCTCGTACCTGGAGCGCAACGAGCGGCTCGGGCTGCGGGCAGCGGAGATGTTGTTGGGACGATCTCTGGGACCGGAGGAGCAGGAGGGCACTTTGTCGGCGGCGCGGGCGGCGCGGCCTCCGGCGCGTTTCGAGGAGCATCAGGTGCGTGGAGTGCCGGTAGTCGTGGACGGGGGGCACAACCCGGAGGGACTCCGGGCCGCAGTCGGAGCGGTCAGGGCGAGATATGGAGGGCGGTCTCTGGGGGTAGTCTTCGGCGTCTTGAAGGGGAAGGACGTCGCAAGTATGCTTAGAACCCTTGAAAACGAGGCCCAACTCCTCGTGCTCACCCGTCCTGAGAGCGGCGGCGAGCGAGCACTGGATCCGGAGCGGATGGGGGAGAAGTATGGGCAGCGGGACGCCGGAGGGAGGAGAGCGCGTGTGATCCGGGATGTCGAAGAGGCTCTGCGTGCCGCTGTAGGGGAGATGGAAGGAATTGGCGGGGTGGTGCTGGTCACGGGGTCTTTCTCCACCGGGGCGGGAGTTCTAGGGCAGCTTCGCGGCGGTGGACGTGGCTAGCCGGACCTGGAAGCTCGTGGGGGTGCTCGTTGCGATCTCGGTCGTCTCTTTCGTCCTCGGCTACCTCCTCGTCCTGAAGGCGATAGTGTGAACACTGCATACGTCTTGCAGTCGGGACCGAACCCCTTCGAGACAATCAGCGAGATTCTAAACAGCCCGTACGTGAAGCTCGGGTTCTGGATCGTGGCCTCGTTCTTTGTGGTGTTGTGGCTCTCGCTCGCGTATTGGACCTTTGTGGATGCGGACCGGCGGGGGGCGGTGCGCTTCTTCTGGGGGATGGTGGCCCTCGTGTTCCCGTTCGTGGGAGCTTTGATCTACTTGATAGTCCGACCGCCAGAGTACCTCCTCGACTCCAGGGAGCGCGAGCTGGACCTCGCCGTGTTAGAAAGGGAACTCAGGCACAGGGTAGACCTCTGTCCCAACTGCCGGTCGGTCGTGGAGAAGGATTACCTACTCTGCCCGGAGTGCGATTGGGACCTGAAGAAGCTCTGCGAAGGCTGTCAGAGGCCGCTCGAACTGAACTGGGGCACCTGCCCCTACTGCGCAACCATGCAAAAGAACGTCAATCGGTAGGAGGAGATAGAGATGGAGCAGACGCTCACACTAATAAAAGGCGACGGCGTGCGGCGGCGCCTTATCGGGGAGATCATACGCCGGATCGAGGCGAAGGGCCTGACAATAAGCACGATGCAGCTCATGGACGTAAGACAGGAACTCGCCGAGAAGCACTACGCCGAGCACCGCGAGAAGCCCTTCTTCGGCGAGTTAGTGGAGTTCATCACGTCTACCCCGGTCGTCGCCATGCGCATCGAGGGCGATAGTGCGATCCAGGTGATGCGCCGCCTCATGGGTTCGACCAACCCCGCCGAGGCCGCCCCCGGCACCATCCGTGGCGACCTGGCCTTGAGCCTCCCCCACAACCTCGTCCACGGTTCCGACTCCCCCGAGAGCGCCCAAAGAGAGCTAAAGCTCTTCTTCGGCGGCTAGAGACGACAACAATACCCTGATGCGGTTCGTCCTCGCCTCCGAGTCCCCCCGGCGCGTAGACCTCCTGCGCCTGGCCGGCTATGACTTCACCGCCCGAAAGAGCGGCTTCCCGGAGGTCGTCGAGGACGATCCTAAAGAGACCGTCGAGACCAACGCCCGCGGCAAGGCTCTCACCGTCGCCGCCGAGCTCCCCGGGGAGGTCGTACTCGCGGCCGACACCATAGTCTATCTGCCGGAGCTGCCGGCGAGAGAAGCGACCCTCGGTCAGGCCAGGAGCGGCGACGAAGTGCGCCGGATGCTCGGCCTCCTCGCCGGACGCGCCCACGAGGTCTACTCCGGGGTCGCGGTGGCGCGCGACGGAGACGTCTCCGTTCGTACCGCCGTGACGCGAGTACGTATTCACCCGCTCACCGAACCAGTGCTCTCCGCCTACGTCGGACTCGGGGAGGGTGTCGGGAAGGCCGGGGGGTACGCAATTCAGGGGAAGGCCGCTCTCTTCGTGGAGGGAATAGAGGGCGACTACACCAACGTGGTGGGACTTCCGCTCGCGCTCACGGCTCGGATGCTGGAGTATTACGGGGTGCGGTGGTACTGATGGAAACCTCACCGCACCGCCGGTACACCATAAAGCAGCTCCCGCCGGAGCTAAGACCACGCGAGAGGTTGCTCGCAGTTGGTCCTTCCGCGCTCTCTGACGGGGAGCTTCTGGGCTTGCTCTTTGGGATCGGAAACAGGGAGAAGACCGCTGTCGAGCTCGCGGGCGAGGTGATAAGCGAGGCTGGCGGCCTGCACGGCCTCTACGACGTCTCCGTACACGAGCTGGTCAAGGTCAAGGGCATCGGAGAGGCGAAGGCGTGCATAATAATGGCGGCGGTGGAGTTAGGGCGGAGGATCGGGCAGGTTCGTAACCCGGGGCGGCCCGTGATATCATCGCCTGCGGACGTGGATAGGCTATTGAGGGGGCGTATAGCCAACCTCGACCGGGAGAACTTTGTCGTGGTGCTTCTCAACACCAAGAACGAGGTCATCGAGTCTCCGCTAGTCAGTGTAGGTACGCTCTCTTCGGCTCTCGTCCACCCCCGGGAGGTCTTCAAGCCGGCCATCCGGGCGAGTGCCGCGCGTGTAATCCTGGCTCACAACCATCCCAGCGGGAAGGTCGAGCCCAGCAGGGAGGACCAGGAGGTCACGAGGCGGCTCGTCGGGGCCGCGGAGATCCTGGGAATAGAGGTACTGGATCACGTGATCCTGGGTGACGGATTTTATAGTATGAAAGAATACGAGAAGCTCTAGCCCCGGCGAGGGCAGAGGGCTTTCGGACGAGTGAGGGGACAAAAGATGTTTGGAGGGTTCTTCGGGAAGGACGTTGCGATAGATCTCGGCACCGCGAACACGCTCGTGTTCGTCAAGGGGCATGGGATCGTTCTCTCTGAACCTTCGGTCGTTGCGATAGACACCAAGACCGATAAGGTCGTCGCAGTCGGGAGTGCGGCGAAGAGGATGCTCGGGCGCACGCCCGGCAACATCGTCGCCATGCGTCCCTTGAAGGATGGGGTAATAGCGGACTTCGAGGTGACGGAGAAGATGCTCTCCTACTTCATCCGCAAGGCCCAGCCGAGGCGCAGGTTCTTCCGGTCATTCGTGGGACCGAGGGTCGTGGTGTGTGTGCCGAGCGGGGTGACGGGCGTGGAGCTGCGGGCGGTCAAGGAGGCGACCGAGTCAGCGGGGGCGCGTCAGGCGTATACCATCGAGGAGCCGCTGGCAGCGGCTATAGGGGCGGGGCTGCCGGTTACCGAGGCGCAGGGGTCGATGATTCTGGACATAGGTGGCGGGACGAGCGAGGTCGCGGTGATCTCCATGGGCGGGATCGTGACGAAGTCGTCTATCCGGATCGCCGGCGATGACATCGACGATGCAATCTCCTCGTATATTCAGAAGGAATATAAGCTCGCCATAGGAACGCAGACGGCCGAGCAGCTGAAGATAGAGCTTGGGAGCGCCTTCAGACTGGTTGAAGAGGAGTCTGCGGAGATAAGGGGTCGGGACCTCGTTACGGGGCTACCGAAGACGATAGTCATAACCAGCGAGGAGATAAGAGAGGCGATTAGCGTCCCCGTCGATGCGATGATCGCGGCGGTCCGCGACACGTTGGATCGCACCCCGCCTGAGCTTGCATCGGACATTATGGACCGCGGCATGGTGCTCGCCGGGGGTGGCGCGCTTCTCCGGCTTCTCGACGAGCGTCTGAGGCGGGAGACGGGCATCCCGGTACACGTGTCGGACGAGGCGCTGATGTGCGTCGCTATCGGCAGCGGCCGGTCCCTGGAAGAGATCGAGTACTATCGCAGTGCGCTCTCTTCTTCCTAAAGAGTAGTTTTTTGGGACGCCGCAAGCCCAACTCCGCGACCGGCCTCACGGTCCTCGCCATCCTGTGTGTGGCGAGCCTGGCTCTCTTCACGATCTACGTGAAGGAGGGCGAGTCCGGGCCCCTGCACACTGTTCAACTGGGCGCAGCCGAGGTCTTGAGGCCGGTGCGGGGCCTGTTCGGCCTCGCCGCTTCGCCGTTAGATACGGCGAGTTCGAGTGTCGAGGGGGCTTTCGACGCGAGCGAGAGGCAGGCGTTGGAGGAGAAGGCGCGGAAGAACGAGGAGGGAGCCGCGGAGGCCGTGCGCTTGAGGCAGGAGAACGAGCGGCTGAGGCAGCTTCTGAAGGGGCAGCAGACGTCCTTCGAGTATAGTGCGCTCGCGCAGGTCGTCGCTCCGGTGGGGGGGCAGCTCGTCGACAGGATACAGATAAACGTCGGTACCAACGACGGTGTGAAGCCCGAGCAGCCGGTCGTCGCCGGAAACAACACCCTCGTAGGACGCACCACGGACAAGGTGACGGCAAACACCGCCGAGGTGATCCTCGTTACCGACCGGAACTTCGCGGCGGGTGTGAGGCTACTGCCCTCAGAGCAGCCGGCGGACACATCCGCGGAGAAGACCGCTCCGGATAATGGATCGCCGCCGGAGGAGTCGCACGGGGAGGGGTTGTTGAAGACCGGCTGGGATGACTACCTCGGGGTGGACTACGTGGACCTCGACGCCGGGGCCGCGCAGGGGGACTTTGTAGTCACGAGTGGACGCGCCGGAGATCGGGAGCTCCTCTTCCCGCCGGGGCTCCTCGTAGGTACGGTCGAGTCGGTCAGCTCGCAGGACATAAACCAGTACAAGAACATCGTCGTGTCACCCTCCGTCAAGGGCGCCGAGCTCGAGGAGGTGCAGGTGATCGTCTATTGGTAGCTACCGGCGAATGAGGGCTTGCTAGAGGTGCAGACCTCCATCATCCGGGCCGCGCTGCTCGTGGCTCTGGCCGCGCTCCTTGAAGCCACCCTCTCGCCGCTGCTCACTCTAGGCTGGGTGGCGCCGCGGTTCCTCGTACTCGGCCTAATAGTGGCGGTCACAGGCTTACGGGATCTTCAGGGGTTGCTCCTCGGGTTCTTTGGCGGGGTCTTGACGGACGCCCTGAGCAGCGGCATCTTCGGGGCCGGGACTCTGGGCGGCGTCCTCGCGGCGGCGATTGGGGTGAGGGCCGGGACCCTGCGCCGGAAGAATATTACAGGACTGTTCATGGCCCAGACCGTCGCGGTCTCGGTGGCGGTATACGACCTTCTGGGTCTGTTCGCCGTCTCCCTCGCCGGGATGGGCGGTCTGTCCGGGCCGAGCTACGTCTCCGGCTTCGCCGACTACCTCATTACCGGCGTGGTCCCCGACGTGTTGCTCAACGCCGCGCTCGCGTATTTCGCAGGTGGTCGTATACTCAGGCTTATAGCGACGAAGGAAGATACATGGAACTAAGCAAAAGGAAGATAGATACCGAGGTCGGGCTCTCCAAGCGTCTCCGGGCGCTGGATCCGATACTGCTCCTGGCCTCGCTGGCGCTAACGGGCTTCGGGATACTCGCGGTCTACATTGCGGGCTCCGATGGGGGCGGGAGTTACGCGCTGAATCAAACCCTAGGGTTCGTCGTGGGCCTCGTGGGGGCGGTGCCGCTAGCCCTGATCGACTATCGGCGTCTGAAGAAATACCTGCCCGCAATCTACGGCCTGATCCTCCTCATGCTCCTCACCGTGACCATCAGCGGCATTAGCGTCAAGGGCGCGCAGCGCTGGATCGACATAGGCCCGGTGCAGGTCCAGCCCTCGGAGTTCTCGAAGCTACTCATAGTCGTGGTGCTCGCCGGGTACTTCTCCGAGCACCGTGCCAGCGACACCAAGACCTTACTCAAATCCCTGGGCATCCTCGGAGTACCGGCCCTGCTGGTCTTCGCCCAGCCGGACCTCGGAACCGCGCTCGTCTTCGGGGCGGTGTTCTTTACGATGGCGTTTATCGGGGGGGTGAGGCTTCGGCAGCTCGGCCTGCTCGTGATCTCCGGTATAGTCCTCTTCGCGCTCGCGCTGAAGCTGGGGATCCTGGAGGAGTACCAGGTCGGGCGCCTTACGGCTTTCCTCGACCCGACCGGTCCTACTACCGAGAGCTACCAGGTCTCCCAGTCCATGACCGCGATCGGCTCCGGCGGCATTACCGGTAAGGGCCTCGACGGCATGACGCTCGCCAAATTGGGCTTTCTGCCCGAGGATCACACCGACTTCATCTTCTCCAACCTCGCCGAGAGAATCGGCTTCGTCGGGGGGCTCCTGCTCCTAGGGCTCTTCTTCGTCCTCGTGTGGCGGATGCTCCACGTCGCGTCCGTCGCGAGGGACCGCTTCGGCGTACTCCTCGCCGTGGGGGTCGCCACGATCTTTTTGTTTCAGGTCTTCGTCAACATCGGTATGACGATGGGTATGATGCCGGTCACCGGCATCCCGCTGCCCTTTATCAGCTATGGGCGGAGTAGTCTGGTGGTCAGCGTGATCTCCCTGGGCCTCCTCCAGAACATCGTGATGCGCTCGAAGGAGGGTTACGAGGAGATGGATGCCTGACGCGTTGGCTACACCGGACGCCGGACGGTATACTAGATGTTCGGAGGTCGCGCGGAGATCGGAAATCGTGCGTACTCGTTCGGTTTACCAGGCAACGGGAGAGATGGTATGTTTGCGGTATTGAAGGTCGGCGGTAAGCAGTATCGGGCCGGCAGAGATGAAGAGTTGATTGTGGACCGGCTCGCGGGCGGGGTCGGGGACTCCGTAGAGATCCCGGTCGCGTTCACGGCCGACGGGGACGACTTCGACCTCTCGGGCGGGATGGCGAGGGTCGAGATCCTCGAACATTTTAAGGGCGACAAGGTACATATCTACAAGTACAAGCCCAAGAAGACGTACAGGAAAAAGACCGGGCACCGCCAGCCGCGGACCCGGATCAAGGTTGTGGAGGTATAGACAATGGCTCACAAAAAAGGCGGTGGCTCGTCGAGGAACGGTCGCAATACCGAGGGCAAGAGGCTCGGCGTAAAGACCTATGGTGGAGAGCTAGTCTCCGCCGGGAGCATTATCGTCAGACAGCGCGGCACGAAGGTTCACCCGGGCCTCAACGTCGGCAAGGGCTCGGACGATACGCTCTTCGCCAGAACCTCCGGCCATGTCAAGTTTGGCAGGAGCCGCGGCAAGAGTGTGGTAAACGTCGTTGAGGCACCCGTCGAGGAGGCGCTGGAGGCCACGGCCTGAACGCTACGCTCGGGGGTTCTTAACTCCGTTGCAGTTTGTAGATGAAGCCCGGTTCGTCATCCGCGCGGGTCGCGGGGGCGACGGCAGCGTCTCTTTTAACCGCGAGAAGTACAAGCCCCGCGGCGGTCCGGATGGTGGCCGCGGCGGGGATGGCGGATCGGTGATCCTACGTGCCACCGAAGACCTCCAAACGCTTGAACCTTACGCTCACCGCAGACTCATAAAGGCCGAGCGCGGCCGCCACGGCTCGGGCAACAACCGCTCCGGTGAGAAGGGTGCGGACGTGGTAATAGACGTGCCAGTTGGGACCCTCGTCCATGACGAAGACGGCCTGCTCGCCGACCTCTCCGAGCCGGGTCAGGAGTTCGTCGTGGCCAGGGGCGGGAACGCGGGACGTGGTAACGCCTCCTTCGCCACCTCGACGAGGAGAGCGCCCGCTTTCAGGGAGAAGGGTCTCCCCGGCCAGGAGAGGGAGGTCCGATTGGAGCTCAGGGTGCTCTCCGACGCGGGGCTCGTGGGGCTCCCCAACGCCGGCAAATCGTCGCTGCTGAGAGCCCTGAGCGCCGCCCGCCCGAAGGTCGGTGATTACCCGTTCACGACTCTTACCCCGCAGCTGGGCGTGGTGAACGAGAAGACCTACCGGGAACCCTTCGTCGTCGCGGACATACCCGGTCTTATCTCCGGGGCGAGCGAGGGGCGGGGTCTAGGGAACCGTTTTCTGAGGCACGTTGCCAGAGCGCGGCTCCTCCTGCTTGTGCTCGACGCCTCCGAGGACCCGGAGGGCGCGGAGGGAGCCTTGCGGGCCGAGCTCTACCGGGCGGGGCTCTCGGAGAAGCCGGCATTCGTGGCCCTCAACAAGATCGACACGCTCGACGACGAGCTTCGAGAGTACCTGCGGGAGGCGTTCTCCGGAGCGATGCAGGTCTCCGCGCTCACCGGCGAGGGAGTCGGGGAGCTGAGGGACCTCCTCGAAGAGCGGCTCCGGTCCTTGAACGAGCGGGAGCGTGTCGCGGCCAACGGGACCGGTCCAGACGAGCATCGCATCTTCCGGCCGACGTCGAAGGGCTTGCGTGTAGAGAGGGTCGAGGATGGGGCCTACGAGGTCTCCGGCGAGGGTGTCGAGCGGCTCGCTTTGCACACCGACTGGGAGAGCCAGGAGGGTGTGGAGAACTTCCAGAGGGAGTTGGAGAAGAAGGGTGTGGTGGCGGCGCTCAAGAAGGCCGGGGCGGAGAGCGGGGATGAGGTCAGGATCGGCGAAGTGGAGTTCGACTATCAGTGAGGTCGGCGGAGTGAGGAAGGTGGGCATCTTCGGGGGTACCTTCGATCCCATCCACCAGGGACACTTGGTCATCGCCGAGCAGGTCGCGGATACTCTTGGGCTCGGGATCGTGATCTTTGTCCCCGGCGGCGTCCCTCCGCACAAGCCGCCCACGAGCGTCAAGGCGTCGGCCGAGGACCGTTTCAGCATGGTCGAGGTGGCGGTCGCGGATAACGAGAGGTTTTGCGTGGACCGCGTGGAGATAGACGCCGGGAGGCCGATGTACAGCGTCGAGACGGTGCCGCTCGTCAAGGAGCGGTACGAAGGGGACGAGTGGTACTTCATTACGGGGGCGGACGAGGTCTCGAACCTCCTCTCCTGGAAGGAGCCCGACAGTCTGCTTGCGCAAGCGGCCATGGTGGCGGCGACCCGTCCCGGTTACGACATCTCGAACCTAGACCACCTCGCCGAGGCTTTAGAGAACTACGAGAAGATAGTGCCCGTCGAGTGTACGCGGGTGGACGTCTCGGCGACCAGGATCAGGAGGATGCTTGCTGAGGGTAAGAGCGTCAGGCACCTGGTACCGGACGGGGTGTTCGAAATAATCCACGACAGGGGGTTGTATGGTGCAGATGAAGCACGGGAAGACCGGAGATCGGAGAAACGCTTGAGCGGGAGCACGGAAGCATGAACCGCGACGAGTCTACGGCCAGGCAGGTCGAGGAGACCCAGAACGAGGGCCTGAAGCTCACCCGGCACATGGCGGAGACGGCGGCCCGGGCCGCGACCGACATGTTCGCCAGAGACGTGGTAATAATAGACCTGCGGGAGGTAGTCTCGTACACGGACTATTTCGTGGTCGCGAGCGCCGAGACCGAACGGCAGACGCGGCGAATCGTCGAGGAGGTCCTCGATAAGATGAGGGAGGAGGGTTACAGGGCTCGCACGAGGCGCGTGGACGAGGGGTCGGCCTGGATCAGCCTGGACTTCTTGGACGTGGTCGTCCACGTCTTCACCGACGAAGCCCGCGACTACTACCGGCTGGAGTCCCTCTGGCGCGCCGCCCCACAGGAACACTGGGAGGATTAACGCCCTCCATAGCGGGTCGTTCTACGACACGTTGACACTCACCCGTAGCGTGCCTATACTCTGAGGGTCTTTTGGGGCCGTAGCTCAGCTGGGAGAGCGCCACGCTGGCAGCGTGGAGGTCAGGGGTTCGATCCCCCTCGGCTCCACCACAGGTCGCGGTAACTCGCTAACCTCTCTGTACCGTTGTGAGGTAAAAGTGCGAAGTAACGCCACTTCATCGTCTCCCTGCACGTCTAACCTAATTATCAACGAAATCAGCTTAACATGACCAGATGGCTCTGCGTAGGGGTCAGGTGGGGGTCAAATGTGATACGCTCCCGGCTTTGTTTCGGCACGATTGCCCATGTGAAGCAGGTTAAAAGCGCCTAACCTCCACTAAATATGTGGGTCGTCCATCGAGCCTCTTTCGCTACTAAGCGTCCGAGTCGGGTTGCGAACCGTTCTGGCGACGGCGTTCCTCCTCGATTTGCTGGGCGGATTCCTTCATGACCTCCTCGGGGGTTCTGTAGTCGCCAGGTACGAAAGTCGGCGTATCTAAAACTACTGGCCTCATCTCCAGCACCTTCAAGTCATCGTATCGGTAGCGGGAGAAGTGAGTAATCTCGAAAAGTCTGCGATCTGGTATCTCCGAGTCTATGGTGAAGACGTAACCGAATGGGGGGAAGGTGATCTCACTGATTAGAGTTTGCTTCCCGGTGTCGAAGTTGAGCTTGCCTACGATACCGGTAGAGCGAAGCCGGTCGGTGGGGACGCCGCGGTTGAAGTAAACGTAGAAGCGGTACTGCGGCGGCAGATAAAGCTTGTCCCTATTCAGGACGAATTCAACTAGCTCAGGATTGGCTGTAGCGAACCCCTCGTGGTTGACGCTGAAGAACATCGTCACGATCTGCTTAATGACCCGCAGTGGGAAGATGTAGTGGATTGTGAAGATGCGCGGGTTGAAGTCTGTCTTGATGAGAACTGTCGCGCCCTGGACGCACCAATGTGCGAAGGAGCGTGCGTACCAGCGGCCCGTATTATTGTTGCATCTTTCGCATAGAGTGTAGTCTCCGGCCCCCCTCTGTTCGATGCGGCCCGTGATCTTATTATCGTAGGGCCCGACCGCTATGGCCTTGTCGATACCTACCCGTACCACCCGTCGGTTGTTGAAGGCTGACTTCGGCGGGACGTGCTCGAAGCTCAACTTGCCATAGGTACCGCAGATGTGGCAGTTGCCCTCGACCTTTTTTCTCGCCATGCGGTGAGTGTACTGAAGCGGGCGATCATAACAACGCCTCTCAGCGATCGACCTGTGACGAAGTAAGCCAGATTTATGCTCTTGGCTGACCGAAGAGCCTCACGCGGAAGCTGCCGTTGATCCAGGCGAAACCACGCGTTGTGATCGGTAATCTAACCGCAAGCATGCCGGGTCGACACGCGGCCCCGCAGCAGCGCTGCTGGCCTTCCACAACCTAAGCCTGTTCGACCCAGGAGGCTTCAGTTATATCTCTGGTCAATATCACCCAGCCTAAGTAGCAAGCAAACATAGCTAAATGTAATAGATAAATTTAGAAATCGACATTAGAGGGGTGCTACTGTAGAATCCATGCTATTTTGGACTATAAGTCTAATTGTTCAATATGTGATACAATCTGCGGGTGGTAAGAGATCGACTCTTGCTGGATCCGAATTAGGCGAATCGAAAGATGCTGGGCGTATATGGAAAAGTTCGAGGTATACGATCGAAAATTAAAGCGTTCAGATCCCCACCCCTTGGTGACTCTGCAGGCGAGCGGCGCTTTTAGTATGAACGAACGGGCTTTTGAGCTCCTGGGCCATCCGGATCAGATCGAGCTTCTCTTCAATGCTGAAGGTGAGCAGGTAGGCTTTCGCGCTGCATCCGAAGACTCGCCCTACGGTTACCCGATCCGGGAGCAACCCAACTCAAAGAATTTTCAGACCGCAGGTCGCGGATTCTGTCGGCACCACGGCATCCAAACAGGACAAGCCAGGAGATTCGCAGCGGAGCTGCATGATGATGTTTTAGTGATTGGGTTAGAGCGGCCAGAGCGCGTTCTAGCCGGTAGAAGAGGGACACAAGGAGGTGGTGGAGAATAGGTAAAGTACAAAGGTAGAGCATGTCTCTTGTTAGCCACGTGGCCCAGAGAGACAGGTACTTAAAGCTGTAATTCTAGGTGACATAAAGAAAGAGGAGTACCTCGGCGTCCGACCAAAGATTCATCGAGGTACTCTACATAGTAAAGGAGTTGTAACTCCCTGTGCTATGTATACATTCGACCCTGCCTAATGTCTACTTCTGGGCGGTGGCATGATGACCACAACAGACTACAAGATGGGCAAGGCTGCCCTCGGACATGCCAAAATGGGGAGGCCAGTATTCCCGGTCTTCGAGATAAATGAGGAGACCGGCGTCTGTGCTTGCGGCGGGCCTCCAGTAAACCCCGACTGCGAACCTGGGAAGCATCCGCGCACTGCTAACGGCTTTAAAGACGCTACGACTGATCCGAAAACTATCTTAGATTGGTGGACCCGCTGGCCCAAAGCGAATATCGCCATGCCTACAGGTCAAAGTACCGGCGTGTTGGTTATAGACGCCGATAAGAAGACTCCTGGCGCACTAGAGCGGTTTGCGAATAGAGTGGACCTGTGTAAGGATTTGACGCATGGGCATCTACTCGAAGGATCTCAGAGTCAGGGCGGTGGCCGCGGTAGAGCGGGGGATACCGAGAAGGGAGGTGGTGGAG
>JAABVA010001730.1_pt1 | contig 22847 bp, 22 predicted proteins | sample 5560331 | NCBI WGS metagenome assembly JAABVA01 (sample SAMN12812661, study PRJNA571458) | rock metagenome | isolation source: Antarctica rocks | place: Antarctica: Victoria Land, Mt New Zealand sud | collected 2016-01-07
CGAAGTAGGCCAGTGCCCCGCGGCGGTGGTAGTCGTGGTTGACGCGCATCATCCGTGAGCGGCCCGGTGGCAGCGTGGGGTGGCAGCGGCAGCGGGCTTGGATGGAGGGCTTTTCGTCGGCGGAGACGACGAATTCGTCCTCGCTCAACGGTTGTCCGTGCCAGGCGCGGGCGTACAGATCGAGCACCTTCTCGGCCTTGGTAGCGAAGTCGGGGTCGCGGAGGAAGATCCACGATTGGTGCTGCCAGGGTTTGATGGCGTCCTCGGTCAGCCAGCGCCGTACGGTGGGCGCCGAGAGGTGCTCACACACCCGTCGGCCATAGCCTGGCGGGCCAGCTCGGGGCACGACCAGCGGGACAGCGGCGCCGCGCTCTCCGCGGGTGGGGTGCAGGCCAGGGCCTTGACCTGGGCGATCTTCACCGGGGTGAACCGGGGCGGGTGCCCGCAGCGTTTGGCATCACCCAGCGAGGCCGTCCCGGGATCATGCGCCCAGCGGTGCCGCCACTTGCGCACCGTGTCCTCACACGCCCCCAGCGTGGTGGCGATCGCCGTGTTGGTCAGCCCGTCGGCGGCCAGCAGCACGATCCGGGCGCGTAACAGCAGGCGCTGCGCGGTGCGTCCGGCGCGGAGCAGTCTGGTCAACTCGCGCCGTTGGGGATCGGTCAACACGATGACATCCCGGCTGGACATAGGCATGTGAGGCCTCCCTAAAGCAGCTAATCTCGTCAGTCACTTCAGCCTCACCAGTCCCAACCTCGTGGTGGCCGTCGACACGCCGATCCGGCAGCATGACACCCATGGCATCCCCGCGGAATCGACCAAGACGTCCCTGCAGCAGCGGCTGTCCGCCCACGCCCAGCAGCGCTGGCCGCAACTGGCCGGCCTGGACGTGCGCTTCCGGGCGAACTTCGCCTACGTCACCGCCCGCCTACCCGAGGGTGACACCCTGCCGCTGATGCGGCTGCGCTACGGCGGTTCCGCCGCCCGCTGGGGATTCGCCGTCTACCTGGCCAGCAGCAACGGCTACCAAGACTCCGCGCTACCCACCGGCACCTTCGCCGGCACACCCGAGGACACCCTGGACTGCGCCTGCGGCCTCTACCTGGGCGACCCCACAGCCTGGACCTGACCCCCAACGAACTTACGATCCCGACCACTAAGGTGCAGGTGCACTACCTCGGCGTCAAGTTCGACTCCTCCTGGAACCGGGGTGAGTCCATCACCTTCCCGCTGCAGGGACTCATCCAGGGCTGGCAGGAGGGCATCCCCGGGATGAAGGTCGGCGGACGGCGCCAGCTGACCATCCCGCCCCAGCTGGCCTACGGACCGCCGGCGGCGGACACCGACTGTCCGGCAAGGCGCTGATCTTCGTGATCGATCTGCTCGCCGTCGGACCCCGACTGAGGGGTTGGGCAGGTAGATGACCACGTGCAGGGAGGTGTCCAGTGCGGCGGTGGCGGCGCGGACGGCGACAGTCTTGCCGGCGCCGACCTCGCGGGTGATCACGCCGAGAGCGTGCTGGTCCACGCACCAGGCGATGCGGGCCACGCTGGATGCTCTCCGACCTACCTGCCGTTCCTGGTCACCGGCGACCTGGTCAACGGCGGGCTGGTCATCGAGGTGAGGTCGTCGAGGGGCAGCTGCCCGGGGATCTGCCCGAGGATTTGCGAGTAGAGCGCGTGTAAGCCGACGCATTCATCGTTGGCGACTTGATGGTGGTGGGCGTCGGCGGCCAGTTGCAGGTAGGCGATCCCGGTGGCCGGTGCCGGGGCCGGCCCGGGTGTCTCGGGCCGGGCTTTGGGGTGGGTGTGGCGGGTGATCACATTCGGCCGCGGGCCCGTAGCTCCGTTCGCCGTGGCGGACTTCGATGCTTTCCAGGTTAAACGGGGAGAACGCCAGCTCGACCTTGCGTCCGGCCAGGGCGGCTTCGACCTGGTAGGTGTTGACGTGCAGCGACCCGGTGGCGGTTTTGGTGACCGTGCGCAGCTCGGACCACAAAAACGCCTCGGTCAACGCGCCGGTGCAGGCCATGACCGGGCCGCGCCCGGAGGCTTGCCAGCCGTCGTTCCAGCGGGCCAGGGGTGTTTGTCCGGTCTCCAAATGCATCTGGTGGTGATAGACGGACTCCACCCAGGCGGTGAACAGGGCGTTGAGCTCGAGCAGGCCGGCGGCCGGGGTGAGCTGCGAGGAGGCCAGCTGCTCGGCGCTAGTGTCGTGACCTCGACGAAGAACTGCTCACCAAGGTTCAGTCCCAGAGGTGCCCCTTTTCGAGGTGCGCCACCAGAAGCCGACCGGCATGCAAGATGTGCTCCTGCATGGCGCGGTTTGCCTCCTCCTTATCCCTCTCACGCAGCGCCTGAATGATGGTCTGATGATCATCGACCGATGCCTGCTGCCAACCCGGGATTGAGCCGAAGAACGTCCGCGGTGCATACCGCGCCGCCGTGGCAAGGAACCATGTCAGCTTCGACGAGTCAGCACAGAGGTTGATCGCCCGATGGAACTGGTGGTTCAGAACCTCTAAACGAGCAATGTCCTTTGTCTGGAACACCGCCTCGAGAGCAGCCTGCAGCGCCTCGATCTCGGCCAACTGGGCGGAGTCCACCTGTGCCGCAGCTCGGGCCGCCAGTTGCCCGGCAAGTTCAGCCTGCACGTAGAAGAGGTCATCGACGTCCTGACGCCGCAGGGCCGCGACGACGAAGCCACGCCGGGGCGCCAACTGAACGAACCCTTCGCCGCGCAGCGCCAAGAGCCCTTCCCGAACAGGGGTCGCGCTGACGCCGAGCTCCACAGCCAACTTCTCCAACCGTAGGAACTCGCCCTCCCGCACCTGCCCAGACATGATCAACTCACGAACGTACGATGCGATACGGTCACTAAGCTGCCACTCACTTCGCAGGTTGGGCGGAATCACCCTTGCTGCGGCACCGGGATGAGTAACCGCTTTAGTCATGGCGCTCCCTAAGTCAAAGCAACTATGCTACATCATATGCAATGTGTCCAAACCACCGGGTAGGCGCTCCTTGCTAGGGCTCAGGTCGCGCCCCGACAGGAGTCCGTGCTCGACCCCGCCCCCGGCCACCACGTGGCGGGGTCGGGTGAGACCACAGCGGAGCCGACGACGCTTATCGAGAGTGCGAGCCCGCCCCTCCGTAGGCCTCAAACGGACGCGACCAAAGCTGGCGCCGGGTGTGTTAGCCCCTGAGCAGACTATCTGCCTCGCCGGGACGCGCGGGGTGGACCCTTCCACGGCCGAGCCCACGTGGAGAGTAGGCAGTGTCACCTCGCTGCGCCCGGCATTGGGCACGGCAACGACGATGACGCCACCATCGGCAAGAACTAGCGACAGACAACAACATCTTCGTGCGTGTCCACGCCGAGGACGGCGTTTCCCATGGTCTCGTCGAGCTGGTCAGAGGAGACGGGACCGAGACGGGACCCCAATATCCACCGCGTCAGAGCCTGTCGCGGTAACCCGTCGTGTGATATAAATCTCGTAGAGAAAATATGATGTAGAAAGCCGAGGTGTAGGCGAATGCTAGGGAAGTACCGTTGGGTCCCGCTGCGCGGTGATGCGATCGGCCCTCTGACTGGCTATCGAGTGCTCGACTTGAGTGCGTTTGCGGTGGGTCCATGGGCCGCATCGCTGTTGGCGACTTTGGGCGCGGATGTGGTCAAAGTCGACCCGCCGTATGGCGACCACATCCGCCGGGTGAAGCCGAGTCGTAGCGGCGAGGGCACGACCTATACGGTGTGCAACCTTGGTAAGCGCAATATCGAACTTGACTTGAAAAATCCTGAACACCGGAAGATCGCGCACGAGCTTGCCGCCGAGGCCGACGTGGTCGTCGAGAACAGCCGCGAGGGCGCGATGACGAGGTTGGGGATGGGTTACGACGCCCTAAGTGCCATCAATCCCCGCCTGGTCTATTGCTCGTCCAGCTCCTTCGGCAGCTTCGGCCCGATGGCGACCGTTGGCAGCACCGACCCACAAGGACAGGCATTCACCGGATTCGTGAGCATCCAGGGTGATCAGGGGGCGGAACCAGAGTTTCTGCGTTACTACGCTGCGGTCGACCTGGGAACGTCGGTGTACCTCAGCCAAGCTGTTCTCGCTGGTCTGTACTTGCGAAACAGGACAGGTAAGGGATGCGTGATCAAGACATCTCAGATGGAGGGCGCGCTAGCACTGCAGGCCACGAAGACCTCGGAGTACCTCGTCAGCGGGCATGCGCCCGAACCGATGGGAAGCGCCACGACCGCATTCGTTCCGTCCGAGGCGTTCCGCTGTCGGGACTCTCGCTACTTGAACGTGAGCACGCCGGACCAGCAGTCATGGCAGCGGTTGTGCGTGCTTCTCGACCTGCAAGAGCTATCCACCGACCCCCGATTTGCTACCAACCGCGACAGGGTCGCCCACCGAGACCAACTCGTGCCGATCCTGCATGCAAGGTTCGGCGAGTTTGACTCGACCTGGTGGCGGGGATTGTTGCGTGAACAGGAGATCCCCAACGCTACGGTGCTCGTCCTCGACGACCTGATGCGTGGTACCGGCGCCGTGCAGCTCCAGAAGTTCATCACGGAGGTTCCGCATCCGGTCGCTGGACAGATGAAGGTAATAAGGCCGCCGTGGCACTTCGATCGGACGCCCGCTCGACTGTCTTCGGCGCCAGTGCCGGGACAGGATGACGCATCGTTTCTATCGCCCGGGGCCGATCGGAGTGACGCATCTCCTGACAGACGTCAAACCGGGCCACCACCGGACGCCGGCGACTCGGTGACACTGCCGCTACAAGGTCTTAAAGTCGTCGAACTGAGTCAGGGAGTTTCCGGTCCTTACTGCGGCTGGCTGATGGGCGCTCTCGGCGCTGACGTGACCAAGGTTGAACCATCCTCAGGTGACTACGCGCGCGCTTGGGCGCCCACCGACGCTACGGGCGATAGCGCGCTCTTCCGCGCGCTGAACCGGGGCAAGAGAGGCGTCATCCACGGCTGCGACGGCAGCTTGAGTCTGCTCGATGCGGCTGACATTATCGTCGCCGACTTGATGCTCGATGATTTCGACAACGACAAGCTAGAGCAAGACCTGGCCACGCAAATCACACGTGGCGCTGTCGTATGCCGGATCTCTCCGACCGGTGACGGGCAAGACCGGATCGCCGCGACCGAACTCGAGGTCCAGGCGCTGGCTGGACTGACAAGGTATGTCGGGGAGATTGGTGAGGCACCCGTCCGCGTGGGAGCTGATCTCGCGACGACCCTCGCCGGTGCCTTCGGTCTGCAAGGCATCCTCGCCGCACTGATCGAAAAGCAGTCCTCAGGGCGAGGCCAGACGGTCACTGTATCTGCGCTCGGCGCCATGCTCTCGGTCCTGTCGGTCATGGTCGCAGCACTCGACGACCCAGCCGAGTGGGAGGGGTTTCACTGCCTGGCCGCTGGCTATCCGCGTGACCGTGGCGTCGCCACAGCAGATGGGGCGATCTCCTTCAGCGCACCGCGCCGGAGCAACGATGCGTGGATTGAACTGTGCGGTGAACTCGGGGCAGACGCCTTGGCCAGCGATCCGGGCTACCAAACCGACGCCCAACGCACCCCACGCAGTAAAGAACTCAACCGCGAGCTTGCCAAGTTCACGGTAAAGATGCCAACCACCACAGTACTCGAAGCTACTTATCGTCACGGCGGCCTAGCTGTGCCGATCCAAACCTACAGCCAGTTGTTCGCGCATCCACAGGCGCAGGCCATGGATCTGCTCGACACTTCGGACGACTACACCTCGCTCGCGGCCCCGTGGCGCATCAACGGCCATCGACCCCATGTCGATGGTCGTTCGCCGCTCCTGGGCGAAGACAACATATCCGCGCAGTAGCCCACCAACCGCATCGAAAGGCACGTCTCTACCAACCAACCACCATGTACCTGACGCTCGGAGAACTCGCCATGAAACTACCAGCGCATCACCGTCGAATCGCTCCTCTGCTTGCCGTGCTCACCGTCCTGGTTCTGGGCGCCACCGCATGCAGTGGATCCTCCTCTGGCTCTGGCTCAGCAAATACTCTCGATGTCGGACTTCTCGTCCCGCTCACCGGCCCGTATGCCGAGACCGGCGAGATGCAGAAGGTCGGCGCCCAGCTCGCGGTGGATGAGATCAACAGCGCTGGCGGCATCAAGTCCCTCAACGGTGCGAAGCTCAATCTGGTCGTTCGCGACGCTGGCACCCAGGTCTCCGACAGCGTGTCCGCTATGACCAGCCTGCTCGCTTCCGGCGACATCGTCGCAGGCATCGGCACAGGAATTACCTCCAACACGATCGCCGCAACTCAGGTATCGGAGCAAAGGAAGACCCCCTGGTTGGACGTCACCTTTGGTGACCAGCTCACCAACCGTGGATTCAGGTACCTATTCATCACTAGCCCGCTGGCATCGAGCCTGAACTCGGAAGCTTTTCCCGCCGTACAACAACTGTCGAAGGACGCGGGCGTCGACATAAAGCAGGTCGCCGTACTACCCGGCACCAACTCAGTCTTGGTGGATACTGCCAATGACATTAAGAAGACCTACGCGCCTAAATTCGGCTGGAACGTCGCCTTGGACGAGACCCTTCAACCGGGATCAGTCACCGGCGCAGTGACGACCGGACTGGTGAACAAGATCAAGAGCAGCAACGCACAGGTGCTGTTCGTCGGAAGTGCGACGCCTGACGTGATCGCGATCCAGAAGCAAGAAATAGCGCAAGGCAGGGTACCCGTGCCGTGGGTGCTCAGCGGCGCTCCCTATGTCAGCAAGAGCTTCATCGACGCGCTCGGTCCGTCCGGCACGCAGGGGGTCATAGCAACAGTCTCTTCAGGGGTCTACCCCTCTGATCAAAAGATCGCCGACAGGATCACCGCGGCAGGCCAGGTGCCGCAGGAGTACAACCTGGTGCCTTACTCCGAGGTATACATGATCTCCGCAGCGATCGACGCCGCGAAGTCCTCCGACAAGGACAAGGTGCGTAGTGCACTCTCGGCTCTGGACATCAAGGGAGGGCCAGCTGGATCTGTGTGGCCGTGCGACTGCGTCCGGTTCGACAAGACCGGACGCAGCGCAACCAACAAGACGGTTCTCGTCCAGTGGCAAGACGGCAAGGCGGTCACCGTTTACCCCACATCAAGTGCCACAGCCAAAGCGTACTTCCCGAAAAACGGCTGAGCGAACGGCCCGAAGGGACGAACTCGCTGATATAAACCGCGAGCAGGAAGGTAACGCGTGACTGTTGCACTTCAAATCTTCATCAACGGGATCCTTATCGGCGCCCTCTGGGCGATCCTGGGTCTCGGCAAGCAGCTGATTCTCGGCGTTCTTCGATTTGTCAACTTTGCGCATGCGAGCTTCGCGCTAATCGCGATGTACATTATCTACTACATGTGGAAGTCGACCGGAGTAAATCCGTTTGTTCTGGTACTCCCGGTAGTAGTAATCCTCGGGCTGATCGGCCTGGCGCTCGAACGACCGCTAATCCGACCACTGGTCAACAAGGGCCAACGATCGCAGATGATCGCGACGCTGGCGCTGCTCACTCTGATCCAAAGCCTCTTGTCGTTACTCTTCGGCGCCACCAGCCACACCGTCACGAGCGGCCTGACGTCGACCGGAACCGCGCTACTTCCCGGCGTATTCGTCACCTGGTCTTCATTGCTGATCTTCGTAATTGCTCTCGTCGCATTTGCCCTGGTGTGGCTATTGCTCAACAGGACCACCTTTGGACTGAAGATCAGAGCCACCTCTCAGAGACGAGATTCCGCGATCTACTGTGCAATCAACGTGCGAAGCACTTATGGTCTCGCGTTCGCCTTATCCATTGCACTGGCCGGTCTGGTAGGAGCCCTGTACGCCATCGGGACCCCGGTCAATCCCACGTCCGCTGCGCCGTTGCTCGTTCTGATGTTCGTCGTACCAATTCTGGGCGGCTTGGGAAGCATCCCTGGAGCACTCGTCGGCGGATTCATCGTCGGGATCCTGCAGGGTTTGACCACTCAGATCCTCCCACCGCAATTAGAGAATGCCGTCATATACTTGGTCTTCGTGCTCTTCCTAATGGCCAGGCCACAAGGCTTACTCGGCGATTCTGCTTTGCTCACCGAGAGGACGACCTGATGACACTTTCTCAGCAAGAGGGCGAGACAATCGAATTGGGTCACGAGACCGATTCGCCACGGAGGACGCTGGGGGCAAAGCGTAACCGACGTGAACTGCTGGCGCTCTTTGTCCTCGTCGTCGCCGTGATCGCCATCGCCAAGGGATCGTCCGTATTCGCGACGACGGCTGCCTTCACGATGACGTTCATCCTGCTCGGGCAGAGCTGGAATCTGATTTCAGGCCTGGCTGGACCGCTGGCGCTCGGACAAGCGGCATTCTTCGGAATCACCGATTTCTTTGTGCTCTGGCTCGGAACTCACGGGATCAACCAGTACATCGGCGTCCTGGTGGGCGTGGCCGCCTCGTTGATCCTTGCCCTGATAGTCGGCTTGGCCACGCTCAGGCTGCCCGGATTCTTTTTCGCCATAGCCTCCCTCATGGTGCCTCTGATCGTCCAAGCGGTGATCTTGTACTTCGGGTTCTTCCAGGTCCAGCGTCCGTTCCACCTCGAAGATAATGCAGCCGACTTCTATTTCACTGATCCCTGGACCTACGTTCTTATCGGTGGTGTGCTGGTGATCGGAGTGGGGGCGCTGACCACGACGATTGCCGGACGCAAGATCGGTCGCTACTTCGTTGCCATCCGTGAGAACCCGCGAGCCGCGGAGGCAGCCGGGGTACCAACGTTTCGGTACAAGGTCTACGCCTTCCTAATCGCGTCAGTAGTCGCCTCGCTAGCGGGTGCACTTTACGGGCAGCTCACCTTTGTTTTCGACCCCCTCGATGCGTTCGACCCGTCAGTGTCCGTGCAGGCACTCGTCGTCTCGCTCGTCGGCGGCGCGGGGACTATCGTGGGTCCGGTCTTAGGGGGAATCATCATCGTCCCGGCCGCACAGTTCGCTCGCACCTACCTATACCAGGCCCCGGGGCTTGACCAGATCGGCTATGCAGTCCTGCTGCTGATCATCGCGCTGTGGTTCCCCCGCGGTGCCTACCCGACGATCGCACGCTATCTGCAGGATCGTCGGGTGCGTAGGGTCCGTAAGCATTCCGACGCCGTAGTTGCCCCGCCAGGCGCCGGGCCTGATACGGCGGGGGAGCTGCCTCGATGAGTGCAATGTTGGAAGCGGATGCGATACGGGTCCAGTTCGGTGGGCTGGTCGCCGTTCGCGAAGTTAGCCTGCAAGTCAAAGCCGGTGAGCGCCTAGGTCTGATTGGTCCAAACGGAGCCGGCAAGACCAGTCTGGTCAACACCCTGTCGGGGGAGATCCGTCCGGCGTCCGGCCGGGTCATCCTGGACGGGCAGGACGTCACCCGCAAGCCCGTGCACCGACACTTCCGCGCCGGTCTCTCCCGCACCTTCCAGGTAGCGCACCCCTTTCCGGGTCTGACGGTGATCGACAGTGTGATGCTCGGACCACTCTCGGCAGGCGAGTCTGTGTCCCGATCAACCGAACGGGGACACGAGGCGTTGCGAGCACTCGAGCTTGAGCAGGCCGCTGATCGCGAGATGCGAGATCTCAATCCAGTGACCGCGAAACTGGTCGAGCTGGCGCGGATCATCGCAGCAGATCCCAAGGTGGTACTGCTCGACGAGTTGCTGGCCGGCTTGATGCCATCGGAGCGGAGCGAGGTGCTCGATTGCTTGATCGAACTGAGCGAGTCCCGATCGTGGGCGACCGTGATGATCGAACATCTCATTGCCGATGTTCGCCGGTTTTGCGGACGGCTGGCGGTACTCGTCGACGGCACGTTGATCGCCGACGGTCCTACCGGCGCTGTCCTTGCCGATCCACAGGTCATCTCCGCCTATCTGGGGGACCAGGTCGAAGGACGCGGCCAGTCAGAAAGGAATCGGTCATGACTACACCTGAAACAGCGGCGCCACCGCAGTTTGAAGTACATGACCTTGCCGCGGGATATGGGGTAGCGAGAGTCCTACACGGAGTCTCAGTAACCGTGGGAAGAGGTGAATCAGTCGCGGTGCTGGGGCCCAACGGAGCGGGGAAGAGCACGCTGCTGCGGGCGATCTTTCAAGCATGTCGGGTCTTCGCCGGCACAATTTCGATGGACGGTGCCGACGTACGTGCTGTCGCCGATTTCGAGGTGGCAAAGATGGGGATCGCCCATGTGCCCGAAGGCCGCGGCCTGTTCCCTGAGATGACAGTCACCGAGAACCTCGTGCTGGGTGGTCTGAGCTTCACCGATCGGTCGACGGTCCGAGCGCGCATTGAGTCAGTTGTCGAACTTTTTCCCAGACTGAAAGACCGTGCCAAGCAGATAGTCGGCACAATGAGCGGCGGTGAGCAACAGATGGTCGCCATCGGTCGAGCGTTGATGTCCGAGCCGAAGCTCCTCCTACTGGACGAACCGTCACTGGGCCTGGCCCCCCAGATCGTCGACACCATCTTTGGACAACTCCGCGCGCTCACCGAGTCGGCCAAAGGTTTGAGCATTCTCATAGTCGAGCAGCGCGTTCACGAAGCGTTGGATCTCTGTTCGCGAGGATACGTCATACAGGGCGGCGAAGTAGTGCTCAGCGGCACAACAGCTGAGCTCAGGACCAATACAACCATGGAATCCGCCTTTTTCGGTGACGCGCTCCCGGACGCAGCAGGCGTCGCGGCTCCGAAGAATTCTGGTATGGCGTGAGCCCTTCTGCCCTAGTCATCGGCGGAACCGGACCGACGGGTCCGGTCGTCGTCAAAGGGCTGGTCGAGCGTGGGTATGATGTGACCATTTTGCATGGAGGTCTGCACGAAAACCCGAATCTCCCAAAGTCGGTACCCCACATACATGCTGACCCCCACTTTATCGAGACGCTCGCGGTGGGGCTGGCGGGTCGTACTTTTGATCTCGTAATCGCGCAGTATGGCAGGTTGCGGGTGATCGTCGACGCGTTTCGTGGTCGGGCCGAACGACTAATCGCAATAGGTGCCTCTACTGGTATGGCGGCCGGTGCCAATCATCCGGCCTGGGGCAGGATTGGTCGACCATCGCTACTCACCGAAGACCGAATCATCCGCGAGGACGACGAGACTCAAAACAAGCTCGCATTCCGGATGGCGCAGGCACAGGAGATTCTGGATGGCGCTCATGTCGATGGAGCATTCAGTGCGACCTACATCGGTTATCCGGTGCTTTACGGTCCCCACCAACCCGGACCGCAGGATTGGTCGATCATCCGCCGGGCACTCGAGGGAAGACGTCAGTTGGTTATCGCCGATGGCGGACTAAAACTCGAAACGCGCGGTTATACAGCGAATGTAGCTCGGGCCGTACTGCTGGTCGCCGATAAGCCCGAGCTAGCTGCGGGAAAAACCTACATCGTGTGCGATCAACACGCCTACACGATGCGCCAGCGGATCGACTTCGTGGCCTCCGTCGTCGGCCATTCGTTCGAATATGTCGATCTACCGTGGGATCATGCAAGGCCGTGCCATCCACTGTGGCGCTACGAACAACGACACCGGCTAAGCGACTCGATGCTGATCCGGAATGAGCTCGGTTACGCCGACGAACTATCGGCCGGTGACGCGCTGCAGACCTCGGTCGAATGGCTGCTCGCACACCCACCACAATCCGCCAGTGAATTGGAGACCCAGATCGGTGATCCATTCGACTATGCCGCCGAAGACAGGCTAATCAACGCCGCCGAGCGAGCGCTGCGGGAGCTCGGAAAGATGGACTATGACCTTCCCGGGTACTCTCACCAATACCGCCATCCGAAGGTACCCGGCGAGGCATGGCAGCAAGCCCATGCGTCGACGCAACCTGAGATCACTCTCGGCGTCGCCGGCGACAATCCCACGACGGACGACCCTCGAACCGGAGGAAGGACTACTTGATGCCTAGTTCTCCAGATCGGCCACCGCTAGAATTGGCGGCAAACTTGACCCTGCCGGCCGTGTTAGATGCATACGCAGCAGCCTACCCCGAGCAGTTGTTCGTGGTCGCCGACGACCGCCGGCAGACCGTGGCAGACTTTGCGGCGGACTGTAGGCGGTTCGCCACCAGCCTGCTGGACAGAGGCCTTGCACCTGGCGATGCAATTGGTGTCCTGATTCCGAACGGTTGGAGATGGCTGATCGTCGCGCTTGGCGCGCACTACGCTGGTGTCATATGTGTGCCGCTTAATACCTGGTATAAGGAAACTGAGTTACAAACGGCCGTAAGTAAGACCAAACTCAAACTAATCTTTGCTGCTCGTACATTCTTCGGACGCGACTACAGACAATTGCTCGATGCCGCGGGGCTTGTCGATGCAGCGAAGGGTTCCGACTTCATGGGCACCGCCTTCTGGGAACCCGGCGCGCCCAGTCCGGAGGGAATGGACTTGGCCGCATGCCAACAAATTGTGCTTGCGCGCTGCACCCCTGAGGCTACAGCCTTTTACGTTTTCACCAGTGGGAGCAGCGCCGAGCCCAAAGTTGTCATCCTTAACCATAAGCACCTCTTGCTGAACTGCTTTGAGATTGGCCGCCGGCAGCACGTGGTCGTTGGTGATCGACTATGGATGGCTTCCCCGATGTTTTTCGGCTACGGCTGCGCTAACGCCCTGCCTGTTGTGCTGACTCATGGACTCACCTTCTGCCTGCAGGAGCGCTTCGACGCGCTCGGGTCGGCGCAGTTCATCTCCGACAATCACTGCACAGTTTACTACGGCCTTGGAGGAATGACGCGCGCGCTGATCGCAGCCGGGGCGCATGAGACGTTCGATATGTCCAGCCTGAGAACTGGTACGACAGGGTTCAGTGCAGGGGAAAAACGGCTGGCGATCGAAGTCCTCGGAGTTAGCGAGGTTTGTAGTGTTTACGGCCTTACCGAAGGCAACGGCCACAGCACTATGAGTGACGCACTCGATGACCTCGATGCCAAATTGCACACGCAGGGAACCGTTTTGCCGACACAAGAACTCCGTATCGTGAACACGGATACGGGCCTGATGATGCAAGCCAGCGAACCCGAGCGTCTCGGTGAGATCCAGCTTCGCGGCTGCGTTACCACCGGCTATCTCGACGATCCGGTAGCCAATTCCAGTGGCTACTCTCCAGACGGCTGGTTCCGCACCGGTGACCTCGGCTGGCTAGATAACGCAGGACAGCTGCACTTCTCAGGACGACTGAAGGAAGTCCTCAAGGTAAGCGGGATCACGATTTCGCCTGCAGAGGTTGAAACCGTGGTCATGGAGCATCCTAACGTCGACCAGGCCTACGCGTTCGGGTGGAGACGTACGGATCACGACGAAGAAGCGCTGTGCTGTGCCGTTGTGCTGGTACCGGGCGAAGTCAACAAACTCGATACCGAATTACGGAGTTGGATGCGGCAAAGAGTCTCTTCATACAAGGTCCCAGAGCTGTTCGTGGTCGTCCCGGCCGGGAGCGTACCGACCACAGCCACGGGGAAGGTGAGTAAACGACTGATCGGTGAGCAATTTATTAGCAATACGCGATAGGCTACTCGCCGTTAGTACAGACCAGAATCGGTTAGCCGCGGGCGGCGACCTTAGGAGGTAGAAGCGACGTGAAGTTTGGTGACCAGGAAATATGTATCGTCGGTGTCGGCACCAGCCAGGCCTTCGGATTCGATCTGGGCAAGAGCCCCATGCATCTGCAGGCCGAGTCCTTCAACGCGGCGTTGGCCGACGCGGGACTCGAACGCGGAGACATAGACGGTTTCGCTACGGCCCACGGGTCGCCATCCGGCGTCGACTATGAAGAATTCACCGCCACAATGGGACTAGACTGTAGATATATTGATCAGGCATGGGCGCACGGCCGTTGGGCAACTGGCTTGGTAATGCATGCCGGCTTGGCTGTGATGGCCGGTTTGGCCGACGTGGTAGCGATCGCCAACACGACGACGGCTCGGCGCGGATACGGGCGCTACCTCACCGGCCTCGGTGGATCAAACACGAAGGAAGGTCTTCGCGACGTAGGCGGCGGTCATGGCGAGTGGTCTGTCCACGGTGTCGACACACCGGGATCGGCGACATCGTTAGTAGCTCAGCGCTACATGGAGAAGTACGGTGCTACCTCAGCCGATCTGGCCAGAATAGCCATTGGATACCGCTCCAACGCCCGCCTGAACCCGATGGCAATCCTACGTGACAAGCCGCTCACCGAAGAGTCGTACAATGCTGAGCCAATTATCGCCGGTCCCTTCCGGCGATGTGACTTCTCGCTTACCAATGAGGGCTCGACCTGCCTGATCGTTACCGGCGTCGAACGTGCGAAGGATCTCGCGAAGAGGCCCGTCAAGGTGGCTGGTGCACAAAGTATTCGTTCGAACCGCGACAGCTACGTAATGTTCTCCCGCCCAGGTCTAGGCGTAGGATTCGCCGATGATTTCGCAGATGCGGGCGAACGGCAACCGGTATATGACACGGCGGGGCTTACCAGAAACGATGTCGACGCGTTGTATGGATACGACTCGTTCTGCAGCAATTTGTGGATGATCCTCGAGCGGTTCGGGTTTTGCGCGGAGGGTGAAGGACCGGCGTGGGTGATGAATTCGGGATTGACCGTCGGCAGCACGCTGCCAGTAAACAGCAATGGCGGCCTGATGGCGGAAGGTCACTTCTCTGGTTACGCACACCTCGTTGAGATGGTCCGGCAATTACGCGGCGAGGCCGGTCCACGTCAGGTCGACGGGGCTGAAGTCTTGCAATGGGCGACTCCGTGGGGCGACTCCATGATCTTTACGTCCTGACAGATGGCCGCGCGGCGAAATCAATCCGGGTGGCGATTAATCATTCGAGTGAGAAAGTAGGTATCGATGTCTGCTCTACATAACGTTGGCAACTATCGCGGGCCGGCGCCCGTCGTTCACCCGGAGTCAGAACCATTCTGGCGTGGTTTGGGCGAAGGTCAGCTAAAGTTGCAGCAATGCCGTGTGTGCGACACTATTCGCTTTCCAATCGCCCCTGTGTGCTGGAATTGCGGCTCATTGGAATCGGAATGGACCGCCGTGCCCACCGAAGGCACTGTCTCGGCCGCGGTCACGATCAGACGGGCGACCGGTGATCCACTATGGGCAGAGGAGGTTCCGTTCGTCACCGCACAGGTCGATATGGAGGGTGGTCGGCGGCTCCCTGGCCGCGTGCTGTGCGATCCGGACATCGAACTCAAGCACGGGACACCCGTGCAGGCGGCGTACCTGGCCGCGGAGGGTGGATACGGCGTCCTGTGCTTTGTTCCGAAGGACACTGCATGACTACGGCGAGCGCGTCGAATGATGGAGAAGTGGCAGAGACTCCCCGATTCGCCGAACTGCCATACGTCGCCGACACCGAAGAGCGTCACGCTTGGGATGTATGGGGGCGCAATGACAACCTTGGATCTCTCAACCGCGTCGGCCGGGCACAGATATTGGCGGCAAGCCGACTGGTCCGCACCGGCGATATCATTCCGCTCACTCTTCCGCTCGACGAACCCAATCCTGGAATATTTCCGTCACGGGACCCGTACGAGCACACCGTGGATCGAACGCGCAACGGCCGGGACGACAAGGTGGACAACCTTTACTTGCAGTATTCCAGCCAGTGGGACGGACTGCGGCATGTGCGGTTTCGCGAACACGGTTACTGGGGCGGCCGCACCGAAGACAATCTCGATGCATCTGATGATCTGGGCATCGATAAATGGTCATCTCGTGGACCCATGGGCCGCGGCGTGCTAATCGATGTTGTGCGACACCTGCAAGAGCAGGGGTCGCCACTGATCCCCAACGAGCGGTACGAAATCACCGGCGAACTTATCGGGCAGGTCGCAGCGGCGCAGGGAGTTCAGTTCAAGTCCGGCGACTTCCTAGTCCTGCGGACTGGGTGGATGGAATGGTATCGAACATTGTCTAAAGAGGCGCGCGACGAGATGCGTGGCTCGGTTGGCAATGGACTTGCATGCCCGGGGCTGGAATCGTCGAAATCAACCGCGGAATTTCTCTGGGATCACGGCATTGTCTCGGTTGCGGCCGACAACGTCGCCTGCGAGACGTTGCCGGTCGATCGAGATAAGGGATTCCTGCACCGACGGATGATTCCTCTTCTTGGTATGGCGATCGGTGAGTTCTGGTACCTACCTGAGTTGTCAGACAATTGCCGTCGAACCGATCACTACGACTTTATGCTCGTCTCGGCAGCTCTCCGGATCCCCAGAGGTGTGGGCAGTCCAGCGAACGCCTACGCGATCGTCTGACGGTCGACCGGTCGACGATGGCAAACAGTTCATCCATGGTACACAGACTTGAAGGGAATCACGATGAAGGCAGTGACGTTTTCTGAGACAGGTAGTCCAGAGGTACTCGTGTATCAAGATGTGCCCGATCCGAGACCAACGGACAACCAGGTCGTCGTGAAGGTCAAGGCGTGCGGCGTATGCGGCCATGACTCCGCCGACCGCGCGGGTCTAGCCCGTATCCCCCTCCCAGCAATTCTCGGCCACGAGATCTCAGGAGAAATCGTCGAGGTCGGACGGGCGGTTCAAGGATTCGCGCCCGGCGATGCGGTGGCGAGCAAGCAGTTCAGTACCTGCGGACAATGCTTGGCCTGCCGATCGGGCGACGAGTTGTCCTGTAACCGGAAGCAGTTCACCTACGGAGGTAACGCGGAGTTTGTCGCGCTCGAACAGGACACGCTACTTAAAATTCCCGACGGCGTCTCATTCACGGATGCTGCACTGACCGCCTGCGCCGTGGGGACGTGTCTGCAGGCGCTCGATAAGATCGGCCACCTGCAGCCCGGTGAAACTGCCGTGATCACTGGCGCGGGGGGCGGTCTAGGGCTCCACGCCATGCAAGTCGCTTCCGCGCTCGGTGCCCGCGTTATCGCCCTCACGTCCTCGCCGCAGAAGGCGGACCTACTGGGCGGTCATGGTGCGGACCACGTCGTAATTTCGTCAGGCGATTTCAGTGGCGAGCTGCTAGAATTGACCGCCGGACAGGGACCGGAGCTGGTATTGGACAACGTCGGTCATCCAGACGTGTTTAGCGGCTGCTTCAAGGCACTGGGACGCCGCGGACGGTACGTCCTGACCGGACAACTCTATCGACAAAAGATTAGCTTGTTTCCCGCGTTCGTGTTCTTCAAAGAGGCTGTCATTACTGGGTCGGGCTCGACGCTCATGTCAACCTTCATCAAGTCGATGGACCTGGTCGCCTCAGGGAAAGTACACGGCGTGACAGAGGAGTTCGGACTCGCCGATGCGGTCAGCGCACATACGGCCGTTGACGCCAGCAAAGTTCTCGGACGCGCAATTCTGGTCCCGTAGCGAATGATCGAATGGAGCTTTAGCAGACATGTTGATCAATGGACGCCAAGCCTGCATCGTCGGTGTCGGCCTCAGCGACGACTTCGGCTTCGATCTTGGAAAGAGTGCGCTACGACTGCAGATCGAAGCGTTCGACCACGCACTATCCGACGCGGGCATGCAGCGACACGACGTGGACGGTTTCGAGACGGCCCATGGTAGTCCCGGCGGAGTGGATTATGAAGAGTTCACCGTTGCGATGGGCTTGCGGGTGCGCTTCGTCGACCAGGCATGGGCTCACGGGCGGTGGGCCACCGGGCTTGTCGCCCATGCAGCATTCGCCGTCACCACGGGATTGGCCGATGTTGTGGCGATCTGCAATACGCGGACCACAAGGCGGGGGTATATGCGTCACGTCGCGGGACTGGGTGGCGCGCCGACGAGAGAAGGCCAGCGGGACGTCGGCGGCGGCCACGGTGAATGGGTGGTCCATGGTACCGACACACCAGGTTCGTCGACGGCCCTGGTTGCCCAGCGCTACATGGAGAAGTACGGCGCGACGTCCGCAGATCTCGCTAGAATATGTGTTGGGTTTAGACAGAACGCACAGCTAAATCCTATTGCGATCTTGAAGGGCAAACCGCTGACCGAAGAACAGTACAACAACGAACCGATCATTGCCGGACCGTTCCGGCGTAGCGATTACTCATTACTGAACGAAGGCTCTACCTGCTTACTAGTGACCACCACCGATCGTGCACGCGACCTGCGAACGGCACCTTCGATCGTGGCAGGCGTCCAAGGCCTACGGTCCAGTCGTGACGACTACGTCATGTTTTCCCGGCCCGGTCTCGGTGTCGGGTTCGCCTCCGAGTTCGACTACGTCGCCGAACCGCAGCCAGTGTACGACATGGCTGGCGTCAATCAAGACGATATCGATGCCTTATATGTCTATGATGCGTTCTCTAGCAATCTTTGGATGATCCTGGAGCGGTTTGGTTTCTGCCGCCCGGGAGAGGCCCCGGGTTTCGTGGAACAGTCTGGTGTTGGTCTGGCCAGCGACATGCCCATCAATACAAACGGGGGGCTCATGGCCGAAGGAGAACTCTTCGGATACGCCCACATCGTCGAGATGGTTCGGCAGTTGCGCGGCGACGCAGGGCAAAGGCAGGTGATGAATGCCGAAGCTATGCAGTGGGCGACACCCTGGGGTGACTCATTGATCCTCACAAAGTGAGTCGTCGCATAAGCCGTTACCGACGCGGTGATGCGTCGATCCGTCAGGGCACGACCCGGGGTTCTCGGTACCGTACTTCGGGTAATGAGGCACGAATGGCGATTGAAAGTACTGAGGTCCGGTTACTGTCTGGTGTACGCGGGCTAGACCAATGCGGAGATTCGAGAGTGAATTGAACAATAACGGTATAACGATAGCATCGGTTATTGAGCGTAACGTCGGTTTTGGACCGAACAAATTAGCCGTGGTTGATGATCGTGGACGATACACCTATGTCGACGTCAGTGCGCTCGCGACCTCCGTGGCGCGCAGTCTAATTGCGCTGGGTGTAGAGCCCGGTGGTCGAGTCGCATGCTTGATGCGAAATCGTTTCGAGTGGGTCGTAAGCTGCGTCGCTACGGCACAGATTGGTGCCGTTTTTGTTCCAATCAATACGTGGTATCGACGAGGGGAACTGGCCTGGACCCTACTGCACACGGGGTGCAGCGTGCTTCTCTCTGAATCGGAGTTCCTAGGCCATGACTACCATGATGATCTGCGGACAGTAGAACCGGCCATCACTACCGCTGCTGCGGGGGAGCTCAAGGGGACGGCGTTACCTAATCTCAGGTCCATTGTCTACCTCGAACGTGCCCATCCTGGCGCTTTCGGATGGCAGGAGTTTCTGGAACTTGGTCGCCACGTTGGTCACGCAGAACTTGACCAGAGAAGGGCCGCGAAGTCTGGTGGCGACCCGTTCCTCATTCTTTATACATCAGGCAGCACAGGACGCCCCAAGGGCGTAGTACTTCCCGAGGGCGCCCAGCTGCAGAACGGCATTGGCATCGGCAGCAGACGCGGAATCGTCGCCGAGGACGCAATCTGGTTGGGATCGCCCCTATTCTACGGTCTGGGCTCGGCAAACTGCCTACCCGTGGCGTTGACGGCGGGGGCAACTTTGGTGCTTCAGGACCGCTTTGACCCCGAGCACACCATGTCGCTCATCGAGCGTGAGCAATGCTCAACGTTCTACGGGATGAGTAACATGATCCGCCAACTCTACGAAGCGCCCAACTACCATCCAGGCAGGCTTGCAAGCCTGTCGAAGGGAACATGCGGGATTCAGCAAGCCGAACGGCGACTTCTGCTTACCGAGATGGGTGTTGCCGGCGCAACCGCGTCCTACGGAGCTACCGAGGTCTGCGGAAACTGCTTCGGGGGGTATCCCGATGATTCGCTCGAGCTGAAGCTGGACACTTGTGGCAAACTCCTGCCCGGGTTTGAAGCAAAGATCGTTGATCGAGATACGGGATTCTCGCTCAAACGAGGGGAGGTCGGCATTCTTAACGTCAGAGGACACACGGCGATTGGATACTTACAATCGCCAATCGAGACAGGCCAAGTATTTGGTCAGGACGGCTTTTATTCCACCGGCGATCTTGGTTCTCTCGATTCAGACGGGTACTTCAGGTGGACCGGCCGGATAAAAGAAATGATCAAAACGGGAGGAATCAACGTTGCGCCGGTCGAGATCGAGTACCTCCTCCTGGAGCATCCGAGTGTCCACGAAGCGTACGTAGTGGGTATTGCGGATTCTGACCGTGGAGAGGCGGCGGTTGCCTTTGTGGTTGCCGATGACGGCATCTCTGAAGCAGACATCAAGAAATATGTGCGTACACTCGCCGCGAGCTTTAAGGTTCCTGCCAGTGTCCTATTTCGGAAATCGAAGGAGATCCCACGCACTGCGTCTGGAAAGGTCGACAAGCTAACGTTAGCAACCGAGGCCGGTGGCGGGGTCATAGCGTCGTAGCAACATTGCTACTCTGGAGAGGTGTTGTGGGTGGCGCGACTGATGTTGACGATGGTGGATCGGGCTCAGATCGCGGTGAGGGTCACCTCGGGGCTTGGTGATCGGGAGATCGGTGAGCCGATCGATCGCCATCACACGGTCATCTGGCGGGAGCGGACGAGCTGGAGGGCGCCGCCAGCGCGCCGCCCTTGCCTAACTAACGACGAATGGAGAAGAGTCTGTCATCCCTAAGAATACGGCCACTCCCGGACGACCTCACGCGTCCCTTTTGGGAGGCCACCCGCTTACACAAACTGAGCATCCAGCGGTGCCAAGCCTGCGGGCGGTTCAACCATCCCCCCCAAATCGTGTGCGGCTGGTGCTCGTCGCCCGATCTCAGTTTCGAGGAGGTGCCGGGGACAGGACGGCTGTACTCGTACACCTCCGCCCCGCACCGAGGTGTGGCCGCAGGAGCGACAGCCGAGTACATCAATATTGTCGTGGAACTCGACGTGCAGGAGGGAATCCTCATGGTTGCGCGGGTCCCTGGCGGTGTGCCTTCCTGGCTTAAGATCGGTCAACCCCTTCATGTCCGTTTCGAGACGCTGGACGATAGCGACGTGGTGCTGCCGCAGTTCGACCCGAGCTAACGGATAGAGTGCAAAGGATGTGGGAAGGATCGAAGAAGACGGCCATCGTCGGATGGGGCGTTTCTGAAATCACGCGCGATAGCTCCAAGCCGCTGGGCCAGTTGGCCATCGATGCGTGTCGCGCGGCGATCGACGACTGTCAGGTAGCTCCTGAACTCATCGATGGCCTGGCGACCTATCCCGGCCAGCCCTTCCGCGGGGCGGGCAACCGCGACGGCATCGACATGGTATCCGCGAACTACCTCCTCGACCACCTGACTCTCGCCCCGGACGTCGGCTGGTACGGACAAATCTCGGACGGCATGATCGCCAGTGCCATAGGGGAGGGCGTCAACGCCCTCGTGTCCAAGGTGTGCAACTATGTCCTCATCTGGCGAGCGATGAGGAAGCCACCCGGCGAGTACGGTGGATGGACCGAGGATGCGGCTGCCGGTGACGAGCAGTTCACTGCCCCTTTCGGCTTCACCAGCATCATCCAGACGCACGCGGTCGCCTACCGGCGCTACCTGGATTGTTTCGGTGCAAAGCGTGAATCGATGAGCGCGTTGGCCACCAACAGCCGGCGCAACGCTCAACTCAATCCCCACGCCATCTTTCGCGACCGGCCGCTGACGCCCCAGGACTATGCCTCGGCGCGCATCATCGCGGACCCGCTGTGCCTATTTGACTGTGATGTGCCCGTACAAGGATGCGCGGCACTCGTGTTGACCACGGCCGCCCGAGCTCGTGACCTCGCGCATGACCCCGCGTACGTCCTGTCCTATGCGCAGCAGACGGCGCACCGACCCCCCATGCTCTACCCGCTCTACACCCTCCAAGACCACATTGCCTGCGGGAACTCCACAGCCGGGAAGCTGTGGAGCAGGGCAGGTCTAGGTCCAGGTGAGGTCGACGTTGCTGAGCTGTATGACGGCTTCAGTCCCTCGACTTATTATTGGCTCGAGGCGGCTGGATTCTGTGGCGAAGGAGAAGCCCACGCCTTCGTACAGGACGGACGGATCGCTCTTGACGGGGAGCTACCTGTGAACACCTTTGGGGGGAGTCTGTCGGAGGGCCGATTACACGGAATGGGGCACATTATTGAGGCCGCCCGCCAGGTCGCTAAGAGGGCGGGTGCCCGCCAGGTTCCCGATGCGGAGATTGCCGTGGCCATCGACGGCTCACCGATGTTGCGAAATGCTGGCCTCGTCTTAGGAAGTTAGTCGGGGAAACTACTACGTCGTCGGAACGCAACAGCGGGCCGAAGCCTGCCCTCGAGAAGGTGGCCTAACCTCGATCTTTGACGGGTCTGATGTGTTGGCCTGCGCCGGGTGGCGGACGAGGCGCCCGGTGATCGTGAACATGCGTAGTCGGAGGCGTTTGGGTTCACAGCGGCGCGCTGGTTGGTCGGTGAAGGCCAGCATTTGCAGCCAGGCGGTGAGCTCGACGGCGAGGGAGACGACGGCCAACCAGAGCTGATTTTGGGCGTAGCCGTGCAGCGATAGGTTGGTCAGCCCGGTGTCTTTGCGGCTTTGCAGATGCGGATGCGGTCCTCGCAACGGGTGCAACGCCGGTGGCGCAGCTCCAGATCCGCCAATTGCCCGCCGCGGGTGTTGGTGATGAACGCGGTCAACCGCAGCCCGTCAGGGTCGGTGAACCGCAGCTACGCCCCGGGGTGCGGGCGTTCCTTGCGGACGATGACCCGCATGTTGTCCGTCGTTGGAGACTGTCTCGCTAACGGTGTTTCCGGCGGTTTTCATTAGTAGGTCTCGGGTGCCGGCCAGCGGTCGGCGAAGGTGATGGCGAAGGCGTTGAGCGCTGGCTTCCACCGCATGGTCCATCGTGCCCTG
>JAABVA010001731.1_pt1 | contig 22841 bp, 29 predicted proteins | sample 5560331 | NCBI WGS metagenome assembly JAABVA01 (sample SAMN12812661, study PRJNA571458) | rock metagenome | isolation source: Antarctica rocks | place: Antarctica: Victoria Land, Mt New Zealand sud | collected 2016-01-07
ACCACCCCGGTCATCTGATCTGGTGGTAAGGTTGCTTCAGTCATTTGCTGCGCAGGTGCTGCCTCCAGAGAATTGCCAAAGAATGCGTGAAATATATCCTGCTTGACCTTGAAAGATGTTAGATGACGTTGGCGCATCGAGGTCAGTTGCATAGGGCTTAGAGATTCCCAGCTGGTATTGTATATGTAGCCAATAAAGAGATATTTCTTATCATCCAAATAGGACTGCTCAAAGGGTCTTCCACATCGATCAGCAATGCTCATGTCACCCTGACCATCGAATGATAACAAAGGAGCTGTAAGTGTGATATTTCGAGCTTTCACTGCCCGCAAGGTTGTGGCTATTCGCTCCACCTCAGTGCTGAAGACGGTCTCATCAAAGTTATAATGCTCGGTTGGTCAACATTGGCGTAAGAACTCAGAGGCCATCTTCACATCAGGGTCTCGCCCTACATACTTCTGGATTGCTGACGAGTCAAAGCCGCTGTTCAAGGCAAGTTTTGCTATTCTGTGCCAGAGATTATCATCTGGCCGTTGCAACGCCGGCTTCGGCTTCCCATCATCCTTGCGAGGTGAGATCCCAATCATCTCTGGAAAATGCCGCATCTCAAAGAGCCAGATCTGAAGGATATGATGTTTAGATGCAGTCATCTAAGTTTGAACTCAAGGGAGAGAATGAGTACTCTGCGACTTGTATAAGACATTGAGTTTGACCCGTGTGATGTTGTCTAAAAGCTTGACGAATTGAACCTTTGGATTTGGCTGGAAGAAGACACTTCATGACCTTTGCACAGGGTTCAAGGTATTTGGTGTCTTCCAAAAAGGTGTAGAGCGATGGAATTATGTGAGGGATCGTATTAAGTTGATACCATATTCTCTGCCGAGTACCTGCATTAGTAATTGTGGGAAAGAGAACACCGTTCTGCATATCTTCCTGCACGGTACGGCGGTCTTCAGAGGATAAAGACGGGCATCTGGTCTGAAGCAGCCGAACAGTGTTGGCGTCAAGACAGGGCATGAGATCCTCCCTGCAACCAAGGATAAGGAACCAAGTTTTGCGAATGTGATTCAAGTAGTGTGCTAACTCCTTTGTACTTTATCAGTAACCATTCATCTCTTGAGCCTTCCGTGTACTGACCTCTGGGCATTTAAGAGTCAGCAGTCGGTGAAAGGTGCCAAGTTGCAGAGCTGACCATAGTCCGACATCTGGTAGTAGCTGATCAAATGCTACACTCAGTTGGGTCATTTCCGGGAACTTATTCGCCATCTTTTGTAGTTGGGTGACATCTCTGCGTTTGCTTTCAGACAATCTGGCCAGCCATTTGCCCGATCCGTTTGCGTTGTTACGCTGTTGATGAAAACGTAGGTTCCGAAAGATATCACCGTCACAAAAATTTCTGGAATTCGAGTATTCGAAGTATTCCTCTCTGATAGCTGCTTTCGAGTTGGCTTCAATATCTACGAAAGTAGTCAGTCCTCGAATAGCAAGCGCTTGATATATGGGAGATAAACCGTCCAGGTAGAGATCAACAATCCACCACTTATCATGAGGGTCTAGAAACTCATTGGCAGCTTTCAACCGATGCTTTCCGTGCAAGCAGATAAGTGGAACGTTTATATTGAGCTTTGGAGGATCATCACAGGTCATCAGATTGCCGGGCTGCAGCCTTGCATCGTTCAATACAGCAGCCAAAACTTGACCGTTGATCAAGGCTGGAACATGGTGCTCTGGTTCTAAGCGGCAGCATCCCTCAAGCTGAAAGATTCGAAGTAGTCTGGCGACATTCTTGGGATCAAGGGGCCGGCTGCCCAGTTGACTGTCGCTCTCAGATAAAAGGATGTGAATTGGTACTTTGGCGCGACCTCGGTACGCTCGACTCCTCTCGGCGATTGTGCGATATTCCAGTTCCGCGGGTGTTGCCATGGTGTATGAACATCTGAAAATTATCTTTCAACAACAGTATTGCTCCATGAGAATATGTGATATTGCTGAGGTGTGAGTACGGCAGAAAGAAAGTGGTGGTCGGGGGTCCCATTTGTTGGGAGAAGCGGACTCCCGCCGCCTTCATCCAAATTTGGAGGCCGAGAGGATCAGAAATGAGAAATCAAAATTATAGCTTTTCCACTTAAAAGCTCGCATCAACCCGGAATAGGAGTCTGTTGTATACCAAGGACATCCAACATGGCTAGTTGTGAGCACATCGCCTGGTTGCAAACCGCCGACACCAAGGAACTTCATTTTCGGGATGGCAATCAAATGAAACGGGTTATTCAAGAAATGCCCAACCCCATTGCACAATATCCATCTCATATTTTTTTCATCGGCCAGAAAGCCAAGAACATTGCACTGCGCGAGCTATTCCCACACAACAATATCAAACGAGGTCGTCACGAATGTAAAACCTACCCACTTCGCTGGAAGCCCTCTCCAGAATATAGTATGTTCAACATTGTGCATGCTCAGTTGTTCTTCCTCTTCACAGATGTGATTTGCATATTTGCGGATGATTTTGATGGCCTTGAGCAAATTGTGGAGCGCTTGGTTGCATGGGCTATCATTGGCAGCGCATCTAATCTTCCAGGGCTTACTTGACCCAGGGTGATTATCATCACATCTGCTGATAGCAGCAGTTCAACACACAACATACTTGAGACAGAGGACTTCCGCTTCAACCTCTGACAGCACCGTCATCAAACTATGTTGAGTTCCTTTTCTATCTGCCGGGAGATCACCTATCGCAACTGGCCCAACATCGTGGGTTGAGAGAAAACATAATGAAACAAGCAGAGGAGATGTGAGACATACGTTCAAGCAGCCATAACCTATTCTCAGCTGTGCATCTTCGCCATCTATATGAGAAAGCTATGCTTCACACCACAGAGACCATCACGCAGCAGTTCAGCTTTCTACTTGCTGCACATGGAGTAAACACACTCCGGATCGACTTGAAGGATCATCTATTGACCTTCATGGAGCTTGCGGCCCGGTTCAAGTTACCTTACAATGCATTGGCATCACACATCGCCTCATCCCTTCTGATGGATGCATACCCACCTGGCATGCACCGTGAGCCACTCACAGGCCCTTCGCTCCCCTGGCGCTTTGGTTGAATGCCTATGTGCTGACTTTGCGTTCAGAGTTTGACCCTGCAACAGTGTTCCGAACACTCTATAAGCCATTGTGCCTCCAGGCGCTTCGGATGTCTCATGACTGCCAATCTTTTGCGGACTTTCAGTGTCAATGCATTGAAAACCACCTGAGCGCCATGTTCATAGCTATGAACCATCACTCCACCGGCTCGGCACAGTTACACTAAGACAACCTCAGGGACCAAAAGCTGGACTGGACACAGCTGAAGACCGACAAAACCTGCTTGCCCTGCCTGCAGCGAAAGCCGGAGCATGTGCTGACGTGTGGCCATGCTGTCTGTGATAATTGTGTTTGGGTTTTCGGGCAAGCTTTGCCAGCATTAGAGTACCATTACTCTATCCACACTTGCATACTCTGTCGATCAGGGTCCCTGACTGCGAGATTGAAGCCACCTTCTGCTGGATACCGGGTACTGTCCGTGGACGGAGGAGGACCCCGAGGCGTAATTCCTCTGGAGTTTATGGGATTGATTCAGGATCTGGTCTGTGAATGTCCAGTTCAGGATCTTTTTGATGGCGCCTGGGGTACCAGTTCCGGTACGTCATTTCATCTCACATGACAGGCTTTGTGCCACGGCTAAATTATTCTGTTAGGAGGTCTTATTGTCTTAAGTCTGTTTCTCCTTGGTTGGGATGTTCCTCGTTGCATTCAAGAATTTGACATGCTGGTGAAACGATTCTTCGTCAAGAAACGAAAGGAGAGTCAGACTCTGCTTGGTCGTCTTCACCGAGTTCTTAAATGCTGTATTTCCGATGGCTATCATGATGTCTCCACCCTCGAGACCATTTTCAAGGAATGCTTTGGTGAGACACGACGAATGTTTGATACTTCCAGTTCAGTGTCTGGGACAAAGGTAGGTGTGACCGCAATCACAATCTTGGATGCATCTTCCTTTGTTTTCTCTAATTACAATGGGTTGGGCGTGAGAAACAAAGAGAGTGGTGAGACTGAGACTTCCTTGACCTGATTCTCCATCTGACATATTGCAGGATACAAGCACCTAAGACCTTCGAACGCTCTGGATGAGCCATTCGTTTGGGAAGCGTGAGTTGGAATATGAGATCTACATTCTGAATTAAGAACTGATCCATAAACAGATGCAGAGCTACTACTGCAGCACCTGTGTCAGTTATTCATTTGTTTGTTTTCTCGGTCAGTCACGGCTAACACAGGATCTCATAGTTTGGTTAGACCGGCCTATCTACCAGCGATTGGAACCTTTCAAGATGGCGGCCTGAAACACAACAATCCTGTCAATCTAGCATTGTGGGAATGTCATCAGATCTGGCCATCATTTGACAAACCTGATCTGGTGGTGTCATTAGGCACCGGTACAGACATGACTCTAAAATCACCGAGTGCGCCAAATTTTCGGCATCTGTTTAAGGATGGCTTCATCCCTCAATTATACAGATCGTTCATGTCTTCTCTGGATGGCCAAAGTGTGTGGAGAGAGTTTGTCAATGGGCTGAATGAGAGGTCACGAGAGGATTACTTCCAATTCAACATCTCACTATCTGATGTCGAGCCTGCTCTTGACAACACAGATCGAATGGGTGAACTTAGGGAAACTGTTCACCTTCAAGCTCATAGTCTTCAGGATTGCGGGAACACTGCTTCTGCTCTTCTCATCTCATCCTTCTTTTTTGAACTTACGATGTCTCCTCAGTTTGATTCTGGCTTCTATCGCGGTCAAGGCACCATACGCTGCCGTCTCAAAAGTGGTGTTATTATTCGATCCTTAACGAATCTTCATCCATCGCACTTAGAGTTTGTGACAGATACTGAGAGTCTCGTGCCCTTCTCTGGGAAAGCTGATGTGTGCTGTCTCTGTCATCGGTACAGCAAGAGAGTGGAGTTCTACATCAGACACCCAAGTGATCTGATGACTATATATCTTCAGATTGGGTTGCAGAAGCGTCGAAAGATCAGTGGATTTCCTCAAACAATGGAGTGGTTCGTGAAGCAGCAAAACCTTGATGCTGTATTTGGAACTTCTGATCACAGCAACTTGGGTGGCTTGTCATGCCAGCGTTGTCTATCAGCTCGGATTACAAGACAAATGATGAAGAGACGGTTGGGCTCAGGGGAGCAAAAGGGAGACCGCATACCCAAGAGGCAGCGACGCTAGCGGTCAGTGAAGCTTGATCTCGTTACAGTTTTCTGTACATATTAGCTATTTGTTTCATTGGGCCCTTGCAACGAATAGCATACTCCAGAGTGTTTTCGGTCTAAGCTCTAAAATAAATGATCTCTAGCTACACGTGGTTTGAGACGACAGGAGCTTGCACAATAACCCATGAGAACACTCCACCGGGAAAATTAGCTTCAACCCACTACCGTGCCTTTCGACCTGATCTTTTACTCTTCACCACACCCAGTGGCCTGCCTCTCTGCAGTGGCTTTGTTGAATGTATGGCCGGTGCTGTCAAACTCTTGTGGTTCACGTTATCTTGCCAACAGTTGGTCTGCAGGTCCAGACGATTGCCTTTTTCTAGGGCGGCGGCGGTACACCTGGATTGGCGCAGTATTTCGACCTTTTCTCACTCCTGACGGCTTTCTGGATTTCGGGATAAATGACCTCGATGTTCCAGTGCGGTTCCAGACACCATAGTCATTCCGTAATCTGCCCTCCCAGACCGTCTCCCTAGCTCTTACCATCCATTCCCTATGCACTCCTCTAGCAATAGGTTTCCCTTTGTCTGCGCACCGAGAAGCCTGATCTCGTTCCTGTAACGGGATTCGGAGCGACGGCACTGTGCTTTGTGTTAACGTAGAAAACTTGGACTTGAGTGAGGCTGGTGGTATACCTTTGACCGGGTGGAGTGAAATGTGCTGTTGGGGATAGATTCATACGACTCTTCCCACCTTTGAGCGGATTGTCTCAAGGTCGGGTATCCTTTCAAATTCTTGGTCCGAAGCTTCAGAGCTTCCGCGGTCTGTCACATTTTCAAGCTCGCGGTCAAGTTGCTGAACGTCAAGCGGCATGACATCCTCAAAAGACATGGTAGTTATGGCAGAAGTGGTCTCGAAATGCGCGTTGGATGATAAGGTTATATCAATGTACAAGATAAGTCGGGAGGCGCAGTGTCCGTACAGAGATCTAAGGCAGGCCTTGGTGGGCAATCACTGAGTTATTTCGGTTCCCGGTGCTAGTTCCACCCACGTTTCACTAAGGTACGACCCGTACTCCAATGTACTTTGTACCATTGCCTCCTTAACGTTACCCCACTCCAGGTAAGTCTTACTACCTAAGGTAGTATATTAACGATCGCGGTGGTTCGCTTTTCGTATTCTTTCACCGACCACCTCACCCACGTTTCTTCTCACGCAAAGATGAATGATCCCCAAGCACTATTCTATCTCTTGCCGTACACTCCTGCCGCGGTGGCCGTGGCACACTTTCCAGAAAATGCACATAATCTCGTCGACGCTGGGAAGGTCAATGGACCCACAGCTAGGGAAGAGCAAGTGTTGCCTCTCATAACAGACAAGGGATACCCCGATTGTGACTCTTTCGATCCTGAGCCCGAAGCGTCAGACGCAGATAGCGGAGCAGTGACCCGAGAAGGGACGCCGACCACCTCAGACTCAACATACCGGGATAAGGTCCTCAGGTTTGGTTTTGATGGCATTCGCGATGCCAATGGCTTTATATTTGGGCGTGATTCTGACAGTCATCTGTTGCTGGTACAACCGGACAGTCGGGGCAATAAGAATAACTACGGCATCAGCAGGCTGCATTTCCGCATCCATTTCAATCTGGAGAACGGGATGCTCATGCTCACGGACAGCTCGACCTTCAGAACCTTGGTCGGGTCGGTTAGACTGAAGCGGGAATCAACCCCACTCCTGTTGGACACAACCATCTACTGTGGTACAAGAGAAGCGTCTAGGCTTCCTCATTCAGCTGCAGGATTATACTGGGCACGAAGAGATCTACGCACAAAACTATCGGATGTATGTGGCTGGGATGGGCCGCAGCCTGGACTTGCACTTGCCAACACCCGGGCCGACACCCCAACTTAGGAATGTCGGGATGGACTATTCGATTTTGGCGACAGTGGCGAACGGAACCTTCGGCAAAATTCACACCGTTCTACATCGAAAACGCGGTCGTGTGTATGCTAAGGAGATTCCCTGCGCAGTTAATGATGGTCATACTGTAATGCCTCTAGAGGTGGTGATCTTCAGCAGGGTCTCGCATGTGAGTGGTCTATGGCAGAAGCATTGAAGTACCATTGATTAACGTGTGGTAAGGCCTCATATCGTTCAGTTTGAGGAGACTATCATTTAGGCAACCAACGTCTTTGTTGTCATGGAGTATCATCCAATGGGCAACCTGCAACAATATCGTGAAGCTCAGCCGGACCGTCGTCTACTCCCTATGTGTGTCAGATTGATTCTCAACCAATCGTTGCAAGCACTTCAGTACCTACACGACTTGGGTATAATGCATCGGGATATAAAGCTTGGAAACATCCTGGTAGCGACCGAAGAGCCTCTCATCAAATTAGCGGACATCGGCTTGTCTAGCCTGCAGAATGTTTTCTCCGGTTTAGCTATCGTCATCCCATCTCAATCTTCATCCAATCAGTCACATCTTATTCCGCCGCCGCCATCTCCTTCGTCAATACACCCTGCCTCCGTCACTTGAGTAGTATCAATCTGCAGTCCAACTCTCTTTCGGCGCACCATCACCCCCCTTCTCCACTTCACTCAGTCTGTACAGCAGCAACCTCTTTCGCCCTCACAGCCTCAGAACTCACTTGACAGCCCAACACCAGCGAGGGAGGGTGCAGACCACTTGCTGTGTTCTTTGTCACTGTCTACTCCACCGGTTGTGGCCACCACCATTGCTGCAACCTCCGGCGGCGGTCAAGGAAGGCCTCAAAAGCAACTACACAATCACCCTTCATTGCAGAAGGCCACAAGCCATATTTTAGGAAGTGGCTCGTCTGCGTGGGGTGTATCCACGTCGTCCTTCATTCCTGGGGCTGAATTAACGGATTTCATGCGTTTAGACCGGTGAGTTGGCTCCTGTTCGGCTCGCTCATCCCCTAAGAAGTTCGCATCTCGATTAGGATGACCTGCGCAAGGAGAACATGGAGTGCAGTTCACCTATTGATTGCTTGTCGCCCGACTACCTTGCGGGCGTCCTCATTAACTATTCCGCTGATCTTCCGACCATATCTGCGGCTCGGTTCGCTGGTTTTCATCGTGAAACGTGTTGTCATCGTAGCCATGTCCTCCGTCAGTGTCGCTCATGGCGTCCACTCTGCCTACCAGTCTGTTGTGGTAGATCGTGAATCCGGCGTCAAGTGGTTCACTCCTGGCATCCGCATATGCATTTGAGGCCCTGAACTTGTACTTGAGTTGCCGCAACATGGTAAGTGTACGCCGGTTATCATTGATCTCGAGGCCGTGTCAATTGCAGACGATTATAAGCCCATCCTCAGTCATGCTTCATCAGAAGGATAAGGGCAGTGAGGGCAGTGAGGTGGTGAACCCCTAGGAGGTACCATCTAGGTACAAGTACCTTAGGCAGCAGGATGCCGTCAACAAAGAAAGACAATCGAAGCCGGGTTCAAGGCACCAGCGAGCTGCGCCTCAAGCTTAGTGGAGAAAGGTACAGGTACCTGTACATGGCACTACTGAGGTAACGTTACTGCAGATAGCGCCACAGTACTATTGGAAAATAGTCCCTGGGATGAGAGGTTTAATGAAGGTCTATGATGGCTGGCGTTGAATGATGGGATCGAAGATGTAGAAGCGAAGGTTGAAGGTGGTGGGCTTGGCTGTTGCATGTTCATGAGGCGGGACAGATATTACGGAAGACTAAATCTACCATACGGACAATCAAAATTGAATGTCTTGTGGTCTTATGATCATGATGCAGCAGTGAGGTCTTCATGCAGTGAGGCCCTCAGGCAAGGTCTTTATGGAGAGAGATTCTCAGGCAAGATCTTTATGGAGTGAGGCCCCTATGGAGCGAGGCCTCTATGGAGTGAGGCCTCTATGAGGCACTCAAGTGAGGCCTTTATGGAGCAAGACCACTGTATGAGGGCTCTATGCAGTGAAGCCCCTACACAGCAAGACCTTGCTCAGGGACCTTACTCAGGGGCCTTACATAGAGATCTTGCTTCATAGAGGCCTCGCTCCATAGGGGCCTCGCTCCATAGGGGCCTCGCTCCATAGGGGCCTCGCTCCATAAAGATCTTGCTCAGAGGTCTTACATGAAGTCTCAATGCATGAAGATCTCACTGAATAGACTGCATCACAATCATAAGATCACAAGACATTCAGATCAATTTCTATAACTATCATTAAGACATAGATCAATGAGTGAGTAATTTTGTTTTTCACTTTTTAGTTTTGATTGTCCATATGGTAGATTTAGTCTTCCGTAAAAAGCTTCAAAATGTGTTTCATATCACATACATGAGATGCTCCATTTATGCTTATGGGATAAGAAGTCGCTTTTTTTCAAGGTCAAACGCATTCCCACTTCTTTTCCACTGCATATTCTATCCTTTTGACCTACCTTCTCACAGCTTACCTGCTTTCCCTACTCCTTCCGTTGCTTCTGCAACTGAAGCAACACAAATCCTACGGCATCAACATCAGCCTTATCTCACATTTCTTCATGCCCTCACACCTTGTCCACTCCACAGTATCTCTCGCTGCACAGAAAGACCAGCACGCGCAGTTCTGCCGTATACAGTGTTTTTCTGTAGCATCACCCTTGACAGTACTGGTTTTCGTAGTGCTCCTTGCATGGTGCTCCTTTCCACCTGCGTTCAAAGCTCACGATCCTACTGAAGCTAAAAACATGAAAGTTTTCCGTAAATGATGGTTGGATGGTATTGGAGAAAGAAAGGAGAAATGCTAGCTTAAGCGGTCAAGTCATGGCGAAGTGTGACAGCGACGAGTTCAAGCACATTAGGAAGGATGTGAACATTGCACAATCTCATTTGTTTGATCATGATATGAAGATCTAAGTAGCATGCACTACCTAGTTGCAGCAATAAAGGTTATCTTTTCTTGGGGTAGTCAAGGTCCTCTATCAGTTTCTTCGGCTCCTATTGCGTCCCTGTCAAGCTTTAGGAAGACGAATACTGTTTGGTTTAAAGAGTTAAGTTACGAGAAGAAAGATTTTTATGTCAGAACAATGCATTTGAGAAGGAAAAGAGGTATTGAAGATTGAAAACAGGAGACGGAGGGTGGCGGTACAGCCAGCTCCCAATGACGATGAGACTGGGCCAAAGACCAACCCGAAAATTGTAGGACTAGGGAGCACATCAAGCTGAGGCTGGGCTGGAAACCATGTAACTATATGGATCCCCTCCATTCTCATCTCGGTGAGAGACCACACGGAAATGCTAATATGCTTGCGGTGGAGGCTCGTCCGAACCCGTGGGAGTGGCGAGTAAAGGGAGGTGATGCGTCATGATTAGGCGAGGATTGAGGAGAGAAAAGCGACTTTGGGCCAGACTTGGAGCATGGAATCATCGCTGCAGGCATTCAGAAAATCTGGTCTTCTTCGTGTTTGTTCCTTATATTCGGTCTATGGCAACGTCAATAGAAGAACAATGGTGGAATTGATATATACAGGATGGTTGGTGTAAACCGCCTTGGCTTTGCTTCTTGTTACATGGGCGATACCAGTTACATTCACAGGTGTCCTCTCTCAGGTCACTATCCTTGCAGACTCCATACCATGGCTTATGTGAATAGACAAAAGTCCGGTGTGGCTGATTGCTGCGCAGGAAAGATATTGTATTTGAAATTGTTTTTATGAATGCATCCCAAACGGTCGGTGTCCTAAGACACCGAGACACTTTCTCTTTCATACTTCTCAACGAGATCCTCATGTATATTTACTGTATCCTCCCAGAATTCTGAACCGGCGTACCCGCTTTTCAAGCAATCACTCGACGAGAAACTGATCATCCTCCAGTTCTATGTCGGCTGATTTGTCGCAAATGGGCAAGACCTCCAAGAGCTTTCTTGCTTCCCTGTCAGGAGAAGCGAGTGGCGCTGGCTACAAGAACTGCAGCAATTCATAGCCAATTCACAACTGCCCTGCAGTCACACCTTCAAGTGGATGGGCTCACGGTAGTTCAGGCAAGGAAAGAGGACGATCCCCAGGCACTACCACAATCTCAACTAAGAAGGGCTCAGGCCGCCCAAGGGGCATCTCAATGGCAGCTCAGGATCCCAATCAAGCCAAACTCTTTACTTCAGGATCAAACCATAGTCAGCAGACAAGCCATCAGCTCTACATTGACCAAAGTAGTTGTGGGGAGTTTGATGATTCAGACGGCGATCCGGATGAGAGTTGGTATTGTGGTGGAAACCCTCCACCCTTGCTTTATAGGTCAGGGGTCTGATATGGTAGCTACTGGTGCCATAAGGGTGCCGGAAGGCTAGCCATAACGGGTGCAGGGAGGCTAGCCATAATGGGTAAATGGAGGCCACTGAGCGACAGTGGGTGACATATGGGGGAGAAAGGCGGTGAGCATACAGGTGTTCAGGCATTCAGGAGTCAACCAGTTCATGTTCAGAGTTAAGAAGAGACCTACTTCGACGTGCTTTTTCTCTGCTATTAGGAAGAACACAAAGAAACTGTTATTTCCTTGACAGTATAAACTTATATAACTTTACTAGGCTGGGTGCGCGGGTTGCCTATAGGTCGCGCGGGTGACACCTTACCCCAAATGGCTAGTCTCACCCGCGCGCGGGTACCCGCGCGGGTTGTAGGTAGGGTTGGTCCGTGCACGAACCCGACCCGACCCGACCCGGACCCTAGCGCGGGTCCGGGTCGGGTGCACTTTTTTCGAACCCGACCCGACCCTACACCCAGCCTAAACTTTACATGTTTTCACAATGAATTGATTAGGTCATAGCACATGAAATGGATAAAGAATTACGAAGTGATATCAATAGAAATCAGCATAGATATGGAAATGACAGAAAACCCAGTGATATCTATCACCTGAAACCACGCAAAGCGAAATATACTCGCATTCGAATTCACATCATGAATGGATTATCAGCTAAGTTCAAAAGGAATTAGACTTTAAAGCCCAAGATTATCATGATTCCTTTAAGGGAATTGATTTTAATCAGGAAACTGTTGTGGGAAGTGTATGAGCAGCATGGACTGATGGAAATAAAGGAATAAAAAGAGAGCCTGTATTTGAGTGGCCTTCAAGGTCACTGTTTTCAATGCTGATTGACACAATCAATGCTAGTACAGCAGGAAATAAAGAGCCGAGTAATGGAGAGAGATCTTCACTTACGCAATACCGGTCCCCGCCGGGACAGGTCAGACTGGATGACGACCGTTATGCGTTGACAGATATAGGGTCAGGGTTAGGGGCGACATTGATGTTGCTTGAAACGACGCAGCGTTATCATTAGTGTCTAGCTACTCGCATCTTTCTGAAACCTTCATGGGCTCCAAATTTTACCTTTAGGGTTCCTATGTTAGCTCAAAAAAGCGATGAAAATCAGACAGACTCACTCGAGCGTTTCCAGTGACAGTGAGGTGGGTGGCAAATATTTGATCTCGGTACAACTCAAACGTAGCTTTTCAGAGTGAAGACTTCATCTGAATGTCATATCATTAGACTACCAGCTATGTCTCACAGGCCTTGTATTGGTGACTATGATGTGACACTATCTACAGAGGAGGCTAAGGAGAAGGCTATGGAAGCAAACAAACCAGAAGAAATAAGAATACAACAGAGACACTATCTACCTCAGATCCCTGGCGTCCCCTTGAGTTTAGAAGTTGCAAGCAGAGTGCAGGCAGATAACAACTCAATAAAGCTAGAAGTTTATTTGATGCTGCAACTCAGCACTGTAAGACAAGCCCGGCGCGGACACACCCTTTGGCAAAATGGGCCGATTCAGAGACTTTCAGCCTTGCCGGAGACCTGTCTTAGATCTCTCTTGCAGTCTTTTGCCGCGCCATCCGCCAAGTGCTGGACCCTTTCATGCTGTCCTCCGTCCGCAGGACCTTGGTCTCCGTTGCGGCGACTCTGTTGGAGTTGAGATCCTTTGGTCAGCTCTACCACGGAGCTCATTAACCTCTTTTCAGTCCAGTCAAACATGTTGTTGTACTCAAATCCCTCAGATCTGAACAAGCGGCGGAAGAGCTTGCGAAGATATTCATAGACAGGCTTGCGTTCAAACGTAACAATTAAATATAACTGATTTATGTTGTGAACTGATCAGTGAGGAGAGCTTCACAGAGCTTTCCACCTGATTACCTCATCTTCTTCACCTTAACCAGCTCATTCTCCTCCTTATCTGTGGCAGTCTTCGCACCCTGCCACAATAGCAAGCCACGAGCAAAACATAGGAGCATATATCTGAAAGACTCCAAGTCATCTTGAGTGGTGGATTGTTGATCTCTACCTGGATGGTTTGTCTCCCATTTATCAGGGGGTTGCTATTCGAGAACTGATGACTCCGCAGATGTTGAACCCAACTTGAGAGCGGCAATCGGAGAGAAATATTGATGTGACAATTGTGATAATCTCAGCACGTTCCATATACCGCACATTCTGTTGACTGTCAAACCTTTCAAGAAAAGTAGAGCAAGCTAATATACATATCTCATAGGTTGAAATGAAGGCGCAATTGTGGAAACAAGATCTAATGCGCTCATGCGGAGTGAGGGGAGCTTTCCACATAAGAGTGTCGGAGGTTGGGATCTGGATGTGCTAACGCTTCGCAATTGATCTCTGAATTGTCGTACTTCTTGTCTTTGAAGCCATCTGAATGGGGCTGGAAACAGCCGGAAGTTAGCGCAGATGTCCAGGTGATAGTCTGCCACTTTGGATCATCAGCTAATCAATGGTAATCGATAGCAATAATAAGAGTGTGTACCTGAAGACTTGACCCAGTGGTTGCAGCCAACGCGAGAATTGCCCAGAATGCTATGATCGCCAATAGATCGACAAGAAGACAAAAGATTGAAAACAGCTGATGATCCAGTTCTCTGCGCCAGTCTTCTCTCCATTGCCCTCGCCTGATCCACACTGACCATGAGTAAAAAACGTTAATGGAGGTCTGTGCCAGAGTAATCCCCAATGTTACAGTATAAGCCCTGAGAGAGGTCGGGCTCGTAGTAATATTGAGAGTAGCCCACTAATTTCGAGACCTAAAAACCAGAAACAGCACACAGTAGATTGAGAGTGTTGCATGGTGAGTACCTGGTAACGAATGATTGGGTGGGATGTTTTGGGGATGGTACAAGAAGTACCAAATTGGTGTGATCTATTCAGCGCATTGTTTTTTGAACATCGAACTGCAAAAACTGTCTTAACAGTCCTTGTAAACTGAAGAAGGGAACAGAAATATGATCATAGCTGATGCAATTGTTTTTCACACTGCAAATGAAAGCACTAGATCCCTAAAAGCAAAAGATTACTGACATTGACATTGAATTGAAGGACAGTACAGTTTCTGCTTGAGGTCAAGATTCTAACCTTTTTAAGGTCATATGGAACCTCTTTGGACAGCTAATTAACAGAAGTAGAAGAATGGAAAGCCGATAGCTGAATTAGAAACAGATATTAGCAAAAGTTCACAACTTGTTGGCCCCTCAATCTCAAATCCACATTTGTGAGCTCCCTATTCAACTTTCTTGCGTGGTTCTCCCTGAGACTTGACAAGCCATAAATCTGCTCGTGTCAGCAGGAGAGTTTCCTGGTCAGCAGAATTGGATCACAAGTCGAAATACCTTGAAATTCGCGGACTAAACACACTCCAACAACCAAATGAGTATCATGTCCTCGACTGACAGAGGGTTCTGACCCATGCACTGACAAGGCAATCTGTTCAAACTGTCAGCCGCAACACCATACCGCTGCAGGGAAAGGACGCACTGTCTATGAGACCAAAGTTGCTCTTGGTGTATACTCACATACTCAAAGCCATTGAGCAGAGAACCACACCAACTGTGCAGGCCAATATTCTGCATTTGTAATTGACTTGAAAAGGCTTCTTCATAGTGGTATTGAGACACTGTCTCATAGCAATGATGTCGAAACTGGTTTAGTCGACGTCCTGCTGGATGTCAAAGTCCGTGGTTTTCCGGTGGTGAACAAGTGCGTCAAACTGAAATCTATTGAGGAAAGTGAACACATCCAGATCTATTCTAATGCCTCAGAAAATGGTGTTGATCCTGTTCAAATTGTGGTGCCCCCTCATGCAACTACTGCTCATCGCGCAATACAATGGCTGGTATCAGATTTGAAATGCTAATCTCAGATCTTGATTGGGGTAGAATATAATTGAACTGTCAGAAAACATTTAAATACAGCAAGGCTGCTCTCAGGTTTGTATGTCTTGTCTCTCTGTCAACTATACTCACATGAGTTATCAAACAGCTATTCTTTGGGTTCTGACTCTTTGCTGGCCGGTTCGATGTCATCTTTTTGTGGGCAATCCACCACCATTTCGGGCTCATGAGGATATCTCACAGCTCATCATGCCTTTGAATGGAGACCCCAATGGAGGATTCGGTCAACAGCCTTTTCCTTGCAAAGGTCATCATATAGATCTGGATGGCCCTAACGGACAAGCAGTCACTGAATGGAGAGCTGGTCAGAATGTAACCTTTTCGTAAGTTCTCATATTCCAAGTCTAAGAGTGAACTATTGATGGAGTGTTCAGACTGTTTGATAGTACAAATACAACTGGAGCAACTATGCATAAGCCAGGTGCAGCTCACTCTGGTGGCTCTTGTCAAGTGGCTTTCTCATATGACAAAGGCAAGAGTTGGGTAGTTGTTAAGAACTGGGAGGGGAACTGTCCTCGTGTTGCTTCCCCTGGTGAAATCACAAATGTGTACAACACAAATCAGAATTACACCTTTTTGATCCCAGATGACTTTCCATCAAAGCAGCGAGTCATTTTTGCTTGGTACATGGCTGTATGTTGGTTGTGGAAGTTTAGGCTAATGCCATGTGCAGGACCTGGATGAATGCTTCAGGCAATCGTGAATTCTACATGTCTTGTTCATCAGTCAATATTAAGGGGACGGAAGTTGGATCTAATATCACTCCAAAAGGCTCTCCGCTTCTAATTGCCAATCTTGATCCAATCAGAGATGAATGTTACACCAATTATGCAACATCTATCATCTATCCTAGCAAGTACGACGGCATCACTGCAACTGAAAGAGCGCCTATTGCAATGAAGCTAGAAGCTTTCCCAGCCAAAAATCCAGATGGCTGTGGCTCTGACAACGTCACAATCTTGAATATGCTCAAGAAGCCTGTCGATCTGTTTGCTATTGATAGACAAGGTCCGAGTACTTTGAGAAGCACAGTAACTCCAGTTTTGATATCGAATTTGGTTACGCAAAAGCACACGTCCATCATTAAGGCGTTATGTCTTCCTCCCTCAGGAGCGCCGCATGTCCCAAAGCCTCCGCTTCCAGGCGCAGCCCCAGACCCACTTTGGGCAGTACCAGATGGACAAAGGGCTTGTTTCATTGAAGGATAAGGAGAAGGCACTACACATTATGATATGCTTATCGTCAGGACCCCTTACTAAGGATAGGGACCGTGAACGGATAGGGCTTCTGAACGCTAGGGACCGAAATGGAACTAGGGTCTAGATGTCGGACTTAGTCAGCAGGGCTTCGGCTGCGGTTGATTCTTCAATACAGAGCCCACATAGTTTGGAGTGGTAATTAGTTTGACCACATACCATCAATCATTTGTATTACTATGATATATAGGTTTCTACATAAATCATCTCCTTATGTATAAATAGCTCATGGGAAGTAGCGTGAAGTCGCCGAGAAAGAAATTCGCTTGCACAACTCTCACGACTAGCAAATTGTCTTTAACGAAGTGGAGACCCTTCAGTAAACAAAACATCCCAACATCGTCCCCCTCTTGGCATCCTACACTTGGACAGCAATGGAATCAGAACATCCTGTGACAACCATGCGTCTGATTTTCCCGTTTGCTGATATGGATCTGGAAGAATGGATGACTAGTCCTCAACCACCGGTTTATCTCCAATGACTATCCAGATCGGAGCGCCGGGCTTATCTATACCACTGCATATATGCGCTTGTGTCAGGTCTCTCGTTTCTCTCCACCGCGAGCAAGGTGGTAGAGTTACTGCACATCATGATTAAAGCCGCGCAATATCTTGGTGTTTGGGCAAGAGTTGAAACTTGCTGATCTTGGCCGCTCACACCTTCGTTTTTTAGCTGAAGGATCGGAGACTGACACGCAGCCATACATGCTATATCCCATTGAATCTTCACCTTCATTGCTGGGTATGACATCCGGCTCAACTAGGGCATGATGACATTGATGGAGAATATTATCTGACTGTTATCAACATACTTTGTCACAATATGGTGATCCAGGTAAGCATCGGGTTGTGACTGATCGCAGTGCTCTCAGGGGGTGAAGGAGTTGATTACGTAATCTTTGCATTTCAAACAGCAACGCGAAAAGCCACATTGAAATGCTCTGGGCCTCGATGCGTAACCACAGTAGATTTGTGTATAAATAACGTCCAGGTTGACGAGCCTCTGGTAGAAGAAAGAGGCACAATCAATGTACTGGCATCCCCGTACTGTGGCGGTCATGTCGCTCTGTAAGGGTAGAGGGTACAAATCTGGCTGTACTATTCGGTTCAACCCACAGATGTCAACCACTGGTCGTCCCTTCCATCTAGGCAGTCCCGTCTCCTTGTCTATGACCGACTTCCATACTACAAAGACTGGGAAGCCAAAAGCGGTAGGTTGGGTGGACCAGCCCACTTTACCTTGCTCTCATAGTTTGTCAAGTGCCTCATCGACAACATTTTGAGCTGCCTCACCTAATGGGTAAGGTAGACTTTCTTCGATAGTATCTACACTTCGCTAGCGGTTTGGTCACGCGGAGGTATTTGTAGGTAATTTGCCTCTGGGATGTTCACAGTTCTTCCGGTATCGTGCCTCACGTCTGAATAGGCGATAGCGACTGCAGCTCATTGATCACAGACCTGAGACTTGGCGCCGTATATGGTGGTTCCTTTAGAAAGGCATAACTCGCTTTCTGGTGTTCGTGACTCTGCGATATCAAGGTCCTCCATGCTGCCGTGATAGCAGCCTTCTTCGCCGATCGTGCCTAGGCGGGTGTGGCGTGAAATGATAAGGTCCTTATCCTTCTGGTTCCGTACTAGTACGAAGTCAACGTACGCGTCGACGATATGCTCAAGGCTCCCATCGTATGAGTTTGCTTTTCGTAGGGTAATTGAAACCTTGGTGATGCTTTGTGGCGGTGCGTACCACCTGTTTAATCCAGTTGTTAACTCCAAAGAACTTGATTAGTACCTTTCTCATTGGAATATTCAAGTTTGTCCTCATCAGTCATGTCTGCAATCTCAAAGTCTTCAGAGTCCTCACCAACGTCGGCCGTCCTGTTATTTGGTTGCTCATGGATAGCGTTACTCTCTAAGATGTAGCCATAGGGCAGAGGTACAGCCAGCTGATTTGGACGGACAACATCACACATCCTGAGACTGCTGACAACCTCAGGTGCATTGTTGTCACTTTCAACCACCACCATGTCTTGTACACAGATATCATTATTGAGCTGTATAGGATTGTGCTCAGAGTTTTCAACTGCATTTTTGGCTGCATTGTGCAGATCATTCTGTCCATTATGTGCCATGTTGGAGCAAGAGTGTAGGCGACAGAGACTCCTCAGCCACTTGATGAAGAGTCTCTAAAGCAACACCGTCAACTTCTTCAGCCAGGTCATCTTCTGTTATACTTCCGGCAACAGAGGATTCTGTTTTCGGCATAGAAGAGTCTTGTTATGAAGGACAATGGAAATGAGATCATGTCAAGCGCCATTACAAAAAGACCGAGTCATACGAAATCCAATGGAAAGAACCGAGTTGCACCCTCGCTCCCACCGCTCCACGGTGAGTCAAAGTCATGGTAAGAAAATGGATGCCATCTTCTGCAACGCCCAGCAATCCTTGCAAGCGCCGGCATCGTCAAGTTTGTTGACGCTCACTCATGGCTCATTGATGCAACTTGAAGGACTTCGCAAACCCACTGTCTGTCAGATTCGAACCCAAAGGCTCCAGAGCCTGAGGACGAAAGGACAAAAGTAGGTAAGAAAAAAACCAAGTCTCCACCCTTTCATCTCCCAACATGACTTGAGTAACACTACTAGGTAGACACAAGTCCTCTAACGCGGTGACCTGCTTCTACCCTGCTCAGGTTACTTGATGGCCAACGCCCGGGGCAACCAACCACAAAGGGCCCCAGCTGCGAGGGCTGGTGTTTGGGCAGAACCTGCAGAGCAAAGACTGATTGCTGTGCAAGACGAGCTTGCTAAAGCTCGGAACCCAGAAGTCATGAAAGAAGGTCTCCTGTAAACAGACTTTTCAATCCGGCTCAGCCCAGAGAAGAAGCATCGAGAAACACTACAAAGTCACAGCTCAAGCACTCAGCAACATCAGCGGGAGAAGTGGTCCAACCAGACGTCTGCAAACGGCGGTGAAGCACCTGGGAAACCCCCCGTATGTTCAGTCCAGTGCGCTCCACAATAAGAAGAGTAAAGGTCAGCAAGGTTCGACGAGTCCGCTATCCACAGTGTCGGCGGTCCACAGAATGATGCAACTGAGTGAGAAGCACAAAGTCACTGCAAGGAAAACCATTGTCATCTCTTCGGATGGATGAAAGTAACGACAGCGATTAAGACAGTTCATGGTACGCATGGGAAGCAAAGGAGGTTGGCGGGTATACTCAAGACAGGCGACAAGGGGCACCCCTCAAGAAGGGTGGGGGACGGGGTAGGAGGTCCTCAGAACACGCATTTGGGAAGAGTGAGGAGGTCGCTGAGCCAGAGTTCTGGCGACGGACGAGGTAGACCTAGCCATGGAGTGTTGTTGTGGAGGCCCGCCTCAGGGGTGACGCCGCTGTACACTGAATCACTGTATCAGGAGAACCTTGGAGCGCCCTACTGCACACCATACCTTTTTGTACAGCAGGCCGTATTCCAACCCAATTCATGGAGGTCCCTCCATTTCAGAGATGGCTTCACTCTTCATCCGAAGAAGCTCAAACAAATGGAGAAGAAGGTGGCGGAACCAGTCACTACTGCTCATATATATGTTGACATGGTTGCATTGTCTATTTACAATGATTGACTTCTCTTTAGACTCTCCGCTGGGCTGTATGAAACACAAAGAGAACCTGGTGAAGGTTGTGCACCCTGTTGATAATCTACTTGGCTTCGCTGATTGGTGAACATTTCTACCTCTGTCAGGGGCTTGTTGAGGCCCGCTTATGAGCTAATTGAGATTTCCATTGAAACCAATATCCACCTCAACTACACGGGAGATAAATCACCCCTTGAATGCTGCTGACCTGCAATGACTTGAGAATCCATGTATTGATCGGAGCTTGTCTATGAAAGATGATGCAGTCGTCCGAGTCTTGGGCATCAGGGGCTATCAGTGATCAGCAAAAAGGATCAGTCCTTTTCAAGACCTTTTCAGACTGCCTATAAGCAGTTCTAGTGTTATTCGTTACCATGAAGCCCCCCTTGACTCAAGAGAAGACTGAGAAATTGCCTTCAAAAGTCATACTGAGAATACAACTGGTGGAGTCTGTAGCCCACGACATCCCTTTCTCTTTTCCATTTCCTTTCCGAAAACGACGCAGCTACCTTCGATGGTCTCAACAAGTATATACTACCGTAGCAGGTGATAGTCCTGCCCGGTTGATCCTAAGTGACATCGCCTTGCCGAAAGGTTGCTTGTGTTCAACTGACATGGTATCTCCAGTAGTCTAGTATACACGTCTTGGGTCCCAGATGTGACGGGTAGAAAGGGTGTGTGGTAGTCTTTGCTTCCGGTGGCAGGCAGGTATGTCGATGAGTCAAGGGTTTCCGAGGAAAAGGCCATGTGCGACGCGTCACACCTGGCCGTAGAGCCAATGATGCTGCTTGAAGACGGGCCATAGATGTATGAGTGCTGTTGAGGCCTGCACGTTGCGTTGGTGGTCAGCACGTTGCGTGGTGTGCATGTGTTTGCGGATATGGAGCGACGGGGTCTGGACAAGTCGCTTGTGTCCTTCATTCTGCTCCATGGCGAGCAAATGGGCGCGAGAAAGGGTTCCAGGTGGGTGAAGAGGTCGTCCTTGGTTACTTGCAGGTCCCATTCTAGAAGAGAGAGCAATTGAAATTCCATGCGATTGACATCTTTGACGGAAAAACCGAACCCTTCATATCCCTTTACACAGCTGTAGCATGCCCAATATTTATTCTTCGGGGAACGGTCGTTGAGTACTTTTGCAGTGAGATTGAGAGAGGCGAGGAAGATGCGGTGAACCGCGCACGGCGTTCGCTTTCTCACTTGGATGCGTTCTCGCACACGGGAGAGATAGACCAGCGAGGTCATGAGGGTAGGTACTTCGACATGTGAGCGGTTGATGAGGGATCGTATGAATGTCTTCAGTGGTGGTAAATTTTGTGAAGAGGAAACAGGCGGTGCTGCAAGTATCTCTACCTTAAAACCGGACGCTAGCTGGTTGCAAGAAATGATAGAGGAAGCCGCATTAGCAAGATAGATAATCATGTCTTCTGAGACAGAACTCTCTATGAAGCGGTCTAGAGCTTGCTCGCTTGTGGGGAGTGACATGGTCATCGTTACTGTTTTCTGTCCTCTGATCGCTCTGCCCACTTGTCTGTGGTGAGGTTCCGGAAGTGCGCCTTCAGGTTGTCATAAATCCTTTCTGCTTCACTAACGGCGCTTGTGATCAAGGCTTGGCCTTTGATCAGCTTGGATCATCTGTACCTGTATCTCCAATTTTAGCCAAAAGCCAGACACTATTAGGTACTCCTACCCATCAGTGAGCGATCAGTCCGCAAAGTTTCAGGAGATAATAGTGCAAAAACGGTCCGAAAGAGAATCTGTACACGTCAACAATATCTCAGAGTATGACAGGTCAGAATAATAAGGGTAAAAGAATACTATGTCCATCACACCACTATTTCAGAGCTGATGACGCTGTTCTCTAGGCACTTTTTACACCTCGCTGTAGCCGTCAGGTGATGGTTCTCGGGAAGACGATGTGGTAGGAACAACGAGGTGGCTAGTAACTTCATCGCAATTCTTCCGACGAAACAAAAACAAAAATAACACAGTTGTGGTGTGCCGTTTCAAACGAGAGGAACAGAAGGTATTGATTTCCTCCCATACTTTGTTGAGATAATGAGATGGTAAAAACTGCAAAGGTCTATTGTCCTTGGACCCTAATAATGACTAAGGTGCGACGGTACCTTAGGTAAGGTATTGTAATACCTTACCCAATAATAGCACACTTTACAGTCTTGTGCATGACAGGTAAAGTAAGCGCATTCTAAAAATATCACCGTATTTGGGTAGCATGATGGCCGGTCAGCTAAGGTACAAATACCTTACCCGAGTAATGTACATTCGCACAGGCTCCTTGTACGAAGTAAGGTACTGAAGGTAATTATTCCGACAACACAATTCATGGGACCGCTCACGCATTTGGGGTCATTCCAATTTGAACGCCAGGAAAGGCCCAAAATTGTAGGGGCCGTGCCGTAGAGACAACTTTTCTGCTACCAAAAATCAACAAATGCAACCGCCAGCGCAGCGGAGCGGACCATTGA